>OGNB01000026.1_pt1 | contig 121914 bp, 157 predicted proteins | sample 1573301 | NCBI WGS metagenome assembly OGNB01 (sample SAMEA2581914, study PRJEB24529) | metagenome | biome: Human gut stool | place: China | collected 2011
ATGTGCAGAAAATTATGATGTTTGATCTGACATACGAAAAGCAGATGGAGAATGCAAAGCGGGAATGGTTTAACGATGGTGTGGAAGAAGGACGTGCAGAGGGATATTCATCTGGAATTGCGGAAGGACGTGCATCTGGAATTGCAGAAGGACGTGCAGAAGGTGCAGTTCATCATTTAGTTGCTTCCGTTGTAAAAAAGGTGCAGAAGAACAAAACACTTGAACAGATTGCGGATGAACTTGAAGAATCGGTCGAAGATATCCAGTTGATTTATGATATCGTAAACAAGCATGCACCAGAATATGATGTGGATGCAATTACCGCAGAAGTGTTAGAGGTACAGGAAAAATATGAGTGATAATCAGAACAACAATCCTAAGGGAATTATAATTGGAATGCTTTGCCTGATCTGGGGACTGGGATCGATTGCAGCGATGCTGTTTTGTTCCAAGCTGGAGAATCATACGGGAATTCTTCTTGTGTTGCTTGGACAGTTTTTTCTTGTGATCGGCTTGATCGCTGTAATCTGCAACAGAAAAGCCAAACCATATCCATTTATTGTATTGGTATTTCCGCTTGCCGGGATTGCATTGCTTGTATGTGGAATTTATATCTTGACAAAAGGAGAGATTGCTTTGTCGATGCTGGATCAATATGCACCATACATATTGATCTGGATATTCCCGCTTGCCGGGATAATGATGATAGCAGGTACGCTTGGGAAAATCCGGTACCTGAAGCAGGTATGTACGCAGGAGGTTCAGGCAAAATGCGTCGATATTGAAAGTGCGTCTGCCGCAGGCACACATAGAAGAAAGCATGTAACGATGCCGGTTTACAGTATCTCCTATAACGGAGAAGAGAAGCTTCTTAGAAAAGGCATGTACACCAATCTGAATCATTTTGAGATCGGAGCATATTATAACATCCGGATAAATCCGACGAATCCGGATGAATATCTCGATGAGAATAACAGAAAAGGAAATAACTTGATTTTGATACTTGGTGTTGTACTGCTTGTCGTGACGCTGCCGGCGATCGTATATATGTATATCAATGGGATTTGAGATAAATAAAATAAGATGGAAACCGGTTGTAAGAAATGTTTTATTCAGATGAAATTTACCACCAATAATTAGAATAAAAAATCTATTTTGGTACTTGATTCATAAAAATCAATCTGTTAGAATACACATATAAAAAGGGAGTAGCTTGCCGGTCGCGGTTCACTTCTTCGTCAAGACAGTTATTGAAACATATAACTCGGAAAGTGATGAAATAGCGAGACTTTTACTGTTTACGCAGTAGGAGTCTCTTTTTTTATACCTACTGCAAAATAAAACAAAGAAAGAGAGGTAGAAAGGATGTTCTTGAAGGTTGTTATTTTGTTGGTAGGTTTTTTGTTTCTTGTGAAGGGGGCAGACTGGTTTGTGGAGGGGGCGGCGAGTATCGCGAAGAAGCTCGGGATTCCGCAGCTTATCATCGGTCTGACGATTGTAGCGATGGGAACGAGTATGCCGGAGGCGGCGGTTAGTATCACGGCGGCGCTGCAGAAGAATGCGGGAATCACGATTGGAAATATCGTGGGAAGTAATATCTTGAATGTTCTGATCATTCTTGGTGTGACAGCGGTGATCACGAATGTAGCGATCCAGACGTCAACGTTTCGTTATGAGATACCATTTATGATGGTAGTAACGATTATACTACTGGTATTTGGAATAACCGGTGGGGAAGTGACATTCGTAGAAGGTATTATTTTCTGGGTTTTGTTCCTGTTATATCTTGGTTATCTGTTTGTGATGGCGAAGAAAGGAACCAATGAGGAAGAAGGCGAAACAAAGGATTACCCGGTATGGAAATGCATTCTTTTCATGGTGATCGGCGGTGTGCTCGTTGTAAAGGGAAGCGATTTCGCAGTCAGCGGAGCATCTGCAATCGCACGATATTTCGGTATGAGCGAGCGGTTTATCGGACTTACGATTGTAGCACTGGGTACCTCACTTCCGGAGCTTGTGACATCTGTCACAGCAGCGCGGAAAGGAAATGCGGGAATCGCAATCGGAAATATCGTGGGTAGCAATATTTTCAATATCCTGTTCGTAATCGGTACAACTGCACTCATCTGTACAGTGCCATTTGAGAGCAAATTCATCATAGATACGATCATTGCGGTTGTGGTTGGTGCGATCTTGTGGATCGGAACATATAAGCATAAGGAGCTGCGGCGTCCATGCGGCATCTTCATGCTGCTATGTTATGTGGCGTATTTCGTGTATCTGTGTATGATGTAAAGGATGTGTGTTGGGAAATTCCTCTAGTTTGACTTTTTCTTCCCAATAAAAATATGTATGTAGCAAGCTGGTTGGGGGAATTTTTCAGAATTAGAAAAATTCCCCCAATGAATATTGCAATTCTGACAATTTCACTGGGTAAAAAATTCTAATTTCAAAAAATTCCCCAATACCGCCCATAAACAAGAAAAATAGTTGGGTAAAAAAGTGGCAATCAGCAAAAGTCACCCAACAGCAGTCAACAATATCCCCAAATTCATACAAAACCACACTGCAACAGTCATCTATATCAACCAATTTATACAAAAACGTACACTATGCGAATATAAAACAAAAAACATTCGTAAAGCATCTTGACAAATAAGTTAGTTAGAACTAACATATATGCGAATAAAATAACAAAAATGTTCGCATATAGCAGGGAGGACGCAGAATGTTTATAGAAGGAAAAAATCTGGTGAAGAAATACGGAAAGGGAGAAGCCACGGTGTTCGCGCTCGATCATACCGAGTTTGGAATCGAGAAGGGCGAGATCGTTGTGATCTTAGGTCCGAGTGGAAGTGGTAAAAGTACATTGCTGAATATACTTGGTGGTCTGGATAAGGTGACCGAGGGTAGCATGCTGGTAGATGGAACGGACTTGGAGAAAATGTCTGCCAAAGAGCTGGAGCTATATCGGAGAGAGAAGCTTGGATTTGTATTTCAGTCCTACAATCTGACACCGGATCTGACCGTGCGTGAGAATATTGAGATGACAGCAGAGCTTGTGCAGGAGCCGCTCAGTACCGACACACTGATCGAAGAGCTCGGACTGAAGAAGTATGAGACACATTTTCCAAAGGAACTTTCCGGTGGTCAGCAGCAGCGTGTCGCCATCGCACGGGCAATGGTGAAGAAGCCGGATATCCTTCTCTGCGACGAGTTAACCGGTGCGCTTGATACGAAATCCTCAAAGGATGTATTGCAGCGTGTACAGAAAATGAATGATACTTATAAGACAACGGTCGTGATTATTACACACAACCTGAACATCGCCGGAATGGCAGACCGGATCATCAAGATCACGGATGGCAAGGTTGTATCCAACCAGAAGAATGCAGATAAGAAACGAGTAGAGGAGATGGAGTTGTAATATGACGATCAATAAGAGAGCTGGGCGCAGCATAAAGAAAAACATCGCGTTTTATAGTATCAGTATCATTCTTACGATGCTGACATCTATGGTGATTGTCGCGGCTGTGTCAACCGGACACACGTTGACAAAGGTTGTGGATGATTTCGTGAAGGACTATAAGGCGGAGGATGCAGAGTTTGTCACCTATCAGCCATTGTCCGATGCAGATATGGAGAAGCTCGAACAGGAATATGATGTGATACTGGAACACAGCCGGTATAAGGATGTAAATGTGGAAAGTGGGGATTTAAAAGGAGCTACGATCCGTGTATTCCCGATGCCGGAGAAGCTGAACCTCTGTGAGGTGCGGGACGGACACGAACCGGGCGATGGAGAGGCACTTCTGACACAGGATTTTGCGGATGTGCATGATATCAAAGTAGGAGATACGATTTCTCTTGGGGCGTATGATTATAAAGTATCTGCCTACACGACGAAAGCAGATTATATCTATATGCTTGATAAACTGTCCGGCTATATTGATAGTGAGAAATTTGCACTTGTCGTAGTCGATCGCAAGGAATATGACAAGATTGATGCAGATGAGACAAGCTATTATTCTATCAAATACAACAAGGATAATTCCAAGGAAATCCGTGAGAAGTTAAATGAAGGTTATGTGATTGCAAGCTATATGGCGGCAACCACGAACACACGAATCTCCATGCCGGTCAATGAGGGAGATGCCGTTACGAATATGGCAACCATGTATGCACCGGTTATGTTCATCATTATTATCACGCTTGTTGTTATGGTGCTTGGAAGAAATATCAGACAGGAACAGTATCTGCTTGGAACATTTCTGGCACTCGGATTTTCCAAGAAGCAGATCATAAGACATTATATGCGGTATGGGGTACTGCCGGGAGTTGTTGGAAGTGTACTTGGCTTGATTGTGTCCATTCCGTTGACCGGGGTACTGTGCAAATTCTATATCGAATATGATTTTGAAAAGCTTACGTATACACCGGCCTACAATGTACCATCGATCGTTATAGCACTGGTTGTACCAACCGTCCTTTACTGTGCGGCTATCGCAATCCAGGCGGCAAAGCTCTTGAAGAAGTCACCGGTCGATCTCTTAAGAAATACAGGAAAAGATACGAAGACAGTTGGCGTGATGAAGAAGAGTCATGCAAAGACACAGACAAAGATGCGGGTGCGGAGCGTGATCGGACATCCGGGAAGAAGCATTGTAACGGCATTTGGTGTGGCTGTCGCTGCATTCTGTATTCTGACAGGATTTATTATGAAAGACAGTCTGGATACGCTGATGCATGGAGGACTTACAAGCTCTATCAAGTACGAATATCTGTACCGGCTGAATTCGTTAGAGGAAGGCACGCCGGAGCAGGGCGAGGCGTTGTTCCAGAATTACTATGAGGTAGAGGGAAAAACAGTACAGCTTTTGGCACAGGGAATCAGCAAGGATTCGAAATATTTCCCGGACAAGACGGACGGTGGTGACGCGCTTGATCTGGACAAATATTATCTGACAAGTGCGGCTGCACAGACCTATGGTATAAAGACAGGTGATACGCTTACCTTCAGCAATATTGCAGATCTGAAAGAACATAAGGTAACAATCAGTGGTATCGTGACGGACAACACGCATTGCTATCTGTACACAGGAAGAGAAAATGCAACGGCGCTGGCAGGTGTAGACAGTGACGCCTATAACTGCATTATAAGCAAGGATGCATTGTCACTTGACAAAGACCGTGTGGCAAGTGAGACAACCATGACTGTCACGGCAGACACGATGGAGAATATGATGGGACCGATGCATGCAATCATGGTTATATTTGAGATCGTAGGTGTTGTGCTTGGTGTATTTGTGCTGTATCTGATTATCAACATGATCGTGGCAGAAACAGCAACCAATATCTCGGTTATGAAGGTGCTTGGCTTCAGCCAAAAAGAGATTTCCAACCGGGTACTGAATGTCAATCATATTCTCGTATGCATCGGATATCTGATTGGAATCCCGGTTGCATATATGTTTGTCAAGGTCGGTTATTCGGATACAATCGAAAATTATGGTATGCTGTTGTCACCGGTTCTCACAGCCAGAACGTTGGTGATCGGTTTCGTACTTACATGGGTCGTCTATGAGATTTCCCTTCTTCTCCAGAAGAAAAAAATATCAAGGATTGACATGGTGGAAGCTTTGAAGGAAAATAACAGAAACGAGTAGATTTCTTCAGAAGCTTTTTGGGAGGATACAGATGGCAAAACGGGTATTTACGGAGGAAGAACGGGCAGAGTATAGAGAGAAAATGCTGGATGCAGGGTTTGATTTGTTGAAGCAGTATGGAATGACACATATGTCGGTTGCTAAGATCACGGAGGCAGCCGACATCGGTGTGAGTACGTTCTATAATTTCTTCGCGTCGAAGGAAGAATATGTGTATGAGGTTCTGCAATACCGGAGAAGAAAGATTCCGGAACTGATCCGGATTGCATTAAATGGCAAGGAAAAGGCTGGCCCGGCAGAGACGCGCACGTATCTGAAGATGATGATTGATGAGAGGTACAGTGTATTTCCAAGTCTGACACCGGAGGATGAGAAGCGTCTGCTGGAGATGCTTCCGGAACAGGTAAGACCGGATCTGCAGAAAGAGACCGAGACAAGTATTCAATTCTTTCAGCATATGGAAGGCATCCGCCCGGATGTGAATATTCCGCTTGTGGCGAACCTGATCAAGGTCTATGTGCTTGCCGCAGAGGGAAAAGAGATGCTGCATCAGAAGGTGTACGAAGTGACGATGGATCGCATGCGGGATCTGATCTTGTATGAGATATTCGGAAGAACGGAATAAAGTTATGAAAAAGGAGCGATGAGCTCCTTTTTTTATGCCCTGAAAATAAGACTGACTTTTCCAGTTTCCCGGTTGTTATATATGAATGACAAAGGAATGAAAGGAAAGGTGCAGTATGAAGAAACAGGCAAGACACAAAAAGAAACAGAGCTACAAAGCGGTAGCGCGTGTACTCGTGACTTTGCTAATATTGATCACTGGTCTGATCGCATACTATTCAATCCGTGGTGGAGATCGCACATTGCTCATGGTATTTCATTCGGAAAAGCAGGTGGCAGATACTTCAGGCGCATGGAATCTAATTCTTGTTGATCGGGATCATTACATTCCTGCCAATTATCAGGTGGAACTGACCGAATTATCCAATGGGGAAAAGGTGGATTCAAGGATCTATCCGGAGCTACAGCAGATGTTTGATGATGCAAGAGCGGCGGGACTTGCGCTGTTTGTGCGGGAAGGGTATCGGACAACAAAGGAGCAGCAACAGATCATGGACGATCGAATCAAAGAATATGAAAATCAGGGCTGCTCGAAGAAAGAGGCGAAGAAGAAAGCGGAGGAGTATGTTGCGATTCCGGGGACGAGCGAGCATCAGTTAGGACTCAGTGTGGATATCAACGCGGATACATCCAAATGTTCATCGGATGCTGTCTATCAGTGGCTGGATGAAAATGCATATAAGTACGGATTTGTGAAACGCTATCCAGAAGATAAGACAGACATTACATCCATCAACAACGAACCGTGGCATTACCGGTATGTGGGAAAGGATGCAGCAAGAACGATGAAGCAGGAAAATCTGTGTCTGGAAGAATATCTGATAAAATATAAATAAAACTGACTTTTCTGACGCGTATGTTGTTATAGTAAGTGGGGATAGAAAAGAGGTGAGAGCGAGAATGGAGTCTACAAGCGATTTTCTGCTGGTGCACCGGGCGAGAGCCGGGGATGAGGAAGCATGTGAGAGACTGGTCAGGAAATATTATCCAAGCATTTATCAGTACTGTTTGTTGCATATATATGACACGTATGAAGCGGAGGATCTGACACAGGAAGTGTTTGCCAGAGCCTTTGCAAGCTTAGATCGATACAGGGAATATGGCAAAGTAAAAAATTATCTGTACACAATCGCCGGAAATGTAGTGAAAAATTATTATAAGAAGAAAAAGGATATTCCGCTAGAAGAACTGCCAGAGGCGGAATCCGAAAATCGTGTGGACACGGTTGGTATCCGGCTGGATATCGAACAGGCGGTGCGGAAGCTGCCGGAGGAGCTACGGGAAGTTGCGATTTTGTCGTTCTTTCAGGAGCTGAAGCAAAGAGAAATCGCAGGATTGCTCCAGATTAAGCTCTCATTGGTGAAATACCGGATTGGACGGGCGAAGGAGCTTTTGATCAAAGAATTGGAGGTGGAAGAATGAAAGCTTACAGACAACGGATACAGGAATATAGAGATTTCGTACAGCAGACATGTATACGGGAAGAAGCGGGGGCATGCACGATAAAGGTGTGTCAGGATATTCTGACAGAACAGGCACTCCAGATGGAATCAAAGAAGACATCGTATTTTGAATTCTTATATGAGCAGTCACGGTTCATCAAAAAAAGATGGTGGGTGTTGCAGGGCGGAGTGCTTCTGTATCTATGGCTGTGGCTGAGCAACAATGCCAACGACATGAAAGAGACAATGCGACTTATGGGAATTTTCGCAACGATGTTTGTGATTTTGATCGTTCCGGAAGTCTGGAAAAACCGAAGAAACGGTGCCGTCGAGGTGGAACAGGCATCGTATTATACGCTTCGCCGGATCTGTGCGGCGAGAGTCCTGTTGTTTGCAGCAGTGGACTTCTTGATTGTCATGATATTTTTGGCGGTAGCATATCGGACAACGGCACTTACCCTGAACAATCTGGTTGTGAACTTCTTACTTCCGGTCAATGTGTCCTGTTGCATCTGCTTCCGCGTGTTGTATAGCAGATGGGAACGGTCAGAATATGTTGCCGTGATGCTATGTCTGCTATGGGTGGCAGTCTGGACGATGATTGTTGTAAATGATGCGGTCTATCAGAGGATTGCATCTCCGGTCTGGAAAGCGATGCTGTTGCTGACATTTGTATATGTTGTGTATTGTGTTCGGAAGTCATTGACTTTCGATGAGAAAATGTTGGAGGATTACACCAATGAAATTAGAGTTTAAGCATGTAACAAAACGATATAGCGAGGTAGCCGCCGTCCGGGAAGTAAACTATGTTATGGAACAGGGCATCTACGGATTGCTCGGAGTCAATGGCGCAGGGAAAACAACATTGATGCGGATGCTGTGTACGATCATCCAGCCATCGGAAGGAGAGATTCTATGGAATGGCAAGGAAATCTGGAAGCTTGGTAGTGCTTATCGGGAGGTGCTTGGATATCTGCCACAGGAGTTTGGGTATTATCCCGATCTGAATGTGTATGATTATATGATGTACATTTCTTCGATAAAGGGACTAAAGCAAGCATTTGCCAACAGGAGAATAAAACAGCTTTTGGAGCAGGTAGATATGTGGAAGTTCAGAAAACGGAAGATGAAGCATCTGTCTGGCGGTATGGTCCGGCGCGTGGGGATTGCGCAGGCAATGTTGAACGATCCAAAGATTTTAGTGTTAGATGAGCCGACAGCAGGACTTGATCCGAACGAGCGGATACGGTTCCGCAACCTGATCAGTGAGCTGTCCGAGAACCGTCTTGTATTGTTATCTACCCATATCGTGTCGGACATTGAATATATTGCAAATGAAATCATGCTGATGAAGGATGGAATGCTTTGCTATACAGGAACCGCGGAAGAGTTGCTTGCATCCATGCAGGAACATGTATGGCTGTGTCAGGTGCCGAGAAATATGGTCGAGAACTATATGCGGAAATATCTGGTCGGAAATATCAAAACATCCGAAAATGGTGCAGAGCTTCGGATCATATCGAAGGAGAAGCCGATGGCGGAAGCTGTGCTGACAGAGAAGAATCTGGAAGATGCATTTTTGCTTTATTTCGGGGAAAAATCGGAGGAACGATAGGATGCTTAAATTAGAGTTGAAACGGATTTTTTCAAAGAAGTTAAATGTGCTTGCCGTTGGACTGATGGTGATATTGGCAGCAGTGTTTAGTGGATTTGCTGCAACTAGCAACCGGTATGTGGATGCGCATGGAGCAGTCAGTACGGGAATGCTGGCAACAAGAAAGCTAGCAGAAAATAAACAGGGGTATGCAGGAACTCTGAGGGAAGCAGAACTCGCGAAGATTGTTGCACAGTATAAAGCGGTGATGGCACAATCGCAAGAGGAGCAGGATGCGAATTACGGGACGCTGTATCAGCCAATTGATGATATCCTGAATTTCATGATATCTGTCCTGACACCGGATGCGGGATACGATGAGACAGTTTTGGATTCGGTGACGGAGGATTCCGTACAGGATTTCTATACATGGTATCAGGAAAATATGAAATGGATGGCAGATCAGTATGGAAAGACACCGGCACAGAAGGATTATCTGGAGAAGAAATACAGTGAGATTACATTGCCAATCCAATACGAATCCTATGGTGCGTGGGATACGATGATCATGTATGCGCAGACGTATTCAATTGTGCTGGCAATTCTGGTTGGATTTATCTGTGCCGGGATATTTGCAGATGATTTTCAGACAAAGGCGGACGCGGTATTTTTTGCTTCGAAGTATGGAAGATCCAAAGCAATTAAAACTAAGATACTGGCAGGCGTTGTTGCGACAACGATGATCTACTGGACAGGAATTGTCCTGTTAAGTGCAATCAGCTTTGGCATTATGGGAACCAGTGGCATGCATACACCGTACCAAATGTCGGAAGCATATAGCATCTATATCATGACATACGGACAATATTACGCACTGACAGTCGCATGCGGTTACATTGCAAGTCTGCTTGCAGCGTCTTTAGCCATGCTGGTAGCGGCGAAGATGCATACGATCAGTGTCGCTGTCTGCATTCCATTTTTCCTGTATTGCTTACTACCATTTATCGGGCGGGTATTATCCGGCTATACAGAGGTGTTCAACCTGATTCCGACGATCCTTACAAATGTGGAAGCAAGCGTCAGGGTGCCGTTGTTGTATCAGATTGGAACGCATGTGATCCGGCAGGTTCCACTTGTAATGGTGATGTATACCGTTCTTTCCATCGTGCTATTGCCGCTTATTTACCGGAGTTTCCGGCGGTATGGGAGAGCGTAGTTGATTTTTATCAAATTACTCTGTATTGCAAGTGATAAGAGGATAAGCATGGGCTTTTCCGGAGATAAATGATGTGGCGGATTGATAAATTTTCGTTTGACATTTTCAAAATCAGCAAATATAATATTCAAACGAACGAGTAGCAAATCTGCGTAAATCCAGTTTTGCTGCTCGTTTTTATTTTTATATGCCATTAAAAAGTGTGTAGCTGATCAGCGTAAGTCCAACTTAGAATGATTAGTACACACTTTTTTTATGAGGAAAAAAGGAGGATTTAGAAAAATGGCAGAAAGTAACAAGATGAAGGATATGCCAGTGAATAAGCTCATGATCCGGATGGGTATTCCGATGATCTTATCCATGGCATTGCAGGCAGTCTATAATATTGTAGACAGTGCGTTTGTCGGAAATATGAAGGTGGGAAGCGAAGCTGCGCTGAACGCGTTAACGCTGGTGTTCCCGGTTCAGATGCTCATGGTAGCAGTCGCAATCGGCACCGGTGTTGGCACGAATGCACTTCTGGCGAGGACGCTTGGACAGGAAAATCCACAGAAAGCGGCGAAGGTAGCGGGAAACAGCTTATTCCTTGGAGTGATTATCTATGCAGTCTGTCTGTTGTTCGGCGTGTTCGGTGTGAAAGCATATATTTCCTCACAGACCGGTGATCCGCAGGTCATCTCTATGGGAATTAGCTATCTGCGTATCTGCTGTGTGCTTTCGTTTGGAATTATTTTCTTTTCGTTATTTGAGAAGCTGCTGCAGGCAACGGGACGTTCCCTTTACTCTACGATTGGTCAGGTCGTAGGTGCTGTGGTAAATATCATTCTTGATCCGATCATGATCTATGGAATCGGACCGGTTCCGGAAATGGGAGTCGAGGGTGCAGCTTATGCAACGGTGATCGGACAGATTGCATCGGCAGTGCTATTATTCATCTTCCATAAGAAATTCAACAAGGAATTTGAACAAGGAATTACCTATATGAAACCGGATGGCACGATTATATGCGGGATATATTCCATCGGACTTCCGGCAATCATTGCACAGGCACTTATGTCAATCATGGTGTATGTGATGAACCTGATCCTGAAATTCAACGCAGCCGCCCAGACGGCATACGGACTTTTCTATAAAGTACAGCAGTTTGTGCTTTTCTTAGCGTTCGGACTGCGTGATGCAATTACACCGATCATTGCGTTTGCCTATGGAAGGGGGAGCAAGAAGCGGATCAACGATGGAATCAGATATGGCCTGATGTATACAATTGTTTTGATGGCTGTCGGAATTTTGATTACGGAGCTTTTCCCGGAATCATTTGCCGGATTATTCAATGCAGGGCAGTCGAGAGAATATTTTATAGATGCGATGCGTATTATCTCGATCAGCTTCCTTTTCGCAGGCGTCAACGTCGCGTATCAGGGAATCTATCAGGCGTTAAACGGTGGTATCGAGTCGCTCGTGATCTCGCTGCTCCGGCAACTTATAATCATCCTGCCGCTTGCAGGGGTGTTCTCTATCTTCGTCCGAAATGGGCAGATGGGCGTGTCACTTATCTGGTGGGCGTTCCCGATCACGGAGCTTCTTTCATGTCTGGTCGGGTATGTGCTTTTGAAGCGGATTAAGAAAAACAGGGTTGGGGAGATTGCAGGTGAGAAAAGGGGGTAAAATTATAATGCAAATTCCCCCTTTAACTTGATGTAAACGTAATTACATAGTATAGTTATGTCCAAATACAAATGACAGCTATGGTAATGGGAGATAGTTTTGGTCGCGATGGAAGCAGATATTTTATTATGGATTCAAAATAATATACGGAATGATGTGTTGACACCAATATTCAGGTTTATTACGACACTTGGAAATGCGGGCGTGATCTGGATTGTCCTTTCTGTGGGATTGCTGATCCCGAAGAAGACAAGGCGCGTTGGCGCGTTGGCGTTAGTTTCGCTTGTCTTCTCGGCTTTGATTGATAATGTGATCTTGAAGAACGTCGTTGCGCGGACAAGACCATACGACGTGATCGAAGGACTGACAAGTCTGGTCGGTGTACAGAAGGATTATTCCTTTCCGTCCGGACATACCGGTAGTGCCTTTGCAGCGGCGGTTGTGATGTTCCTGGGATTGCCGAAGAAGTATGGGATACCGATTTTAGTCTTTGCCTGTCTGATGGGCTTATCCCGGTTGTATGTCGGCGTGCATTATCCATCGGATGTGCTGGGCGGAGCATTGATTGGGACTGGCATCGCGCTGTTCACATATTGGTTCGGCACAGTCCGGATAGAACAAAAGGCATAAAACGAAAGAAGGAATAACGATGTGGATTGCATTTGCATTTGGCTCTGCGCTGTTCGCAGGACTGACCGCAATCTTGGCAAAATGTGGAATTAAAAATACTGATTCCAACGTTGCAACGGCACTCCGGACAATTGTAGTCCTGATTTTTTCATGGATCATGGTATTTGTCGTAGGCGCACAGAACGGGATTACGACATTGACGGGGAAGACGATTGTCTTTCTTGTGCTTTCCGGTTTGTCGACCGGTGCGTCGTGGCTTTGTTATTACCGGGCATTGCAGCTTGGAGATGTAAACAAGGTGGCTCCGATTGATAAATCCAGTACGATCCTTACGATGTTGCTTGCGTTTATCTTTTTGAGGGAAAATCTGTCGGTACTGAAAGTGATTGCGATGGTGGCGATTGGAGTGGGTACCTATCTGATGATTCAGAAAAAAGAAGTGGATAAAACGGAAGAAGCATCCGGGAAGAAATGGCTGTTTTACGCACTTGCCTCTGCGGTATTTGCAAGTCTGACGTCGATTCTTGGGAAGGTTGGCATGCAGGATATAAATTCCAACCTCGGTACAGCCATCCGGACGATTGTGGTACTCATCATGGCATGGGTGATTGTATTTGTGACCGGAAAGCAACATACCGTAAAGCAGATCGACAAATCAAGCTGGTTATTTTTAGTATTATCCGGAGTTGCAACGGGTGCTTCGTGGCTTTGCTATTACCGGGCATTACAGACCGGACCGGCAAGCGTGGTTGTACCAATCGATAAGCTTAGTATCTTAGTTACGATTGCATTTTCCTATGTCGTATTTCATGAGAAATTAACGGCAAAGGCGGGTATCGGTCTAGTGTTGATTGTTGCCGGAACGCTGCTGTTGTTGCTCTGGCGAGCTTAATCTTCAGGATATGAAGAAGGCTGCCGAGTTCAGGGGAGTCCAAGACTTATTCTTGATAAAAAGGTAGAATCTGTTTCCATGCGGGGGATAATCTGTCGGTTGCAGGTAGTTTGTCAGTTTAAATATTTTTTGCGATAGTCACTCGGCGACATGGAGACGTATTTTCGGAAAACACGGGAAAAATGCCCCGGGGAAGAAAAACCGAGATGCAGACTGATGGCAGTCAAAGGTTGATCTGTGTAGCGGAGGAGGTGTTTTGCCTCCTCTGTTTTTCGGTTAAGTATAAAATCTGTGAGCGTGATATTACTTTCTGCCTTAAAACGTTTTGAGAGATATGATCTGCTCATATAAAATTCTTTTGCCATGGCTTCCACCCTAATCGTTTCTGACATATGATGGTCAATATAGTTTGCTACATCTGAAACAAGCTGTGATTTTGCCCCTGCTTTCTGTAACTGGTTTACACGGCTGGCAAAGTCTATGAGCATACGATAACGAAGATTGATAATCCTTGAATAATCATTTGATGATTCGCATTTCTGTATGTAGCTGTCACTCAGTGTGAATGCATCATCGGGATTCATGCCACCGTGGATAGCCGAACGTGAAACAAGCGTAGTTGTAGCGATAAAAGTATCCTTTAATTGACGAAGCTGATTGTCGGACATCGTACCAATCTTCAGAGCTGTAGATTTCTCAATCACTCCTGTTAAGGCCATATAATCGCCTTTTCGAACCATATTCATCACATTCTGTTCGAAATCATAAGTGTTGTGGAGTGTTATGCTTTGAGTTGTCTCATCGGAGAAAAACATGTCAGCATCATGCTTGTTCATTGATTCTATAAACTGCTTTTGTATGGCATCGTCAATAAAAACATCATGAAGGAAGCATTTCTCATTGTTCAGTATGTAATTCAAAAGACACAGAAGCTGCATAAGGCTTTCTAATGGTATGTGGGTGATATCCTGCATGGCGATTATAAAATCATCGATATCGTCACCCGGTATGTCCAATTGCATGGCGAGATCTCGTAGTGTTGGCGTGGAGTTTGGAACCTGGCTTGTCGGCCCGATTACAATTTTATAATTATCGGAATTAACAATGCCATAGTAGCAAAAATGTGCGGTCATGAAATAACCGACGTGGTCAGTAATTTTTAAAATGTCTGCCTGGTAGATAGACACAGGATCTTTAACAAGGTTGACTGTGGAGTGATAAAAAATAAGTGTATTGTTTTTATAAATACGTGTCGGAATTCCGAACAGACTGCCGGTGATTGTACCAATATAATCGTAATCAATGGATTGCATGGCTGGCTCCTCCTTATGAATATGGACACAATTATACTATTGTGAACACATATGTGCAAGAAATACGAAAAAAATAGTGATAGAATCCGGAAGGATAAAAAATATAAGAAAGGAACCTATGATTTATGTACACAAAAAATGCAAAAAAGAAAATTGAAAACATGCCATTACAGGAACGAATAGCCTATGGCTACAAAAAAGTAATTATGCTGATGCTTATTTCAGGGCTGCTTTCCATAATAGCGATAGGCGTACTGCTTGCGGATCTTTTGAATTATGTGCAGAAAATCAATGCTTCAGACATAGCAGTGAAAATGTGCAGAGTGAATGTAAATGCTGCTGCAAGAAATATAAGGGAAATGGCGTTGGATGACGATGAAGCTTCTTATGATGACTATGAAAAGACAATAACAAAGCTGCTTGCAGATGTTGATGCCCAGCTAAAAATAATAAAAGAAACCGGGGTTGTCTCAGAAGAAAATTATACAGAATATGCTACAGCATTATCCGATTGGGAAGACATAAGCACATCCATTATAGAGGAAATACGACAGGGACAGAACCAAAAAGGTGTAGAGGATATCCTTACCAAATGTACCCCTGCATTGAATAAATTAGTTGATATTGCTTTGAAATTAGATGATATTACAGACATAGCCAGCGATAAGGCAGTCAGAAATACCGTATTATGTGCTATTTTCGGTGTTGCCTTCATTATATTCTTTATAAGTCTGGCGTGGATAAATTCAAGAAAAACCAGCAAAAAAGTACTTTCGAGCATTTTGGAGCCATTGCATGCCATCGAAGATGTTGCAAAGGAGCTGACAGAAGGAAACTTACACAGCATGTTGGAGTATCGTTCGGAAGATGAAATCGGACGATTGGCACATAGCATGCGTAAATCTATCCGGATCCTGGGCTCTTATGTAGATGATATAGACCGCGCAATGAAGCTGTTTTCAGAGGGAAATTTTGATGTGCAGCCGAATGTGGAGTGGAAGGGAGATTTTGTTGGAATCCTAAATTCCTTTATGGCATTTGAAGAAAGTATGGCGGCTATGGTAAAGGGAATACAGACGGTTTCGGATCAAGTGTCCGGTGGTGCAGAACAGGTGTCATCCGGGGCAACTGAGCTGGCAGATGGAGCAACGAACCAGGCAGCAGCGGTAGAGGAACTGACGGCAACGGTAGAGAATGTTTCGGAACAAGTTCAACAAAACTCACAGGCTGCAAGTAAGATAAGTACAAAGGTAGTGGCACTTGGAGACGATATTTTGGAAAACAATGCCAAGATGCGTGAGATGGTAAAGTCTATGCTTGAAATTAAAGACGCATCCATACAGATAGAAAAAATTATTGAAACCATCAATGATATTGCATCACAGACAAATCTTCTTGCATTAAATGCGTCTATTGAGGCAGCGAGAGCCGGAGAAGCGGGGAAAGGATTTGCGGTTGTTGCTAATCAGGTAAACCAGCTTGCAGATCAGAGTGCACAGGCAGTAAAGGAATCGGCTGCTTTGATCAAAACATCCGTGAATGCGGTCGGAAAAGGTGTTTCATTTGCCGAGGAGACTGCACAGCAGCTGGAGATAATTGCACAAAACTCTAAGATTATTACCGGAGAGGTATCCGATATTGCGGATACGCTTGCAAATCAGACAGTTGAAATACAGCAGATCAATGAAGGAATAGAGCAGATCAATGATGTTGTACAGAGTAATTCTGCAACGTCGGAAGAGTGCGCTGCGGCGAGCATGGAGATGAACGACGAAGCAGATCATTTACGGAATATGATACAGGAAATCAAAGTGGCTAAATTTAATAAATAGGCAGAAGCATGCGTAATATTATATTTAAAGGATAGTTATGCTATGGAAGAATATAAAGATGGAATGCTTTCAAACGTTGATTTTAATAATATAATAGAAATAATCGAAGCATCTAGCCATTCCTTTTGTTTCGTGATAGAATAAGACATTCAATGAAATCGGAGGAATAGATATGAGTAACGAAAGCAAGCGCTGTAAGGTGCACTATACAGGAACATTCAACGATGGAACAAAGTTTGATTCATCTTATGATCGCGGCGAGCCACTCGAGTTTGTATGTGGTGCAGGCATGATGATCAAAGGATTCGATGAAGCAGTGAAGAATATGAATATCGGCGAGATCGTCGATGTACATCTGATGCCGGAAGAAGCTTACGGTATGCCGGATCCGGCGAATATCATCACAGTTGCATTCGAAGATATGCCTGGTTCTGAGAATTTGGAGATCGGCAATCAGGTTTATCTGACAACTCCATACGGACAGCAGTTTCCGGTGAAGGTTGTGGATAAAGACAAGGAGACTATCACCTTTGATGCCAACCATGAGATGGCAGGCAAGGAACTGAATTTCAAGATTGAGCTGCTTTCTGCAGAATAAAGATCATAAAAAGCGTGGACACGAAATGTATCCACGCTTTTTTAATGAAATAACGGGAAAGGTAACGCAAAACGATTGAAAAAGCACGGAAAATATGTTACTGTCATTTCGTTCGCTTTTGCGTTTACTGTGTGGCCTGACTCGATAGCAGCGTGATATTTACGATGCCGCCATGTATATTTGCAAAAAGGAAAACGACTATGGAAACAAATATGGAAAGGGTAGAGGGTAGGTTACATGAATAGAAAACATCCAGAGAAGCGTGGGGCTTTTTCCGGCAAGCTTGGCTATGTGTTATCGGCGGCGGGCGCGTCGGTTGGTCTTGGAAATATATGGAGATTTCCGTATCTGGCAGCAAAATACGGCGGAGGAATTTTCCTGCTCGTCTATATTCTGCTGGCACTGACATTCGGATACACGATGATCGTTGCGGAGTCCGCACTCGGACGTATGACGCAGAAAAGTCCGGTTGGCGCATTCCGTTCCTTCGGTAAGAAGAAATGGATTTCCTTCGGCGGCTGGATCAACGCGATCATTCCAATCCTGATCGTACCGTATTATTCGGTCATCGGCGGCTGGGTAATCAAATACTTGGCAGAATATATCCGTGGAAATGGAACGAAGCTTGCAGAGGACGGATATTTCGGATCATTTATATCAAATGGTGTATCGACGGAGCTTTGCTTTGTGATTTTCTGTCTCATAACACTGGCAATCATTTATGCCGGTGTACAAAACGGAATCGAACGTGTATCGAAGCTGATGATGCCGGTTCTTGTATTACTTTCCGTGGTCATTGCCATCTATTCTGTGACAAGACCGGGCGCGATCGAGGGCGTGAAATATTTTTTGGTACCAAATGTAAAGAATTTCTCATGGATGACGGTCGTAGCTGCGATGGGACAGATGTTTTACTCGCTGTCGATTGCGATGGGTATCCTGATTACGTTTGGCTCTTATATGAAGAAGGATACATCCATCGAGGGTGCGACGCGAAATGTAGAAGTGTTTGATACGGCGATTGCAATCATGGCAGGACTTATGATTATTCCGGCGGTGTTTGCATTTTCCGGCGGAGATCCGGATACGCTGCAGGCAGGACCTTCGCTCATGTTTATCACGATTCCGAAGGTGTTTGCGAATATGGGACTTGGAACAGGCGTCGGGATTTTGTTCTTCCTGCTTGTGTTATTTGCAGCCCTGACAAGCTCAATTGCCCTGACGGAAAGTGCTGTTGCGACATTTGAGGATGAGCTTGGCTGGGGACGGAAGAAATCAACGGTTGTGATCGGATTGATTATGATTGGACTCGGAACGTTATCAAGCCTTGGATATGGACCGCTAGGATTCGTGAAGATCCTCGGAATGCAGTTTTTGGATCTGTTTGATTTTCTGACAAATTCCGTGATGATGCCGATTGCAGCATTTGTGACAAGCCTGCTTGTATCACGCGTTGTCGGAATTGATAAGATCGAAGAGGAAATCCGCCATGGAGAAAGTAAGTTCCGGAGGAAGAAGATATTTGTCGTGATGATAAAATATCTGTGCCCGATCTTCGCACTGATCATTCTGCTTAGTTCCGTTGCGAATGCATTTGGCTGGATATCAATGTAAAAAGAAAATATGATGATGAACGTAGCCAAACAGATGATTGCGGAACATGTTTTCGGGTAAATCAGAGGTAATCGGATATGGAACCAAAACAGGAGCATAAATTGATATCCCATGCAGATATCCTGCTGATCGTCGGAATTCTGATTCTGGCGGTGGCAGGACTTTTTGCGTGGAAGAAGCTGGAAACGCCCGGAGCGTACGTTGATATCATGATCGATGGTGATTCTGTGAAGACATTGCGACTTGACCAGGATGCAAGCTATGAGGTAAAGCAGCAGGTGGGTGTTAATACGGTTGTTGTGCAGGATGGCAGTGTGACTGTGCAAGATGCAGACTGTCCGGATAAGATCTGTGAGAAGCACCGGGCAATCAGCCAGACTGGGGAGACGATCATCTGTCTGCCACACAAACTTGTAGTGGAGATTAAAGAGTAGATGGACATAGACTAAACATGGAAGACGAAAAGAGACAGAGCACAGTGAAGGACGCACACGGACAAAAAAATAACCAATCACAATTAAATAATAACCATAAAATTGCACTCTGCGGTGTGCTGATTGCACTAGCCATGATCTTATCGTATCTGGAAAGCCTGGTGCCAATCCATATGGCGGTACCGGGGGTGAAGCTTGGTCTTGCCAATCTTGTTACGATCATCGCGTTGCAGAAACTGGATCTGAAGTCGACGGTTGTAATCTCGGTCGGACGTATCATCCTGTCGAATGTTCTGTTCGGAAATATGGCGGTGTTACTATACAGTCTGGCCGGTGCGGCATGCAGCATCCTGATCATGACGGCACTAAAAAAATGCCGGGTATTCGGACTTGTAGGAATTAGTGTTGCAGGCGCAGTCTTCCACAATCTGGGGCAGATCCTGGTCGCGGTCTGCGTGATGGAAAACGTGCGTATTTTTTATTATATGTTCATCCTGTTGATTACCGGAACGGTCGCTGGTGTAGCAATCGGATTGCTTGCTTCGTTTCTGTTAAAAAATATAAGAATATAGTCACAAAAGTTGTGAAATTAAGGACACATTTGTTGATAAAAATCCTCACTTGTATTAGAATAGTAGTAAATATTTTTTAGAGTGGGGTCAGTACGATGAAACTAACTTTTAAAGGAGGCATCCATCCATACGAAGGGAAAGAACTTACGATGGATAAGGATGTAATTGAATATGTCCCAAAGGGAGATATGGTATATCCACTGAGTCAGCATATCGGTGCACCTGCGAAGGCGGTTGTCAAAAAAGGTGACCGTGTTTTGGTAGGGCAGCTGATTGCAGAAGCCGGTGGATTTGTTTCTGCAAACATTCATTCTTCTGTATCCGGAACAGTCAAGGCCGTGGAACCTAGACTGACTGCATCCGGTTCTAAGGTCAATTCGATCGTGATCGAAAATGACAATCAGTTTGAGAAAATTGAATATGTGAAAAATGAGAAGCCACTTGCGGAGCTTACAAAGGAAGAGATTTTGGAAGCAATCAAGAACGCAGGCGTTGTCGGCATGGGTGGCGCCGGATTCCCGACGAATGTCAAACTCTCACCGAAGAATGCAGACGAGATTGATTACATTATCGTGAATGCATCCGAGTGTGAGCCATATCTGACATCGGATTACCGTCGTCTGCTTGATGAGACGGACAAGGTGATCGAGGGCTTGCGTCTTGCACTTGCAATCTTCCCGAAAGCAAAGGGAATCATCGCGGTCGAGGATAACAAGCCAAAGGCAATCCAGAAGTTGAAGGAAGTGCTTGGAAATGATCCGGACATCAAGGTCAATTCCATGAAGACCAAGTATCCGGAGGGAGCAGAACGTCAGCTCATCTATGCGAATACCGGACGGTATATCAATTCGAAGATGCTTCCGGCAGATGCCGGCTGTATCGTACATAATGTAGATACGGTGTATTCCATCTGTGAAGCTGTACGGCAGGGCAAACCGTTGATTCAGAGACTGGTGACTGTGACCGGTGATGCGATTACAGAACCATGCAACTATCTTGTACGGATAGGTACAAGCTTTGCAGAGCTGATCGAGGCAGCTGGTGGATTCCTGCAGGATCCGGAGAAGATCATTGCCGGTGGTCCGATGATGGGAAAAGCCATCTATGATCTGAATATTCCGGTTACGAAGTCCTCATCGGCAATTCTATGTATGACGAAGGATGAGGTCTCAGAGTATGAGCCGAGTAACTGTATCCGCTGTGGCAGATGTGTGGAGGTTTGTCCGGGCAGAGTGATGCCGAACAAGCTTGCGACACTGGCAGAACAGGGTGATCTGGAGGAGTTCCAGAAGTTAAATGGTATGGAATGCTGTGAGTGTGGCTGTTGTTCGTATGTATGTCCGGCGAAGCGCCATCTGACACAGACGATTGCAGGCACAAGAAAAGCCATTTTGGCGAATCGCAAGAAATAGGAGGTGCGAGAAAGTGGAACAGGAAAATTTGAAATTAAAGGTCTCTGCTTCCCCGCATGTGAGAAGCAAGGCAACGACATCGGATATCATGTTCGATGTTGTGATCGCATTAGTTCCGGCAACGGCATTCGGTCTGTACATATTTGGCTGGTATGCGGCATTGCTGGTCGCAGTTTGTATCGGAAGCTGTGTTGGGTTTGAAGCATTATATCAGAAATGTATGGGCAAGAAGGTGACGGTTGGAGATTTCTCTGCCGTGGTAACCGGATTGCTGCTTGCTCTGAACCTGCCACCAAACCTTCCAATCTGGATGGCGATTGCTGGTTCTGCATTTGCAATCATCATTGTAAAACAGCTTTTTGGTGGACTTGGACAGAACTTTATGAACCCAGCACTTGGAGCTAGATGCTTCCTGTTGCTGTCGTTCTCTCGTTATATGACAAACTTCGTATATGACGGTGTGGCAACTGCAACACCACTTGCAACACTCAAGCTTACCGGCATGGTAAACCTGCGTAGCATGTTCCTTGGATATACGGCAGGTACCATTGGTGAGACATCCGTGGTTGCACTGTTGATCGGTGCAATCTATCTGCTTTGCAAGAGGGTAATCAGCCCAAAGATTCCTTTGATTTACATTGGAACTTTTACAATCGCAGTTGCAATCTATGCAGCAACGAAGGATTACAATGTACCGGTTTATGTGGCTGCACATTTGTGTGGTGGCGGTCTGATGCTTGGTGCATGGTTCATGGCAACCGATTATGTGACAAGCCCGATCACTTCCTCAGGAAAAGTAATCTACGCGATCGGACTTGGACTTTTAACATTTGTACTTCGTATCTTTGGAAGCAGTACCGAGGGTGTTTCTTATTCCATCATCATCATGAACCTGTTAGTACCTCTGATCGAGCGTGCAACCGTACCGAAGGCATTTGGCGAGGGTGCCGAGATCAAGGATAAGAAGCAGGCAAAGCTTGCAACGAAAGAGGCAAAGAAGGAAGCAAAGAAAGCTGCAAAGACAGAAGATGCTTCAGAAGGTGATGACAAAGAACCAAAGAAGAAAGACAAGATGGATGTCAAGGGCATCGTGGTTGCAATCGTTGCAATCTGTGTGATCACCGTTGTGATGGGCGCTGCATTAGGCGGTGTCTACAGTGTCACAAAGGACCCGATCGAGAAGGCACAGGAGCAGGCAAAGAACGATGCGTATGCGGAGGTACTTCCGGAAGCAACCCGTATTCTAAGCGTGGAAGAGGACGGAGATGTAGTGAAGCAGATCAATCCATTGCTGGAGTCTTATGGATTTGAAAATGTACACATCGACGATATCTGTGTCGGCGGTGATGATGAGAAAAACACGCTGGTTGGCTATGTGGTACTTATCACAAGTACAGCCGGCTATGGCGGAGATATCCAGATGGCAATTGGTATCAACACCGAGTATCAGATTACAGGTATTTCGTTCCTGACATTGAATGAAACGGCAGGTCTTGGTATGGAAGCAGATACCGATGAATTCAAGTCACAGTTTATTGGCAAGCAGGTCAATAAGTTTGAATATACAAAGACCGGTTCGACGAAGGACAGTGAGATCGATGCATTGTCTGGTGCGACGATTACCACATCGGCAGTAACAAATGCAGTCAATGCGGCACTTCGTACAATTCGATTCCTGACAGTAGGAGGTGCGAACTAATATGGGAAAGATAGCAGAACGTTTAAAGAATGGTATTATCACAGAGAACCCAACCTTTGTCCAGATGCTTGGTATGTGTCCGACACTTGCGGTTACATCTTCCGCGATCAATGGACTGGGTATGGGACTTACAACGATGGTGATCCTGACGATGAGCAACTTTATGATCTCCCTGCTCCGGAAGCTGATTCCGGACAAGGTGCGTATTCCGGCTTACATCGTAATCATCGCTTCCTTTGTAACAATCGTACAGTTTTTACTGCAGGCATATATTCCAAGCCTGAACGACAGCCTGGGAATCTTCATTCCACTGATCGTTGTAAACTGTATCATCTTAGGTAGAGCAGAGAGCTATGCATCAAAGAATCCGGTGATTCCATCCATCTTTGATGGTATCGGTATGGGACTTGGATTTACAGTCGGACTGACTACCATCGGTATCATCCGTGAGATCCTTGGATCTGGCAGCATCTTTGGATTCAGTTTTGTAAAGGCTGTTGAGAATTTTGCTGAGAGTCATGCAAGTGAGAAGGTCTTCCAGATCTTGTCCGATCAGGGACTGTTCCAGCCGGCAAGTATTTTTGTATCGGCACCGGGCGCATTCCTTGTACTGGCATTTATCATTGCATTTATCAACCGTCGTCATATCAAGAAGGCAAAGAAGACGGGCGAGAAGGCAGAGACATGCAGACTGGCAGATTGCGCAAGCTGTGCAAATGCCATGTGTGCAGGCAAGGGAAAGGAGGAGTAGGATATGAACATTATTTTATTAGCGATATCCGCTGCTCTTGTGAACAATGTAATCCTGAGCCAGTTCATGGGTATCTGTCCATTTTTAGGAGTATCAAAGAAGGTAAGCACAGCAGCCGGTATGGGCGGTGCGGTTATCTTCGTTATGACGATTGCTTCGGCGGTGACAAGTGTGATTTATCATTTCGTGCTTGTGCCACTTAAGCTTTCTTATCTGAACACGATTGTGTTTATCTTAGTGATTGCGGCACTGGTACAGTTTGTGGAGATGTTCTTAAAGAAGACGATTCCATCGCTGTATGAAGCGCTGGGCGTGTACCTGCCACTGATCACAACAAACTGTGCAGTGCTTGGTATCGCACTCAAAAATGTGCAGGATGATTTAAACATTGGAGAGTCTATCATCAACGGTATGTTCTCCGCAGTCGGATTTGCGATTGCGATTATCGTAATGGCAGGCATCCGGGAGAAGATTGATAAAAATGATATACCGGAAAGCTTCAAAGGAGCGCCAATCGTGCTGATCACAGCCGGTCTTATGGCAATCGCTTTCCTTGGATTGAACGGATTGATTTAGAGGAGGCGAAGAAATGGGAGCATCGATTTTGTACGCGGCTGCGGTCATTGGAATTGTCGGAATTTTAGCCGGAATCCTCCTGGGCGTGGCAAGCGAGAAATTTAAAGTAAAAGTAGACGAGAAAGAAATCAAAGTGCGTGAGGCGTTGCCCGGCAACAACTGTGGAGGTTGCGGATATCCGGGCTGTGACGGTCTTGCGGCAGCGATTGCGAAGGGCGAAGCGAAGCCGGATGCCTGTCCGGTCGGTGGCGAAGCCGTAGCGAAGAAAATCGTAGAGATTGTCGGTGGGGAGATCGACAGTGTCAGACATGTGGCACATGTGAAATGTGCCGGAACGTGTGAGAAGGCAAAGGACGCTTACGATTATGTAGGCCCGGAGGACTGTCAGATTGCAGCCAATGCACCGGGCGGCGGATCAAAGGGATGCAGCTTCGGATGTCTTGGGTATGGTTCATGTAAGCGTGCCTGCCAGTTTGATGCAATTTCCATCGTAGATGGCGTGGCAGTCGTGGACAAGGACAAATGTAAGTCTTGTGGACAGTGTGTACTTGCCTGTCCGAGACATATCATCGAGATGGTACCGGAAGATGCCGGTGCTATCGTCGAGTGTAACTCGAAGGAATTCGGTAAGGATGTGAAGGCGGTCTGCAGCGCAGGCTGTATCGGATGTGGTCTGTGTCAGAGAAACTGTCCACAGGGCGCAATCACAGTGAAGGATCACCTTGCAGTCGTTGACTATGCAAAATGTACCGGCTGCGGCACCTGCAAGGAAAAATGCCCGGTTAAAATAATAAAGTAGACGATATGTGTTAATATAATAAAGTGTATCAAGTTGTACATAATTACAATTCTGACACAGACCGTTGAAGCACGCTGGTACTTAATGAATGGCAAACTTGTTTGCCGTGAATTTAGTACCACTGCGTGATGAACCGAGCGAGAGCGTGTCTGTGTGGAATTCGTAATTATGTACGACTTGTATATCACGATATTAATACATAAGATGGGAGAGAGTATGGGAAGAGATTACGTTATTATCACTGATTCATCGAACGATTTACCAGCCGGCTATGCCGAGGAACAGGGCGTCGTGATTATTCCGATCAGCTTTGAAATCGGCGATGAAGTATTTGATGGAAGAGAAAAAACACTGACAAAGAAAGAGTTCTATGACCGCATGCGTGCGGGACAGGGAACAAAGACAGCAGCGCCGAACATCAACGATATTGAAGAGGAGTTTGAGAAGGCACTGTCCGCAGGAAAAGACGTATTATTTACCTGTCTTTCCTCCGGTATCAGCAGTACGATCAACAACGCGTTTGTATGTAAGGAAGAGATGCAGGAGAAATATCCGGATGCGGAAATCTGTGTGTTTGATTCCATCTGCGCGAGTGGTGGACATGGACTGCTGATCTATCATGCGATTGAGAACAAGAAAAAAGGCATGTCCGTCAAAGAGAACATGCAGGCACTCGAAGAGCTGAAGCATCGTATCGTGCACAAATTCACGGTGGATGATCTGACCTATTTGCAGAGAGGTGGACGTATCTCCAAGACGGCAGCCGTTATCGGTGGCATGATCCAGTTGAAGCCGGTTCTGCATGTGGATACAGAGGGAAGACTTGCAGCTGAGAGTAAAGTGCGTGGACGTAAGAAAGCGTTAAACCAGCTGCTTGCAGAGATGGATATCTGTACAGGAGGCTATGCAGACAAGCAGGATGTAGTACTGATCTGTCACGCGGATTGTCCGGAGGATGCGGAGTATGTCCGGGCAAAGGTAGAGGAGAAGTATCATCCAAATAAGATCATTATGAGCGAGGTCGGACCAATCGTCGGAGCACACGTTGGACCGGGAACGATGGTACTTATTTTTGAAGGTGACAAGCGATAAGCTTTCGCATATACTAACTATAAAAAGCGAAGGTATGCGATGCGCTTTTTAGAATTAAAAGAAAAAGAAGTTATAAACTGCAAAGATTGCAGGCGGCTCGGCTATGTTGCCGATGTCGAGTTTGATTGTGAGACAGGGAAGATACTTGCAATCATCGTACCGGGACCGGGAAAATTATTTTCCTGCTTTGGTTCGGGAACGGAATATTACATCCGGTATTGCAACATTGTGCGTATCGGACCGGACATTGTTCTGGTCGATATTGATGCCTGCGATATACGGAAAATTCAGGGAGGAAAGGAATAAACATATGAAGTGCCCATTTTGCGGAGATGATAATACGCGTGTGATTGACTCAAGACCAGCAGATGACAACGAGGCAATCCGTAGAAGAAGACAGTGTGATGAATGTGGAAAGCGTTTTACTACGTATGAGAAGGTAGAGACGATTCCTCTGATTGTAATCAAGAAGGATAAGAATCGTGAGACATATGACCGTTCCAAGATTGAGTCAGGAGTGGTACGTTCCTGTCACAAACGTCCGGTATCTGTGGATCAGATCGAGGCATGTGTGGATGAGATCGAGAACAAGATTTTCAATCTCGGCGTGCGTGAAATCGAAAGCGAGAAGATTGGTGAGATTGTAATGGATCAGATTCGTGATCTGGATCAGGTTGCATATGTGCGTTTCGCATCCGTCTACCGTCAGTTCAAGGATGCGGATACGTTTATGAGTGAGTTGAAGAAGCTTCTGGATACAAAGTAGACGGAACTGAAAGGGACGTTATGGATTATATCAAACTGATCGAAGGTGCAGAGGGCGAGATTGTCGAGAAGAAATCCCGTTTTATTGCGCAGATTGCCCCGGTTGAGACAGAAGAAGAGGCGTATGCATTTATCGAGAAGATTAAGAAGAAGCATTACGATGCACGGCATAACTGCTTTGCATTTTCCGTGGGCGCTGAGATGCCGCTGCTCCGGTTCTCGGATGATGGAGAACCACAGGGCACTGCAGGAAAGCCGATGCTGGAGTTGATTCAGAATTCTGGAATCCATGATATCTGTGTGGTTGTGACACGGTATTTTGGCGGTACACTGCTTGGTACGGGCGGACTTGTCCGTGCATATACGCAGGCAACAAAGGAAGCCCTAGAAGCGTGTACGACGAAGTTAATGCAACAGTTGCTTCCTGTTTTGATCCGGACGAATTATACGGATATGGGGAAAATACAATATATCCTGAATACGAGACAGGTTGCGATCATCAACACGGAATTCGCAGAGGATGTGGTCTTTACGGTACATATTCCGGTTGGCGATGCGAAAGCAATCTTAAAAGAGATAACCGATGCGACGAATGCAAGAGCGCAGATCGAAGAACAGGACGAGATCTTTGGATGATCTCGTCCTGTTTTTGTATCATATTAAATGTATGTTCCAATAATTAAAAAATATGAAATCATAGAATATAATTCACGAAGAAATATACGATGGTAATCAGTAAAAGCACCGGGATCCACTTGGCAAGTGTCCGGCTTTTTTTGATAAACACCGAAAGTACAAGCGACAGAAGATAGGCAAGCAGACTGACAAGTGTTACCTGTAACAGAGTTGCAGTTCCGTAGGTGATGCCGTTGCATAGCATGCCGATTCCGTAGATTGGAAGGATGCCAGCCAGAAGTCCCGTGCATAAAATACCATATCTGCGTTTGCCAGAAAGTGCGATGTAGATGCCACGTTCCTGATCCTGTAAGAACAACATCAGGCTGAACAGAGAAGCAAACAGGACGAGCAGACAGGTGCATTCGTAGATTGGAAGCTGGATACGATAGGTATTTTCCTTATAATCGTAGGCACCGTCTGTGACAGAGGACATACGGAAGATTGTGTCACTGTTCATATATGCCTGCATGCGGCTTTTTAACTCTTCAGATAACGCTGCATCGTCGATCGTGTCAACCAGAATCTGTGGGGATGCAACCTTGAAGATATAATGGAAGAATGTTTCGCAGATGGCAGAGGAAAGTGTACTTGCACTTGTCTCATACAAGGAAACCTTTGGTTCCCCGGAGCCTGCAATGTAGCCGGAGAAAAATCCATCTGGCAGGACAAAACCGCATTCTGCATCACCCGCCTGTACATCCCGGATTACATCTGTGGACGCATCTACATAATAAAACTGATAGAGCGAGGCACTGGCATCTAATTCCTCTTTGAACTGTGTCGTATACGCACTGGTATCTTCCAGATATACGGCAACACGGATTTCTGTGGACTGGCTTTTCGCTGGAAGCAATGCATAGATTCCAGTTAAGATGAGCAGGACGCCCAGCATGCACCAATATAGCTTTCGATGTAAAATTCGTTTCCATGCGACAATCAGTCGGTTCATAACAAAACTCCCAAATGTTTAATAAAGTGCGTGGCAGAAAATCTGCATTACATACGTTCCCGGCAGATACGGACGGATCTGCTGTATCACCTTTGGCAGCAGAACATCCGGTAGAAGTCCGCCACCGCAGTAGGCAAGCACCAGCACAACAAATAACAGACAGATATTTGCGGAAAAGGTACTTCTGGAAAAGGTTGCGATTCCGGCGATCAGCAGTGCAATCAAAAGCAGTGCAGGGATGATCGTCAGAAGTCCGTTCAGGTTTGCGTGCCCCATCCAGATGGAGATTCCGATATAGCACGGCAGGAACAGGATATACAGAGCTAAAAATGTATGGATCATGTTTGCTGCCAGTATATGTCCGCGGTTTAGGTGATACAGCTTCATGCATTCGCAGATGCCATTTCCGGTTCCCTGTAAATATGGAATCAGCAGGAATGCAAGAAAACAGAGACTTAATATAATCGCAAATGCGGCATAGTGCTGTGTGAATGTCACACTTCCTGCATCCTCTGCCTGTATCGTCTTCATATAATTTGTCTTGTTCATGACACGGTCTAGGTATACGAAGTTCACACGGTTGGAAAGCTCACGTATCTGTTCCGGTGTAAATTCGTGGGCACGTGTCGTGTCAAGGCCGCTGTAAATACCAGCCTGAGCAGTTCCGAGCAGTCCGGCGTAGGACATGAACAATTCGTTGATGATATAAGAGGATATGGAGCTGTTGTCGTAAACAACGATATCAAGCGGTACATTTGTACTGTCCATAATTCCAGAGAAAAACTGCTCCGGGACGATGATCAGATACAGGATTTCATGCGAAGCAAGCATGTTATAGCCTTCCTCGACGCTGTTTACCTGTACGAGCTGGACGGTTTCCTCCATTCCTTCTAAATCCTGTAACATACCAATGCCAAGCTGGTTTAGGTCCAGGTTGTCGTCCTGTGGCAGATAGTATCCGATGGAAATCGCAGAAAATACATTTTCCTTATATAGATGTCTGGACAGATAAAATCCTGCGGTTCCAGTCAGGAGAAGCAACAGCAATAATGAGACAAACATCGATGGCAGATAGTGTAACAGCCGTTTGCAGTTGGCACGGATGAAATTAAAAAACATATGGATGTGAGACATAAGTTCCTCTTAAATTTAATTTCTTAGCAGATCAATATAATTAGTGCCCTCTGGCAGATGCGATGCATCGAAGAGTGTGCCATTTTTCAGCAGATAGACTGTGTGGCAGAACTGAAAAACAGCTTCCTCATGGGAGGCAATCACAATGGAATTTCCAAGGCTTAAGTAATAACGCATAAACTGCATGGCATCCTGTTTGGCTGGCAGATCCAGTGCTGCAAATGGCTCATCCATCAGCAGAATCTGTGGTGCATCGAGCAGGGCACACGCGAGACTGAGCCGCTTTTTCATACCACCGGACATATTTTTGACCGGAGTATCCAGAAATGTCTGGATTCCAAGCTGGGCGAGCGGTGGTGCCTGCAATGCCTGCAGGATTTCGGATTTGCGTTTGTTCGTCCACATACGCAGATTATCCACAGGCTTTAGCTCATCATAGAGCGGATTTTCCTGTGGGACATAGCCGATTCTTACATCTGGTGTTCCGGCATATTTTTTTGCAATGCAGGAAAGCAACGTGGATTTCCCGGAGCCGTTGACGCCTAAAATCCCGATGGCACAGCCTTCCGGGACGGGAAAAGACACATCGTTCAGCACCTGTTTTTTTCCGTATGATTTTGAGATATGTTCAATCTGAAACATAATAACTCCTTTGATTGGTTTTCGATTGCGATTTTTGCATCCGTTCAAGTCTTTGGTTCTTTGAATTAAGATAGCATTTTTAGGTAGAATATACAAGTAGAAAGCGCGGATAAGTGGATTTTGTCTATGGACTTTATATTACAAATTTGCTATAATTTTAAACATATATGACATGGCGTATATTTATGCGCAACGGAAACTTGTTAGAACGAAAGACATGGGGTACATACATTATGAATGGAACGAGATTAGCGAAGAAAAATGATCTGGCGATGAAGGTGATGGTTGCTTTTGCAATCGCGAAAATCGTAGTATTGATTATTAATCATAAGACACAGGAGGGATTTGTGCCGCTGCTGGTATTATTTGCATTGTTTGCGGTTGGAAATGTTGTGTTCCAGCTGATCAATGACCGCAGTGAACTGATGAAATTCACATCGGTCACAGCATTTTCTGTGCTGGTACTTGTGTCTGTATTTGTATCCGGCTCGGTGATGGAGGCACTTCCGATCTTTATCGCGATGGGCATGTGTATCATCTATATGGATACGTTCCATATCCGTGTGACATGTGGCGTATCAACACTCGGCATTCTGGTTGAGACGATCATTCAGATCGCAAAGCATGGATTTGCACTATCAGCTACATGGATAGAGATTCTGCTTTTAGCAGCTATTTTCACATTTGGAATTCTGATGGCTTGTAACATTACTTTGCGCGAGCAGGAGACAGACCGTCAGGAAATTGAGTACCATGTTGCATATCAGGAAGAAATCACAGAGAACATGGTCAAGGTCGTTGATAACGGAAATGCGCATATCGAGCAGCTGCAGTCAAAGCTGGATAACTTCCAGGCAGCGACAGCAGAAGTAACGAAGTCTGTTGATGCCATTTCAACCGGCGTTACCGATACGGCAGAGAATATGGAAGTGTCAACAACGATGACACAGCAGATTCAGGATATCATTGATAACCTGATCGATGTCAAAGATAACACCGTACAGTCGACACACCGGGCAATCGAATCTGTAAAGTCCGGTTTAGATATTATTGAAAGTCTGAAGGATAAGTCGGACGATATCAATGTTGCAAATGAAGATGTAACACGTGTATCCGAAGAACTCTGCGAGAAGATCCAGTCTGCAGAGGAGATCACACAGATCATCTATCAGATCTCCAGCCAGACAAATCTGCTTGCGTTAAATGCGAGCATTGAGGCAGCACGTGCCGGAGAACAGGGACGTGGATTTGCCGTAGTTGCAGATGAAATCCGGAAGCTGGCAGATGATACAAGAAGTTCCATCGATAGCATCACACAGCTTCTGAAGGGTGTGACAGATCTTGCCAATCACACATCGGATCTGGTTCGAAGAAGTGTAGAGGCGGTATCTGAGCAGGCAAAATATATTGAGGCGGCAGACGGAAGCTTCCAGACAATTGCAGGTGCGGTTGAGGAGTTATCTGGCGATATGAAGCAGCTTGATAAGCTGTCTGGAAATCTGGATGCATCGAACAATTCCATCATTGACGGTCTGGCAAATCAGCAGGCTGCCAGTGAAGAAATCGCAGCAAATGCACAGTCCTCCGCAGATCTGTGCGAGACAAACTTAAATGAATTAAATGGTGTCATTGATGAGTTAAATGAGATTGCAAAGATCATCGGAAGTCTGCGCGCGGCTGATTTAGAAGAAATCAATAAGATGTTAGATGAGACAACCGTTCAGACTGTATCTCGTGACACAACCGATTATTCAGATTATTTTTCAGAGGATGATGGACAGGAAGCAGAGGCTCCTGCGAGTGCATCCGCAGAGGAAGATGACGCAGAGGAGTCCGAATCCGAAGAGACAGAACCGGCGGAGACAGATTCAACGGAAGAGACAGAACCGGTGGAGACAGATCCAATCGAAGGTGCGTCGGAGGAAAACTGCGAAGATTCTGAGGATACACAGACTGGGCTAGATGAAGCATATGAATCCTGGGAAGATGCAGAAGACAGTGGAGAAAACAGTGGAATAGAAGAAAACCGAGATGAAGAAGCAACAGAAGAAGATGAAGAGATAAGTGAAGATCCCGAAACGGAAGATGATACAGCATATGACGAGGAAACAGACGAAGAGGACTCTGATCAGGAATAATCAGTAGTCCTCCTCGATGACCTGAAAGTCAAGATAATCAAAATCGATGGATTCGATGAAATTATCCTGCGTGAACCGGGTTCTTGCATGACGAATAAAATCCTGCTGGTTGGATTTTAACCAGATAGGCTTCGCTAAATCAAAGGTGTAGCATAGCTCGTCAAGGGCGGCATACACCTTTTTTGTACGCGTCATGGTATAGTCCTCGATGCAGACGGTATGGTCTTTGACGAGACGGTTATCTTTCATTATTTTTCCCCAGATACGAAACATAGTATCACCTGCCTTGGTAGTATAGAATATGTCACAGAGAATGAAATCATGCCCGGTGTGACAGAATTATTATATCGGGCATAAGACAAAAAAACAAGTTAAGATATCAAGTGATTTAAAATAAAGGAGCAACAATATGAGTTACAAATTGATTACCAAAGATGGAAGTGCCAAGCGTGGCGAATTTACGACACCGCATGGCGTGATCCAGACACCGGTCTTTATGAATGTCGGTACAGCCGCCGCCATCAAGGGTGCGGTATCGACGGAGGATCTGCAGACGATCGGAACGCAGGTGGAATTGTCAAACACCTATCATTTGCATGTGAGACCAGGCGACGAGGTTGTAAAGAAACTCGGCGGTTTGCATAAGTTTATGGTATGGGACAAGCCAATTCTGACCGATTCCGGCGGATTTCAGGTATTCTCACTTGCAGGACTCAGAAAGATTAAAGAAGAGGGTGTAACATTCCATTCGCATGTTGATGGACGTCTCATATTTATGGGACCGGAGGAGAGTATGCAGATTCAGTCAAACCTTGCATCTACGATTGCAATGGCATTCGATGAATGTGCACCGGCCAAGGCAGACCGTTCCTACATCCAGCCATCGGTAGACCGTACAACACGCTGGTTAGAGCGGTGCAAGCGGGAGATGCATAGGCTGAATAGTCTCGAAGATACGATTAACAAGCAGCAGATGCTCTTCGGTATCAATCAGGGAGGCGTTATAGATGATATCCGTATCGAGCATGCGAAGCGGATTGCAGACATGGATTTAGACGGTTATGCAATCGGCGGACTGGCAGTTGGAGAGACACATGCGGAGATGTATCGGATTATCGAGTCGGTTATTCCGTATCTGCCGGAGAACAAGCCAACCTATCTGATGGGCGTTGGTACACCGGCGAATATACTGGAAGCTGTAGAACGTGGGGTTGATTTTTTTGACTGTGTATACCCATCCCGGAATGGAAGACATGGCCATGTCTACACGAACCATGGCAAGTTGAATCTGTTCAACGCAAAATATGAACTGGATGAGCGCCCAATTGAGGAAAGCTGTGGATGTCCGGCGTGCAAGAGGTATTCGAGAGCCTATATCCGCCATCTGCTCAAAGCAAAGGAAATGCTTGGAATGAGATTTTGCGTCTTGCATAATTTATATTTTTATAATAATATGATGAGTGAGATTCGGGAGGCAATCGAAGAACATCGTTATAGTGAATATAAACGACAGAAATTAGAAGGCTTTCAAAATCAAGAATAAATAAAAGGAGTTTTAAGACATGTTATTAACATTACTGGAATCAACAGCAACAACAGCAAAACAGCCAAGTGGATTGTTCTGGGTTATCTACATTGTAATCTTAGTCGGATTCATGTGGTTACTGATCATCCGTCCACAGAAGAAGCAGAAGAAGCAGATGGAAGATCTGCACAAGGCAATGGAACCGGGTGACAACATCATGACCACAGGTGGTTTCTATGGTACAATCCTTGATATCGTAGATGATACAACAGTTATCGTAGAGTTCGGTAACAACAAGAACTGCCGTATCCCAATGCACAAGAACGCAATCGCAGAGATTGAAAAAGCAGGTTCCGCAGTCGTAAAGGATGAGGAAGAGGATACACCTGTAAAGGAAGAGAAAAAGGAAGACAAGAAAGCAGATAAGAAGCTTGGAAAGACAAAGGAATAATCCGGATTTGTTATGAGAAATGCAGGTACTAGCCATGTTTGCATATTCTACAAAAAATGACAAAAAAGGTGTAGACGAAATTATGACTTTGTGAGAAAATGTAGTTGATGGTGCTTTGCATGAAAAAAGCATCTCTCTATAAAATTTTAATATTGAAAGGAGTTCCACAATGATTTACACGAAGGAAGTTGAAAACATGTGCCCAGTAGCCAAGGGCGCAAAGCATGAGCCAGCTCCTATTCCTGAAGAAGGAAAGTGGGTACACTCAAAGAAGATTGAAGATATCTCTGGTTTTACACATGGTGTTGGCTGGTGCGCACCACAGCAGGGTGCTTGTAAACTTTCACTGAACGTTAAGAATGGCGTAATTGAAGAGGCTTTGGTTGAGACAATCGGTTGTTCCGGTATGACACATTCTGCAGCTATGGCAGCAGAGGTTCTGCAGGGTAAGACAATCCTTGAGGCTCTGAACACAGACCTTGTATGTGATGCTATCAATACAGCTATGAGAGAGCTGTTCCTTCAGATTGTTTATGGTCGTACACAGAGTGCTTTCTCTGATGACGGTCTTGCAGTTGGAGCAGGTCTTGAGGATCTTGGTAAGGGCCTTCGTTCTCAGGTTGGTACAATGTACGCAACTAAGGAGAAGGGTGTTCGTTACCTTGAGATGGCTGAGGGCTATGTAACAGGTATCGCACTTGATGCAGATAACGAAGTTATCGGATACCAGTTCGTTTCTCTTGGAAAGATGACAGACTTCATTAAGAAGGGTGATGATCCTAACACAGCATGGGAGAAGGCAAAGGGTCAGTATGGCCGTGTTGCTGATGCAGTGAAGATTATCGATCCTAGACAGGAATAAGAGGAAAGGAGAAACGACAATGGCTTTATTTGAATCATATGAAAGAAGAATTGACCAGATTAACGCTGTATTGAACAGCTATGGTATCAGCTCTATCGAAGAAGCTGAGAAGATTACAAAGGACGCTGGACTTGATGTTTACGATCAGGTTAAGAAGATTCAGCCAATTTGTTTTGAGAATGCTTGCTGGGCTTACACAGTTGGTGCAGCAATCGCAATTAAGAAGGGTTGCAGAAGAGCAGCAGATGCTGCAGCAGCAATCGGTGAAGGACTTCAGTCTTTCTGTATCCCGGGTTCAGTTGCTGATCACCGTAAGGTAGGTCTTGGACATGGTAACCTTGGTAAGATGCTCCTTGAGGAAGAGACAGAGTGTTTCTGTTTCCTTGCAGGACATGAGTCATTCGCAGCTGCTGAGGGTGCAATCGGTATCGCAGAGAAGGCTAATAAGGTACGTCAGAAGCCACTTCGTGTTATCTTGAACGGTCTTGGTAAGGATGCAGCTCAGATTATCTCACGTATTAACGGATTTACATTTGTTGAGACAAAGTATGATTACAAGGCAGCTAAGCTGAACATAGTATATGAGAAGCCATATTCAACAGGTCTTCGTGCAACTGTTAAGTGTTATGGTGCTGACGATGTTCAGGAAGGTGTTGCAATCATGCATCATGAGAATGTTGGTGTATCTATCACAGGTAACTCAACAAACCCAACACGTTTCCAGCATCCGGTAGCAGGTACATACAAGAAGGAATGTATCGAGCAGGGTAAGAAGTACTTCTCCGTAGCATCCGGTGGTGGTACAGGTCGTACACTTCACCCAGATAACATGGCAGCAGGTCCTGCTTCTTATGGTATGACAGATACTATGGGACGTATGCACAGTGATGCACAGTTCGCAGGTTCTTCATCTGTACCAGCTCACGTAGAGATGATGGGTCTGATCGGTATGGGTAACAACCCTATGGTTGGTGCTACTGTTGCAGTTGCAGTTTCTGTCGAGGAAGCAGCTAAGGCTGGAAAGTTCTAAATAGACTTTACAAATTGAAAAGACGTTAAACCCAAGAAGTACCGTAATCACAGCGATTGCGGTACTTTTTTGGTGCCTGGAAGTGGAAAAATGAAATTGGGTGTGAGATGGTGTAAAAAGTGGTGAAAATGGGAAAGTAGGAAACCAGTAGGTAACAAGTAGGAAACATGGAGAAGGTAACACTTTTTCGGTTACCTGCAGAATGCGGAAATACCGCAACCACGAGGGTTACGGTATCTTTTCCAGTTCGGTTCTGAGCCATTCTAAGTCACGGTCTGTATAAGCCGCCTCTGTTATGTCGGTGATTCTGTGACCGACAAGTTTTTTGATGGTGTATTCGTCAACCTCGGCTTTCTTTGCCATGGTGATGAATGTCATTCGAGGGTCGTGCGGCCGATGATCGTCTCTGAGTTTGAGAGCGGCGATCACTTTATCGAAACGGCCGGCATATTTGTCGTAGGTGATTGCCATGCCGCCCTTCGGAGAATCCGGATCATTAAAGAGCCGGTGGCTTCCAAGTTCAAGGGCATAGTCGTAGTTTTTCTTAACCAGGTCAAATATTTTCGGGTGGATAGGCACCATACGGTGTCGCCCGGCCTGTGTTTTCATACCACCGACAATATAGCGTTCTTCAAGATGCACGTCCTCTAGTTCCAGTATGGCGAGTTCTTGCGGTCGCCATCCCATGTAGCACTGTATGAGAACCCAGTCCACGAACCGGATTTTGCCGACGTTTTCCCAAAGCGTCTGCATCTCTGAGTCCTGGAAGATGATGTGGCCACGTTTTGCTTCCTCCTTTTCTTTGATGATGTCGTCCGACAGTTCAAATGTGCGGGCGTAGTTCTTATCAACAAGCTCATATTCGAGCGCATAGTCCAGCATTAAATTAAACATAGACTTGATCCGGGATTTTGTGCCTGCAGACGCAAGCACCTTTTCGCCCTTATTGGCTCCACGTGAAGGAATGATGTAGCCATCTTCCATTATGCCCTTGATGTGGCGGGCACGCAGGTCCTTAACACGCATTCCGGCAATGGCGTGGCAGTAGCTCCACGCTGACTTGATGGTACGGCAGGATGATTCACTTTCCAGGGTAGGGAAGTAAGCTGCAGTCCATTTGTCGTAGAGTTCCGCCAGGGTCATAGCGGCATTTTGTATATCGTAAGGATTAGCTCCGTACTCAGCGAGTGCCTGCAGAGCTTCCTTCTTAGTCTTGAATGTTCCAAGAGGAACACGGTTCTGTACGGTCTTTCCGGTCTGTTCGTCCGTGATCCAGCCGAGAGTAACACGGGCCAGGTAAGGCTTACGACGGTTTCCGGAAAGTTTTGTCACGCTGCCGTAGCCGTTAGGTAGTTTCATTTGACAACCTTACTGATTCCACAGCCGCAGGCAGGCCAGCGAAATCCGTTTTTGCTGGTTCGAGTTTAAGGAGAGAAGAGAGCGTGATTGTTTTCTGCTCCGGCACCTTCTCATTAAGAACCGAGGTAGGTAGAACATAAAAGTCCCAGTAGTCGAGATCAAGAATTGAAACATCGCGTGTACGAGCGGTAAAGACGCAGAACACATACAAATCACTGTTACGCATAGCCATAGAGGCGTAGGTAGCTCCATCCCAGGCAAATTTCTTTGCAATGTCGAAGCTAATCTGCGAGAACACATCTTCCGGAGTCCACGCCTGCAGATAGGCAGACGACTTGACCTCGATCCGGAGACCGGAAGGAGAAGTAAGGTCGAACGGTAGCCAGTCGGCACGTGTGACATCTTTTGTTTCAAGGGCAGAGTGTACGAGAAATTCAGCAAGCACTCCACGGTGGGTATTGTTGAGCAGATCAGAATACGCCCAACGCCAAAAATCCTGCAGCATGATAGAAGTATCGGAACCGTGCAGGGTAAATGGTTCATTGCCGTTTAGTTGTTCCATGGTTTCCTCCGTATCTTTCTAGGAGCGTCCATAGGACACGCTTATCGTCGCTGGAAGCGATGGAATACAAGGACACGAGCATTTTATCGTCCGGGACATTATGCCGTCCAAGAAGGTAATCTACGGACACATCGAGGGCATCAGCCAGTAGCACGACATTATCGACGGTCGGTGTTCGCAGTCCATTGAGGTAGCGTGAGATTGTAGCGGCAGTCACACCGGAAAGAGCGGCAAGGTCGTTACCGTTCAAGTGGTGTTCCTGCATACAATGCGAAAGACGCTCTGAGAATTTGTTAATATCCATAGGCGTAACCGGAGATACCGGTACCACGTATGGAACAGTCTAAAAGTTTCTTGCACTCAGAGTCCGTAAGCGGACCGTATGAGTGAACCAATCCGAACAACTGCAGGTCAGTGAGCATAAGCCGGTGCTGCAGGTGCCGGATCTTTGCTACGACACCGTAGGAGCGGTTCCTGGTGCCGTGATTGCAACTGTCACAAAAAGAGGAGAGATAAAGAAGTAATGCAGCGGCATCGTTCCCGGACCTCTCCTCATTGCGTGCCAGCTCAAAGTATTTGTTATTCATAGGCACATCTCCTCAGTACCGGCCGTAAAGTCGGTACCATTCTAAACTGATAATCTTTTTTCTTTGTCGAGGTATTTCTGAGACTCTGTATAGGCTTTCAGAAATCCCTTGAGTTCCCCGATAAACTCAAATTGTTTGTTCTGTGGCAATGCCCGGTACAGTTCGAGAAGTTCGTCCTCTTCTGCAGTGGTGAGCTTGCGGGCAGGAGCCTCTTCGCCGGTCAATAGGTAATGAACTGACACGCCCAGGAAGTCTGCAATCGGTTTGATGTATTTCGCTGGCGGGTCGCTATTGCGAGTTTTCCAGGTGGACATCGTAGATGTCCGAATGCCGAGGCGGTCGCACAGATCAGTAGCCTTTTTGTCCGTTTTTTCAAGGGTTTCAGTGATTCTTTCGATGATTTCCATAGGCAACCTCCGTGGTAAAAATAATACGCAAATAAGAGTAAAAACATTTACAAACTCGCAGATACGTGCTATAATAAATATATGAAATACAAAACAACTCAAAGTTGCGAGCCGAGAGATTGTGCTTGTATTTCGTGCGTCTGTTTGCGAGTTTGTAAAGAGGTTTACTTACATTATAGCACGCAAATCAGAAAAGATAAATAGTTTTTACACAAATGCGAGAAAGGAGTGAAACGCAAGCATGAAGCAGGAAACATCACAGTGGGGCAAAGCTGTTAAAAAAGCAGTAATCGACCACGATATGACATTGAAGCAGCTGGCCGAAAAAATCGGTTACAGCAATGCTACTGTTTCCCAGGTAGTCAACGGCAGATATTCCAATTCGAGTTACAAGGTAATCGCTGAGAAGATCAACGAAGTGCTTGGAACGGAAGGACTGCCGGAGAGAACCGAAACACCGTCCGATGAATGGTGTCAGACAGTGAAGGTGGAACTGGTAAAACAGAACATGACCGTCAATGAGCTGGCGAAGCAGCTGGATGTCTCCAGGGATCGGCTGTCACTGGTAATTAACGGCAAGATGATGAACGAAGCAATCGTGAGCGGGGTGAATAACCTGCTAGGAATCAACCTGGTCGCTGTTCCAGCTGATAAGTAAATTATAGCGGAAGGGTAGGTAACAAGAAATGGGAAGAGGCCCTACAAACGAGAACACAAATATGTATTTCCAGGCCAGGAAAAAGGCGGCAACGTACAACGAGAGGCTATGGAGCCGTGAAGGAGCTGCAGAACTGTTGGGAATATCGGTTTCAACATTGGCAGATTACGAGCTTGGCAATACGAAGGTTGTCCCGGTGGACAAGGTGGTGCTTATGGCCGACCTCTACAACGCCCCGGAATTGATTACTGGGTACTGTATGCGAGAATGCCCGGTACACGGATTCCTACCACTGGCAACCGAAGAGAAAAGTTTAGAAGGAATTGCATTAAGGCTTTTGCAGAACTTCAATGAGGATTCATTGAAGAATATGCGAGACAGTCTGATCGAGATAACTGCAGATGGAAAAATCACAAAGGATGAATTACCAGCCTTGGAAAAAATCATTGGGCAGCTCGAAAAGATGGCAGAGGTAATAAGCGAAATGAAAATTGCCGGAGAGAAGTATTTAAACGGCAAGTAAGCCGGAGCAACGCCGGAAAGGAGTTCAGAATTGAAGAAAGCAAGTAAGCGAAGAATATTGTTTGCGGCAAGAATGGCAACGATGGTCGGAGCTGCCTGTTTTGCAGTAAGTGGCATTTCAGAAACGCTCGGGCAGGAGAAAGAAAAAAGCCGGCCGGTCTACATAGCCACAGAGGAAGTGGCAGAGACGACGTATATGCCGGAGGTCGAAGAGACAACACAGCCAACGGAGACAGCAAAGGCAGTTGAGACAGAAGAATCGTTGATTGCAAGTATGGATTGGGACAAGGACGATTCTTACCTGCTATGCAAGATAGCAATGGCCGAAGCTGAGAGCGAAGGCGCGAAAGGAAAGGCACTGGTTATGCTGGTAGTCCTCAACAGAGTTTGGAGCAATGAGTTCCCGGACACAATCGAGGAAGTCATTTTTCAGAAGAACCAGTTCAGTCCAGTAGCAAACGGAAGATACGACGCAGTAGAGCCGGACGAGGAGTGTTACGAAGCATTGAAGCTGATCCAGGTAGACCATTGGAACGAAAGCCAGGATGCTTTGTATTTTGAGAGCAAGAGCGACAGTAAGTGGCACAGCGAGAATTTGGAATTTCTTTTCAAGTACGGCAAACATTACTTCTATAAGTGAAAGGAACAGGCGGTATGAGAAGATTTAGAAAGAAAGTCAGAAGATTTGTGAGACTGTATTGGTTTTGGGTAAGCCTGGGACTGGTCCTCACAAAAGTATCGGTTGAAGCAGCGTACATCGAGAGAGGCTATAGAGCCTACGGCGGTGAGTGGCTGGTTTTACCAGTGGTGTTGATCGTCGGATATTTCGTAAATGAGGCAAGAATGTACCTGCCGGACTTCATCGAAGAGTGGAGAGAGGAGAAAGCCTATGAGCGAAGAGTTGCAGAAAATCGTAGACGAGTACAGAGAGAAAGAAATTCATATCTCAGATGAAGAGGCTGAGCAAATCTTATGGTTGTGTAACCGGAAGATGGATATAAGCAAGATTGAGAACAGAGAGGAATACCTGCTGTTGTTATTCAAGGACGAGGTTAAGAACTATCTGTTCAGATGCTCGGTAAACGCTACGACGTTTTTGAGAAGATTGGAGGCAGAAGGAATATGTGTGCAGAATGCGGTATGAACCCATGCCATCCAAGATGCCCGAACGCACCGGAGCCGTTACCGGTTCATGAATGCGTGAAATGCGGGTATGGAATCCTGGCAGGAGATAAGTTTTGGGATTCTCCGGAAGGGAAGATTTGTGAAGAATGCGTGAATGATATGAGTGCAGAAGAAATATTAAAGTTGTGTGGCGAAAGCCTCACGGAAGCAGAAAAGGAGGAAAGGTAGTATGGCAGAACAGAATGCAGTGGCAACACAGCAGGGAACGCAGGTAAGTGTAGCAGCGCAGGTTAAGAGCATGATTTCCCAGGATGCGGTAAAGAAGAAATTTACGGAAGTCTTAGGACAGAAAGCACCGCAGTTTTTGGCATCCATTACGAATGTGGTGGCCGGATCAACGCAGTTAAAGAAATGCCCGGCAACAACGATTATGAGCGCGGCGTTTGTGGCAGCAACCTACGATTTGCCGATTGACAGCAACTTGGGGTTCGCAGCAATCGTGCCTTACAACAACAATAAGTACAATCCACAGACGAGACAGTGGGAGAAACATCCGGAAGCACAGTTTCAGATGATGTATAAGGGATTTATCCAGCTGGCGATCCGCTCCGGATATTACGAAAAGATGAATTGCTCGGTTGTCTACAAGGACGAGCTGGTTTCATACAATCCGATTACCGGAGAAGTTGAATTTGTGACGGACTTCTCGAAGTGTACGCAGAGAGCCGAAGGAAAATCAGAGAACATCGCTGGTTACTATGCCTGGTTTAAGTTATTGACCGGTTTCAGAAAAGAGTTGTTTATGACAACAGCAGAGGTCGAGAACCACGCCCGCAAGTATTCAACAGCATACAGATATGACCTGGAAAACAACAAGAAGGGCAGTAAGTGGACGACAGATTTCGAGGCAATGGCGTTAAAGACGGTTATTAAGATGCTGCTCAGCAAGTGGGGTATTTTGTCAGTGGATATGCAGAGAGCAATCCAGGACGATCAGAAGGTTTACGACGAGGACGGCGAAGGAAGTTACGGCGACAACCAGCCGGATATCGTAGAGGCACAGGACCCGTTCAGTAATATCGAGCAGAAAGAAGAGGAACAGCAGATCGGCGGCTTAGATTTGGAAGAGGTTGAATAGGAGGAAGAAGAATGCAGCTGACATCAGAAAATTATTATAGCCAGGAGGCTAACCGGGAGTACATGAGCGTATCGGGGTATAAGGATTTTGCCGGAACCTACGGCAAGTTGCCTTGTGAGTTTCACGCAATGGAAAAGCTCAACGGGAATTGGGAAGATGAAAAGACTACGGCGCTGCTGGTAGGAAGTTATGTAGATAGCTATTTTGAGGGAAGCCTGGAACAGTTCAAAAAGGACAATAAAGAAATCTTCACTCAGAAGGGCGATTTGAAGTCGGACTATAAGCAGGCGGAAAACATCATCGCACGAATCGAGAGAGACAAATACTTCATGAAGTATATGAGCGGTCAGAAGCAGGTCATTATGACAGGAGAGCTGTTCGGGACAAAGTGGAAGATTAAGATGGACTCATACATTCCGGGAGTGGCTATCGTTGATTTGAAGGTTATGGCATCTATAACGAAACTGGAATGGGTAAAGGATATTGGCTACCTTGATTTTGTTCGCTACTGGGGTTACGACATCCAGGGTGCGGTCTACCAGGAAATCGTGAGACAGAATACCGGCGAGAAATTACCGTTTTTTATTGCGGGAGCAACAAAAGAAAAGCCTGAGCCGGACATCCGCATTATACACGTAACTGACAACTATCTGCAGGAGGCATTGCACATGGTAGAGATGAATATGCCGAGAATCCTCAGAGTTAAGAATGGAGAGGTTGAACCGGATAGATGCGAATTGTGCGATTGCTGCAGACACAACAGAGTGTTAAAGAAGCCGATCTCAATTATGGACTTGACAGCAGGCATTTAAGGAGATAGGCGGTGACTGAATGGCAGACAACAGAAAATATTACTACCTAAAGCTGAAAGAGGACTTTTTCGACACGGACGAGATGAAGATTTTAGAGAGCATGAAGGACGGATATTTATACAGTAATATCCTGCTGAAACTCTATCTGAAAAGCCTGAGCAATTCCGGCAGGTTGATGTATAGAAATGTGATTCCGTACACGCCGGAAATCCTGGCAACTTTGACAGGGCACCAGGTAGGCACCGTCGAGAAAGCATTGGATGTATTCAAGAAGCTGGATTTAATCGAGATGCTCGATAACGGAGCAATCTACATGATGGATATTCAGAACTTCATCGGCCAGTCGTCCAGTGAGGCTGACAGGCAGAGAGAATATTATAACCGCATGAAGGCTGAGAAGGAAGCACTGGCAGGAGAAAGCACAGAAACGCCGGAACTTCCGGAACCGAAAGAACCGGTACTGCCTGCAGAACAGAAGTCAAATAAGGCGATTGGTAATTACACCACGGATTTCGAGGAACTGTGGGAGGTATACCCGAGGAAGGTTGATAAAGGGCAGGCATACAAGAAGTATAAGGCACGCCTGGAAGATGGCTTCTCCCACGAGCAGTTGTATGAAGCGGTAAAGAACTATGCGGCACAGTGCAAGAAGCAGAGAACAGAGACAATGTACATAAAGCATGGCAAGACATTCTTAGGAGAGTCAACGCCGTTCCTGGACTATCTGCCAAAGGACAAGCCGGTTCAGAGCGAAGCTGAGTACGACGACAATGAGAATCCGTTTGGAAGGAGTGAGTGATGATGGATTTGGATTTGCAGAAGGTTTTACCTGCAGAAGCATTCGAGACAGAGCAGAATGAGGGCGACTACATCGGCAAAGACGGACTGCTTTACTGCGGAGTCTGCAGAACCAAAAAGCAGACCAGGTTGCCCGCATCGGATTTTACCGGAGGCAAGGAGATGATCGTTCCATGTATCTGCAAGTGCAAGGTTGCGGAGAACAAGCGTAAGGAAGAGGAAGAAAAGAAAAGACAGGAAATGCAGCGCTTGGAAAGGCTGAAAGCCAGCAGCCTTATGGATGCCAAACTGAAAGCAGCAAGGCTGGAAGGATACCAGGTGGACGGAGACAATCAGAAAATCTACAACCTCGCAGGCAATTACGTGAAAAGGTTTGATGAAATGTACGAGAAACGCCAAGGGTTGTTGTTTTGGGGGACGGTCGGAACCGGGAAGAGTTACACGGCCGCCTGCATTGCGAATGAGTTGCTGGATCAGATGATCCCGGTGGTTATGACATCATTCGTGAAGATACTGCAGAACATCCAGGGCAACCCCGACGAGGAAGAGAGAATAATGGCGGGACTGAATGCGGCAAAGCTACTGATTATCGACGACCTGGGAGCAGAGAGAAGTACCGATTATGCGTTAGAGAAGGTGTACAACATCATCGACAGCAGGTATTTATCCGGAAAGCCGCTGATCCTCACTACGAATATGACATTGAAGGATATGCAGGAGTCAGAGGACATCCGATACAGACGTATCTACGACAGAATATTTGAGATGTGCTTTCCGGTAAGGTTTGCAGGCAGAAGTTGGAGAGAAAAGGCGGCGTCGAAGAGGTTCGATGCCATGAAGAATTTAATGGAGGAATGACAGCATGGGATTGATTAAGGTGGCGGAAATCAGCATTGATAAGCTGGAAGATCGCAAGACGGTTACGGCAATCCTGCACGAGAACGGCTATACCGTCGGGCCAGGAAAGAGAAAAAAGACAGAGACCGGAAAGCAGTTAGATTACTACTTGAAGGTGTATGTGGAGGAAGGCACAGATAAGGCAGAACTCTACAAAGCAACAAGCGGAAAAACGAAGGTGACAGCCAAGAAGGTGACGGATAAGATGTCGGCCGAGATTGGCGACAAGGCATAGGAGGCAGAAAGTGGATGAAGATATGAAGCAGATTCGTTTCACAATACCAGGACAGCCATTTGGGAAACAGAGACCGAAGTTTTCAAGAGCTGGGGCGTATGTTAAGACGTACACCCCGAAAGAGACCACCAGTTATGAAAACCTGGTGAAGCTGTTTTACAACGAAGCAGCCAAAGGAAAGATGTTTCCGGAAGGGGCAATGCTGGATGTAAGGATAATTGCATATTACGAAATTCCGAAGTCCACCAGCAAGAAGAAACGCAGGGAAATGTTGGAACACAGGATCAGACCAACCAAGAAGCCGGACTGGGATAATATCGGCAAGATTGTTTGCGACAGTCTAAACCTGGTAGCGTACCACGATGATTCGGCAGTCGTGGATGCACAGGTAAGGAAGTTTTACTCAGAAACGCCGAGGGTTGATGTGATGATAAAGGTCGTAGGACCGGATCAAATTTAGGAGGTAGACAATGGCAGGAAGAAAGAAAACTGAAACAGTGGAAGCAGAAGTTGTTGAGACAGCGGTAGTACCGGCAGGGAAAATGGAGTTCAGACTGATTAACCCGACAGAGGATGGTTTCCTCAGACGCATTCAGTGGAACAAGGAAGAGTTGGAGGCTGCAGTAAGAGCCAAGATTGCTGGTTACGAGAATGTGGTTTACACAGAGGAAAACATTAAGGCGGCGAAGAATGACAGGGCAGAGCTGAACAAGCTCATTAAGGCTATTGAGGAGAGAAGAAAGCAGGTAAAGAACATCATCAATGAGCCTTATGCAGTGTTCGAGGCAGAGTTAAAGGAAATCACGGCACTTATCAATGAGCCGGTCGCACTGATCGACCAGCAGGTAAAGGCGTTCGAGGAGAAACAGAAAGAAGAAAAGAAAGCGGCTATCAAGGCTACCTACGATGAAAATATCGGAGATTTGGCCGAGGTATTGCCGTTTGAAAAGATTTTCGACAGCCGTTACCTTAATCAGACATATAAGCTGGCAACCGCACAGAAGGAAATCGTGGACAAGATCGACACGGTTAAGACGGATTTGGAGACTATCGACAGCCTGGATAGTAAGTATAAGCTGAATGCGAAGGATGTGTATATCAAGACCCTGGACCTCAGCAAGGCCCTGGCAGAGAACAAGAGGCTGGCAGACCTGGAAGAAAAACTGGAAGCGGACAAGCGCCGTAAGGCTGAGGAAGAGGCCGAGAGAAAACACCAGGAAGAAATCCGCAAGCAGAAGGAAGCTGAGGAGCAGGCAAAGCGTGAGGCAGAAGAAGCGGAGCGTAAAGCGGCAGAAGCTAAGAAAGCACAGGAAGCCGCCGCAGAAGTCGAACAGACAGAACCTCAGTCCGAAATTGGTAAGGTAATCGAGTCCATTGAGAGATCGGCATTCTCCCAGGCAATAGCTAGAGAGGCGCAGGCGGCACCGACAGAGCAGGCAGTTGATCCGTTCGCTCCGAAGGAAGAACCTAAGCAGGAAAAGAAGTATAGAGTACGTTTCTTTGCAGACGGAACTAAGGAGCAGTTGGGCCAGCTGATTGCTTTTATGAATGAGAACAATATCAAATACGGCAAGATTGCAAAGGAGAGTAAGTGATGAACGAGTACGACAAGAGATTGGATTTTGACAGTGACACCTTCGAGGGTATGAAACACGATATGAATTTTGTTCTGCAGAGATTGCTCGGCAACATGATTGAGAAGCAGTCCACCGAAGGAAGCATGACGATTAAGATCGATGTAACCATGGTAAAGGAATTTATCCCGAATTACGATCCGAACGTAAAGGGAGAGTCAAGAGAAATCAGCAAGCCTCAGTTCAAGCATAAGGTAACGTCGGCGGTCAAGATAAGCGACGAGAAGAGCGGAAACCTCAACAACGAGATGGAGATGGTTATGGATGAAGAGACCGGCTGCTATGTGTTACAGCCGATTGCGAACACCCAGCAGAGAACTATCTTTGATTCGGACTTTATGGCCGGGCAGAAGAACCAGGAAGGCGAAGGAAACGACGACGTCATCGACGGTACATATATCGATGCGGACGTAAGACCAGCGTTGCCTGGTCCTTCCGACAATGAAGAACCTGCAGAGGAGCAGACAGAAGAGACTCAGCCTGCAGAAGAAGAGGAAACAGACGAACCGACAGAAGAACAGTCCGGAGAACCGGCGGAGGAAGAGCCGGAAGATATTACGGACGACATCATGGGAGATACAGACACAGAAGGTTATGATTACGAAGATCCGGAGGAATAGATATGGGATTGTTTAAACCGAGAATGAGCAGCTATGTAGACAGAGGCAATAAGTTAATTGCGGAAGGCAAGACAAAAGAGGCAATGAACCTGGTAAGCCACGGTCTGCAGTATTACTCAGAGAGGGTTATCAACAGCATATCTCCATACGCCAAGGCAGATGCAGGACTGATTGTTTTAGTCCTGCGCCACCTGGCAAATGAGATTGAGAAGAATAACCCAGGAGCAAAGGAACTGGCGGCTGGCATGGAGAAGTGCGTAGGCAAACCTTCCCTGCAGGAGATTGAAAGAATTAAGAAACCGAACAAGAAGTAAGGAGGCAATATGAATACACCGGAGAGCGATATGGAACAGGCAAAATTTGCGAGAGAATGGGTAAGAGCACACGCTGCAAAGAAGATGGCAAAGTATGAGAAAAAGCTGAGAAGAGCCGCAAAGGACTTTTTCGGACACGATGTTACGATTGCATACCTGGGACCTGGGACCGTCGTGGAGATCAAGGAGACAGGAAGAAAGGGAATAACGAAGGTAGACGAATGAAAGAGAGCGAGGCAATACGACACCTGGAAAGACACCATGAGTTTTTAAGAAACGCCTGGAAACCACACCCGGACCATGAGTGCTTGGATAGCATATGCATGGCAATAGCGGCACTAAGAAAGCAAGTACCGCAAAAACCAAAACATGAGCTAATCAAGTATGGAAGGCACAGCTGGAAAAAAAACAAATACGGAAATATAGACGAGATGGCATGGGAAAGCGGTTTTCACAGTGGAGTGATCTGCGAGAACTGCGGAGAAACCGTATGTACTCTTTGCGAACCAGATTATGACAGTCAGGATAACAACGGACCGGATGATTGCTACGAGGAAAATTGGCGGTGCCCGGAGTGCGGAAAACATGTGTATAAGGACACGTATTGTAGCTACTGTGGCCAGCGGATAGATTGGAGGTAGGCTGAGTTTCATGGCAAAAGGTTTTCTATACGTGTATGAGCGTATATATAAAGGCGAGAACGAGATGCAGGCTGAGTTCCGGAAGATACCGGTAAACGGAAAGCGAACCTCAGTAGCAGATCAGAAGAGAATACGGAAGGTGATCTCAGATAATGCCTATCGAATCGCCCAGGAGTGCAAAGTGCTTGTTGGCTACCCAAGAATGAGAATCGAAGGAACGAAAGTCAACCTGGGAGCTGCGAGCATCATGCTTCCGGATTGCAGACTGATCGGCATCGAAGAATTAAAGAAAATTGAGCTGGGGGGGAAAAATGAATGCGGAAGCACAAAGAAACGGAGCAGGAAGCCATAGAGAGGCGAAAGCAAATGTATGGATGCAATGGGAAGTGCTGCGACAGAGTAATTGATCCGGAAACAGGCGAAGGGCAGTATTTCATATGTGGTGGCATAGATACCTGCGACGAAACAAGAGTAGGCGAGTTTATAGGAGAAATTGGTGCAGCGCTCTTTTTTATCATTGCACCAGTTGCGTTTGTGACAGCGATCGTAGCTTTGATATTGTTCTGTTCATAGGAAGGAGCTGTGAGAAAAATGATTGAAGAAATGGCAGAGACCATGAGTGGAATACAAAACGAATATCAGAGAGAATTTGAAGATATTATCAAAGAATACGCAGGAAAACCGTTTGATGGAAATGATCTCTATTGTCTTGAAAGATATATGGAGTATGTGGCTCAGAAACTCTCAGCAGAGCATGGAGTACATATTATTCCAGGCAAGGTAAGGGCGGACATAGACGGAAATGCAATGATGGAGGAACCTAAAATAGAGATGGAAGATGGAAGCATCAGAAGGTTGTCGCAATGGTGGTTAGGGATATAGGAGGCAGGTAACAAAAGAAGGGAGGTGAGAAAATCCTATGAGGTCCTACAATCCGTTTGGTACTTGCAGGAATTGCGGATGTCAGATTATGTGGGTAAGAACAGTAGCCGGAAAGAATATGCCGGTTGATCCTACGATGATAAGCTACCGCAGGCCAGGAGCAGGAGTTAAAGCGAAGGAAAAGATAGTAACGCCGGAAGGCGAGGTTGTATGCGCTGACAAAGTAGATTCAGAGAAAGCAGAAGGTTTCGGTTACATCTCACACTTCGCAACCTGCAAAGCAAGAAACCATTAAGCAAAAAGAAAGCCGCCCCTTTGACAGGACGACTCGTGACTGAGAATATTATACTCGCAAATGCGAAAAGAGTCAAGGAGGCGACATTATGGCAACGGAGGAAAAGAAGAACCAGGAAAGACCGGCTGTTTACGTTCTCACGCAGGAGCAGATCAATCAGATTGCTGCAGTAGGTGCCAAGGAAGGAGTAAAGGCATTCAAGGAAGAGCAGAAGAAAGAAGAGCGTAAGCGTAAGAAGGAAGATAGCAAGGTAAGAAAGACAAAGAAGCTGCTGAGTTCGTATAGGAGAATCAAGGCGACGTTATCAGACGGAGAGGAGTTCACACCGGAAGAGCAGGCAGAATTGAGATGGAAGTTCATTGAGGACCTCATGGGGAACACAAGGGAGATAGCAGGAAAGTCCGAGAGGACAATCAAAGATACGGAACGCAAGAGAGAAGAGGATCTGTACTGTGTGTTCCGGATAGAAAAAGCGACAGAAATGTACCGTGAAGAGTGTGAAAAGAGCGGAAGTGAAGAGGCGAAGCGACGTTTCAGAGAGTTAAGCATGATGTACCTGGACGAAAAACCTTACACGGTGCAGGAGATTTCGGAAGTAGAAAACATAAGCGATAAGACTGTCTACAAGGACATAGGAATAGCTTGTGGCATTGTGGCTATTTACTTACTGGGTGCGGATTTCTAAACGCTCCCTGTGGCTGTAAATGCACCAGGTAGAAAATGAGTAGGTTGCATAAAGAATTACCAAGTGGTAATATGCTAATTAGCCGATAACCCAAATGTCACCCCTAAAAATAGCCAGTTGTATTTCTTCCCAACGGCAGGCAAGGCAGGGCGAAATCCCTGCCGGTTAGCCGAAGAGGAAATGTGAACAATCGGTTAAATAAGGCTATTTCAGTGTACTTAGGCAGGTCTGTATAGTATAATAAAACTATAAACAACCAGCATTAAAGGAGTGATTGAGATGGCAATTTGGATTAGCAGGTATAGCAACAAAGAGTTACAGAGTGGTAAGTATTACCCGGTTGGAATCAGTATCGGGACACCGAAGTTTCCGCTGGGGTACACACTGAGAAAGCAGTGTTATTCGCTGGCACCTAAAGGCTATATGTTGAATATGGAGCTTGAAAGATTCAAGCCTGCGTATTACGAAAAGCTGGAAGGTATCGGTACAGACAGAATCATTGACATGGTTCAGCGAATGGATGAAGAGGCAAGAGCCGAAGGGAAAGAGCTTGTGCTTCTCTGCTACGAAGATGTGAGAGTGCCGGGCGACTGGTGCCACAGAACTGTATTCGCTGAATGGTGGGCGGAGCAGACCGGAGAACTGATTGAGGAGCTATATGATCCGTCAGAGCCGAAGGTCAAGAAGCCTACAGCAAAGAAAGAAAGCAAGGAACCTGTCAAGAAGGCAGTCGAAGCCAGGAGAGAAGAACCTGGTTACGAACAGCTGAGCTTGTTTGGTTTGGCAGGGATTTAATCATAACATCCGGAACTGGTGTAAGTAGCACGTGGCTATTCCATAGTTAAGGTCCTGTTCATCGCAGGGTTCCGGTCCAAAAACAACGGCATCGCCTCCAAGACGGAAGCGGTGCCTTATTTATTGTCATGGAACGTACACCGGTGCCCTTTGCGGTCCGGTGTCTTTTTGTGCAATATGCTGAGGCTGGTATCAAAAATCTCCGGTGTTACACCAGGGAACCGCCCCAGCTTTTTGTATATATTGAACAATTTTTAGGGAAGGAGACAAGGATATGGCATTTTTTATGGACCCAGGAGCAATGTTCTTGGGGTGCTTAGGTCCGTCGGAGCAGAAGTTTCTCGTTACTCTGATAGAGACGGCAGCGAAGTCCGGATATACAAGGTTCGTTGAGCCATGTGCAGGTACCTTTGCTATGGCGAACCTGGCAGTACAGAATGGGTTTAAGCCGGAGCAGATCGAGACAAGCGATGTCAATATGATGTCAACGGTTCTCGGATACGCGATTACCGGCCAGTCGTTAGAGCCGCTGGAAATCCATGCGCAAGGCTTTAGCGACGAAGAGCTACTTGATCCTGCGACAGCATTGTATGCACAGCTGTACCTCAGAACGTCGAAGAATGCGGGCAATGATTATTTCTATCAGATACTCACAGACCTACGCCTCAGAAGAGACGAACATATCGAGAGTATCAATCGGCAGATAGAAGTTATTAGAAATCTGCTCGGCGGCATGAGCTACAGACCATTGGATATGTGGGAGCATCTGAAAGAGGTACTGGATGATCCGCACGCCTTGGTTATCGCAAATCCGCCGACCTACTTCTCCGGCTATGAGAAGTTTTACGACACGCAGGGCAAGATGACCTGGAAAGAGCCACCGTATGAGCTATTTGATCCGGAGACAGGACACCAGCAGTTCTACGACCTCTGCATGGATGCAAAGGCATTGGTTATCTGTTACCAGGAGAAGAGAGCAGGAGAAGCGGTAGGTTACACGATATACGCCCGCTCCGGTACGAGAGCAGACTTAAACGCCTACATCACTACGAACCGGGAGGAAGAGGCAACCGCCCTGGCAAACGGCAAGAAGATTAAGCGTCCGGCAGAGAGCAAATTGCAACCGCTGGACTGCAGTATGCTTCCGAGAGACTACGAAATCAAGGAAGATAGCAAGGTGCAGGTGATCCCGATTAAGTCAGCAGAGGCCCAGTATTACAGAGAATTATGGACGCACAACTTTGTGGGTTCATCGGCAACCTTCAACAGGGCATTGCTGATTGACGGATATGTGGCCGGTGTATTCGGCATATCGAAGATGGCTGCAGACAGCGTATTTGCGTGGTATGTGATGAAGGTGCCGCACAAGACATACCGGTTAGGCAGACTGTGCTATATGCTGGCACAGAACAGAGAGTTTGTAGATACGCTCCTGGATAACATAGAGCAGGAGAAAGTCACAAAGATGCGTACAGCTATGCTTACCAGGTACCCGGAGAACAAAGAGGTCCGAGGCATTATGAAACTGGTAAACAGGGCAGAGGACAAGAAGAACGGATACAAGCTCACGTATGAGGCTGAGTTGGTCGAGGGAAGAACCGAACAGCAGACACTTCAAGAATGGCTAAGGAGGGAGAACGAATGGCAGAAGAACAGAGCAAAGGCATCCAGCAAATCGAAGGGTGCGAAGTAATCTACGATATGGGTTCAGGCTTGGTGATTGCCAAGGTTCCTTTGGATAAAGTCAAGGAGCAGGACATCAACGCCAGGATAATGAAAAACGAGATGCAGGATCAGCTGACCGCCAACATCAAGAAGAGAGGACAGCTGGAAAGCCTGCCTCTTTTTGTTTTGGTGGACGGCAAGCTGGAAATCATCAGCGGACACCACAGAGTAAAGAGCGCACGTGCTGCAGAGATGAAAGAGATAATCGCTATTGTCGATGTGTCCGGTCTCTCACGCAGTAAGATAGCGGCAAAGCAGCTGGCACACAACGCAATCTCCGGTTTCGACGACGACAGTACGCTGAGAGAAATCGTGAAGATGATTGACGATGTGGACGATATGATTGAATCGTTTGTAGGCAAGGAGATCATGGAGGAACCGCTGGAACAGTATGACAAGATGCTGAGTCCGTCGGTTTCGTTTGATTTTAAGAATGTGACGTTTACGTTCCTTCCGCACCAGGTAAAGGATATGGACGCACTGATTAAGGATTTGGAATCTAAGGCCCCGGATATTGTGGGTGTCGCTTCATTCGAGCAGTGTAAGTCCTTTGTGGAGACATTGAGCAAGTATCAGAAGTTTACGGACATCCGGAATGTCGGTGCGGCGATTCATTCCATGATCGAGAATGCCACACAGAAGATGGACGACACAGGATTCACAGAGGAAGGAGAATGGACCTACCTCGCAAAACTGTTTGGCAGTAATGCGGTACCGGGTGAGTCCGCTTCCGTTATCCAGCAGGCAATCAAGAAAGCTGAGAAGGAAGGGACAATCACGAGTAAGAACAGGTGGCAACTGATCGAGTACCTATGTGCTGACTACCTCAGTGGCAGGTAGTTAATGTATGGCAGCTAAGCCAAAATACAATGCCCCTTACCACGATAATTGGGCGTGGTCTTTGGCTGCAATGGGTGCCACCAACGAAGAGATCGCCGTTGCTATGGGAGTCTCCGAACGAACCATTATGCGATGGGCCAAGGAACACGAATCATTCGGCAAGGCGCTTGGAGAAGGTAAAGGAGTATCAGATGCAAAGGTAATTAGGAGCCTCTATGAGAGAGCCACCGGTTATGAATACGAGGAAGAGAAGAGGATTGTTGAGTACGACAAGGACGGCAACATAAAGCCGATAAAGGTCGAAAAGACAAAGAAGCACGTGCCACCGGATGTAACCGCTCAGATATTTTGGCTGAAAAACAGACAGCGTGATCGCTGGCAGGATAGACCACAAGACTATGTGGATCAGAGCGGAGACAATGACACAGAGGTACAGATTTATCTTCCGGATAATAGGAGGGACGACGAATGAAAGAGAAAATCGTATTAGCTCCTCAGAAAGGACCGCAGGAAATGTTCTTGGCAACATCTGCGGACATTTGTATTTATGGTGGTGCGGCAGGCGGAGGAAAGACATACGGCTTGCTGTTGGAACCACTTAGGTACATGAATAATCCGGACTATAACGCCACAATCTTTCGTCGTGACTATACGCAGGTGACTTCCCCAGGAGGCTTATGGGACAGTTCACGAAAGATTTACCGCTACGTGAAAGGTTCCCAGCCGTTAAAGACACCAAAACTACACTGGACTTTCAAAAAGGGCGCATCGGTCAATTTCGCACATCTCAATCGAGATGAAGATTGCGATGATTGGCAGGGTTCACAGCTCACAATGATAGGATTTGACGAGCTGACGCATTTTAGCGAGTACCAGTTCTTTTATATGCTATCCCGAAACCGTACAGATTCCGGGGTAAAACCGTATGTGAGAGCAACCTGCAACCCGGACGCTGATTCTTGGGTTGCTGATTTCATAGCCTGGTGGATAGACCAGGAGACAGGCTATCCGATACCGGAAAGGTCCGGAGTGATCCGATGGATGGTGCGACTGAATGAAGTTGTTACTTGGTTCAACAGCAGAGAAGAGGCAGTGCAGGGTGCTATTGAGAACGGAGTCAAGCCGGAACAGGCTGAGACGATGCCAAAGAGCGTGACGTTCATAGCGAGTACGCTGCACGACAACAAAATTCTGATGAAGAATGACCCAGGGTATTTAGCAAACCTGCAGGCAATGGCTCTTGTACAAAGAGAAAGGTTACTGCATGGCAACTGGAAGATTAAGGCTGCCGCAGGTCTGATGTTCAAGCGAGTAAAGGTAAATATGCTGGAAGAATTGCCGACGGATGTTATCAAGTGGGCGAGAGGCTGGGACCTTGCAGCTACGTCAGAGGACGAAAACGGAGATCCGGCGTACACCGCAAGCGTGCTGATCGGCAAGAGAAAAAACGGCCGGTATATAATCGCAGATGTAATCAATAAGCGTCTGAGTTCGGCAGAGGTTCGAGAAATCATAAAGCAGACTTGCCTTGCGGACAGAGCCAAATACGGAAGAGTGGCAACACGACTTCCACAGGACCCAGGGCAGGCAGGAAAAGACCAGGCACAGAGTTTCTTGAAACTACTGGCCGGTTTTACTGTTAAATGTGTTCAAGAATCCGGAGACAAGGTAACGAGAGCAGAACCGCTTTCGGCACAGTGGCTCGGACTTGAAGGAATGGATAAAGGCAATGTTGATGTGCTGGTAGCTCCATGGAACGAGGAGTTCTTCAATGAGTATGAGAACTTCCCGCAGTCAAAATTCAAGGATATGGTGGATGCAGGAAGCTCGGCATTCACAGAGCTAGAGAGTGGTGTTTCATACTCAGCACCGCCTAAAGATAGCCAGTTAGGCAAGAGCAGCTATTGGAAGTGAGGTGAGAACAGATGGCTGGTAGTAGAGAAATCGGTCGCATAGGACAGCGACGGTATGGAGGAACAATCTACGAGGAGTTCCTTCACGAACTGAGAGGCACACGAGGGATAGAGGTCTACCGTGAAATGTCAGAGAATGACGATGTGGTGGGTGCTATCCTTTTTGCTATTGAGATGCTGGTTAGACAGTGCGACTGGAACATAGAGCCGGGAGGCGATACTGCGAAGGACAAAGAGGCTGCAGAGTTCGTAGAAAGCTGTATGCACGATATGCAGGACACCTGGACGGACACAATCTCAGAAATCTTATCATTCCTCACTTACGGTTGGAGCCTCCACGAGATCGTGTATAAGCGACGAATGGGAAACACGAAGAACCCGGCAACGAAGAGTAAGTACACAGACGGATTGATTGGATGGAAGAAATTGCCTATCAGAGCGCAGGAAACGCTCTACCGGTGGGAATATGACAACGAGGACAATCTGCTGGGAATGACACAGATGCCGCCTCCGGACTTTGGTACCTACACGATACCAATGAGTAAGGCTTTGCTGTTCCGTACAAAGAGCAGGAAAAACAACCCGGAAGGACGAAGCATTTTGAGAAATGCTTACCGATCCTGGTACTTCAAGAGAAGAATCCAGGAGATTGAAGGAATCGGCATTGAAAGAGACCTTGCAGGACTCCCGGTAATGCACGGACCGGAAGGGTTAGACCTTTGGAACGATGATATTGAGGACAACAAGCAGACGAGAATCGCCCTGGAAAAAATGGTAAAGAGCATCCGGAGAGACGAAATGGAAGGCGTCGTTCTTCCGCATGGGTATGAGTTGGAGCTTTTAAGTTCCGGCGGTACCCGACAGTTTGACACGAATGCAATCATCAACCGCTATGACACCCGAATTGCTATGACGGTGCTGGCGGATTTTATTTTCTTAGGACACCAGGAGACTGGATCGTGGGCGTTGAGTTCCGATAAGACAGAGCTATTTGCAATGGCAATCGGCGCTTTCCTGGATATTATCTGTGAGACGTTCAACAGCCAGGGCATACCGGCACTGATCGATATTAACGGAGAGCATTTCGCAGGAATCACGGAGTACCCGAAGATGTCACACGGCGACATTGCGGATGTGGATATTACGAAGGTCGCTCAGTTCTTAAAGGATATGACCGGAATCGGCTTGCTGGTACCGGACGACGGACTGGAAGATTACATTCGCCAGGTCGGTCATTTACCGGAGAGAACAGCAGACGACAGGGACATAGACCAGCGGCGTAAGGAGCAGGCGCAACAGAACCAGCCTCCGGAACCCGAAACAGCCGCAGGGAACGAACCGGACGACGAAGGTGGAGAAATACCCAATGAAGTATCAGAGGCCGCTAAGAGGCGATTAGGAAGGAGCGGTACAAATGGCAATAAGGTTCATACGGCCAAAGCGAATACGCAAGGCAAAGACACCGGGCAGTCAAGAAGTCCTACGCAGGCTTGAAGAGTACCTGCAGAACGAATGTGACGAGCCGGTAGAAATCCTATGCGGGTTTTGGAAGGATCAGCAGGATGCTATCACGTACCAGGAACTCCGGAAGGCGGTAGCAGATGGAAGCCTCAGTAAAGAAACAATCGAGGCATGGCAACAGGATTACTCAGTGCTTGTTTCTGAGAGATTACAGTCATTATGGGATAAGGCAGTAGAAGCGGGACCAACAGGGCAACCAATCTTGGACGGTCTCGCTTTTGAGTTTAACACTCAGACACCGGGAGTTCTCGACTGGATCAGTGAAAGAGGAGCTGAGTTTGTTACCCGATGCACCCAGGAACAGAAGGAAGCAATAGCCGCACTCCTGGAAAAGAAAATGCGGGAGAGCCACACAGTTGACGAACTGGCAAGGCTTATTCGCCCGTGCATCGGACTGACAGAGCCGGACGCAAAAGCAAATGCCAGGTATTACGACAATATCGTGGCGACGATGCGAAAGGAACATCCAAGGATGAAGATTGAGAGCATCCGGAAGAAAGCATTGGATGCCTCACAGAAATATGCAGAGAAACAGCACCGGGCCAGGGCGTTCACAATCGCTCAGACCGAGAGTGCTTTTGCTTATAACCGTGGAGCTGATGAAGGAATACGCCAGGCACAGGGCGAAGGGTACCTTGGAACAATGGTAAAGCGGTGGAGTACATCCGGAGACGATTCGGTGTGCGACATCTGCAATGCACTGGAAGGTACCGAGGTGGATATGGACTCTGACTTTGATTTCAAAGGTAAGGTCCTTTTTGCGGGACAGCATATGTTACCGCCTGCACATCCGAGGTGTGCCTGCGCCATAGAGTACATTGAAGTGGCTGCACCAAGAGGAAGGAAGTGAGAAAGTGAAGAAATTCTCTGATTTGATAAAGAAGTCTACAGATCCTCAGAAAGAGAACCACACCAGCAATGTGATTAAGGGCAAGTTCAAGATTGCAAAGTCGGACGACGACAAGCACCTGGCATTTGGCTGGGCGAATGTTGCCATACGTGCTGACGGAGAAGAAATCGAGGACTGGCAGGAGGACATCATAGAGCCGGAAGAGCTGGAAAACGCTGCATACCAGTACGTGCTTCTGTTCCGTGAAGGCGGAGAAATGCACGAGAGAGGCGGTGCTGCAGTCCTGGTTGAATCTGTGGTATTCACAGAAGAGAAAATGCAGGCCATGGGAATACCTGCGGGCACCCTTCCGATTGGTTGGTGGATAGGTTTCAAGGTAACTGACGAAGATGTATGGGAAAAGGTCAAGGACGGCACCTATCCGATGTTCTCAATCGAAGGAGAAGCCGAGAGAGTTGAAGTAGAAGATGAAAACACCTTGTAGAGATGGGGCGTATTGAGTTTTTCAGTGGCCTCAATCTTATAATTCCACATACGAGAATAAAATAAGGGCATAGGTAGTTCACATCATGGAGACAAAATTAAGCAGGAAGATTGAACTGATAAAAACAATCAGCAGGGCATCCGATATGGTGCCTTTTTCTGATTATCTGCTTGAATTTATGAATTGCTACGGTTTGAATAACCTGCGGGAATCCACAGTAGAGCAGTTGGAACGGTTCATAAGCAACAGAAACATCACATCGTTATTAGGAGAGGCACCGGAGAGGTGTCTTTTTTAATATAAATCTTGCGGAAAGGAGGAAGCAAAGTGGCAACAAAGTTAAAGAATCTCAGAATCAGTAAGGTTGATTTTGTAGATGAAGGTGCAAATCCGGATGCTCACATCAAAATGGTAAAGCGTAAGGGCGGCCAGGAGCAGTCCACAGGAGAGAATGGCGATAAGAATGGTATTGTCAGCCGATTGTTCGGTTTCATTGGCAAAAAGGCTGGAATGAACCAGGAAGAGATCGACAGTGCAGTAGAGGAAGTTCTGAAAGGCAACTCTGTTAGTTTCAACGAGCGTTTCAATGAAATCAAGAACAGAAAGATTGCTGATGAAATTTGGGATATATGCTACGCACTGCAGGCAAGCCTCTGTTCAATTCTGAATGACGAGGAGCTGGATAGCACCGGCGCAGCAACAGCGATGAATGAGAGCCTTGACGAGTTCACTGCAGTAGTGAAGGAGGCAATTACAAACTGGTCCGGTGGAAAGGTAATCAACATCGTTAAGAGTGGAGAGGTGACGGAGAGTGACCTGGCACTGATGAAGTCTGTAGCCGCAAGGCTGAATGACAACATCGAGAAGGCACAGACCGCCGCTGGCAAGTCCACCGGGGAGGGAGACGAACCGGAGGAAGGCAAGAAAGACACTAAGGACCAGGACAAAAAGAATCAGTCGAAAGGAGACAACGAAGATATGAAGATCGACAAGAGCAAATTAACCCAGGCAGAGCTTCTGATTCTCGAAGATATTGAGAAGAGATGCGGCGTGGCAGATGATCCGGCTCAGACAGAGCAGGGTACTGACGGCAACCCTACAGTAACCAAGTCTGCAGGAACTCAGACCGAGCAGAACACAGACAACCACGAGGAACCGGCAGGGGACGACATCTATAAGGGACTGAATCCTGCTGTTAAGGCAGAGATCGAATCTCTCAGAAAGTTCCGTGAGGAAGCAGAGAACAAAGAGCTTGAAGCTGTCGCTGGTAAGTATGAGATTATCGGCAAGAAGAAAGAGGACCTTGTGCCTATGTTCAAGAGCCTCAGAGCTGCAGGCGGCACAGCATACAACGATATGATCGCTGTACTGGATGCCACAGTAGAGGCAGTCAACAAGTCCGGTATCTTCTCTGAGGTTGGAAAGTCCGGCCACGGTTCCGCACACGTAAGCGATGCAGAGGGCAAGATCGAAGGTATCGCCAAAGGCTATATGGAGAAAGAGCCTTCTCTGAGCTACACAGACGCACTTGCTAAGGCGTGGGAGAACAACCCGGACCTTATGGACGCTTACGATTCAGAGGAAGGATTCTAAGAAAGGAGGACATAGACAATGGCAAAGAGAAATTTCAACGGTGCGCAGATTAACCAGTCTGCAACAATCGCAGAACAGGCAGGAGCGGACATTGAGGATGTAAGAAACCTCATTCTCTGCTATGACAGCGACGGAAATGTAATCGTGGCCGCAGACGGCACAAAGCCTCTCGCTGGTGTAGCAATCATCGAAGCTGGTTATAACGATATTTCCGGCGCAGAATCCGGAAAGGTTGCAAAGGGCGACCAGATAGATGTTCAGATTAAGGACATCGGCTACATTCTTGCTGGCGGAGCCATTAAGAAGGGCGAGGAAGTTACCGCAACAACCGGTAAAGCAACAAAGGCGGCTGATGGAGATTATGTAGTCGGTATGGCTCTCAGCAATGCGGCTGACGGAGGCTACGTGAGAGTGCAGATTTCCAAGTATCAGAAGAACGCCGCAAAATAAGAAGGAGGAAATAGGTAAATGAAAAGAACAGCTAAGAGCATCCAGGCAGACATTGCCAAGGGTGCATTCAGACCGCACACAGCGCTTTCCACTATGGCGCTGGCTTATTATCAGCAGGACACTACAACCCTTGCAAAGAATATGTTCCCGGTTTGCCCGGTAGGGTTATCCTCTGATAATTACTATGTATTCGACAAAGAGGATCTGTTACGCGATAACTGGCAGAGAAAACCTGCATACGGCAAGGTTGACCCTGCGGTAATCTCTGAGCATACAGAGACTTACGCCTGCGGAGTAGATCAGATGATTATGGGTATTGATAATATCCGTCAGACAGACATCAGCCGCAGACAGGGGCCTCGCACAGCAGATCCTCGCCAGCAGAGAACTAAGGTTATGGCAGCACAGGCGAACATCCACCAGGATTCCGATTTCTCTAAGTCCTTTATGAAAAAGGGCGCATGGGCGAATGAAGGACAGGGGCAGGATTCTGTTACTACCTCCGGCAACCAGTTCATCAAGTTTAGCAACGGCAACAGCGATCCTATCGCATTCTTTGATAAAAAGAAAACTGCTATGAGACAGGCAACCGGCCGCACTCCTAACAGATTAGGTCTTGGCATCAATGTATTCAATGCGTTAAAGATTCATCCGGCAATCATCGAGAGAGTCAAGTTTGGCGGTACAACTGCAAACCCTGCAAATGTTACTGAGAACGTGCTGGCACAGCTCTTCGGTATCGACAAAATCGTTATCGATCAAACTGTGCAGAATAAGGCAGGTTTAGGACAGGATGCAGATATGCAGTTCATCGGTGATCCTAACGCTTTCCTGTTGGCTTATGCGACAGATACACCTTCCATCGAGGAGCCTTCTGCAGGTTACATCTTCACTTGGGATATGCTGGAAAACGGAATTTTACTTCCGGTTCTCAACTACCAGGGAGAAGCTGGCACACATTCTGAGTTTGTTGAAGGTCTTATGGCTTACGACATGAAGAAAACTGCAGACGACCTTGCATTTTTTGGTTACGACGCAGTGTAAGGAGGTTTCGCCATGGGATTGATTGCAAAAAGACCTTGCAGTTATGGCGGCAAAAAGTTCTTTATCGGGGATGAAATCCCTGCAGACCTCGTGGCAGATGTCGCAAGGGAAGAGAAACTTGGCGTAATCTCAATCACGAATGCAAGTGCAGGGGTATCGGTTCAGTCCGGTACCCTTTTTTCGCAGGAGCAGGTAGACGAGATGATCGCTGAGGCAGTCGCCAATGCAAGCACAGGATATACACAGGAGCAGGTAGACGAGATGATCCAGTCTGCTGTTGCTGAGATTAAGCCTTTTGAAAGCGACGACTACGGCTTTACCATTACGGTCAAAGGCGAAGGAGACAATGTAACAGCTGTTTCCTGCAGCACAGAGGACGTCCAGGCGGTAGTAGATGTGTTACAGATGAACGCAGACGACGGAGCAAAGGCAGTAGCCAATGTCAAGTCTGACAGCGTTCTGATTTTGCTTCACGCATTAGACACACGTGCTACGGTCAAGAAAGCGGCTCAGAAACAGCACGACACTTTATTCTCCGCTGACGGCAATTCAAACGAATCCGTAGGCGGTAACGCATCCACAGACGGTACTACGGAGGGAGCTGATACCTAATGTCGAAAGGTGCATACACATACGAACCGGGAAACATCACAGAATACGGCAAAGACCGAATGAGATTTGAACTGGGAGACACGATGGTGGAAGGACTTGCTGATACAACGGCATTGACGGACGAGGAGATACAAGCGGCGATAGACGCATACCCGAATAAGTGGAAGCGTGCGAAGCTAATGCTCCTGGAAAGTTTGTGCCGTCGTTTTGCGTATGAGGTCAACACAAAGACCGGTCCTCTCAGCCTGGATATGAACGGCAGGGCGAAACTTTGGAAAGAAGATTACGACAAGCTGAAAAAAGAAGTCCAGGCAGAATCGGTGTCGGTACCACGCTTCGGGAACGGAGTGGACGGACCACCATATTTTCATACCGGTATGCACGAGAATAAGAGGGTGTGGAACGGATGATAAATGCGAGATTTATGTATTTAAGGCCGGGAAACCTATTCAAGGATTTTGTTGTCGAAGCGAATACGCAGGTTGTTACATCAACCGGAAGAGTAGCAAACGCACCAAAGGGAGACGGTTCAAAGATCGTCAGAGGATGCCTTGCTGAGTCCACAAAGGAACAGAAAGAATCCCACTCTACGAGAGACAGGGTTTGCACTCATACGATTGTGCAAGCAGGCAGTCCGGAAGCAAAGAAGTCCGATAAGCTCATACTTGGAAACCGTACATTTTACATCATCGATATTGACGAGGTTGGCAGTTTGGGAATATCCACAATCTACTACGCTGAGGAAAGGAAGGATGTCAAGTGAAATTATGGGTAGATGGAAAAGCAGGGAGCGCAGGAAGTGCCATAAGAGCAACAGTGAAGGACCAGGTAGCCAAAGTCAACCGACAAGTCGTATCCAGGGGCGTTAGGGCAGTGAATGCCATGAGAAATGCAGAACTGGAAGTGCTAAAAGGTCAGAGGAGCGGCCGAGTATATCGCAAGCCGCACAGCAAAGCGACCTACACAGCATCGGCACCAGGAGAACCACCGGCAAGACGTACAGGAAATCTCCGTATGCACTGGAATGGCCAGGTAAAAACCGAAGGTGGTACTGCAGGCGGCGGTGTTCAAGTCATAGCAGAGCTGGAAAGCCAGGAGAAATATGCAAACTACCTGGAAAATGGCACGAGCAAAATGGCAGCAAGACCGTTCGCTGACAAGATCAAGGAAAAAGCTATCCCGGAAATTGAAAGAATTTACAAGGAGCCGTATGGCTAAGGAGGTAGAAAATGGCGTTGGTATTGGAACAGCCGGTTGCAACCTTCGATTTGAGCGAGATTGCCAGGGGCGATTTAGTCTACGGCAAGCATCACACATGGCCGGAAGGTAAAGCTGGATTTGTGACATCAGCCACCGAGAAGGAGCTGATTGTTCAGTATCATCCGGGTATCGGCAATGTAACGAATCATTTTCATATTCCCATTGATGAAGCGGTAGGCGGTCAGTGGGAGATCAGATATTCAAAGGATATGTCGGAGGTTAAGACCTACGGCATTGCAAGGCAGGACACAGAGGAAGGAGAAAGCAGTAATGAAGCTGGAAGAACTGATTCATAAACGGTTCGTGAGTACAGCGGAACTTACGGAAATGCTTACGACATTCGCTGGGGTTCCTGCTGTTTTTAGTCCGGACGCACCGGGCGACGAACAGGAAGGGTGGGGCGGTAACACGCAGTACCCGATGGTAACTTACAACTATGACCTGCAGGCAAACGAAGAACGAAACAGCGCAGGAACGCTTTCGGTGTCAATCCTTTGTCAGAACACGACAGAGGTATTTCCGGAAGATATTGCGCCAGTAGTGAAGAAATGTCTGCGTGATGTGATTCTCATTCCGGAAGGCGGTACGCCGTACTGCTTTGCCTGGGCGAGGACGGATGCGTTTACGGTAGGCGGTGACAGCGGAAAAGCCGGTGTCGTCATTGGATGCGAAGTAAGATTTGACATCCTAGAATATCCGTCTATGGAGACATCTGATCCGGACCCGGTTATGGCGATTGACAGGTATGTGAAGGAACTGTACCCGGAGTGCCTGGTAATGGGATATGACCGGATGGAAGAAATAACAGAAGCCTCAGCGGATCAGCCGGTGGTTTACTGCAGACTGATTTCGACAGACAAGCAGGAAGAAACGAATACAGTAGCATGGATGGACGGTAGAATTGCCGTCCATGTTTTATGCCCGGACAGCACAGTTCGGATGAAGATGGCCGCAGGAATTGCCAATAGGCTGTCGCTCGACGGCGAGGTGATTATGCTGGACCATTCGCCAATGTTCGTTAAGAGACTGCAGGTGAATTACAAATCTGACTACTTGAAGGAAGGACAGGTATTTATCACAGGTCATTATGGACTGCTTAGGTACAAGGCAAAGCCTCATGTGCTTATGGCGGCTCATGGAAATTACAGTTAAGGAGGTAGGAAATGGCTAAGGAAACAGCAACTCCGGAGACTCCCGCAGAAGTAAAAGCGGATAAGAAACCGGAGAAAAAAGCTCCTGCAGAGTCCGTTTACTCAGTGAGTGAGCTTGCGGGCAATGCAAAAAGTGTTTTTGGCACGATGCAGGAATGCGTTGTTGCCGCTCTGAAAACTGACGGCAAAGCCGAGTACACAGTATCAGAGGCAAAGAAGATTGTAAGCGAGTTCTTACAGAAGGAGGTTAAGTAGAAATGGCAGGAACATTCATTTTAGGCGAAACTAAGGTGCGTCCTGGTACCTATTTCAACATTCAGAAGAAAGGTGGCAATGCTGCCGCTGGCGTTATGAATGGTGTAACTGCAGTAATCTTCCGTGCAGATTTCGGTCCTCTCAATGAGGCAATCGAGTTATCTGCAGAGGATGGTTACGAAGGAACATACGGTACGGCACTTACTACAGACGCAATCAAGGAGGCAATCGCCGGTGGTGCAAAGACCATCATTGCTTGCCGAGTTGGTAACGGCGGCACACAGGGCAGCATCAAGCTGCAGGACGGAGAAAGCACAGAAGCGGTAAGTATCACAGCTAAATATCCCGGAGCTAAGGACTTTGTAGTAACGGTTCGTGAAAAGCTCTCAGACAGCACTCTTAAAGAGTGCATTTTTTATGCCGGTACGACCGAGTTTGAGAAGGTGGAATTTACAGCGGGCAAGAACGAGGCGCAGGGCCTTGTTGACGCACTGGCATCTTCCAAGAACTTTAAGGCGGAGGTTATTAAGTCCGGAGATGTAACTTTAGAGAACGTGGCACAAAAACAGTTCACAAAGGGAACTGATCCGCAGGTAACGAACGGTGATTATTCCAACGCATTCAAGCAGGTAGAGGCTTACGAGTTCAATACCATTTGCGTTGACACAGAGGAGACATCCGTTCATTTACTCCTGCAGAGTTTCATCAATCGTATTTTCGATGCCGCATCTCTTACCCAGGCGGTTGTAGCTGAGAAGCACACAGTAGACCTGGAAACAAGAGAGTCACACGCTGCATCGTTCAACGACGAGAAGATGCACTACGTTCTCAATGCTTATGTAAATGAGCAGGGAACAGAGATTGACGGCTATCAGACAGCGGCACGTATCGCCGGTATGATCGGTGCAGTCGCGGCCAACTCTTCGCTCACTCATACGGTTGTCAGTGGATTCTCCGAACTCAAAGAGAAGCTGACAAACACAGAGATGATCGCTGCAGAGAAGAAAGGTTGCCTGGTACTCAGCTACAACAAAGCTAAGCAGGTGTGGATTGATAATGCAATCAATACTCTCATTACTCCGAAGGATAACCAGGACGATGGTTGGAAGAAAATCCGTCGTGTTAAGACACGTTTTGAGCTTATCAGACGTATCAACACCACTTCTGACAACCTGGTAGGAAAGGTTGACAACGACACCAACGGCAGAGCAACCGTTATTTCTCAGCTGCAGGCAGTCGGTGATGCAATGAGAGAGGAAGGCAAGCTCGTGGCCTGCACAGTAAGCGAGAGTTCTGCTTACACAGCTGATGGAGACAGCGCATGGTTCGACATCGACGTAATCGATAAGGATTCTATGGAGCATATCTACCTCAGCTTTATTTTCCGTTTCAGCACCAATGAATAGAAGGAGGTAAATGGCAATGATTAGAAACGAGAGAGCCGCCGCTGATTCAAGACACGCACGTACCGGTAAGGACGGGGCGTTTTACAGCGAGGACGGCGTATTGCTCGCAACGGTTGATACGTTCACTTCCAACGTGAACTACAACAACGCAAAGTACAGTGTACTTGGAGATGCACAGGAACATGAGACAGCCAATACATTCGCTGTCAGCCTCACAATGTCTCAGATCGTAGTAGAGGACGATGAGTTCTTTACAGAGATTATGGAGGCTATGGAGACACAGGTGCCGCCTCACTGGAACTTCCAGGGTTCGCTTCTTGGACGCAACGGTTCCGAGGAGCGTGTGGTTTACAAGGAGTGCATCCCTTCCGGTCAGATCGACATTCAGAATGTTACTGTCGGAGATGTTATCAAGAGAAACTGGAACTTCTTTGTCAACAGACCGCCTAAGTTACAGTCGTTACTTGGCGTAGACAGATAAGAGGTACCGCAGACACAAACCAGTAGGGGAGCCGGAAAGGTTCCCCTTTATTTAATCAAAGAAAATGGAGGATATTCAAATGGCTAAAGAATTTGTAAAAGGTGTAACAGTAGGCGAGGCAACAGCTGAGGAGAATACTCAGCCTGCAGTAACAGAAGTGGAGACAACAGCAGAAGAGACCAAGGATGTAATCAGAAAGAATGAAGAGGATTTTATCCAGGGATTGATCGCCGCCGCAGATTTTGCATCCGACGAGGCGGAGACACAGAGAATCGAGATCGTAAGAAATGGAAATGTTGCGTTTGCGTTCTCTATCAGACCGCTTGGTTCCGAAGAGTACGATAAGTGCCGCAAGAAGTTTACAAAGTATGTTCGTAATAAACAGCTCGGTATCAAGATGCCGGAGGATACAGACCGTATCAAGTATCAGTCCGCAATCATCCACAAGGCGACTATCGCTGAGGACAGAGATAAGTTATGGGACAACAAGAAGGTATGGCAGGCACTTGAAAACAAAGGATTTCAGATTATGTCCGGCCTGGACGTAATCGAGTACACGCTTAAAGCAGGCGAGAAGGATCGTATCATCGACGCAATCGACACCCTCAGCGGCTACGAGAGTAACATTGAGGAAGTAGCAAAAAACTAATTGAAGCCGGGGGCAAGATGTGCTTGCTGCATCACATATTCCAAAAGACAGGAATAACCCCCGATGAATTTTACGAAAAGCCGAAAGGCGTGCAGGCATTCATGCTTGCGTCTATGCGGATAACCTTAGAATCACAGAAAGGAGGTAATGACGGTGGCGGAAACACTTAGAATTGAAATCCCTATTGAGACGGTCGATAATACCGATCCGGGAGTCTCCAATGCTACGAAGAAATTCGAGAAGATGGAACGAGCGGCCAATAGTGCGAATAATTCAGCCAAGAAAGCAAGCGATACGGTTTCCAAGTTCGACAAGCAGGCTCAAAAAACAGAGAAAAGCCTGGCAAGCTGGGCGAAAGAGAAGTACGAGGTCCTGCTTGAAGCGAAAGAGCGGATCAGTCCGGTACTTTCAACGCTGGGTAACGGACTAAGGAGTTTTGCGGGGAAATCGTGGAGTATTACGATGCGAGCGATTGACCTCGTTACCTCCCCGGTTCGAGGGATCATAAACCTGTTGAAGAATCCGATTTTCCAAGTCGGGGCGGTCCTTGGAGTCAGTATCGGTCTGAAAGACACGGTAGAGACATATAAGGACTTCGAGGCCGCAATGTCACAGGTTCAAGCCATAAGCGGAGCAACCAGCACAGAGCTTGTAAAGCTGACGAATAAGGCAAAGGAAATGGGTGCAACCACGAAATTTACTGCCGAAGAGTCAGCACAGGCGTTTAACTACATGGCGATGGCTGGTTGGAAAACCGATGATATGCTGAATGGTATCGAAGGTATTCTCAGCTTGGCGGCGGCATCCGGAGAGGATTTGGCTACGACATCTGATATTGTCACGGACGCACTTACTGCCTTCAACATGAAGGCTGGTGATGCAGGGCATTTCTCAGATGTATTGGCACAGGCCGCTTCAAATGCGAACACAACAGTCTCCGGAATGGGTGAGACTTTCAAATATGCAGGCTCTATGGCCGGATCGCTTGGGTATTCCATTGAGGACGTCGCTCTTATGACAGGCTTAATGGCAAATACCGGTATCAAGGGAACTATGGCCGGAACTGCACTCAACTCCATATTCACGAGATTATCGACAAATACCAACGGTGCGGCTGATGCTATGAAGAAATTAGGCATCAGCTTTTTTGATTCCAATGGAAACGCCAGGGATTTATCGGATGTGATGGGAGAACTGAGGACGGCAACCGCAGGAATGACGGCAGAACAGAAGTCCAACCTTGCGAATACAATCGCAGGAACACAGGCACAGAAAGGTCTGCTGGCTATTCTGAATGCCTCGGAATCAGACTATAACAAACTGGCAGATGCCATCAACAACGCAGACGGAGCGGCAGCGAAAATGTCCGACACGATGATGGATAACCTGCAGGGTTCGATTACGTTGCTGCAGAGTGCAGTTGACGGAGCGAAAATTTCGTTTGGCGAGAGACTATCGCCATACGTGAGAAGCCTGGCAGACTGGTTAACCGATCAGATGCCAGCAGTAGAATCCGGTCTTGATGAAATGATGGACTGGGTAGATACAAAGGTGGACCGCGCAAAGAGGAAACTCGATGAACTGACAAGCACGGATGAATGGCAGAACGCAGACTTCCTGGGTAAGGTCAAGTTAAGCTGGGACGCTTTCATCGCCGAACCGTTCAAGGAGTGGTGGGACACCAAAGGAAAAGCAAAATTTGCAGAGTTTGCCGGAGACATCGGAAAAGGTATCGGTAGCGGAATCAAGATAGGCGTTATGACGATGCTCGGTATTGATATATCGGAGACATTCGATGAAGGTACCAGCATAGGAGCATCATTCGCCAAAGGATTCTCAGAAGGTTTTGACTTCGATGCCGTATCAGCGAAGTTGATGGATGGACTCGGCAACCTGGTATCAAATGCGGCCAAACTGCTTCCAGGCGGCAAGTCCGCAGATTTGTCGTCTATATTCTCTGCAGTAATGCTCAGTAAGATTGCAAGTCCGTTTATCAGTCTTGGTAGAGGGGCGATAAGCCTGGGTAAAACAGGAAAGACGGTATTAGGTTCGGGAACCGGAGAGATGGGACTGGGAGCAACAATGCTCGGTTCATCTGCTATGGGTACAGGACTTCTTGGAAAGTCAGCAATGCTGGCAATCAATCTCGGAGCAGGAAACCTGGCCGGAGGAGCCTCGCTTGGTGCTGGTGCGTTATCCGCACTTGGTTTAGGAGCGGGAGCCGGTGCAGTTGCAGGAGGCGCAACGCTTATTAGTGCAGGAATTGACACGTATAAGGCAATCAAGTCCGACGACAAGGACGAAAAAGCTGCTTACGGAGGTTCGGCTGCCTGGAAAGCAGGCGGTGTTGCTGCCGGAGCTGCCGCTGGTGCAGCACTCGGTTCTGTTATCCCTGGTCTTGGTACAGCTGTCGGTGCTTTAATCGGTGCCGGTGTTGGCGGTATTGCAGGCTGGGTAAAAGGCAACAAGGTCAAAGAGGAGTACCAGGAGAATGTCGAAGAGATGCAGAAGGAAGCTGAGAAGGCACAGAAAATCTTCCAGGCAACCGGATTATCAATCGAAGATGTGAAGTTTCAGAATGAGGCTCTGCAGGACGCTATGAACGATAGCGAGGTTTCTGCAGAGCAATTTGCACAGATGTTCCAGGAAGAATGTGAGAACGTGGCAAAGAATGCTTTCGGAAAGGTGAAATTATCCCTGCAGGAAGTTAAGGAGATTGCCAGCGACATCACGTTTGGAGATATGGCAGACAGCTTGAACAACTTCACGACAGCAACCAATGACACACAGCAGGCATTGAGCAGCCTGCAATCATCAGTAGCAACCTTGAAAAAGGAAAACTGGAAAGTCAGCTTAGGAATGAAACTAGACGAACTGCAGAAGGACGATTACAAAACTGCAATCGAGAATTTCATCAGTGATAGCCAGTCCTATATTGACAACAACCACTACGAGGCAACGGTCGCTTTGAAATTGCTTACTGGAACCGACGCAGACACCAGCGGTCTTGACAGCTACTACGGTAGTTTGAAGAGTCAGCTGGAAGGTTTGGGTTCACAGCTTAATGGAAAAGTAGATATTGCCATGGAAGATAGCGTTATTACACTTGATGAAGCGGCGGAGATTCAGAGCTTGCAGGATCAGATTTCGGCTATCACAGGAAAGATTTCGCGGGCCAGGACGGATGCGGAATTTGATACGTTGAAGATTAAGTATTCCGGCGCAGAACTGGATATGGATAGCTTCAATGCTTTGCAGGAAGAGCTGCAGGCGGAAGTTACGTCTGCTTCAGATCAGTACGAGCAGGCACTTACGCTGACACTCACGAACCTTAAACTGCAGCTGGCAGACGGAGCAATCACGCAGGACGAGTACGATGCGGCAGTAAAGGAAGCAACAGACGGATATTATGCACAGATTGGAGACATAAACGCAAGGGTATCATCTTTCAACCTGGAAACAATAGCGGAGGCGTGGGATTCATCATTGCAAGGCTATATGCCGGAGATCGAAGGCACCACGAAGGAGAAACTGGAAACAGCTTTGAACAATGCTTTGTTGGCACATCCGGATGTAAAAACCTGGACTGCGGCAGATGTGGCAAGTTGGATGGGATTAGATAAGCTCAATCTCGATACAGCGGTTCAGACAGACATTGCGACGCAGATTCTACAGACAGCACTTGCGGTACCGGAAGGCACCAAAGAGAAAATTATGCAGGATTTCAAAGATTCTGTACCGACAGCAGAGGAAATCAAGGAGGCAATCGACTGGGATTCAATGACAAACCAGGACTGGCAAGACCTCATGGAGTCTATCACAGGCCCGACGGAGGGTGAGTCAATCGGCTTGACCTCAGACGCATTGAAACAGAAAATGTCTGATTATTACGCAGACTGTTTCGAGCAGGTAAAGACCTCATATTCGGAGGCTCTTCACAATGCGTTGGAGAACAGTAACAGCGAAGAAACGCTCAGTTCGTTCATGCAGGAGTATATGCAGAATCAGATGAAGGATTTTGATTTTTCGACAGTAATGGAGAATTACGGTCCTATATCGAATGAGTATTTCGCTACGCTGCAGTCCGAATGGCAGACGGCCGGCACAAACCTTGGAACGTCACTCAACACAGGAGCGTCAACAAGCCTGACCGGAGGATCAGCACAGCTGAGAACCAGCCTGCAGACATCATTGAACACAGCAACGGCAAGTCCATTCAACATCAGTCCGACGGTAAACGTAACGCCAAATTACAATCTGCTGACATTGCCACAGATTCCGGCAACAACACCGGCGAAACACGCTGCAGGTGGTCGAGTTGGTGACGGTCCACAGTTATCATGGCTGGCAGAGGAAGGCTGGGACGAGTTTGTTATTCCAACAAATCCAAGCCGAAGGACAAGAGCACTTGAATTATACGAGCAGGCGGGCGAAGCTCTCGGTGTTTCAAAGCACGCAGAGGGTGGTCACATAGAAGGCTCAAATTTAAGCGATATGGTATCAGACCATAATTTATTCACTGAGGCGACAAGAAACGCATCCTATGGCTATAACGAAACCACAGAAGGCAATTATGAGGACAACTCAGCAGAAACATACGCTCCGGTAAGCTCAGAGGTTCCAACCTCTACACCGCAGACCGGTCCGATCAGTGTGAATGTTGCTGTTAGTCCGAATTTCCAAATCGAGGCAAAGGAAGGTCAGAGTGAAGAGGATATTGTTGCCGTAATCAGAAGGCATTTAGGCGAGATCGCAGATGAACTCGGTGGAAACATCGCAGAAAAGCTGAGTGAAGTATTCGCCAATATGCCAGTATCAAGCACGAAAGGAGCGTAGGCTATGGATATTAAGCTGATTCCGGTAGGAAAGGGTTCAAAGTTTACGTTCCCTGCGTTGCCGGAGAAGGTGCAAGGCAAATATGCAGCCAAGTACCAAAGTTTTGACATCATTTCCCTGGGTACCGTAAAGGTACCTAAGGGGACGGATGTATCAGAATTTTCATGGGACGGAGTATTTTTCGGACCATCAAAGAAGAATGAGGCAATCGTCAAGAAGAACGCTTGGCAAAGTCCGAATGAGTGCGTAAAGATTCTTAATGATTTTATGATGAATGAGACGGTGCTTACATTGATCGTAACGGAAACGTGGATAAACGTGGATGTTACGATTTCTTCATTTCAGCCGAGGCCAGTTGGAGCTTACGGGAATGTCGAGTATTCAATCACATTCGTTCAGAAAAAGCCGTTGAAAATCTACAGTACAAATGAGCTGAAAATTACAGCTTTCGTAAAAAAAACAAAGCCACGAGAGACATCACAATCAAGTGGTGGCGGCAGTTATACGGTTGTAAGCGGTGATACACTTTCCGGAATTGCAAGGAAGAAGATGGGGAGTGCGTCAAGCTGGCCGAAGATTTACGATGCGAATAAGGACACGATAGAATCCACAGCCAAGAAACACGGAAAGAGCAGTTCGGATCACGGTCACTGGATATGGCCGGGAGAAGTGCTGACAATACCGGGATAGGAGGCTTGCTATGATTGATTTAGCGAAAATCAAGTACCGGCTGGTTGTGATGGATGAAAGCAAGAACCAGTACAACATCAAGGAGTACGTGGAAAATCTTGGATGGGAGGAAAACGACGGCGAGTTGGCCGTCAGACTTTCGTTTGTAGCAAAGAATGATAAGACATCAAAAGGGTATCTGTCAAAGATCATCAAGCCTGGATGCCTGGTCGGAATATTTGCGAATGATGGAGCCTCCCAGGACGAGGAAGTGGCACGAGGATATGTGGAAACATGGAATCCGGTTGAGAAAAACGGAGGACACACATTGAAATGCGTATGCTACGACGAATTGTATAAACTGCAGAAAAGCCAGGATAACAGATATTTCCCTTCCGGAACTGGTACGAAGTCGGCGATAGAAGGGATTCTTGATGATTGGGAGATACCGCAGGGAACGTATCAAGGTCCGAATGCCTCACACGGAAAGACAAAGGCGAACAATAAGTATCTGTCAGACATCATCATTGATTTGCTGGACGATGCAGCGAAGAAAGGCGAGGAGCAATGCTTTGTGCAGGCGAGAAAAGGTCTTACCTCGGTTATACCAAGAGGCACCAATAAGACGGTTTACGTTTTCCGAACAGACAATACGCAGATGTTCAGTCAGAGCATCAGCACGGCAGACATGATTACGAGAGTAAAGGTTGTAGGCCAGGCAGACGACGATGGAAGAACCAGCGTAGAGGCTACAGTTAATGGAGAAACAAAGTACGGCATACGTCAGAGAATCTACACTAGAGGAAAAGACGAGAGCCTGGCAGATGCAAAGTCTGCAGCACAAGAGATCCTGGACGAGGACGGAAAGATTAAGAAGGAGATTAAGGTACAGTCTCCGGATGTTCCGTTTGTCCGTAAGGGCGACCTGGTATATGTCATTAGCGAACTGGCTCAGTCGTACTACTATGTGAAGGGAGTCCAGCATACAGCGGACACCTACAGCATGACAATGGACCTGGAACTTGCCGAACCGAAAAAGGAAAAGGCAAAATCCGAAAAAAAGAAAGATTACAACGTGGGCGACATTGTGAATTTCCATGGTGGAACCCATTATGTGAGCAGCTACCCAGGCTCAAAAGGTTACAATGCCAGGGCAGGAAAAGCAAAGATCACGATTAAGAACGGTTCCGGAAAAGCACACCCTTGGCATCTGATTCATACGGATAGCGGAAGCAATGTATACGGGTGGGTTGACGACGGAACCTTTGATTAAAGGAAGGTGAGACAGATGAATGAATTTGACGGACATCCGGGAACAGCAAAGCTGGCCGGAGTGCTTAGCGACAGGATGAAGAGAGAAAACGAGTCGCCGCTTACATTGGATTTTGGAGAAATTCAGCCAAATTTGAGTCTGAAAACAAATTCATTTCCGGTGGAAATACCAAAAGGAGATTATTCGGTTTGCAGACTGGTAGGAGGACTCAGCTACACTATAAACGGAGGCGGGCATTCCGGCCACGAAAACCAAACTCCAAAGGTGAACACAGGCGCACACTCACACACCGCCGCACCGCCTCAAATCAAAGCAGGAGACAGAGTTCTTGTTGCATGGATTCAAAGCGAGGCAGTAGTGATCGATGTTGTAAAGAAATCATAAGGAGGCGAGGCAAATGTCACAGCCATTATTTCCGGTCGTTGAAGTGCCGGATTTTATCTCCGAGGACAGCCAGTACGACACCCAGTACAAAAGAAGTATGAAGTGGGACCCGGAACTGGGAGACTTTGTGAGAGATGGGGCGCACCGGATCAAGGAATGCGATGGCAAAGAAGCCTTCGCTATTTGGTGCTTTAAGATCGCACAGACAGAGCGGTACCGCTGTTTGGCGTACCCCGATTCAATCGGTACCGAGATGGAACGTGCCATGGATAATGACGACGAAAAAACTGTTGAGTCTATGGTGGAAAGAACAATCACAGATGCAATTATGGTGAATCCCCGGGCAGAAAATGTCCGGGATTTTCAATTTACCTGGGAAGGCGATCAGATGCACGCAACCTTCAAGGTAAAGGGCATCAACTGGGATGAAGAAATAGAGATTAGCTTGTAAAGGAGGTGGAGAGTATGCAGCCGGAATTTAACAGACCGGAGTTCCTGGAAGGAAACTCGGCAGAGGAAATTCACGAGCGAATGATGAACAACCTGCCGGACGACATCGACGATATGCCGGGTGGTTTTCCATATGATATGACGATGCCTGCAGCATTGGAAAAAGACGAAATTATCAATTTCCATATCGTAAGGGCATTGATGATTGCTTTTCCGGAATACGCCTGGGATGAATGGTTAGACCTTCACGGTCGCCAGGTACATCTCACAAGACACGAAGCGGAACCGGCTTTTGGCTATGTGAAAATCACAGCCGCAGAAGGGACTGAGATTTTATCCGGGACGGTATTCTGTACGGCGGCAACCGAAACCGGCCCGTCGATTGAGTATGCTACCACAGAGGATGCGATTGTTGGAAACGAAGGAATGGTGCTTATACCGGTATCAGCGGTTGAAGCAGGCACAGGTTCTAACGTAGCGGCGAATACGGTTGTGTTGATGATGGTACCTGATAAGAATGTGACCGAGATTAACAATCCGGAGCCTATTCGCGGCGGTACTGAGAGAGAGACAGACGACGATTTTTACGACAGGATCGCCGCAGAGTACGACAACAGCATGACCTACCTGGGGAATGATACAGACTATAAGAGATGGGCGAAGCAGGCAGGAGCAGGAGACGCGATAGTTATTCCTGTTTGGAACGGCCCTGGCACAGTGAAACTTGTGCTGGTAGACGGAAACGGAAAACCGGCCAATGCGAAGCTGGTGCAGGATGTGTATAACTACATCGTTTCTCCAAATGACAGGTCAGCAAGATTACTTCCTACCGGAACGGCAGAACTGACTTGTGCGGCAGCCACAACGGTTGCCGTAAATTATGTTATTACAGGGCTCAGCTACAATGAAACAACCGGCATTGAGCAAATCAAGGCAGACTTTACGGAAGCTGTGAGAGTGGTCTATGCGCAGGCGAAAATCGAAGGAGTTCTGAGATACAACGATGTAAGACCGCTGATTTCTGCAATCGCAGGAGTCGAGGACTTTGAAACATTCACAATGAATGGGAAAATGCAGAACATCACTCTAAAAAGCGAGGAGTACCCGGACACCGGTACCCTTAATTTTAGTTAAGGGGGTGTGAATGTGGAAAAGTTTGATTTAGAAAATTTCCCGGTCAGCGAGAGTGCGAAGAACATGATTGCCTCAGTGTCAGATGGCTTTTACGACAATTCCTATGTTGGAAAGTGGCTATATGAGGTCATGGGCCAGGAGTACGACACGGCAAGAGAAATAGCTGAGGATATTCTAAGCCAGCTGTTTCCGGAAACTGCCACATGGGGGCTGATGTACCACGAGATTAAGTGGGGACTGCCGGTGCGAGAAAATCTTCCATACGAGGAGAGGCGGCAGCTGATTTACCGGAAGAGAGACTATCGGGCGCCAATGACACCGTATCGGATGGAAGGGTACTTAAAAACCGCTACCGGGTTTGATGTACGAATTGCGGACATCAACGATCCGGGAGATTATGGTTTCGTGGCGCCACACCCGAATGTGTTCAAAGCATATTTCATGGGCGAGGGAACGCTTGCGTCGAAGCGGGCGAGAGCCATGCTGAATGAGCTGAAACAGTCACACACGATGTTTATAATGAATGACCGAACCGAGATTGTATCAGACAATCGGAACTTAGAGGAGATGAATCTGAAAAAGATAATCTTCCATATAGCAGAGTCGTTTTGGTATAGCGATCTGCTGGATGGAAGAAAACTGCTGGATGGTTCCAGCCTTCTTTATCCGTATATGAGATACAATCTGATGCTTGGGTTTAAGTATATGCTCGGTGGATTTACAACCCCGACGGACGCAGACCTGCAGAAGGTAAAATTCAGAGCAGAACAGGAAACGAAAAATGATGTCAAGGCAGGAGCAATCCGGATAGCCTCGGACATCATTTTTTGGAATACGCACCTATTGGACGGTTCGTGGGATTTGGACGGCTCACACAAGCTTGATGTTACACGAGGCTATCAACTGGGTGTTGCAATCGTTGCAATGGTCGCCTGCGCCCACAACAAGGTCACAGACTCAATGAAAGTAAGAAGTACATACGGCTTACGGTCGAGTTCAGATGCCAGGGCGGCATTCCGTTCGGAGTTTGAGGCTGATTTTTGGAACACTGTCTATTTGGACGGAAAACTATTGCTCGACGGCAACGCTATGTTGGAGTACAGAGGCGGCAATAAACGACTTGAAGCTGCAGTTACACATCACATGGAAATTGAAAGAGAAGATGTGGACGTGGAGGCGCAGGTCATTACCAAAACAAGGAATTACTGGTTTCTTGATGGCAGCAACACGCTGGACGGAAAGAAGAGCCTTAATTCAATTTATAGAAAGGAGTATATCCAATGAGTACAGAAAAGAGCAAAAACGTGGTGATCACGAAGAAAGCCAGGGAGAACCTGGTTAAGGCACGCGCCGGAGCCATTACGCTTCCGAAGATTATTGGTATGGCGTTTGGCGAAGGTGGTGTAAACAGTTCCGGTTCGGTCATTGCACCGACGGAATCTCAGTCTAAGCTCAATAAGGAATTGTTCCGCAAAGCCATTGATGGTTATACATTCCCGAATGACACGACCTGCAGATACGAATGTACCCTTGCAGAGAGTGAACTTGCTGGAAAAGAGATCAGCGAAATCGGATTGTACGACACCAATGGCGACATTGTGTGTATCAAGACCTTTACCAGGAAGGGCAAGGATGATGACGTAGAGCAGACATATGTGCTTGACGACATCTTCTAAGCCAGGAAGGAGGCAAAACGTGAAAGATTACACAGTAAAAAGCGAGTCTGCGGTATTCTCTGACACTATGAAGATTACCGAAACGACAGACTCGAACCATGCGAGCAATATCAATGCAGGACCTATGTGTGCATTTGAAAATACTATTGCAAACCGCAGGGACATCACAAAAATTCAAAATGCTAAAGCGCAGCTGGCGTTCGACGAATCGGACGGCGGCTTAAATATTATCATCAAGGAGGGATAAAAATGTCTGACAATGTAATCAATATTCCGAGAGAATCGACGATGAAAGCTCTCATGGAAATGCAGAAAATGGCTGTGGCGGGTGGCGCAAACCCTGGTGCAGCCGACCTTTGCTATAAGTACATGGTTGCACAGTGTACCAGCAAAGAGCAGGTTGACAATCTTTTCATCGAATGGTGGAAATCACAGTACGACGCAAGCAAATTCACAAAGGTGGAAATGCTGGAAAGATGGTTCGGCAGAGTCCTTGAGGACGACAGAGTACATGGTGTTACATTCCCGCTGTTCGCAACCAGTTCTACAGCCATCGGAGAATTAACGGACGACAGCGTTGGGTTGAAGTGCGTTCCGTCTACTGCAAAGACGCAGGGACAGGATGATTTTGCACATCTTCCTCAGTTTTGGTGCCTGGAAGTATCTGCAGAGAAGAAAACAGACGGAAGCCATGAGATTTTCTATGTTGAGCATATCGATGATATTAACGACGTTCGCTCCGGCGAGCATCTTTGCTGGGTATTACAGAAAAATACCTACACGAAAGAGTGGGACGAGGATGGATATCGCTACTTAAAAATGAAGTGCCACCAGTCAACCGGCTACGAATTATGGCCGGAAGGAAGAGATCGCACCGGTAGAGTTTATGCGTATGCAGCAAGACCTAAGTATTATGCAGGAATTGGTGCAAGTGGGAAAATTACCTGCGGAACCGGCTTAGCTCCGATTAACTGGACTTCTCACACTGCAGGCGTTGCCAAATGGAGAGACAGAGGAACACAGTATAGCGGCGCAAGTGGAAAGACGATCAAGTTCCTTGACCGTATGATGCGTCTTAAATATGCAAGAAAAGGCAACTCCGGAACAATCGAAGGTTGCTCTAGTTATAACTACCAGTACACGGCTGCATATTCTGAGAAAGGCGTTGAAAGAGTCCTTTTGACACCCGAACAGGCGGCAAATTTATTTGTGGGAAGCAGTGTTCAGATCGGCATTCAGAGTGGTACGGATAGAAATACTGCGAGTAACTATTCTGTCTGCAGAAACAAGCTCATTACTGCGATCAAGGACGTTGAAATCGGCGGTACCACATACTCTGCAGTCTATGTAGATAACGGTGGTACCACATTCGACACAACAGCCGGAAGCACATATTTAAGCACTGATCCTTACTGGTCCGGTTGGAACGATGATGTACTCGGAACTGACGGAAGCAAGTACAATTACACCAACGGAAAAGAGCCGGGTATGCTGCAGAAAATTGAGTTTATGAATGGCTCATATTTAATCATCAGCGATGAATTATGGCAGTGGAGTACCGACGAAAACGGAGATTATAACTTTGACTGCTTTGTTTGCGAAGATCAGTCCAAAGCAAGCGGAACAGCAATTACCGAGGACTACAAAAAGCAGGCAGCATTAACGATGGTCATTCCAAAAGGCACAACAGGAAAGTGGGCTTACATCGAAGATACCACCATTTCAGATGTTGAGTGGCCTCTTGGTATCGACGCAAGCGGTAGCGGCGTCGGCTGTAAGGCTGGCTTCTACTGCGGTCCCGCCGCGTCCGGGGTCCGCGCCGGTTGGTGCTGGGGCGACTTGAACGGCGGTGGCCTTGCGGGTCTCGCGTGCCGGCACTCGAACGCTTCCGTCGGCTCTGCGTGCTGGGACGGCTCTGTCGGTTCACCTGGACTGGCTGGGTAAAGCAGGGTGAATTGCCTGTAAGGCAAGAGGGGCGGCAGGCCCCACTAAGATATTAACTGTTGCAAGAGTTAATAAAATGGGTTGTATGGTGTGACAGAGGCTGGCTTCAACTGCAATCCCGCCGCGTCCGGGGTCCGCGCCGGTTGGTGCTGGGGCAACTTGAACAACGGTGGCAATGCGGGTCTCGCGTGCCGTAACTCGAACAATTCCGTCGGCGATGCGAACTGGAACGGCTCTGTCGGTTCAACTGGTTAGAGAGTATATCATTCATTGCACCATACAGCACACGCTTATGTGCGAAAATTATTTGAAACCAGCGGCGGCTAGTAGCGAAAGCGAACGTCGCCGGTAATAACCAGATGATATACACGAAAGGAAAGCAATTATGAAAACATACTGCAAACCTGCGAAGGTAGATGTGGAAAACACAGAATTTAATATACCTGCAGTTCGCAAGGCATTTGATGGGAAGTACAAAAGGAGAGATTTTCAGAGATTGCTTCTGAACACAAGCCTGGTGACTGAACAGGAACTTGCACAAGAGTTTCTTGACGGTACAAAGCAGAAAATATACACAGCTACGGATGCAATAGCAGAAGAATTAACACAGCGCATCAGAAACAGAGACTTGAAATTGCGTCCAATTCGCCAGTTCCAGCGAGAAGATGGATTGACTCACAAGCTCAGAAATATATGCCAGGAATATCCGGATCAGCAGATAATGGAATACATAGCGGTTTACTCATTAGAGGAATTGTTTCATGCGAAGTTACTGCCGATTCAATACGGAAGTATTCCAGGAAGAGGGCAGCTGGCAGGCAAGCGGAAAATCGAAAGGATTTTAAGACGTAAGTTTACCGGAAGGCTGGATGCGGTCAAGTGTGATATTCACAAGGCATACCCGTCCGTAACGGTAGAGTGTGTTATGAACTTGCTAAGAAGAGATATTGGCAAGAATAAAGTTTTAATTTGGTACCTGGGTGCTCTTATGGAAAATTACCCAGGAGAGCATCTTTGTATAGGCGGGTATCTTCCGTCGTGGCTCTTTAACTATGTTATGAGCTATGTTTTGAGATACCTGTTGAGCCTGAGTCAGTCAAGAAGAGGAGTACAGACCAAAATGGTAAAAGCTATCGTTTGCTATGCAGACGATTTTACAGTTTATGGATACTTCTCACAGCTGACGAAAGCACTCAAAAAAGCTACGAGATGGAGTAAATCAACGCTGGGGTTGGACGTAAAACCAGCCTGGCAGATATACCGCATTTCATCATTCGAGGAAGAGAAAGAATATCGCAGAATGAGACAAGGCGGAAGCCATAAAAGAACACAGGGCGTAGATATGATGGGGTTCGTTGTACGAAGAACGTACACCATTATCAGAAGCAGGGTGTTTAAGCGTATTCGGAGACAGTTTTTGAGAGCTGCCGCCGATTTGGAACGCTTAGGATATATCCCCTGGTGGCGAGCCTGCAGAATTATGGCGTACAAAGGGTGGATAAAGTACAGCAACAGCCAGGGTTGCTCCATTAAGTACAATATGCAGAATTTATTTAAGATTGCCGCGCAAAGCGTATCGCGCTACGGCAGAAAGGAGTATGTCAAGTATGAACAAAGAATGTTACTCATTGCAGCCGCCTAAGATCGAGGTGTTTCCTGTTCACGGCGGTACGGACATCATTCTGAGAAAGAACATCAAGAAAACCACCAAGGAGCCTATGGAAGAGGGCGGAGAGTCAACTACCGTTTATGAGTGCGACGAGGTGCAGATCAGACACAAGGGCACAGTTACCAAAACAGAGGTGAATAACAACTTCGAGTATTGGTGGACCATCGGAGAAGGTGGTACCGAGGAAGATGCCGCCGACAAAGAGGCGGAAGCAGCCGGTGAGCCTACCATCATCGAGCGTTTGGAGGCCGTAGAGTCTGCAATTATTGAGTTGGCGGAGGTGATCGTAAATGGCTAAATTTTACTACACGCAGATTAAGCTCGGAAATATGACTATCGACGAGGTGCCGACCAGGTGGAGAGTGTCCGTTGATAAGCTGTTAAAGGCAGAGTAAGACGAAGGGCAGGTATGTATGCAGCATAAAAGAATCCCATACGCCGAGTTTTACGACTACGGCAGATTGGAAAAAGCGGCACACGACCTGCACTGGGCAGAGACAGAGGAAAATGAAATCCTTCTAATCAACCTGCATAATCAGTTGGTATGGCATCTGTACCGGTTCGACGAGGACCCACGTGCGGATGCCATTCTTTATGCAGTAATAGAGGCCATTTTGGGTGAAAAGGCGGCAGATATTACAGACATTCCGTATGAACTGCGGTGTGTTTGGGAAGGAGGTAAGAGAGCCAATGTCTTTGAATGAAATTCTTGCAAGCGGAGGAGCATTACTACTCTTCTTGACGATCGTACAGATTGTACCGATCAAAGTAAATCCATGGTCTGCATTTGGAAAGGCTATCGGAAAGGGCATGAGAGCCATCGGAAAATCCATGAACAAAGATGTCATGGATAAACTGGAATCAGTGCAGGAAGAGTTGAAGGACCTGGGAGAAAAACACAATAAGCTCGAAAAACGAATGGACAAGGATGATGCGGACGAGTGCCGAACAAAAATCCTACGATTTGCAGACGAGCTGAGAAGGGATGTTAAACATTCCGAAGAGTTTTTCAATCAGATTTTAGCGGATATTTCGCACTATAAGAATTACTGCAGAACGCATCCGGATTATCAGAACGACAAGGCGGTTAACGCCATTGCCAAAATCGAAAATGTGTATCAGAAGTGCATGGAAGAAAATTCATTTTTATAACAGGAGGTAAGGAACAATGAAAAAAATTGACTGGGTGAGAAAACTCACAAGCAGAAAGTTATGGACAGCAGTAGCGTCTTTTGTATCTATGATGATCGTAGCAACTGGCGGAGCTGAGAATACAGCAACACAGGTAACGGCACTTATTATGGCCGGTGCATCCGTTGTAGCGTACATCATCGGAGAAGGCTTGACGGATTCAGCAAATCTTGATTCCGGAAGCGAGGACGAGGAGTAGTCCGGGAACATATTGTAAGCACAGGGCGGTCTTAGGACTGCCCTATTTTGTTAGGAGGAATGACTATGAGTTTAATAGTTGGAAGCGCAAGAATTGACGAAAACGGTCACGTGCAGGGAGGAAAACCGGGAGATCAGACAGGCAAAGAGGTGTCTACCCAGGCGCACTACGTCCATACAAAAGGCTGGTATTGTCTCAGACCGAAGAGCGTTGCGGTGGCAAATGCTATTGCCGAAGCGATGCTGCAGGCTTGCCGAAATGACAACATTGGTTACTGCCAGGGACACAGAAGCGGAGTTGTGGAGCAGTTGAGAAAAGCAGGGAAACTTTCCAAGATTTCAGCCAAGACGGAAGCAGACTGCAGTTCACTTGTAAGAGCGTGCTGCATCCAGGCAGGTTTTGACCCTGGAAACTTCAACACATCATCCGAAGTTTCAGCCCTCAGAGCGACAGGGAAGTTTATGGATAAGATTGCAGTAACTTCCAAGACGGAGCTGTTCAACGGCGATGTGCTTGTAACAAAGACTAAGGGACACACGGTAGTAGTCGTTTCCGGAAATCCGAGACGAAGCACCAGCTACTACCCTAAGTATAGCGGGGCATCGGATTCTATCATTACCGCACTTGCTGCCGTAGGAGAGAAAGATACTTCCAAAGCACACCGTGCGAAGATTGCGGCGGCGAACGGTATTACGAACTACGCATATACGGCGGCTCAGAATCTCAAAATGGTTAATCTGCTCAAAAACGGTAAGTTAATCAAAGCGTAGGTACTGAAAGAGGTATAGCACAATGGGGTGGCTGAAAAGCTGCCCCTTATTTTGATTTAAGGAGGAGTTTCTATGGAAAAACTATTTGGTATTGATATTTCACATTGGCAGGGAGATTTTAACATCGAGCAGGCCAGGAACGAAAGAGGAGTAAAATTTGTGATCGTCAAAGCTGCAGGGGCAGATGCCGGAAAGTATAAGGACAGCAAATTTGAAAATTATTATGCACAGTGTAAGGCTATCGGAATGCCGGTAGGAGCGTATTATTACGGTAATGCAAAGTCGGTTGCGGAAGCAGAGGCAGAGGCAGAACATTTCCTGTCAATAATTGCAGGAAAACAGTTCGAGTTCCCGATATACTATGACGTCGAGGGTGATATGCTGAACAACGGCAGAGGAACACTCACAGACATTGTGATTGCGTTCTGCGACAAATGCGAAAAGGCCGGCTATTTTGTAGGCGTCTACACATCAGATTCGCATTTTTCGTCTCACGTAGACGATTCGAGACTGCAGAGGTTTACTCATTGGGTAGCGAAGTATTCGAGCAATGAGCCTTCAACGGATCACGATATATGGCAGTATGGAGGCGGTCAGAACTTTATTGCGGATAAGACAATCTGTGGAATAACAGTGGACCAGGATTTCTGCTATCGTGATTTTGAAGCAGAGATTAAAAACGCTGGACTTAATGGATTTTCTACGGACAGCGGAAATGCAGATCCGGAGGAACCGGCACCAGCAGAACCGGAAGGAAGTACGCTTGACCTGGTGTATAGAACCATGAAGGACGAGTTTGGAAGCGGGCAGGAGAGAAAGGACGCACTTGGCAGTAGATGGCAGGAAGTCCAGGATGTTATCAATCACATTCACAATGCGTCTACGCAGGAGCTTGTGGATGAAGTATGGGCCGATAAGTACGGCGGCGGTGAAGTGAGAAGAACAGTTCTCGGCGATAGATGGCAAGAGGTCCAGGATGCTATAAATGCTGGAAACAAAAAGTATTACACAATCGAGAACGGTGATACACTTTCCGGAATTGCAAGGAAATTCGGAACATCAGTTGAGGCACTGGCGAACCTCAATGGCATCGAGAATCCGGACCTTATCATCGCAGGAGATACGCTCAGAGTAAAATAACAGGAGGAATGGTGATGTGAAGAATTACATCGGCGTAAAAATTGTAAAAGCTGAACCGAGGGAGAAAAACGGTGTACCTGGATACGCTGTTAAATATCCGGACGGCTATGTAAGTTGGAGTCCGAAGGAAACCTTTGAAAAGGCGTACCGGGAGTTAGACTGCAAGGACTTCATCAATTCAGAAGGTTAAGCGTAAGGGCCTATGATCCGTAAGGGTTGTAGGCTCTTTTTTATTGCAGAAAAACGGAACAAGACTGCAGGTAAAATCAATATACAAAATAACCAAAATAAGACCGGGAAAATTGACGAAATGTGCCTGAGACACGATAGGAGATTTTAGTACCTATCCTATGCCTAAGAGCAACAATCCGGTATTGAAGCGTGTACGAAGTCTAAGACATATATGCTTTAGGAGATGGATTTATCCACATTATCCACACGCATTTGTGGATAATGTACGCTTTTGAGAGTACGCAAATGAGCATATATTATTTTATTATCTAATATCTATTATCTATTCTCTAATATCTCGTAAAGAATCCTTGTAGAAATCACATAAGAAATCTTGTAAGAAATCTTACAATGCACCAAGCAACCGTGCGGGTTTATGGACCTTGCATATAAAAGTGCTGCACAATGCACCGACCAAGTATGCGAACAAAAAGAAATGCAGGATGGCTCGTGAGTGCGAAAGTAATTCTGCAAAAACTCGTAATATAGAAGTAAATCTATTGACAAATACGCAAATGCGAAGTATAATATAACCATAATCAAACAAAACATTTGATTAAATCCGAAGGAAGGAGGAGGAATTACCAGTTGGGTAAGAAAGGTAAGAAGCAAAAGACTTTCCAAAAGGAAAAGGAACTGCTTGAAATCGAGAACCTTAAATTACAGAAGAGAGAAAAGCTCGCCAGCATCATCTCCACCATAGTAATCATGATCGTATCAGTGATTACGGCAATTCTGAAATGGTTAGGTTTAATCGATTAACAGTTCCTCGGTGATTGAGAGGGCAGTAACATCGCCCCTCAATTACTGAGTCTATCATAAAGGAGGCTGATTTGGCAATGAAAAAATTGAGACAGCTTTTACAGTCGGTGCTGTTTATTAACTTTATGGTCGGCATTTACGACGGTATGAAAGCCAAGAATTTGGTAGCGATTTTAATAAATGGAGTAGTGGTACTGGCACTGATCGCCGGAGAAAAGGAAGAGAGGTAAACGATATGAAGTGGGACGTGAAACACGATAGAGCAAAGAAGGTATTAAATCATTTCCTGGATAATGCAGGGTACTGGACGGAAGTTGAGAATCTGACAGACGGACTGACAGAGGAAGAAATCCAGGAGGTCAACGCAGAGGTGGCAACGATGATTCAGAGCATCACAAAGAGATACAAGCTGGACGTTATGCTTCCTGCAGAACTGGTCGTAGAGGAAAAGCCACAGGAAGAAGTGAAGGCAGAAGAGCAGGCGGTTGAAGCACCTGCAGAGGAAGAACCGGTTGCGAAGCCGAAGAGACGTGGCAGAAAGAAGAAAGAGGAGGTTGCATAGCATGGCATACGAGAGAAAGACAATCGACACATGGGAGCTGCAGCTGAATTATGGGTACGGCTGGGAGTACACATTAACAGAGTTCACAAGAAAAGAGGCAAGAGCGAGACTGAAAGAGTACAGAGAGAATCAACCTCAGTACCCGGCAAGACTTGTTAAGAAGAGAGTGAGAAAGGAGGAGGTTGCATGAGTTCAACAGCAAAGCTGACAGCAGAGCAGATTGAGAACCTGGCAAAGGAAATCAGAGAGTTTCTGTTGGAGCATGGGTTATGGCAGGACGTAGACATCTATTTCAACGGAAAGCGGTTCACACAGCATGATCCGGTAACTGGAAAGTATTACTACAACGACAGAGAGCATCTGATCGAGGAAGAGGACCAGGACCCAAGAACGTATTTCGAGTACGTGAATCCGGATCATATCCTCAGCATGAGCTTTGAAGGTCCGGTATGTGAGATGCTGTATTACGGCATCCTTCCTTCGGTAAGAAGAGAGTTTGACAAGATTTTCGAGAGATACGGTTTGTATTACGAGTTCGGGCATCACTGGAATTTCAGCTGCTATTACATTTAGGAGGTGCGGCATGGTAGAAGTTTTGAAAGATTCGGTAATCAGAGCGCAGTCAAGCATGAATGAATGGATGGATTGCGTGTTTGTAGTAAGCAAAGAGGACGAGGAAAAGGCACACGAAGTATTAAGAAAAGCCTGGGACAGCTTTTGGGAGGACGGCGAAGGATGGTGCTACGGAAACTACCTGGAAGCGAAAATGGTTGAAGCTGGGATTGCGTTTGAAGCATATTACGCAGACACGGAGGACTAACAGATGGAAGAATACAAAGAGTTATCAAGAGGAATGGGAAAGCTGTTAGACAAAGTGGAAGAGCTTGGCTGGAACTGGTCGGCATGGATTGAGCCGGATAATAGAAGAACATACGTTGAAATCGGGCAGGCTTCTCCTGCAGGAGAGGATTTCTCAATGACGATAGATTTTGACGAAGAGGACCAGGAAACCAGCTTCAAAGACAACCTGGAATCATACTATGAAGGTTTCGACGTTGACGAGCATATCGAAATGTGGGTTGAAGCGAAGAGGAGCGGAACCAGCGGAGTCCCTTCTATAAGGGAATTGGTAGAAGATGCAGAGGCGATCGACGGAATGATCCTGGAATTATCACAGGAATTGCGAAAGGTTAAGATACCACTACTGGTCGGGAGTTATACTCCGCCGGATGAAAACGGAGAAGGCGAGAAGATTGTTCGTGAGTTCTACGGACAGGGACATATCTTCAAAGATGAAGATGCGTTCTATCACAGACCAGACGATGCGTGCTATATCCCGGAATTGTCCGATACGGTTTACACGAGAAACAGCATCCTGCGGGAGTGCAACGATCAGACAGACCTTGCAGAGGAGGTTTTCGAGGCTCTTGACTGGCAGCACGTGAGTAGCCTCTTGGAAGACTGGTTCAGAAACGGAGAATTAGATACCTGCAAAGAATGCGGGAAGATGTTTAACTGCTACGGAGTAACGAAGTGTCCGTACTGCGGAGCAGATTATAAGAGAGGTGATGATTGATGGCTTACACATGGGCCGGAATGAGAAAGTTGACATGGCAGGAAGTCAAGGAACTTCACAAGAAGGGCAAGCTGGCCGGTTATTACAAATTGTACGAGGGCGGTTCAGAGGCGGCGATCGACAGCAATTACGATTTCATCGACGACATCCTGGACCACCAGGAAAACGGCGGAGAGTTTGGAGAAGAGATTGGCACCACAGAGCTGAAACTGGCAGATGGGAAAACAATAATCGCACCGGATGTCGTGGATATATCAAAACTGGGATTCCTAGACGAACTGGAATATACCCTTTGGAGTACGATTGAGGACTATATGTTATCATTCGGAATCCGAACGATTGACGACGAGCCGGATTGGGCGACAGTAAAGGCGGTGCAGGATTGTATCTTAAATCAGTTTATAGGCGCAGGAGTCAATTTTAAGTTATTTGATGATGAAACACAGGCTGAGATAAATAAAAGGCTCAGAGAGAAGGAGAAGGAGAATGAGGCAAATGGCAAATAAGAAAAACGAGAAGCTGGAAGTTGTGAAGGTAGCATTGGAAATTGTGCTTACCCAGGAAGATATTGACGACATTATGTGTGGAGCATTGGAAGGAGGCATAAATTACTGGTGCGACGAGGCAAAAGTGATGGGCGACTACCTCGGAGAGTACGGAAGCGAACAGATTGCAAGAGGCGGTAAGCTGAGACTGCATCTGCCGGAGCCGTTCGACAAAGACAATACAGAGTATTACGAGCTGGACTTAGAGAAATTCAAAAAGGGAGTTGAGCTGTGGGCGATAACACCGGTCGGCTGCAACTGCCTGGAACAGATCGACGGAAAGATCCGGTTCGATACCTGCAATGCGGACGCAATCGTATGCGATGCGATTATCCAGTATGCGTTATTTGGTGATGTGATTTTCGGTTAGGAGGCGAGAATATGGCAGCACTTGCGGTATTGGCATTCCTGGTATTTGTAGGACTGGGAAACAGAAAGTAGGTTAGAGCAATGAGCAAAGGGATTGTTACAGATTATCCGGAGATTTGCTTTATCTGTGGCAGACCATCAGAGGCCGAGCATCATTTGGTGTTCGGTACTGCTGGCAGAGAACTGAGCGAAAAGGATGGATTAAAAGTGCCGGTATGCAATGATTGTCACAACATGGGAGACATCCTCCGCAGAATACACGGAAACCCGATGGCAGAGAGGATGTCAAAGATAATCGGACAGCTGGCCTGGGAAAAAGAATACGCCCTGCAGAAGGCAGATGAATTTGCAAGGATTATCGATGAAGGCAGGGAGGAAGGCGAAGTAAAACAGATTATCCATAAGGGAGGTAGAGAAACCTTCCGGAAGAGATATGGATGTTCGTATCTGTAGGAAGGAGAAACTAATGGAGTACATGAGAACACAGGCAAGTATAGAGAAGTTTGTCATTATCACAATGAGAGATGGGAGAAAGAAATATGTTGGCCGAAGGTACAGCTTCAAGATGGACTACGGATACACGGTAAAGATAAACGAGGCAATGATGTTCGACACGGAGAAACTTGCTGAAAGAAAGATGGAGGAACTGAGAATCAAAGGACAGATAGGGAAAGTAGTTAAGAGCTATGAGCTGAAAGAAATTTTTTGATAGGAGGAGACGAATGATATACACAGTATTTCCAAAGGAAGAAGGAGAAATGCCGCAGGATTTTCCGACATACTCGGATGCACAAGAGTATGGAGATGAAGAATTTGGAAGAGGCAACTATACGATTGAATCAACCACAGGAGAGTGCATATAGGCGAAAGGAGTAATTATGACATTCAGAGAAAATGCGGCGGTATTGGAAGAGTACCTGCATAATATCCGGAACATCGAAGAGACACCGCCTGGTCCTATGGAACTGGAAGCATTGGATGCGGCAATAGAGGTTATGAAAGCCGCAGTCGAGAATGTGGAGTACGGAGCATTTGCCTGGGACAAGCAGAGAGGCATGTTCGTTCAGATTGGTAGACCGGTACCAGTAAAGCAGTTGTGTTTGAACCGGTACCAGGAAAGAGTAAAAAACGGAGAGATTCCAAGCTGGATTGATCCGGAGAAGTTTAAGATTTTGAAAAGAACGGTCGTTGAGATAGCAGGCGACTGGAAGGAGGCAAAAAGTGAAAAAGATAATTAGACTATTTGTATTGGCTGGATGCTGGGAATGCCCGGACGATATTGGAGTAACCGTGGTAGCAATTTCCAGTGATGAGAAACAGCTGATTGATAGACTGGATCAGATAGCAGACACCCAGGCAAAGGAGTACGTGAGCATTGAAGGTAGCATTCTGATGGAAGAACATACAGACACTAGGTACGAAATCAGCGGAGGTATCAGCGGCAATGCAAGGTTCTACATCACGGAAGAGCCTGCAGTAATCAACGAGGCACTTATGGGCGAGATCAGCAGAGCAATGAGTAAGAACGACAGAACAGAGGATGTAAAGAATTATCTGCAGGGGTTGCTTGAAAACGGAAACCTGGATGAAGAAAAATACGAGGAGATGGCAGACAACGAAGAGTTCCTGCAGAAGGCGGTCGAATTATTCGATAAGATGGAGGACTGCAACACGCCGTTCAACACAACGATGGAGTTGGCAGTAGACGAAGCAAGGAAGGAGATGGCAATATGAAGAATACATTAGGAGACTTGAATAACCACCTGTTCGCTCAGCTGGAAAAGCTGGGCGACGATGATTTGACAGGAGAAGAGTTGGAAAGCGAGTTGAAGAGAACGGATGCGATATGCGACATCAGCGAGCAGATCATCAAAAACGGAGAGCTGCAGTACAAGGCTATGAAGCACATGGACGAGTACGGGTACGAGAGACAGAAGGCGGTTCCGGAAATGCTTGAAGTTCATGCGGGGGGGCAATCGTAAATGAGAGGTTGGCCCGAAGAGGTTGTAACCTGGTTGCGTGAAAATGTACCGGGACGGACCAGCAAGGAAGTGGCAGAGATCATCAACCAGCAGGGGTACGACAGGAAGTATGGAATGACGTTCACAGAATCGATGATAAAAGGTGCGAAGAACCGGTACGGCATCAAAAGTGGAACACCTTCCGGAACAAAGAAAGGGAGTTCTTTCAAATATCCGGAAGGCATGGAAGAATATGTGCGAAGCGTCGCACAAGGAAGAAAGACGGAAGAGATAGCAGAAATGGTATCTCTTCATTTCGGAATAGAGTTCTCTGCCAGTCAGTGCAGGGCATATAAGAAGAACCACGACATTGTAAGCGGAGTTGATTGTAGGTTTCGACCGGGCCAGGAACCACCGAATAAAGGAAAGCCTATGTCACATGAACAGTACAAAAAGTGCAAGGCGACGATGTTCAAAAAGGGGCAGATCCCCAAGAATCACATGGAAGTAGGCGAGTACACGCACACGACAGACGGCTATCTGATCCGGAAGGTGCAGGAGAAAGGAACCCAGCGGGAGAGATTTGAATTTGTTCACAGAGCCGTATGGGAAGAACACAACGGACCTATTCCGGCAGGCAAGATGGTATCGTTCCTCGATGGAGACAAGGACAACTGCAACATCGAGAATCTGTTTCTGACAGACAATGAGGAACACTTGGAACTGAACAGAAGTGGATTGAGATTTGAGAATCCGGAGTTCACGAAAGCCGGGATAACGGTAGCAAAGGTAAGGATAGCAGCAAGAAACAGAAAGAAGGAGGCCAAGAAGAGAGAATGAGCGGGAAAGAAATCAAGGGAACAACGGCAGAGGAAACGATCCGTTGCATCCTGGAAGAGGAGAAAATGACACAGCAGGATTTAGCAGACCGGATGGGAACAGCAAGGCAGAACGTAAGCCAGCTGCTCAACCGCAACGCAAAGAGTATGAGATACGACAGCTTTGCCAAGGCAGTATCGGCTCTCGGATACGAGATTATTCTGAAAAAACTTTAATAAAATACGCAAAATAGAAGTAAATCTATTGACAAATACGCAGTTGCGAAGTATAATATATACATAATCAAACAACAAATAAAACACACGGAGGTAGTGATTATGTATAACAGAGAAGATTATAGAGAAGCACTGGAAGAAAGAGAGAAATGCGATCTGTATTCAGACGAATGGAGATTTTGCCAGTCAAAAGTTCAGAGCATTGCAACAGCCATGGTAGCTGCAGGAAACAACTGGATGGTTAATGAAATCATCGACGAGCTTTACAGTCTGAGTGACTGCGGTTGTGAACTCACCGACGAGGCAGTTCGATTTGACCTTTGGCTCCTTGAAAGCAATGGCTACGAAGATAAGGCAGAGGAACTTAGAGAAGTGTTCTAGGTATATTTTTTTACCCGAACAACTCGCAAATGAGTGTTTCATGTGGAACATAGTTCGCAAATTTGAAAGGAGCGTATTTGTATGAAAGAAGTATTGAAGAAGTTAAGAATTTTAGAGGCTGAAATGGAAGAGGCCGAGAACCAGTCAGAGTATTGGATGGAAGAAGAACACCTGGATATGGATAAGTCAGACAGCTACGAGGCTGAGGCAGACAGACTGTATCAGGAAGTGTACAAGATGCACAACCAAGTGGCAGATTTTATCGTAAGCCTCACTTCCGGCCAGATTGACAAAGTGACAGCAATGTTGATGATGCGTCAGAGAAGATCAGACGTAGAGAGAATTTTAGAGATGGCGTAGGAGGGTAACGGATATGATGAAATCAGAGTTTATCGAGAGAACAGGGTTTGAGCCGACCGAGGCAGAATACAGAGAAATCGAAGCAGAGTACATGGGATGCGACATCGACAAAGACGAGTTCTGCAAGACATGGAAAAAGCAAGGTGGCATTAAGAGACTGATGAGACTCCGTGCGAGAAGAATCGAGGAACTCGAGGCAGAACTTGTAAAAGAGAAGAATGACTACGACAGAATGGATGCTCAGTATTGCACCAAGATTAATGAACTTAAAAAGCAGATTTCAGATGATGGACTGGCTCTTAATAGCATGAATGCTCAGATGGGATTGATGAGAAATAAGGCTGCGGGAGAAATTGAGGAATTACTCAAGAGAGCGACCGAGGCAGAAAGAAAACTGGCAATCCTCAAAGAGGCATTCGATATCATCACAGGAAAGGAGACGAAGTAATATGGCATTATTAGAGGTTAGGACAGAGTGGGCGGTTTACAAGAACTGCTTCCTGCAGGTGGCAAGATACCAGGCAGACAACAGCAGAGCAATCGAGATTTGGAACAATGAGGACGGACCTATTGCAAGAATCACGGTATGTATTGCAGGAAGCAGACTTGCTGAGGACGAGACAGTGATCGATACGAATAATTGCCCTTGGGCGATGGACTTTATCAAGCAGCACGGTTTCGGGCAGGCAACCGGTAGAAAGGCAAGAAGCGGTTACTGCACATATCCGGTAGTAAAGCTGGATATTGAGAAAATCGGTGAGTATTTGGAGGTGGCGTAATGGAAAGAGTGTATTTCAGCATCAATGAGGCCGGAGCAAAGACGGCAAACGATATGATGTCATTCAGCGAGTATAAGACCGGGAGCAAGACCGCTGGCTATAAGGCGCAGGTCGATAAGGCATACGAACTGGCAGAGAAGGTAATCGAGGCAAGACCGACAGAAGAGGAAAGAGTGTTGAAACTCTGCGAGAGATATTCGAGACGATTGGCTCAGAATATCAACAAGGATATTCAGATCGGCATGATGTGTCCGTCGGTAATGATTTCCGGAGCAGGAAATTTCCCGGTCAAAAAGAAGGAAAAGCAGGTAGCAGCGTGGGACAGAAACCATGAGGACTACAAAGAGGTTGAGGCAATCCTTGGAAAGATTGAGGCAATTTTTTATGGCAAGGACGTTATCAAGTCTGACGACGAGAACGCAATCGAGAAGCTGCAGGATAAGGTTGACGGATTGAGAGAGGACCAGGAGAGAATGAAGCAGGCCAACAAAGCAATCCGCATGAAGGACAAAGAAAAGGGCGATGCAATGCTGCACGACATGGGATATACGGACGAGCAGATCGACCAGCTGAGAGAACCGGACTTCTGCGGAAGAATCGGTTTTCCGGACTATATGCTGACGAACAACAACGCCAACATCAGAAGATTGGAAGGAAGAATTAAGAGCCTGCAGAAAACAAAGTCCCAGGGAACACAGGAGAGCGAGAATAAGTTTTTTAAGGTCAAGGAGAACGTGGAGGCTATGAGAATCCAGCTGTTCTTTGAAGGAAAGCCGGAACCGGAGGTAAGAGATATTTTAAAAAGCAATGGGTTCAGATGGGCACCGTCGGTAGGCGCATGGCAGAGACAGCTCAACAATAATGGAAAATATGCAGTAGAGAGAGTTGTCAGAGAGTTGGAAGAAATGGAGGCGGCAGAGTGAACATGAAGTTAGAACCAAGAAAGGCTACAGATCGTGGCGGCTGGTTGTGTATGCCACTGGTGATGAACAGACCGGAAGGGAAGCCTGGCTGGAAAAAGGTGCATTGTCCGGAATGTGGAACGCTCTGCTGGCAGAGACCGGAGGATGCAGGAGTTGTTAAGGCATCACACCTTGACGGTGCGGTATGTACTAAGTGTGCATTAAGAAAGGCGGGTGATGTAGTGTGGCATTACGAGAGGCAAGCAAAGGAGTAGTTAAATCCGGAGGAGGAACCTATAACATTGGCTTCAACGATGGAGACGAGACGCAGTTTGACGCTCAGAACCTCAAAGAATTGCAGGAGTGCTGGTCGGAGTTCTGTAAGGATGAAAAAATCAGTCCTGGATGCGTTGATTACGTGGAAAGGGTGAGTTAGTGGAAATTTTGACAAGAGCCATAGCAAATGAATACAGAGACAGAGCGTTGCTCCTGCCGTCTAACGGACTGCAGGACATTGGAGAAAGAAGAAAGTTGCGGGAAGAACTGCAGGCCAGGTGCAATCTGACAGAGCTGCAGGCGGTGAATATCATAAATGGCTTTCATATCCCGGACTATGTGAGAATCGCAGAAGTGATAGCAGCAAAGGAGGCAGAAGAACATGAGAATTGAGAAAGAAGGATTTGTGTTACACCTGGAAGGAACATGGTGCGAAATCTCAAATAAGTACGCTGTTTTGGAAAGCGGAGATGTAGCAGTAAATGAAGAGGACATTCCTGCAGGGTTTGCAGAAAAGAAACTGGATCGCTATATCGAAACGCACAAGATCAGAGGATATGGAAAGGTTGACGGATGCGTAAAGAGAGTTGCGTGCGACGAAAGAACGAAGGAGTACATTCAGTTGCAGGCAGTAAAGATGGACGATGATACATACATGGTGCAGGAGTTTGATAATGAGCTGGTATTTATGGGCGAGTTATGGAGCGGATGCAAATATCCAGATGAACTGCTTGACTGGATGAAGAGTAACTATGAGATTGAAAGTTGTCTGACCGCAGAGGTGTACCGTAGCAGTTTGGGAGATTGCACGAATAACGGCATATCTTCCTACGCAAGAGAGCTGTATATCCTGGATGCACAGAAAGGTCCTTTTGAACCGGACGACATCAGACAGTGCGTGTATATCGAAAAGCGTGAGGTTATGGGCCAGGAGTACGTTGACTGTAAGCCTGCATACTGCCGGAAACGTTGGTATATGGCAGGCGGCAATATTCTTTACACATCGGACAGCAGATTCAAACAGATTACCGGGATCAGCTACCCGATTGCTATTCACGACAGATACGAAGGGAGGTAGGAGATATGGTAATTGTCGGGTACTACGCACATGGCAATAAGCACTATGTAGCTTTCAAGGACGAGACAGATGCGAAGGACAGATTTATGATTACGGACGGATTCCACGACAGACCGGTTACGGAAAGAAACCAGGGAAAGTATGAAGGGTACGTGAAAATCGACAAAGCAGAGTGCAATATCAAGAAGATTATCGGCCGTATTCGAGGCACAAGACCATGGCATCCGCTTCTGAGATTGCTGCAGAAGGAAGCAGGGTAAATTTTTTTACCATAAAAGCTCGCAAATGTGAGTGCTGGAAAATATAAAATTCGCAATATGCGGTATTGGCTAAGAGATTAAGGAGGACAGGCAATGGAAGTTAAAGGAATCGTAACTATTGGATTGGAGCATATCCACCCACACCCGGACAATCCGAGAAAAGATCTCGGAGATTTGACAGAGCTGGCAGAGTCCATTAAGAAGAATGGAATTATGCAGAATTTGACGGTAATTCCGAAAGAAGGAGAACCGGGAGAATACATCACAATCATCGGTCACAGACGAAGTGCGGCGGCTAAGCTGGCAGGCGTTACAGAGGCACCCTGCAGGGTTGTAGAAGGCATGACCGACAAAGAGCAGATGTCAACGATGCTGGAAGAGAATATGCAGCGTAATGATCTGACGATTTGGGAACAGGCACAGGGATTTCAGATGATGCTTGACCTGGGAGAAACAGAGGACACAATCGCAGAAAAGACCGGCTTTAGCAAGAAAACAATCAGACACCGTTTGAACATTGCAAAGCTGGATTCCAAGACGCTGATGGAGAAAGAGAGACAGGACGGCTACCAGCTGTCGCTTACGGATTTGTACGAACTGGAAAAGATCAAGGACGTAAAGACAAGGGACAAGATTTTGAAGGATTCCACAGATTCGAGAGATTTGGCAAGAAGAGCAATCAATGCTCAGAAGGAGCAGAAACGCCAGGAAAACATGAAGTTGTACGTGGCAATGATGAAGAAGCAGGGAGTGAAGAAAGCTCCGAAGGAAGCGGATAGCGAGTTTTATACGGATAAGTGGGAACGTATGAAGGACTACAGCCTCGATAAGGAGCCGCCTAAGACGATGAAGTTCGAGGATAATGGCGAGCCGATGTTTTACCTGGAAAGATACGGAACATTGTACGTGATCCGGAAGAAAAAGAAGGAAAAGAAGGTGCTTACGCCGGAGGAGGAAGCCAAAAAGCAGAATATGCGTAACAAGAAGCAGATCAAGGCAATTCTGAAAGAGGCTGCTAACACGAGAAAAGCGTTCATCGAAGGCATTTTATCCGGAAGAATCCCGAAGGTGACAGACGAAAGCAAGATTGAGGCAGAGCTGTTCGAGCAGATGATGGACTGGGAAACATTCACAGGGCACAACAAATTGATACAGTTCTTTGTGGGTTGCGAGGTTTACAATGCTCCGAATGAAGAGGTCGAGGCTGCCAGGAAGAAAGCAGAAGGACTCAGCGTACTTCATAAACTACTTTGCCTGGTATCGGCAATGGTTTCAGATGTGGACTTGGTAGAGTGGAATTACACGTACAACACAGTAAGGGGCGAGAAAGTAAAGGCATTTTACAGAGTGCTTGAATTGTATGGCTTCCAGTACCCGAACGACGAAGAAAAAGGTGCTGTTGAAGGGACCAGCGAATTATATGCGAAAAAAGAAGGTGTGAAATAGGTGTATCTGTTAGAAGAAGATTTGAAGTTTCCGAAAGATAGCTTCAAGAGCATGAAGTACCAGCCGTATGAAATGAAACCGTCATTTTCGATGGTAAGGGTATACCAGTGGTGGAGTTATTGGTACGGTCAGGTGTATGTGTCATTCAGCGGCGGGTTAGACAGCACTGTTTTAGCTTATATTGTATGCCAAGCATACAGAAAGTATAAACTGGACGGTAAAATTCCGCTTGTGTTTGCCGACACCGGAACAGAATTTCCGGAGATCAGAGAATTTGTTAAGACATATACTGAATGGCTCAAAGGACAGTTTCCGGAACTTGATATTGAACTGGTAGTAATCAGACCTAAGCACAGCTTCAAGTGGGTGTGTGAAAATAAAGGTTTCCCGATTACAAGCAAAGACACAGCCGGGAAAATCAGAAAGCTGAGACACGGAAAGCTCAGTGAGAAATACAGAAATTACCTTCTGAATGGAGATAAAAGAGGCAAGTTCGGTATGTTGGCAAAGAAGTGGCAGTATTTAACAAACACGGAAGAGATGCCAGCCGATATATCAGAATATTGTTGCGAGGCATTAAAGAAAGAACCGTTCAAAAGATATGTCAAAGAGACCGGAAGACAGCCGTTTATCGGAATTACACAGGACGAGAGTTTCCGGAGAGAAAATCAGTATAACCACACAGGTTGCAATGTGTACGACGGACATACTATAAAGAGTCAGCCTATGGGATTTTGGCCGAAGAATGAGGTAATTCAATATGCAGTAGAGCAGCACATACCAATTTGCAGCATATATGGAACACCTTATAAGGACATGGAGGGGAACTGGTATTTCACAGGAGAACAAAGAACAGGCTGTTGCGTATGTGGCTTTGGATGTCATTTAGAGCCGGTACCAAATAGGTTGCAAAGGCTGAGAATGTCACAGAATGATAAGCACAGAAGAATGTGCGAAGGGTGTCTGCAGATAAAAAATCACGGAATGACATACGAGCAGGCATTGAATTACGCAGGAATCCATACAGAGGAGGTGCAGTACGATGAATAGCAGACCAGAAGTAACGGCAATGCTGTCGCTGTCAATCCAGCGACACATCTGCCCGAACAGTGATCCGAGAATCTACTGGGCTAGGGAAGTGACATTTGATTATGCCACCACGAATGCAGTGCGTGTGGATTTTATGAAGTTCAAGCCAGTAAACAATACGGTGTCCGGCATCGAGAAGGGAGATTTTTACTGCTACGAGGTTAAGTCCTCAGTAGAGGATTTCCATTCAAAGAACGGTCACAACTTCCTGGGCGATTACAACTACTACGTGATGCCGGAAGAGGTGTACGAGCAGGTAAAGAAAGAGATTCCGTACCAGGTAGGGTATATGTTCCGGATGGAATGAATTACCGGGGCGAATGGTACGATCTCAAAGCAATCAAGAAGGCAAAGAGGAAAGATAGAAGCAGGCCAGTATCAGAAATACTGTTGATGATGTTTCGGTCTGCAGCACGAGATAGAAAGAAGGTGTTGAGCGATGGATATTAAAAACAAAAACGAATTAAAGAGAAGGATAGACCTGTTTTTACATGACTTCACGCCGGAAGAATATAAAATCAACGAAGAGTTTTGCAAGGAAACCATGAGAATGATGGCTGATTTTATCGGCCACGTAGATAACAGACTGGATTCGGCGAATGCCAAAATTATGGCCGGAAGGAAGAGAGAAAACGAACTAGCAGAATACATCCTCAAAGAGTGTCATTTCTGCCCGATCCCGGTTGAAGTTAAATGCCAGTATGGTTTCAGAGAGAACGGATGCAAGAAGTGCTTATTGAAACATACGGAATTGCTAGATAAACCAAGGGAGGACTGACGTATGGTGGTGAATGCAAAATGCAATCCCTGCAAAGAACCTACGAAATACGTGGCAGGGTTCTTCGATGGACCAAGGGGCAGGCGAGGATGCCTGTTTGATTGCAAAAATGAGCAGTGCGAGATTTATCAAGTGAAGAGATTTACAGAGTCGGAGGCAGTCAAGGAAAGAATTAAGATTCAGAACTTGAACAGTCAGAAGGGAATGTATGCAGGCTATATTGCAGCACTGAGGAAAGATGCCAAAATAACAATGATGAAAATGTCGCAGATTGCTGGATGCAGTCCGGCAGAGTACAGTTCCTACGAGCATGAACGGAAAGAGTTCGATCCGGAAATATACCGGAAATGCGAGAAATATCTGAAAAAGAAGGAAGGTGGAGGGCGATGTTGACGCTACCAATAAAAAAGAAGTGGTTTGATATGATTGTCTCCGGAGAAAAGAAAGAGGAGTATAGAGAAATCAAACCATATTACGACAGCCGGTTTATGAATGTGTTCGGTTTTCTCCTGGTAGGCGGACAGATGGTATATGGAGAGGCAGCACCGGAAGAAATCCGGAAGCTGTGGCCGGTACTAGTAGGATTCAGAAATGGGTACTCGAAGGATTCGCCGGAAGTTGTTTGCAAATGCACCCTGCAATTTGGAAAAGGCAAGCCGGAGTGGGGTGCGGAACCAGGCAAATTATACTATGTGTTGAAAATAGAAAAAGTGGAGGAGGTAAGAAATCATGTGTTACTGGGATGATGGAGATTATTTTGAGCCAGGCGAATTTGACGAGAAAATCGAAGAGTTAAAGAATGAGCTTAGAGAATCGGTAAAAAAGGAAATCAACGATGAAATCGAGAAACTGCGTAAAGAGAATAAGGAACTGCAGGGTATTAAGAGAAACTTCGAGTCAGTGAAGAAAGACTTTGAGAGAAAGAAAGATGAGTGCGACAGGGCGATACGGAATGCAGAAAGCAAAGCCAAGCAAGCCAGGTTGAAAGAGTTAATGGAACATTTCAAGGTTACTCTTTGGGCGGTAAGCTGGGACTATCGGTATAAAAAGAAATGCGATAAGTGCGACAAAAACAGAAGAATCCAGGTAGCATTGCCGTCCGGGAAAACCGTGGACGATGAGTGCAGCTGCAGAGTGAGCAAGAAAGTGTATTACCCAAAAGAGAATGTGCTATACGAATTAAGCGAGAGAAATAGAGAGTTCATGGCATGGTACATGGCGAAAGGAGACAGAGGAGAAGAGTATTTTGTTGGAGGCCCACGTGCTGAATATGCGAAGGTAGTAGTGGATCACAATAAGGATTTCAAAGAAATAGAGACAGAAGAATTGAGAAAAGTATTCTTCACAACGAAGGAAGAATGCCAGGCATTTTGTGATTATATCAATGGCACAGAAGTTTTGGGGTACGATTACAATGTTGAAGGTCAGCCGGTTGTGCAAAGAGAGGAGACGGAGTAGATGAACAAGGTAATTTTAATGGGTCGCCTTACACGTGATCCGGAGGTTAGATATTCCCAGGGAGAGCAGGCTATGGCAGTAGCGAGATACACCCTGGCAGTTGACAGAAGAGGAAAAAACCAGGAAAACTCAGCAGACTTCATCCAGTGCGTTGCATTCGGCAAGGCAGGAGAGTTCGCTGAGAGATACCTGCATAAAGGGACAAAGATTGTGCTGACCGGCAGAATACAGACCGGAAGCTACACGAATAAAGAAGGCCAGCGTGTATATACGACAGACGTTGTGGCAGAGGACCAGGAATTTGCCGAGAGCAAAAACACCGAGGGCGGTGGTACATATAGCAATAAGCCTGCACCGGCACCACAGTCGGGGAATGATGGATTTATGCCTGCAGGAGACGACAGCGAGCTACCGTTTGTATAGGAGGGCGAAGGATGAAACAGTACACATTGAACAGAAAAACATACAAGGATGTTAAGAGAATGGATCATCAGCAGATGGATGCATTCTGCAAGAATTTATACAAGGCAGGTCATGCGGACGGTATGAAAGATGCGGAAGGTTTGACCGAGGATGAAGTGAGAGAAGTTATCCTGGGCGTGAAGGGTATCGGGCCAAAGAAGACAGAGGATATTGTGAATGCTCTGACTGCAGCACAGAGAGAAAGGAGTTAGTTGACAAATGGATAAGAGTAAAGTATATTTAGAAGTGCCGGAGTTCACTGGCGAAAATGTACCGGTGGCAGTAGCAGCAAGAGTAATGAAAAAGGATCAGCAGTTTATACGCCAGGGCATTATCCTTGGATTTTTGAAATTCGGAGTTGCTTTCAAGAAGGAAGGGAGCAGCCAGTACGATTACTACATTTCCCCGATGAAGTTTTGGGAAGAGACAGGTTTTGTGTATGCCGGAGAGGAATGCTAAATAAGCCGTGAGAAGTGCTGAATAGGTATAAAAATTGATGAACAGGAAACATACAGGTAACAAAAACGCCAGCGGATGCGATAAATACGTGCATTACTGTTTCTGTTGAGGAAGCTGCAAAGGCTGGAAAGTTCTAGAGACAATGAGCCGTGCATAACGGATAAAAAAATGGCTGGTCAAGCTTGCTTGAAACCAGTCATTTTTTTATCCGTTTATATAGGGCGAATGCCCGAGACCGACTCGAAGCGAAGCGCAGAGGAGGTTGCACGGCGAATGATTTCCTGTTTATTTTTTATTCTAAGTATTCTCTAAGCCATTCCACAACGTTTGCCGTGTATGTGGATTCAGTTATATCTTGTATATTATTTTCCACAAAATGTAAATCTGGGCTCGCGGGAGAGAAATTAAGCGGAAAAACCCACGACGTGGGCGTAGGCGGAGAAAAGCAAGCAGAAAAACCCAAACCGGAAGCTAATCGGAAAGATACGGAGATGAAGCTGGGTGTGAGGGAGAGAAATTAAGCAGAAACCCCCACGATATGGGCGTAGGTGGAGAAAAGCAAGCAGAAAAACCCAAACCGGAAACTGATCGGAAAGATACGGAGATGAAACTGGGTGTGAGGGAGAGAAATTAAGCAGAAAAACCCACGGCGTGGGCGTAGGCAGAGAAAAGCAAGCAAGAAAACCCAAACAGGAAATTAATATAGTAAATATCTGGAAATCAGGGTTGAAATCATATCCATGACAGAAGAAAATTACACATTGTTATTTCCATATATGTATGATAGTGTTAATATGAATGAAAGAATATTGCAACAATCCTTTGTATATTTGGGAGGAGGGGAAATATGTCATTAAAGTTAAAAGATGAGGATTCCACAAAACGCATGAAAGATATGCAGGAAGAATTAAAAGATCCTTCACTGGGGGAGTTTAGCGATTTAGAACAGGATCCATATGTCATTGAATCCAAAAGGACAACTCCAATCGATAAGCCTGTTTATCAACCGGATGGAAAGCTTTCATCTGCAACAGATAGAAATCCATATATTTTGTCAGAGGAAAAACAAGCGCGAATCTTTGGAGAAGATTTAGGTGACAAAGAAATAAGAAAAAAGTCCGTCCGTAAGGAAGTGATGATAGTTATGTTTGTCGGGCTGGCTTTGTTGTTCGCGGGACTTGCGGCATATGTACATAATGATCTGTTTTTAAGAAAAGCTGAGACCGTACCAGGTATTGTAACAGAAAAACGTATGCATAGAAATCATGCAACTTGCACCATCTTTGTGGATTATGAAGTAGATGGAAAAACATATAATGAGATATATGTGGGTGATGGACATGATATGCAGATAGGGCAGAAGGTAACGGTATATTATGATCCGGAGAAACCAACCAAAATAACGGATGGAAGGAAAATCCCGACAATGTCTGTCTATCTTGTTATAATAGGAGGGGCTTTGTTCCTGATAGGCGGCTATCTCGTATTCTGGATGAACCAGAATCCTGACAAGGAAATTGAGATTTATAACAGGATATTCAAGAAGCGTGACAAATAAACAGAATCTGTGTGTAATAGAAGAAGTTTTGTAAAACTTTAAACTATAAGTACATAGATAATTAATCGATTCCTTAATGAAAAATGCATTATTGTACAGAAAATGTACGAAAAATGCAGAAAAATGTAATAGTGATTTTCACACATACATGGTACAATATTGAATAGATGCAGGAATGTGAATTTTGCACCAAAGAAAATATGCGATCTGAGTCGCATAGCAATCAATTAACTTGTTGTTAGGGAGGGTTTTTGTATGTCAGGTTCAACAATTGCTATTATTATCATTATCGTGGCATTGCTGGTCATTTTATTTACCAGTTATGTCAAATCACCACCGGATAAGGCGTATATCATTTCCGGTTTAAGAAAGACACCGAAGATTCTGATTGGTAAAGCAGGCTTGAAGCTTCCGTTCTTCGAGCGGAAGGATGAACTGTTGATCAAGCAGATCAGTATCGATATCAAGACGGACGATTATGTTCCGACACTGGATTTCATCGGTGTTAACATTGATGCAGTTGCGAAAGTTAAGATCCGTACGGATGAAGAAGGTATGCAACTTGCCATGAAGAATTTCCTGAATATGAAGGAACCGCAGATTATGGAAGCACTGGTGGATTCTCTGCAGGGTAATATGCGTGAGATTATCGGTACGATCAGTCTGAAGGAGTTGTGTAACGATCGTAAGTCCTTCGGTGATCAGGTGCAGGAGAAGGCGCAGGTGGATATGAATCGTCTGGGTATTGAGATTATTTCCTGCAACATCCAGCATGTAGAGGATCAGAATGACCTGATTATCGCGCTTGGTCAGGATAACATGGCAGCAATCCAGAAGAATGCAAGTATCGCCAAGGCAAACGCAGACCGTGATGTAGCGATCGCACAGGCACAGGCGAGAAAAGAAGCGAACGATGCAAAGGTATTATCCGATACGGAAATTGCCGTGAAGCAGAATGAGCTTTCTATCAAGAAGGCAGAATTAAAGACAATCGAAGATACGAAGAATGCGGAAGCAGATGCGGCTTACGAGATTCAGAAGGAAGCACAGCGTAAGACAATCGAGGTTACAAAGACCGAGGCAGATATCGCACGTCAGGAGAAGGAAGTTGACCTGAAGAAGAAGGAAGCCGAGGTTATGGAGCAGTCCCTCGATGCGGATATTCGTAAGAAAGCGGAGGCGGACAAGTTCGCAAGACAGCAGCAGGCAGATGCGGAGCTTTACAAGCGTCAGAGAAATGCCGAGGCAGATAAGTTTGAGAAGCAGCAGGAAGCTGAGGCGAAGAAGGCACAGGCAGAGGCAGAGCTTTTCGCAAAGCAGCAGGAGGCAGCAGGTATCCGTGCAGTCGGCGAGGCAGAGGCGAAGGCAATCGAAGCCAAAGGTCTTGCAGAGGCAGAAGCCTTAGAGAAGAAAGCCGAAGCGATGAAGAAGTATGGTCAGGCAGCGATGGTGGAAATGATCGTGAAGGCATTGCCGGAGATGGCAAAGGCAATCGCAGAGCCACTCTCTACAATCGACAAGGTTACGATCATCGACGGCAACGGCGAAGGTTCCGGTGTCGGTTCGATGGGGTCGTATGTGCCACAAGTCCTTGCAAAGACAATGGAGTCTGTGAAGGAAGTAACAGGTATCGATATCGCGGATATTATGCGTGCAAATACATACGATGCAAAGGTTAACAAGAATGTGAACATCACAGGCCTGGATGGAATCAAGGTAGAAGCTCCTGCAGAGGCGGGAACTTCCGTAGATACAACTGTGGAGTAAGATAATGTGTAAAACAGAAAACTTTTAAGATAAAAGAGGAAAGGTACTTTAACTGGTACCTTTCCTCTTTTATCGATACTATTTCTTTCACTGTGAAAGTGAATGAAACTTGATTCACGAAATCTTGCAGTTCTATCACGTAAAAAAGCAGGTAACGGGAATCGAACCCGCCTATCCAGCTTGGGAAGCTGGTGTTCTACCAATGAACTATACCTGCAATAAAACAAATATAGTACAGACAGGCACGAAAGTCAAGCATCGGATTGCCCGGAAGAATGCAGCCAAAAAGGGTTATTGTAAATCGCGGATTCCTATATTATAATATTTTATTATGCTGAAATCAGATCTGGAAGGAGTAAGGTAAGAAATGCCTTTTAACAATAATACAAAGACAGACATTCAGATAAGAAGATTCACATTTCGGATCGTCATTGTGTTTTTGCTTGCCATCACAGTTGCAACAGGAACCATCACTTTGATCCTGACAAGAAAATCCTCCCAGGAAATGAAATCAAAGGTTGTAAACCTGATACAGGCAAACACCCAATTGCAGATATCAAATCTCAATCAGTATCTGGGAAGAATTGAAGATACCGCAGCATTGCTGTTCTCGGATGATATCTATTGTGAGTATGATGCAACGAAAGAGGGGCAGGATGCATTCGAGAAGATACAGCAGGAGACAGCGATTGAAAAACGTTTGCAGGATATTAATATTCTTCAGAACTTCTCTGATTTTGGAATTGTATACGCAGATGATTCATCGCTTGGTTCAATATCGAATACGACGCTCGAGTTGTTCCCGGATGGTGGACTATATGCGTATCTGGAAGGGCATATTACGGACGAGAGGAAAGAGTCCGGCTGGTTTTTCGATTATGAGCGGTGCTATGACAGGCTGTATTACGTAAAAAGACTGAATGAGCATGCAATCATTGTGGCAGCATTTTATAGCCGGGAACTGAGCCAGTCTTTTACAGATATGGAGGATGTGCCGGGGATGCAGAGCTATCTTGTGGATTCGGCACATTCGATTGTCTATGCTGAATCAGGAGAGATACTTGGACGGAATGCAGAAGAAGTCTGGAACGATCTGCCGGATGGATATAGCAATTACTGGATTATAGGCGACAAGGAAGTTGTAGTAGTTGGAACCTGCAAGAACGACTGGCAGGTAATATGTGTGGCTCCGGAGAACGTGCTATTTGCGGAACAGCTTGGAATCACCCGGTTTGCTATAATTGTATATATTATTATGCTTGTGGTTGCTATGACGGCGGCAGGAATCCTGTATTCACAGGTGGCAGTAAAGGATGGCGTGCTTTCGCAGATCAGGCAGAAAGCAGATTACGATCAGCTGACAAATGTGTTGAATAAGCAATCATTCCGTGATCTGGTAGATACAAAGCTTGCACATGCAGGAGAAGGAACAAAGCATATCTGCATGATGCTGGATATGGATAATTTTAAGCTGGTAAATGATACATATGGGCATCAGGAAGGGGATAAATTTCTTAAGAAATCCGTAGTAATCTTCCGGGAAACTCTTGGAACACAGGCAATCATCGGGCGTATGGGCGGAGATGAGTTTGCGGTGTACATTCCATTTGAGCATGAGGAAGAGACCGTTATACGGGAGGAGGTTGCCCGGAGGCTGGATGCACTTTTGGATGCATTTCATAAGCAGTTTGATACACACTATGAATCGTGCAAAGTCTCACTTTCAGCAGGAATCTGTCTGAGAATTACGGTAGATGGAATAAAACTTGGATTCGAGGAATCTTATCAGATGGCGGACCGTGCGTTATATGTATCAAAAGAAAACGGAAAACATCAATACAATTGGTATGAGGATTGATTGGCAGATATGAGGTACATGGGAAAAATGAAAAATAAATATCGTGGAATCAGCATCTGTCTCATTGTATGTCTGATTTTCTTATCCGGGTGTTCCGGAAATAGCAAACCGGTAGTCTATGAATCCACGACGGAGATTTCCTACTCCTGGTGGGGAAATGATGACCGGCATCGGTACACACTACAGGCATTGGATATATTTACAGAACAAAACCAGGGACAGATAGAGGTGCAGGCAAACTATGGAAGCTGGGGCGGATACGAGAACAAAATGCATATTTATATGCGCTCCCACAATGCACCGGATGTGATGCAGATTAATTATGCGTGGCTGTCGGAATATGCAGACGAAGAAAATGGCTTTTATAACTTGTATGATCTGAAAGACATCATTCATCTGGAGAATTACACTCCGGAGGAGCTTGCTTATGGGGAAATGGACGGAAAACTGTATGCCGTTCCGATTTCATTTAATACACCAATGTTTTATTATAACAAGACGATTTACGCATCGTATGGCCTGGAGATCCCGAAGACGTGGGATGATCTTTTTGCAGCGGCTAAGGTTATGAGCCGGGATGGAATCTACCCGCTTGGAACGACAAAAAAACAACTCTTTCTGATGCTGGTTGCATATCTTGAACAGATAAAGGGAAAGGAGTCCGTGAAAGCAGATGGGTCATTGCAGCTGACAAAAGCAGATATTGCATTTATGCTTGATTTCTATAAGCGTCTGATTGATGAAGATGTGCTGATGCCGATCGACTCCTTTGATCGAAATGCTTTTTCGACAGGAAAGGCAGCGGGAACGCTTGCGTGGATCAGTGATGCAGCAAATTATTGTACACCATTGGAAGAGAACGGTGCGGAGGTTATTGTAGGCGATTATCTGCAGGATGCAGCTGCGAGGAAATTCGGGTGGTGTGTAAAACCAGCTACGATGTATGCCATCAGTGCAACAACGGAGTATCCGGAAGAAGCGGCAAAGCTTCTGGAGTTTCTGCTTAATAGCAGGGATATGGCACAGCTGCAGGGAACCGAAAAAGGTATTCCAATCAGTGACGCGGCAAAGGCAGCGCTGCAGGAAACTCAAAAGCTCAGCGGTTATGAGAAACAGGCAGATGACATGCGTGAAAATTACGCAGACCGGCTGGAGATATTGCAGCCGGTATTGGAGAACGAAAGCGTCTATGATGGTTTTAAGGTCAATGCGGACTATTATATCTATGATAAGCTTTCCGAAGATGAAGTTGTAGAAAAATTATATGAAGCAATTTACTGATATCGGGAAAACAATATAGTGTGATTGCATAGGTCATTACAGAAGAATACATAGAAGGAAGGATGAACAAAGTGGCATATAAAAGTGTAGATGAATTAGAGCATTTCCGGTTTGACGACTGTCAGATCGATACATTTGCAGTGACAGAAAATGGTGTGGAGCTTATGGTAGAAGCACTGATTGTGAGAGCGGACAACAGCCAGAATACAAATTATACAGAAAGCTATGCCGGTACGACGAAGATCCGGATAACAGATGGAAAACTGATCCGGTGTGTGCGTGATGGCTACAAGTATTATGATGCAAATGATGTGCTGCAGTCCGAGGTTCCGGATTATGAACTGTCTGTTGCGGAAACGACAGATTTTCCAAAAACCTGTGAAGGGGCATATCTCTTTGAGATGAAGCGGGATGCGGATGGATACGTGCTTGGAATCGAATTTGTGGATCCGGAAGATCAGACGGTAGGTGATTCATATCAGGTCTATGTGACAGGAACGCAGGTGGCTATGCTGTGGGAGCAGTATATGAACCGGGTGCAGTCATAATGCAGGCGCGAATGCCGGCAGGATGAATATTATGGATAAAAATATTGTGTAGGTAAGTCGTTTCGGGTATTGAAAATGTAGAAATTTTTGCGGCTATTTTTGAAAAATGTAGCAAAATTCATAATTGACAATTAAAAAAGTATAAGTATAATATTGGTAGTACCAAAGTGGTGCTACCAATTTGCTTTTTATAGGAGTTAGGGAGTCATTATGAAATACTTACGACAGTTTCTGTTAATCTTGTTTATCTCCTTTTTAGGAGAGTTGTTAAAATACTTCCTGCCATTGCCGATACCGGCAAGCATCTATGGCATGGTGATTTTATTTATCGGGTTGCTCAGTGGAATCATTAAGCTCGATGCAGTGAAGGATGTCGGGAAATTCCTGATCGAGATCATGCCGGTCATGTTCATCCCCGCAGGGGTTGGTCTGATGGCATCATGGGGTACATTGAAACCGGTGTTAGTACCGGTCAGTGTGATCACGGTTGTAGCACTCGTTGCGGTTATGGGTGCAACCGGACGTGTATCCCAATGTGTGATCAAGAAATCCAAAGCAAAAGAAAAGGCAAAGGAGCAGGAGATATGAAAGATTTATTTCAGACATCCATGTTCGCAGGTGTGACACTCAGTCTGCTTGCGTATCTGGCAGGTTTATTATTAAAGAAAAAGTTTAAGCTTGGAATCTTCAATCCATTGCTCATCTCGATAATCCTTACGATCATCGTGCTTGTATGTGCGCATATTGATTACGATACGTACAACAAGGGTGCCGTGTACTTAAGCTGGTTTCTGACACCGGCTACGGTCTGCCTGGCGATTCCGCTGTATGAGCAGTGGCAGTTACTAAAGCGGAATGTCAAAGCGGTGATGCTTGGAATCACAGCAGGTGTACTTACGAGTCTGACGACGGTATTTGTACTGTCGAAGCTCATGGGACTTACCCATCAGGAATATGTCACGATGCTTCCGAAGTCCATTACGACAGCTATTGGTATGGGAGTATCGGAAGAACTTGGCGGTTATGTGACAATCACGGTTGCCGTCATCGTAGTAACAGGTGTGATTGGCAACATCTTAGGCGAGTTCATATGTAAGCTCTTCCGTATTACGGAACCAATCTCCAAGGGACTTGCACTTGGGTCTTCATCCCATGCAATCGGTACAGCCAAGGCAATCGAGATGGGCGAAGTGGAAGGCGCGATGAGCAGTCTGGCAATCGCTGTCACCGGAATCCTGACCGTTGTACTCGCATCCGTCTACGCAAATTTCATGTAAGGAAGGGAAAAGGATATAATTGATAGTTGGACATGGTTAAGAATATGTATATGCATTTGTATGTGACTAACAATTCACAAGCAGACCGTTGAAGCACGCTGGTACTTAATGAACGGCAAACTTGTTTGACGTGAATTTAGTACCACTGCGTGATGAACCGAGCGAGAGCGTGTCTGCGTTGAAATGTTAGTCACATACAAATGTAGTAGAATTTAACCATATGCAATTAGGAATTAGGAGGTGTTCGTTATGATTATTACAATTGGTAGAAAATGTGGCTGCTGCGGAGACGAGATCGGTCATGCGTTGGAACAGATCTATCATATTCCATTTTATGATCGGTCGGTCATCTCAGAGCTTGCAAAAGGATATGGAATGTATGACCGGTATCCGGATTTCTATGGGGAAACCCCGATGGATACATTGATGTACACGATATCCCAGACAGAGAGTGAAAACGTGTTTTATGAGACACCGAAGAAAGCATTGTCCGAAATCTTAGACGGAAAAAACTGTATTATTTTAGGTCGATGTGGTAATTATGTATTCAAGGACCGGAAGGATAAGCTTGCAATCTTCCTGACCGGGGATGATGCGATGCGGATCGAGTCGATTGCGAAGAAGCATGGAATCCCGGAGCGCCAGGCGAAGAAGCTTGTACAGGCAACCGATGAACGCCGGGAGGCATACCACAAATATTATACCGGGGAGACATGGGGCATGGCAGAAAATTATGACCTGTGCCTGAATGTCTCGAAGCTTGGAACGGCAGGTACGATCGCAATGATTGAGCAATATATCAGACAGACTGGATTAGAGTAGGTGATGAGAAAATGGAGAAACAGACAACACAGGAATATGAAAAAGCAATCGCCTATATCATAGACCGGATCAAAGAAGGGTCACTGCAATTAAGCAGCAAGCTTCCACCGGAACGAAGGATTGCCGAGGAACTTGGCATCGGCAGAAATTCCATCCGGGAGGCAATCAGCATCCTGCATGGCATGGGACTGATCGAACGGGTACAGGGTTCCGGCAATTATGTGTCAAAGCATGTCGGCGAGTCTATCCGTCAGTCGCTTACGGTGATGCTGGCACTCGGAACGATTACGAAAGAGGAAATATTTGAATTCCGGCGGGTGATGGAGAAGGCAGTCTGCTCGAATCTGATTGCGAAAGGACTGTCCTATGAATATGAGTCAATCTTAGAGACAAAGCTGGAAGAGATGAAATTGTTCGATGGCAAAGATCTGACCGATGTGGACAAGGAGTTTCACGATACCCTGATTCAGGCAACCGGAAATCATCTGTGGGCAGTCTTGATGGAGGCTGTGACCGACGCATACCGGGATTGGATTAACTACGTGATTGAGCTTGCCGATGAATCGGTGCGGGTGAAGCTGCTGCAATGCCATGCGGACATTTACCAAAATCTCGAACAGAAAAATGAGCCAGCCATGCTTTTGGCGATTGACAGGCATTATGATTTGATAGAACAGATGGTTTAATTATGTTAAAAATGCTAAAATAACAATCTGTTTGGGTTGTTTTTTTATAGAAAAATACGTTTTACTTTCGACAAAAAAAGGTATACACTTTTCCTTGGGTAGAAAGGATAAAACGAGAAAAGGAGATGGTTTTTTTGGAAGATCTTGCAAAAGACCTGATGGAAGAACTGAACTGTGAGACCGTCTTTACGATTCCAATCTTCGGTGGTATCGACGTATCGGAATCTGTGGTCGTAACATGGATTATCATGGCAGTGCTAGTTCTTGTGGCAATCATCCTGACAAGAAACATGAAGATTGATCACATCAGCAAACGTCAGGCAATCGCAGAGACGATTGTTACAAAGCTGACCGGTATGGTGGAGGATATGATCGGACCGGAAGGAAAAGCGTATGTCCCATATCTGACAACTGTATTGCTGTATATTGGTGTATCAAACATCATTGGATTGTTTGGATTCAAGTCCCCAACCAAAGATTTAAATGTCACGATCGCACTTGCGGTTATGAGCATCGTCTTAGTTGAGGCGGCAGGTATTTACCATCTGGGTGTGAAGAAGTGGCTGCATAAGTTCGTAGAACCGATTGCAATCGTTACTCCGATCAATATCTTAGAGGTATTTACACGTCCATTGTCGCTGTGCATGCGACTTTTTGGTAACGTGCTTGGTGCATTTGTAATTATGGAACTGATCAAGATGGTTGTTCCGGTTGTTCTGCCGGCAGTCTTTTCTTTGTATTTTGATCTGTTTGATGGATTGCTGCAGGCATATGTATTTGTATTTTTGACATCACTGTATATCAGTGAAGAGATTGAACAATAAACGAAAAGGAGATAATTAGTATGGGTACAATAATCGCAATTGGTGCAGGTATTGCAGTTTTAGGAGCGCTTGGCGCAGGTATTGGTATCGGTATTGCAACCGGTAAGGCAGCAGAGGCAATCGCAAGACAGCCGGAGGCAGAAGGTAAGATCAACAAGACATTGATTCTTGGTTGTGCACTTGCAGAGGCAACCGCTATTTACGGTTTCGTTATCGCGCTTATGATCATAGTAATGTTGAAGTAATCACAGGAAAGGCAGGGTGGTAACATGCTCCGGGTAGATTGGAATTTATTACTTACCATAATCAATCTGCTGCTTTTGTTCGTGTTGATGCGGATTTTCCTGTTTAAGCCTGTACAGAAGATCATTGCAGCGCGTCAGGAGGAAGCGGACAGACAGTTCAAGGAAGCGGGCGAGAGCAAGCAGGCAGCAGAGGAAGCAAGAAAGCAGTATGAAGCAAGTCTTGCAAATGCGGAGGAAGCCAAGAAGCAGGTGCTTCAGGAGGCAAGACAGACCGCAGATGCAGAATATAAGCGGATTGTATCAGATGCTGAAAAGACCGCAAAACAGGTAAAGGAAGATGCAATCACAGATGCAGAGAACCAGAAGGCACAGATTCTGAAGAAAGCAGAAAAAGATATTGCCGATATGGTTGTCGATGCAACAGTTAAGATTGTTGGAGAGAAAAAAGGTGCAGACGTGGATAATGCGCTGTACGACAAATTTTTAGATAAAGCAGGTGATGAAACGTGATTCGAGCAGCGAAGGACTATGCAGCGGATTTGAAGCTCGTTGAAAACGCGAAGTCAAATCTGCAGAGCGTAAAGGATATTTTAGAAGCAGTTCCACAGATTGGTGTGGAGTTTGAAGATCCAACTGTGTCGTTAGAGAAGAAACATCTGGTGATTGACCGGGTGTTCCCGAAGGAGATCCGGAACTTCTTAAAGGTGTTGTGTGACAATGGCGATTTCGGATTGTTAGATGAGATCGAGCAGGCATACATGGAGCTGACGAAGACACCGGAGAAGGTGGAGGCACAGGCAGAACTCACATATGTGACACCACCGACAACGGAGCAGATGGAGCGGATCCGGTTGTTCCTTGCGAAGGAATGCAACAATCCGGATATCAAGATCGTCGGTAAGGAGGATGCATCCATCAAGAGTGGATTCATCATCCGTGTTGGAAACAAAGAGTACGACTGGAGCGAGCAGGGACGTATCGACCAGCTGCAGAAGCATATCAACCAGTCGCTTTCCGGCAAGAAGCTGGCAACGGTCAGTGAGGAGAGCATCATTTCCATCCTGCGTGCCGATATCGCAGATTTTGAGCTGGCAGCAAAGGATAAGGAAATCGGTGTTGTAAACTGGGTTGGTGATGGTATCGCGAATGTCGATGGTATCGACCATGCATTTTACGGAGAAATCGTTCTCTTTGATTGTGGCGTCAAGGGTATGGTACAGGACGTAAGACGGGATGAAATCGGTGTTATCCTGTTTGGGCGTGATACAGAGATCAAGGAAGGCAGCCGTGTCGTTCGTACAGGTAAGATGGCCGGTATCCCGGTCGGAGATGCATTCCTTGGAAGAATCGTAGATGCACTTGGTGCGCCGATTGACGGACAGGGCGACATCGCACAGGATGGTTACCGTCCGATCGAGAACCCTGCACCAAGTATTGTAGACCGTAAATCCGTATCGGTTCCGATGGAGACCGGTATCCTGTCAATCGATTCGATGTTCCCAATCGGTCGTGGACAGCGTGAGCTGATCATCGGTGATAGACAGACCGGTAAGACATCGATCGCGATGGATACGATCTTAAACCAGAAGGGCAAGGATGTTGTCTGTGTCTATGTGGCAATCGGACAGAAGGCATCGACAATTGCGAAGCTAGTGAATACACTGAAGAAAAATGATGCGCTGGATTATACGATCGTCGTTGCAGCAACGGCATCCGATCCGGCACCGTTGCAGTATATTGCACCATATGCAGGTACAGCACTTGCAGAGTATTTTATGTATCAGGGCAAGGATGTTCTGATCGTCTATGATGATCTGTCCAAGCATGCGGTTGCCTACCGTGCAATCTCACTTTTGCTGGAGCGTTCACCGGGACGTGAGGCATATCCGGGTGATGTATTCTATCTGCATTCAAGATTGCTGGAGCGTTCTTCCCGTGTGACAGCTGAGGCCGGCGGCGGAAGTATTACCGCACTTCCAATCATTGAGACACAGGCAGGCGATGTGTCTGCATACATCCCGACAAACGTTATTTCTATCACAGATGGACAGATCTATCTGGAAAGTGAGCTGTTCTTCGCAGGTCAGCGTCCAGCCGTCAATGTCGGACTTTCCGTATCCCGTGTCGGTGGTGCGGCGCAGACAAAGGCGATGAAGAAGGCAGCTGGAAGTATCCGTATCGATCTGGCACAGTATCGTGAGATGGAAGTGTTCACACAGTTTTCTTCCGATTTGGATGAGAACACGAAGAAACAGCTGGCACATGGACGTGCGTTGATGGAGCTTTTGAAGCAGCCGCTTGGCCGTCCTTTTACAATGGCAGAGCAGGTTATCACATTGGTTGCTGCCAATGCACATGTATTCAGTGATCTTCCGGTTGAGAAGATCAAGGCATTCCGTCTTGGGCTGCTGGATGATTTTGCAAAGAATCATGCAGATATTATCGGACGTCTGGATTCGTCGAAGGATCTGGCAGACGATGTGAAGGATGCCATTATACAGGCGGCGAATGAATATAAGCAGAGGAGTCTGGAAGACGAAAACGGAGGGAATTAAATGGCGAATGCAAGAGAAATTTCCACACGTATCAAAAGTATCCAGGACACGATGAAAATCACGAAGGCGATGTATATGATGTCTTCCATGAAGCTTCGGAAAGCAAGACAGAAGCTGGAGAGTACAGAACCTTACTTCTATGGATTGCAGGAGCAGATTGCAGATATTCTGTTACATTTCCCGGATATGCAGCATCTGTTCTTCGATAACCGAGGCAAGGATCTGCATGAGACGTCAAAACGACGTGCATTTATCGTCATAACAGGTGATAAGGGTATGGCAGGTGCATACAACCACAATGTGTTAAAAGAGGCACAGAAGATGGTCGATGAGTCGGATTCCTACCGCTTGTTTGTAGTCGGTGAGCTGGGACGACATTTCTTTTCTTCGCAGGGGTATACGCTCGAAGAGGGATTCTGCTATTCGGCGAACAACCCTTCTATCCATCGTGCGCGTATGATTACAGAGCGCATCGTGGAGTTATATAAAGAGGAAGAATTTGACGAGGTATATGTTGTCTATACGAAGATGGTAAACAGCATGAAGGAAGAGGTTGAAGTGCAGGAGATTCTGCCACTCAAGACGCATGAGTTTATCAAGAAGGAATTGCTTGAAGATTCCCAGAAGGGATTAGGAAACAGTGACCGTGAGGCTGCGGAGCAATCCGATGACTGGTTTTTGATCTATCCATCTCCGAAGAAGGTTTTGGAGAAATTGGTGTATAACTATGTAACAGGTTTTATGTATGGTGTTCTTGTTGAGGGCTCGGCAAGTGAGGAAAATGCCAGAATGATGGCGATGCAGGCGGCAACGGACAATGCACAGGCAATGCTGCATGAACTTTCAATCGAGTTTAACCGCGTGCGCCAGGCAGCAATCACACAGGAAATCACCGAGGTGATCGGTGGAGCCAAGGCACTCAAGAAGAAAAAGAAGAAACAAGCGAGGTGAACGATCGCATGATGGAAAATAAAGGTAAGATCGTACAGGTATCCGGACCGGTTGTCGATGTCGAGTTTGCAGATGGGAACCTTCCGCGGATTAAGGATGCCTTGTATGTGATGAACAATGGAAAGAAATGCGTCATGGAAGTATCCCAGCATATCGGCGACAATGTTGTGCGTTGTATTATGCTTGCGGCGAGCGAGGGCTTGTGCAGAGATATGGAAGTGACAGCAACCGGATCCGGTATTCAGGTTCCGGTCGGAGAGCAGACATTGGGACGACTGTTCAATGTACTTGGTGAGACATTGGATGGAAAGGAAAGTCTGGAGAATGGCGAGCACTGGTGTATCCACCGTGAACCTCCAACATTTGAAGACCAGAGCCCGGTTGTTGAGATGCTGGAAACAGGTATCAAGGTTATTGATCTGCTTGCCCCATATGCAAAGGGTGGTAAGATCGGTCTGTTCGGTGGTGCCGGTGTCGGTAAGACCGTCCTGATTCAGGAGCTGATCCACAACATTGCAACGGAGAGTGGTGGTTATTCCATCTTCACCGGAGTTGGAGAGCGTTCCCGTGAAGGTAACGATCTGTGGAATGAGATGAAGGAATCCGGCGTACTTGATAAGACAGCGCTGGTGTTTGGACAGATGAATGAGTCACCGGGTGCCCGTATGCGTGTGGCAGAGACGGGACTTACGATGGCGGAATATTTCCGTGATGTAAAAAAGCAGGATGTGTTGTTATTTATTGATAACATCTTCCGTTTTGTACAGGCAGGTTCAGAGGTGTCCGCATTGCTTGGACGTATGCCTTCTGCCGTTGGATACCAGCCAACTCTGGCAAATGATCTGGGTGAACTGCAGGAGCGTATCGCTTCCACAAAGGATGGTTCTGTAACATCGGTACAGGCGGTATACGTACCAGCCGATGACCTGACAGACCCGGCACCTGCTACAACATTCTCTCATTTGGATGCAACAACTGTATTGTCACGTAAGATCGTAGAGCAGGGTATCTATCCGGCTGTTGATCCATTGGAATCAACCTCCCGTATTCTGGAGGCAGATGTCGTCGGAGAAGAACATTACCGTGTTGCACGTGAGGTGCAGGAGACTTTGCAGAAGTATAAGGAACTGCAGGATATCATCGCCATTCTTGGTATGGAGGAGCTTTCCGACGAGGATAAGCAGACTGTCTACCGTGCGAGAAAGGTACAGCGTTTCCTGTCACAGCCATTCCATGTAGCTGAGAATTTTACGAACGTCAAAGGTGTATTTGTACCGGTCAAGGAGACAATCCGTGGATTCAAGGCAATCTTAGATGGTGAGATGGATGCGTATCCGGAGGCAGCCTTCTTCAATGTCGGTACGATTGAGGATGTAAAGAAGAAAGCAGAAACCCTGTAAAGGATAGAAAGGGGACGGCGTATGAATACATTTTCACTCAAGATCATAGCCTGTGACCGGGTGTTTTATGATGGACCATGTGAGATATTGAAATTCCCCGGCTATGATGGACAGATGGCGATTCTGGCACATCACGAGAAGATGACGACGAATATTGAAGTCGGTGAGCTGCATTTCCGGACACCGGATGGAGAAGAGCATGTGGCAATCTGTTCCGACGGACTTCTGAAGGTAAAGAATAACGAGGTTGTTGTACTTGTCTATTCGGCAGAAAAACCGGAGGAAATCGACGAGTTCCGTGCACAGGCTGCGAAGGAACGTGCCATCGAGCAGATGCAGCAGAAACAGAGTATCATGGAATACCACGTATCCCGTGCTTCGCTTGCGAGAGCAATGGCGAGACTGCAGGGACATGACCGGTACGAAGTGAAGTAAATAAAAGGATGAAAAAACACCCAACTGTTTAGAAGCAGTTGGGTGTTTTTGTATTTTTCGTGAAGTGGCATTACTCCCGGTTCTTCAGTGCCTCTTCCATAGGAATCTTCTGAATCTTCTTATACTGCAGGAAACTTAATAACCCGTAACATACAATATCCCAGATCACAACCTGAACATAGATAGATGTTCCGATATGAACATTTTCCAGCCAGATATCAAAAGTCCGGAAGAGATAGACAATCATTGTCTTCAGGATGACCGTAGAAAGCGGCAGACTGATTGCTACACTGACAAGGACAGCTATCGCGGTTGAAATAATGTAGATTTTTCCGATTTCTCTGTTGTTGTAACCGAGAATTTTCGTCAGGGAAATCGATTCCGCATTTTTCTCCAACACAATCTTAGAGAGCAGGTAGATAACGATGACGAAGATAATAAGGGAAAGATATTTCATCAAAGGCATCATACGTCCCATCGAATCATTCATCTGGTCACTTAACTTCGAATAGTCCGAAGGTCCCATCGTACTGTAGATGAAACTGTCATCTAAATCATCCAGCGCTTTGTCAGAGAAATATCCTGTGAAATAATCCGCATCCTTCCCGAATGTGTCATTGTAATTATCAATGCTCATAAATACGGAGAAGGCTGCCGGGTAATTGAAGCTGCCGGCAATCCGGAAAGAATATTCTTTATCGCCGTATTTTTCCGTTATTTTAATTGTATCGCCCACTTTGTAATCGTTCAGTTTCATGAACGATTTTGAGATGATTATATCCCCTTTTTCCGCAGGCATAGAAACCTGTGTCAGATACTTTGAATTATCTGCGATTCCATATACAAGCACTTCTTTTCCGCCATCATCCGCAAGCGCAGTCAGACAGTATTTTTCAGCAGATGAATCATCTAGCTCTACTGGTGCTTTGAGTGTATATTGATAGTTTGCAATCAGATGGTCAAGCACATTGTCTGTCTGGTCATTTAGGATTGGAAGCATGCTGGCGGAGAAGATAAACAGGATATTTGCCATCAGGATACCAATCGCCATCGTGATGTAGTTGGAGCGGTTCTGCAGGATTGTACGAATCCGGAATCTTGTCAAAAACTTGAAGTCCGGAAGCTTTGTCACATGCTTTTTCTTACGTTTTGACAGATCATGCCGCAGGAAGTTAAGCGGTGACAATCCAAGCATTGATCGAAGCGCAAGGTAGTTGATCACTAACAGAATCACAATCGGAATCACGGTCGTAAGCAGAAAGGCGTTTGCATTCCAGACAACCTTGAATACAGGCAGAGAGTAGGAATGGTAATACATGTCCTCCATGAATTTACGAAAACAAGTGTAACCGCCGATATTTCCGATCACTGCGGCTGCAAGGAATACGTACGTTGGTGCAGCCATGTAATGCCGGATGATTTCGCCTTTTGTATATCCGGAAGCTCGCAGGGTTCCGATGGCACCGGCTTCCGATTCAATCGTGCTGAAAGTCATAAGTGCGAAGATGAATGCAAGCAGTGCTATCATGATATAGAGCATCATGACCGTGCTGTTTGTATCGCCATCCATATCTTCCCTTGTAAATGAGATCGCTTTATTGTTCTGCCGCATCAAAAAATCGGTTAGGTAATTTCCCTGTGGAGCGAGCTGTTCGGACAATGTATTCATCAGGTCTGTGCTTGCGTCATAAGAAGCCCGGTCATCAAGACTTCTGTCCGAAAAACGATATGCAAAGCTGTAGGTAAGCTTGCTTTCGGAGAATTCCTTGAAATAATCTGCAGTGACAAACCCCGTGGTAAATGTCGTTGCGCTGAACATCGAATCAGAGTTATTCTCGAACAGACAGCTATAATCCGGGACAGCAACTGTTCCGCAGATTGTTAAATCCTTTCCGTCAAAGGTGAGGGTGTCACCGATTTTGAGATTGTTGTTTTCTGCAAAGAGGCGGTCTATGGCAAGTTCTCCGTCCTTCTCCGGTGCGTGCCCTTCAAAGACCGAATATGTATTCAACGTCTCGCGGTTTTCGTAGAGACGGATGGAATAATTGCTATTACCTTCAAATGTGTAATCAAAATTATAGAAGTATTGTTTGTAGATGGTTGCTTTTGCTGTGCCTGAATCTTCCTGATCAGCGATTTTCTGCAGGTCAGCGACAGAGATTTCACTGTTTGTAGAGAAATGTCCATCCTCCAATTTATATGTCTCGATACCATCGTCGTAGGTGTGCATCATGCTCAGGGAAGTAACCAGCATACCACTGACGATTGAAATCATAAATGTCAGAAACAAAAAGATGGATATGTATTTTCCTTTTTCTTTTCTGATATCCCGAAGAATGCGTTTACGCAGTGGATTTTTGATTGTTTTATCAGCCATATGCATTCACCTACCAATCTAATTCCATCGCCGGAGTCTTTGCTTCGTTTGTATATTCTTTCCGGATCATACCATCACGGAGCTTGATCACACGGTCTGCCATGAGTTTGATGGCATCGTTGTGTGTAACGATGATGATGGTATTTCCGTATTTCCGGTTGACGTCTTCAATCAATTTCAGAATATCCTTGGAGGTATTGTAATCAAGGGCGCCGGTTGGCTCATCGCAGAGCAACAGATCCGGATTCTTGACGATGGCACGACCGATGGATGTACGCTGCTGCTGACCGCCGGAAAGCTGACTTGGAATCTTATCCTTATGCTCCCACAGACCAAGTGTATGAAGCAGGTCGTCGACATCAAGTGGGTTGCTTCCGAGGTAAGCGCCGACCTCGATATTCTCCTTGACGGTCAGGTTCGGAATCAGGTTATAGAACTGGAATACGTAACCTAAGTGTTCACGTCGGTAGAGAGTCGTCTGCTTTTCGTTCATGGCAGACATGGCAGCACCGTTGATGATGATCTCTCCCTTATCATAGCTTTCGATGCCACCGATGATGTTCAACAGGGTAGACTTACCGGAACCGGATGGCCCGAGCAGGACGCAGATTTCGCCTTTTCCGATACCGGTAGAAAGTCCTTTTAAGACTTGTACACGGTTGCCTTTTTCACCATAGAACTTTTCAAGATTGTTGATTTGTAAGAACATGATTTTCCTCCTTTTATGTGACTGCGAATCGTGAAGCAAAACACGAATGCAGGTGATGGTAGCGAGTTGCAGATTATCACATTTCTACGCAGACTCGCTCGCGCTCACTTCCGCACATAGCAGACACTAAACTCACAAAGCACCAATTCTGCGAATTGTTACTCTGTTCGTTAAGTGCTGATGTGCTACAATGGTCTGCTTAAGAACATGTGATAATCTACAACTCTTACCTACCCATAATGCTCGTGTTTTGCGATTACGTGATAGGCAGTGAATATAAAACTCCCAAATGCATTAACCTTTTTTCTATTCTCATACGTGCAAACATATGAATATATGTTCATATATAAAATAAACGTGTAATACAGGTTTGTCAAGCGTATTTTCGCTTGCTTTGATGGATGTTTTATGTATTTGGTTAATTGCCGTGGTTATTATAACGCAAAAAGTTAGTCAAAACAAACCATTTATGCAGGATTTTTGAGCTGTTGGGAAATTTTCTCATTTGTGGGTGGCTGGTTGGGTAAAAAAGTTTAGAATAGGGAAAAAACTCTAATGGGAGGAGGTAGAGAAGAGAGCTAGTTGGGTAAAAAAGTCCGGAAACGGGAAATTGCTCCAATGGGGAGAGGTAGAAAAGCAAGCTAGTTTGAAGTGGTAAACTAATTTTGGACACAGAGGGGGGTATTTTGGGACACAGATATA
>OGNB01000031.1_pt1 | contig 113939 bp, 128 predicted proteins | sample 1573301 | NCBI WGS metagenome assembly OGNB01 (sample SAMEA2581914, study PRJEB24529) | metagenome | biome: Human gut stool | place: China | collected 2011
GCGTTGCCTAAATCCGAGCAAATCACCGGCGTGGCGGCGCTGAAGGCTTCCACAATCGTCATCGGGAAGCCTTCGTACCATTGTGTCGGCAGAATCAGCGCCTTGGACTGCCCCATCAGCGCCCGTGCCGCCGAATTTGGCACAAAGCCGCGCAGCTCCGCCTGCTTCAGCTTTTCCCGCGTCAGATATTCGCGGCACCATGCTTCCTCCGGCCCTGTACCGCAGATGATCAGCTTCATGCCCCCGCCTGAACGCTCGTAGCGCACCCACGCCTCCAGCAGCAGCCGAATGCCCTTGAGCGCATCCAGCCGACCGATGTACACCACCTGATTTTCGCGCGCCGCATATGGCACAATCGTCTCCGGCGGTTCCACAAAGTTCGGCTTTACGGACACGTTTTCCGGCGGAATCTGCTTAAGCGCCAGCAGCTTCTGACGGTTGAAGTCCGTCAGGGTGATATAATGCAGGCGGCTGTACGTTTTGAAGGCACGGTGCAAACGTGTGCTGAGCACGCAGAGCACCGTCTGCAGGCGGCTGCCGCGGTAGCAGCGGTGCTTCACCGCGCAGTGCAGTCCCTTTTTCACGCAGTCCTCGCAGATATGGCCGTCGCGGTAAAAAAGCGCGTTCGGGCAGAGCAGGCGGAAGTTGTGCACCGTCTGCACCACGGGAACGCCCTCGCGCAATGCCGCGTAATACACTGCCGGGCCAATCAGCGGCAGCGTGTTGTGCACATGCACCAGCGAAATCCGGTTTTCGCGGATGCTCCGCCGAACCTCGCGGTATGTACGGATGCTGAAAAACATCCCCAGCGCACTGCGGATTTTCTCCAGCGCTCCCATGCGCGAAATTTCCTCGTTCCGCCGCGCATACAGCGCCGCAGCGTGACCGTGCGTTTCCAGCAGGTGCTTCTCGTTCGCCACAACGACATCCTCGCCGCCGGGAATCTGATAATAGTCGTGTACCAGCAGTACAGCGGGCTGTTTTGTCGCTTGCTGCATTTACTTTCTCCTGATGGCCGCGTTCCAGATGAATTTCAGATTCGTACTCCAGTAGCGCTGGAATAGCCGCTTCGGGTCTTGCATCAGGCGATAGAGCCATTCCAAGCTGTGCTTCTGCATCCATAACGGGGCGCGCTTGACGTTGCCCGAAAAGAAATCAAAGCCCGCGCCGACCCCAATCATCAGCCCGTGCACACGCCCTTGGTGCGCCGCCATCCAGCGCTCCTGCTTCGGCGCTCCCCTGTCTTTTGTGCGCCTTTGCAAGTCTGAGAAACACTTGTATAAGGGCACGCTGCTGTATTATATTTGCTTGGGAATTTGGCGTCTGTTGTGCAAACTGCACCGGTTCAACCGCCGTGTGATCCGGGGGCTGGCCTATACCCCGCGGCACTTTAAGCGCAATATGGTCTTTTGCGCCGTAGGCTATCTGCTGATCAATATTGTATTGGCAGTGCTGTTTGGCGCGTTCTTGGAGTTTGCGCCCATCAGCGTGCCTTGCGCTTTGGCTTTCTTAGCCTTTAACGGCTTTTGCGTGGGCTATGCGCTGCGCTTCTTGTTCCAGCTGGATCGGGTGATTGAGGCCGCAGCCAACCGCACGGATGTGGAGGCGGCACATCTCCACCCGGCACTGGCCGCCATGGCCGGCAGCCTGCGTTATACCAATCAGGAGCTGCACAACGCCGTGGACCAGGCGGTGCGGGACGAACGGCTGAAAACGGAGCTGATCACCAATGTGTCCCACGACTTAAAGACCCCGATTACCTCCATTATTACTTATACGGACCTGCTGTCCAAGTGCCCCCAGTCGGACGAAAAAGCCAAAGAATATATGGCTGTTTTGACGGAAAAAAGTGCCAAGCTGGCACGGCTTGTGGAGGATTTGATTGAGGCGTCCAAGCTGTCCTCCGGCAACATCACCCTGCACCCTATGGTGCTGGATTTGGGCGAACTGACCGCCCAGGCGATCGGGGAGTACCAAAAGGAATTTGAGGAGAACCGGCTGCAACTGGTGCTGGATCCGGATTTGCCCCGGGTACAGGCGTTTGCCGACGGTTCCAAAACCTACCGGGTGCTGGAAAATCTGCTGCAAAATGCCAAGAAGTATTCTGCTGTGGACTCCCGGGTGTATGTGCGGGTGTATAAGCAAGGGGATTTCGGCGTGTTTGAAATTAAAAATATTTCTGCCGAGCCGCTGAATATTTCACCTCAGGAGCTGACCCAGCGGTTTGTGCGAGGCGATGCTTCCCGCACCAAGGAGGGCAACGGTCTGGGTCTAAGCATTGCCCAGGAGCTGTGCAGCGCCCAACAAGGGAAGTTAGAGCTGCTCATTGATGGCGATTTGTTTAAGGCTCGGGTGTATTTGCCGCAGCCGAAGAACGCCCTGCCGCAGGACACAGCGGAATAACGCCATAGATAACAAAAGACAGTTACCCATTTTTGGGTAACTGCCTTTCTTTTTTCGCTTGTATTTACTTTTCGCTTTGAGCTTTCGGCTTCATGGCGTTGTAAGAGGTGCGCACCGCATCATCGCTGATGTTGCAGCCCAGTTCGTACAGGGGCACCTTGGCAAAGATGGTCTCCAGCATATCAAACAGCCGCTCCATAGCGTTAGGCCCCAGCTTGCGCACCGTTTGGGAGAAAATGTTGAACACTGCCTTTTTGGTGTCTGCCGGGTGGATAAAATTCTCTTCCGCCCGCTCGAGGAAGCAAATGCCTGCCAGGGGAACCATGCCCGGGGTGGAGTAATCATATTTGCCGCTCCAGGGAGTGCCGCAGGCATACACCCGGTCGCCTACCAGGCGAATGGCCGGTTTGTCGTCATTGAGCATATAAGCCCGGTTGCCAAAGTGCTTGAGCCACAGGGCGGTGTGGGTGGATTTGCCGGTGCCGCTGTCTGCGGAAAAAGCGTAGGCCGCGCCGTCCACCACCACGCAGCTGGAGTGGAGCAAAATACCCCGGAACTTCAGCAGCTGGGTGTAAAAATCCGAGCCGGTGAGCATATAGTACCAGTCGTCCCGGTTCATCTCCGGGTGCTCGGCCATAGCGTCCGTTACCCGCTGCTCCGTCACATCAATGGTCATGTCCGCCGTCTGCCCCTCTTGGTTCTTGCACAGGTAGGGGCGGGCTTGCTTTTCTGTTCTGCCGGTGGGGTGCTTGATCTCCACCACCAGCCCGGCAATATCGTAAAACGGCATAGTCGCACCTCAATTCTACCCATTAGTATATAAGAAAAAGCACCTACCGTCAAGGCAAAATCTACCTGCATTTTTTGCCGCCCCGGCTCTTGACAAACAGTCAAAATCGGTGTATGCTATGTTGTAGAACAAATGTTCGATTACGGAAAAGGAGCCGTAGGGAATGGAGCGCACCGTTTTGCATGTGGATTGCAACAAGTTTTATGCCTCGGTGGAGTGCCTGCACCGCCCGGAGCTGCGAGATAAGCCGGTGGCGGTGGGCGGCAGCACAGAGAGCCGCCACGGAATTATCCTGACGAAAAACGAGATTGCCTCCCGCTACGGCTTGGTGGCAGGGGAGCCGCTGTGGCAAGCGCGGCAAAAGTGCCCGCAGTTGGTGGTGGTGCCGCCGAACTTCCCACTGTATATGCGCTTTTCCAAGATGGCACGGCGGATCTATGAGGATTACAGCGACTATATTGAGCCTTTCGGGCTGGACGAGAACTGGCTGGATGTGACCGGCGATGACCGCACCGGGGAACAGATCGCCCAGGAAATTCGCCGTCGGGTAAAGGCGGAATTGGGCATTACCGTCAGCGTGGGGGTCAGCTTTAACAAGATCTTTGCCAAATTGGGTTCAGATTATAAAAAGCCGGACGCGGTGACGGTTATCAGCCGGGAAAACTACCACCGGGTGGTGTGGCCCCTGCCGTGCAGTGATCTTTTGTGCGTCGGCCCGGCCACCACCCGCAAGCTGAACGCTTACGGCGTTTATACCATCGGCGAGTTGGCAGCGGCTCGGTCGGATTTTTTGCAAGGTCTGCTGGGCAAGAACGGGTTGATGCTCCGTGCCTTTGCCCGGGGGGAGGACACTTCGCCGGTGCAGCATATGGACGCCAAGGCGGCGGTCAAGAGTGTGGGCAATTCCACCACCACGCCCCGGGATCTGGTGGATGATACGGATGTAAAGGTGGTCTTTACCGTGCTGGCAGAGAGTGTGGCCCGCCGTATGCGGGAGCAGGGACTGCAAGGGCGCACGGTGTGCATCTCCTTGCGGGATAAGGATTTGCAAACCTTTACCCGGCGACACAAGTTGGCCGCCGCCACCGATGTGAGCACGGAGATTTTGCAGGCGGCTATGGCGCTGTTTCGTGCCAATTATCGCTGGGGCGCACCCTTGCGCAGCATTGGATTGTCGGTGACGGACTTTGAGCTGGAACCCTGTGTGCAGTTCGATTTGGCCCATACCCAGGAGCAGCGGGAGCGGGCAGCCAAGCTGGAGCGCACGGTGGATGATTTGAAGCGCCGCTTTGGCAACTACTGTATTCAGCGGGCCAGTTTGCTGGGGGATACCGGGCTGTCCCGTTTTAATCCCCACGATGACCATACCATACACCCCGTTGGATTTTTAACCGGAAAGGAACAGGCAGGATGAAAAACTATGTGCGCGTGCTGGCGCTGTATAATGAGGAGGGCGATATTCGCCCGGTAAAGATGGAGTGGGAGGAGCGATGGCTGGATGTGGACCGTGTGCTGGATATTCGCCCGGCGGCGTCTCTGCGTTCCGGTGGCGCCGGACTGCGCTACACCTGCAGCATTGCCGGTGTGCCCACTTATTTGTTTTTAGAGGAAACAAAATGGTTTTTTGAACTTGCAAAATAGAATCGGATAGCGTATAATGTGCCTATGAAGAAGATTAAAGAATTATTTATCAAGTACAAAGAAATCATTATGTATCTCATCTTCGGCGTGGCCACCACAGGTGTGAACTGGGTGGTGTACAGTCTGCTGATGAAGGCGGTGCTGGTGCATGCCCCCGGCAGCGACGATGTGAAGATGACGGTAAGCAATGTGATTGCCTGGATTGCTGCGGTGATCTTTGCCTTTATCACCAACAAACTGTGGGTGTTTGAGAGCAAAAGCTGGGTGCCCAAGGTGGCGGCGCGGGAGTTTGTGTCCTTTGTGGCCTCTCGACTGGCGACCGGCGTGATCGAGTGGTTCGGCCCATTGCTGCTGTTTAAGATCGGGCTGGATCAGGACCTGTTTGGGGTCAAGGGCTTTGTAGCTAAGATCGTTTGCTCCGTGCTGGTGGTGATCCTCAACTATGTGTTCTCCAAGCTCTTGGTATTCACCAAAAAGAAAAAGGGTGCGGACACACCGGCAAATCCAAACGAAAAATAGGCAATGCGTATAAGAAAAGAGTGCTGCGGCGCTCTTTTTTTGTTGGCTTTAGAATTGCAAGGCGCAGTCGTTTGTGGTAAAATAATGAACGGAAATTTTAGATTGCGAGGTATTTTCGTATGGCAAGAACATATCAGGAGATGACAAAAGACGAATTGCTCCGGGAGCAGGAGAGTCTGCTGGCTCGGTACAAGGAATTTCAGGCCAAGGGACTGCAACTGGATATGAGCAGAGGTAAGCCCTGCAAAGAGCAGTTGGATCTGTCCGTGGGTATGAATGATGTGAAGGACTATGTGTCCGGCGGCGTGGATGTGCGCAACTACGGCATTGTGGACGGTATTGTCAGCTGTAAGCAGCTGTTTGCCGAGTTGCTGGAGGTGCCGGCCGAGAATGTGATCATCGGCCCCAACGAGAGTCTGACTTTGATGTTTGATTTTATCTGCCAGTGCTACACCCACGGCATCGGCGGTAAACCCTGGAGCCAGGAAAAGGAAGTGAAGATCTTGTGCCCGGTGCCCGGCTATGATCGCCACTTTACCGTGTGCCAGTATTTTGGGCTGCAAATGGTGAATGTGCCGATGAACGCCGACGGACCGGATATGGACACCATTGAAGAATTGGTGAAGGATCCCAGCGTGAAGGGCATGTTCTGTGTGCCCAAGTACTCCAACCCCACCGGCATCACTTTCTCCGATGCAGTGGTGCGCCGTATTGCGGCGCTTCGCCCGGCGGCAGAGGACTTCCGCATTGTGTGGGATAATGCCTACTGCGTGCATGACCTGGACGAGGACGGCGATAAGCTGCTGAATATTTTTGATGTGCTGCCGGAATACGGCAATGAGGATTTGGTCATTGAGGTGGCCTCTACCTCTAAGATCACTTTCCCCGGCGCAGGCGTGTCCTGCCTGGTGGCCAGCAAGAAAAATTTGGATCTGATCCGTCAGCGCCTGACGGTGCAGACCATCAGCTATGACAAGATGAACCAGCACCGCCATGTGGAATTCTTCAAGAATGCGGACGGCGTGCGTGCCCACATGAAGAAACATGCGGCAATTTTGAAGCCTAAGTTTGATATTGTGCTGGATCGCCTGAACAAGGAGTTAACCGGCCTGGGGATTGCCAGCTGGTTCTCCCCCAAGGGCGGTTACTTTATCAGCCTGGATGTGCTGCCCGGCACCGCCAAGCGCGTGGGCGAACTGTGTAAGGCCGGCGGCGTGACTCTCACCAGCGTGGGCGCCACTTATCCCTATGGCATTGACCCACAGGACAGCAACATTCGCATTGCACCTTCTTTCCCGCCCAATGAGGAGATGGCCTTGGCAGCGGAGCTGCTGTGCATTTGCACCCGCCTGGCAGCCATTGAGAAGCTGGTGGGCTGATGCAAGCCGGAGCTTCTACCGCTTGCTTTTATCCTTTGGAGACGGAGCGGGCTTTGCAGCAGGTGACGGAACTGGGTTTTCCTTTTGCGGAGGTGTTCTTTAACGCTCGGCAGGAGTTGCGCCCGGCCTTTGTGCGCCAACTGGCAGCTATTGCTGAGGACGGCGGCACACAGGTGGTGTCCGTGCACCCCTTTTCCAGCTTTATGGAAAGCAGCTGCATTTTTGGCGATTACCAGCGCCGATTTGAAGATACCATTGATATTTATAAAGAAACCTGCCATGCGGCAGCGCTGCTGGGTGCCCAATTTGTGGTGATCCACGGGGCGGTTGCCCAGCCCAAGATTCCCATTCCGGAGGAACGGTATTTTGCGCGCTTTTTGCAGCTGGTGGAGATCGGCCGCGCCGAGGGCGTGACCGTGTGCCAGGAGAATGTGAACCGCTTTAAGAGCCAGCACATTGCTTTTTGCGATCGAATGCGCCGCGCGCTGGGGGACAACTTCCATATGGTGCTGGACATTAAGCAGGCGGTGCGAGCCGGGGAGGATCCCTTTGCGTTTCTGGATACCTTCCAAAAGGAGATCGTCCATGTGCACATCAGCGATCATTCCCCGGAGAAGGACTGCCAGCCCCCGGGGCAGGGAAGCTTTGACTTTCAGCGGCTGTACCGCACTTTGGGTGATCGGGTGCATTATATGATTGAGATCTACTCCCGCGGCTACCGGGTGGCGGCGGAGCTGCAGCGGGCCAAGGCTTACCTGGATACAATCAAGTAGGAGGTGGGCGCTTTGGCTAAAACCAGCAACAAGACCATGGGCATTTTTTGCATTTTGTTGTCCGGGCTGTGCTTTACGGGTATGAATACCTTTGTGCGCCTGTCCGGCGATCTGCCCACCATGCAAAAGGTCTTTTTTCGCAATTTTGTGGCGATGATCTTTGCCTTTGTGATGATGGTGCGCAAGAAAGACAGCTTTCGCCCCAAACCGGGGAACATCAAGTACCTGCTTATTCGTTCCGTTGGGGGCGTGGCCGGTATGGTGGGTAACTTTTATGCCATTGATCGACTGGACCTTAGCGACGCGTCTATGCTCAATAAAATGAGTCCCTTTTTTGCGCTGGTGTTCTCTGCGATCTTCATTAAAGAAAAAGTGCGGCCCAAGCAGGCGATTGCTATTGTGGTGGCATTCTTAGGGGCACTTTGCATCATTAAACCCACTTTTGCCAATGCAAATTTATTTGCCAGTGTTTGCGGCTTCTTAGGCGGTATGGCTGCCGGCGGGGCGTACACCTGCGTGCGGTACTTAGGGCTGCGGGGCGAGAACGGACGGTTGATTGTCTTTTTCTTCTCCGCTTTTTCCAGTGCAACGATGTTGCCGTTTTTGCTGTTTAATTATCATTATATGACCTGGCAGCAATGGGCGACCTTACTACTGGCGGGCGCTTGCGCCGCCGGTGGGCAATTCTCCATTACCGCCGCCTATACCCATGCTCCCAGCCGAGAGATCAGCGTGTATGACTACGCCCAGGTGATTTTTGCGGCCGTTGTGGGCTATTTGGTGTTTGGCGATGTGCCGGATGTGCTGTCCTTTGTGGGCTACGCGGTAATCTGCGGCATGGCGCTGTGGATGTTCTTTTATAATCGTAAGGCAGACGGCACCGCCCCTGCCAAAAAGGTGTAAAGGCAAAAAACTTGCTTTTTTTCACCAATTATGGTATAGTACGGATTGTACAGAATTTTATGGCAAGAGCCGTATCTTTCAACAGGGGGGATAACTATGAAGTGTCCGTTTTGCGGTTATGCAGAGAGCAAAGTGATCGACTCGCGTCCTACCGACGAGAACGAGCGCATTCGCCGTCGTCGGGAGTGTATGCAGTGCGGCAAGCGCTTTACCACTTATGAGATCATTGAGGATGTGCCCATTATTGTGGTGAAGAAGGACAAAAGCCGTGAGGTCTTTGACCGCAACAAGATTCTGAAGGGTATGCTCCGTGCCTGCGAAAAGCGGCCGGTGACCGTAGAGGCACTGGAGACTGCAATTTCTGAGATTGAGACCACTCTGCAAAGCGCCTTGGATCGTGAGGTCACCAGCGTGCGCATCGGCGAGCTGATTATGGAAAAGCTGCGGGGGATCGACGAGGTGGCTTATGTGCGTTTTGCTTCTGTTTACAAGGAGTTTGACAGCGCCAGTGCCTTTGTGGACGAAATTTCCAAATTGCAATAAACCTGTTTCGCGCCCGGCATTTGTCGGGTGCTTTTTCTCTTTTTTATCTCGGGTATTGATAGCCTACTAAATATATGGTATTATAGGTTAAAGAAAGGATGTGACGGTATGAAAATCTCTACCAAAGGACGCTACGCACTGCGTATGATGTTAGATTTGGCCGAGCACAGGGAACAGGGCTTTGTGTCGCTGAAGGAGATCGCCGCCCGTCAGGATATATCCAAGAAGTATTTGGAGCAGATCGTGGCGGTGCTTAACCGCCCGGATTTCTTAAAGACCAACCGGGGCTACCAGGGGGGCTATCGTCTGGCCAAGACCCCGGACCAGTATACGGTTGGCGATATTCTTCGTTTGACAGAGGGCGGCTTGGCGCCGGTAGCCTGTCTGGAGGAGGAGCCGAACACCTGCCCCCGCGCTGCTTCCTGCGCTACGCTGCCGGTGTGGGCCGGGCTGTATAAAGCCATCAATACCTACCTGGACAGCATTACCCTGCAAGACCTGTTGGAGCAGGAACACAAAAATGACGATTACTCCTATGTGATCTAAACGCAGGCCGCCTTGTTGATACAGGGCGGTATTTTTTTTGTTCAAAGAGGGTTGACAAATACCCATAGGGGGTATATAGTAAAAATACCATACGGGGGTATAGAAAGGAAGTGCTGTTGTGGCAGATAAAGACGAAATGCAGCCGGTTTGTGCTTGTTGTGCTAAGAAGAAAGTGCGCCAGCCGGAGGAGTACCGGCGGCTGATCCATCGACTGAACCGCATTGAGGGCCAAATTCGCGGGATCAAGGGTATGATTGAGAAGGACGCCTACTGCACGGATATTTTGGCCCAGTCCGCAGCGGCCGGTGCGGCGCTGAATGCCTTTAACCGAGAACTGCTGTCCACGCATATTCGCACCTGTGTTGCGGAGGATATTAAGGCCGGCAAGGATGAAACACTGGACGATTTGTTGGCTACATTGCAAAAATTGATGAGATAGCGGCGCATATTGGCGCCGGGAGGTGAGAGTTTGGAACAATACAATGTGACGGGGATGAGCTGCGCTGCGTGCAGTGCCCGGGTGGAAAAAGCGGTGTGCGCCGTGCCCGGGGTGGAAAGCTGCTCCGTCAGTCTGCTTACCAATTCAATGGGCGTTACCGGTACGGCCGCCCCGGAACAGATCATCGCCGCTGTGGAAAAGGCCGGTTACGGCGCCGGCTTAAAACAAAAGGGCGGCGCTGCCTCGCAGCCGGCGGCAGACCCGCTGAAAGATACAGAGACGCCCAAGTTGTTGCGGCGGCTGATCAGTTCCGTGGTGTTTTTGCTGATTTTAATGTACTTCTCCATGGGACATACGATGTGGAACTGGCCGCTACCGTCGGCTTTAGAGGACAACCACATTGCCATGGGGCTGCTCCAAATGCTGCTGACCATTATTATTATGATTATCAACGGCCGCTTTTTTGTCAGCGGCTTTAAGAGCCTGTGGCACCGGGCGCCCAATATGGACACCCTGGTGGCGCTGGGCGCGGCTGCGGCTTTTGGTTACAGCACTTACGCGCTGTTTGCCATGACCGGCGCCCAGGTGGCGGGCGATGCAGACGGCGTGATGCACTATATGCACGAATTTTACTTTGAGTCCGCCGCTATGATTTTAACGCTGATTACCGTGGGCAAAACCCTGGAGGCCCGCTCCAAAGGCAAGACCACAGACGCGCTGAAGCGCTTGATGCAGCTGACTCCTAAGACGGCAGTGTTGTTGGAGAACGGGAAAGAGCGTACAGTACCCATTGAGCAGGTGATGACCGGTATGGAGTTTGCCGTGCGTCCAGGGGAGCATGTGCCGGTGGACGGCGTAATTCTGGAGGGTAGCAGTGCGCTGGACGAAAGCGCCCTGACCGGTGAGAGCGTGCCGGTGGACAAGACCGTGGGAGACCCGGTGTCTGCCGCCACGGTGAACACCTCCGGCTACCTACGTTGCCGTGCCACCCGGGTAGGGGAGGACACCACCCTGTCCCAAATCATTCAAATGGTCAGTGACGCTGCCGCCACCAAGGCACCCATTGCCAAGATCGCCGATCGGGTGTCCGGCGTGTTTGTGCCGGTGGTGATGGCCATCGCCCTGGTGACCACCGTGGTGTGGCTGCTTACCGGTCAGAGCTTTGGCTATGCATTGGCCCGGGGGATCTCCGTGCTGGTGATCAGCTGTCCTTGCGCATTGGGACTGGCAACGCCGGTAGCCATTATGGTGGGCAACGGGCTGGGTGCCAAAAACGGCATTCTCTTTAAGACCGCTGTGTCTTTGGAGGAGACCGGCAAGGCGCAGATCGTGGTGCTGGACAAAACCGGTACCATTACCGAGGGCACGCCTAAGGTGACGGACTTGGTACCTGCCCTCGGGATGGAAGAAAGTCGCCTGGCAGCGCTGGCCTGCGCGCTGGAACAAAAGAGCGAGCACCCGCTGGCAAAAGCGGTGACTGCATACGGCGCGGAAAGGCAAATCACGCCGGAACCGGTCACGGATTTTGTGGCGCTGCCGGGCAATGGATTGCAGGCAACGCTGAACGGCAAACTGCTGCTGGGCGGCAGTCTCAGCTATATGCGTAGTCGGGTGTCGGTGCCGAAAAATATGGAACAGCAAGCGGCAGCGCTGGCGGAGCAGGGAAAAACGCCCTTGTTCTTTGCCTATGACGGCGCACTGCTGGGTATGATCGCCGTGGCTGATGTGATCAAGCCGGACAGCCCGGAAGCTATCGCGGCGTTGCAAAAGATGGGCATTCGTGTAGTGATGCTCACCGGTGACAATCCTCGCACCGCTGCGGCTATCGGTCGGCAGGCGGGAGTCGATCGGGTGATTGCCGGCGTGCTGCCCCAGGGCAAGGAACAGGTGGTGCGCGACATGATGAAACAGGGCAAGGTCATTATGGTGGGTGATGGTATTAACGATGCGCCGGCCCTGACCCGAGCCAATATCGGTATGGCCATCGGTGCCGGTACGGATGTGGCCATTGATGCGGCGGATGTGGTGCTGATGCACAGCCGCCTGAGCGATGTGACCGCCGCCATTCGCCTAAGCCGTGCCACACTGACCAATATTCACGAGAACCTGTTTTGGGCGTTCTTCTATAATGTGATCGGTATTCCTTTGGCGGCAGGGATGTGGATCCCCATTTTCGGCTGGACGCTGAACCCTATGTTCGGCGCGGCGGCCATGAGCCTGTCCAGCTTCTGCGTGGTGGCCAACGCCCTGCGACTGAACTTTTTTAAGCTATATTCCCCCAAGCGGGATAAGAAAATCAAACACCCGGTGGTGCTGGCAGCACTGCCTATGGAAAAGGAGAATTCTGCAATGACAAAAGTAATGAAAGTGGAGGGTATGATGTGCCCCCATTGTGAGATGACGGTAAAGAAAGCGCTGGAGGCTCTGCCCCAGGTGGACAGCGCCGTTGCCAGCCATACGGACGGCACGGCCACAGTAACCCTGAACAGCGATGTGGATGACGCTGTGCTGAAAAAGGCCATTGAGGACCAAGGCTATACTGTGAAGGACTAAAACGGATAAACAAAGGCTCTCCGGCATGTATGGACGTGCCGGGGAACCTTTTTTTGCGTTCTTCCACCGGGGGTGGAGTCATTTCCACGCACCGTGCCTTGCCAAATGGGCGCTCTGCCGCTTATACTGGAGTTGCCCCCGGGCAGAAAGGATGATGGTATGAAACGGATTTTAGCTCTCTTACTTTGTGTGGTATCGGTATTGGCACTGTGCGCTTGCAGCAAGGCGAATACTGCCCAACCGGCAGGCGCTCGGTTTGACAAGCCACTGCAGCAGCAGACGGAGAACCAACTCCAGCCCCAAAGCAATATTTACCTGACGGCGGATACATTCTATTATGCCACGGAGGATACCGATGAGCGGAACACCTTTGGCACACCCCAAAAGTTGATGGCCTATGACCTGCTGACCGGCAAGACCCGCACGGTGCTGGACGGGGTGAGCGATATTGCGCAGATGTGCCGCATAGGCAACACCCTGTATTTTACCTGCTATACTTATACTGACACGGACAAAACCCAGTGGGGCTTTTGTCTGTATGCTTACGATATAAACAAGGATTGGCCAGCATGCATTTACGCCACGCCCAATACCAGTGACGGGGTGGCGTTGGCCCCTTGCGGGTACACGCTGTTCTACCTGTGCAACACGCGGGACCAGGACGGTATGAGCGCAGACGAAAGCGGCAAAGGTGAGCTGCACGCCTGCACAGCCGCAGAGGACAAGGTGCTGCAATCCGGTCTGGAGACGGATCGTGCCTACTTCTATGATTGGTCGGACAGCGCGGCGTACCTGCTGACCAACAACGGCGGTATGGATTCGTGCTATCATCTGGACTACAAGGGCAAAATGACTCCCACCAACCACCGGCCAAAGACAGAGCCGCGGGAAGAAAATGCCGAACCCTCGGAAAAACCGGTGATTGTGGCGGATTATCAAAATTATTCCATAGAGATCACCTGTACTGTACCCAAAAAGCCGGGAGACAGCGACTGTGGCTATCGTTATATTGCCCGGTATGTGCTTAAGGAAAAAGCCACCGGCAAGTCTTATGCCCTGTGCAGCGGCAGCTACTGGTATTATTACATCTAAAACGACGGTTGTCCCCTTTTGTCGCTTTTGTGCAAAATTGACAAATAATGCTTGCGCTGCGATGATAAAACTGGTAATATAGAAAGGTAAAGGGGGATTTCTATGTCCAGTCAAGTGCGTACATATACGGCTAAGGAACGGAATATGTACCTGGTGGGTATGATGGGTCAGAATATGATCTATAATATCATCGGCACCGGGCTGTATTTCTATTTTCAGTCGGTGATTTTTATTCCGGCAATGGCCATCAGTATCTTTATGGCCGTGGCGCGGGTGTGGGACGCCATTAACGACCCAATGATGGGCACCTTTGTGGACCGCACCAACACCAAGTGGGGCAAGTGCCGACCGTATTTGCTGTTTTCACCGGCCGTTATTTTAGTCATTACCATACTGACTTTCTGCAACGGTATGTATGGCTCTGCCAACACTCCGGGCAAGAATGCTCTGATTGTGGGCTGGGCTGCCGTGTCTTATATCCTGTGGGGTATGTGCTACACCGTAGGGGACATTCCCTTGTGGGGCGTGACCTCCCGTATGACGGAGGTGGAGAAGGACCGGGCGTCCATTCTCTCCCTTGCCCGTATTGCAGCAGGCCTTGGCGGCGGCGTAGTGCTGCTGACCATCATTCCGCTGTCCCAGTCGCTGGGGAAAAAGCTGGAGGCTACTGCCGGCTCTGCGCTGAAGGGCCAGCAAATGGGCTTTATCATCGTGGCAGTGATCTTAACGGTGATTGGCAGTGGTATGTTCCAGTTGACCGGTGTTTTTGTGCGGGAGCGTGTGCCCTCTGCGGAGCAAAAGTTCGGGTTTAAAGAAAACTTTAAGATCATGTGGGGCAACAAGCCCTTCCGCAACCAGCTGATTAGCGGTGTATTGCGCTCGCCCATTCAGATTTTGCTTTCCGTTGCCATGACCCTGATGTCTTATTACTACGGCAACTATTTCGGCGACTATATGCTGTATATGATTATCTTCGGCGGTGCAATCTTTGGCGGTCAGTTTATTGCCATGGCGCTGGTGCCCAAGCTGATGGAAAAGCACGACAAAACTCGTATGCTTATCGGCTCTACCATTATGGGAGCCGTTCCCTTTGCACTGATCTATCCGGTGTACCTGCTGGCGCCCCGGGATTTGGATCAGCCGCTGTGGGTGGCGATCCTGTTTGTGGTCTTTGCCTTGGCAGGCGGCGGCATGGGCGCTTTGAATGTGCTCCAGTCCGTGATGATTGCAGATGCGGTGGACTATGAGGAGTACCACAAGGGCTATCGACCGGACGGTGTGTTCTTCTCCGGCCAGTCTTTTATTACCAAGCTGTCCGCCGGGATCAGCTCCATTATTCAGGGCGTCGGCTACTCCATTGTGGGCTTTAGCGGCGACAATGTAAGCGCCTGCAACGAGGCGCTGCGTGCCGGGGCGTCCTTTAAGGACCAGTTTCCCCAGTACGCGGGCATGATGTTCTTCCTGTGTTCTATCCCGCCGGCTATCGGTCTGTTTTTGTCTATCATTCCGTTGCGTCACTACGGTATGACGGACGAGGAGCACCGCACCATTTTGGAAGCGCTGGTGCAGCGCCGTAATGCCCAGGCAGAAGAAACCGCAGATAACTGATGAAACCAATAAAGCCTGAGGGCTGCGCGGCTCTCAGGCTTTTGCTATATTCGGAGGCATTATGACCATTCGACCCTATCGCCCGGCGGACCGGGACCGGCTGCGCCAAATTTGCCGGGAGACGGCGGCCAAGCCGTTTCAAAGAACCGGGCGCACCTTAGAGGCGGTAACGCTGATTTATAACGACTATTTTACTGCTTACGAGCCGGATCATATTTTTGTGCTGGCGGACGAAAGCGATTGGGCAGTGGGGTACATTCTCTGCGCTGCGGACTACCGGGGCTTTGTGCACCGCTACCGCACCACTTATCTGCGCCGGGTGTTGCGCACAGCGCCGGATCAGGCGGCGGGCTTGCTGGGCTATTTGTGGTGCCTGGGCAAAATCAAGAACCTGCCGGTGCACTTCCACCTGGATATATTGCCGCCTTATCAGCGGCAGGGGTGGGGTACACGGCTAATGGACACCCTGTGCCGTCATTTGCGGGAGCTGGGCGTAGACTACCTTTCCTGCTGCGGGGTCAGCCGAGACTCCGCCGGGTACAAAATGTATCGCAAATACGGCTTTACAGAGAGTTACGATTACGGCCATAATATCGTATCTTTGTCCCTGCGGCTGTAAGTGAAATTGCAAAGTGGACAAATGTCTTGCATTTTGGCGTACACTGTCGTTTTTGCACAAATAATACTTGCTATTTGCCACACATACTGGTAAAATAGAAGAAAAAATATAGGGGGACTCGATAAAGTGTCAAACCAAACAAGGACCTATACCAAAAAAGAGCGTAATATGTACCTCACCGGTATGCTGGGTCAAAACCTGATCTACAACATTGTAGCCACAGGTCTGTATTTCTATTTCCAAAATGTAATTTGCCTGCCGGCAATGGCTTTGGGCTGGATTTTTGCCCTGGCCCGTGTGTGGGACGCCATCAATGACCCGATGATGGGCACCATTGTGGACCGCACCCGTACCAAGTGGGGCAAATGCCGTCCGTACTTGATTATTTTTCCTGCCATTATCGGCGTGGTCACCGTTTTGGCATTTCTCAACGGCAACTATGCCACTGCCACTTCAAACACCCAAAAGGTGCTGATCGTGGCTTGGGCTGCCGTGTCTTACATTGCTTGGGGTATGTGCTTTACCGTGTGTGATATTCCGCTGTGGGGCATTACTTCCCTGATGACGGAGGACGAGGACGACCGCAGCAAGCTGCTGGGCTTGGCTCGTATCGTTGCCGGTATCGGCGGCGTTGGCGTGCTGGTGGTGCAGATCGCCCAGGTTGTCGCTGAGATTTTTGTAAACAAGGGTTACTCTCAGGCTAAGGCTTCTCAGTACGGCTTTATCCTGACCGTGATTATTATGACCGTGATCGCCACTGTTCTCTTTGAGTTTGCCGGCATCGGCACCAGAGAGCGGGTGGAGCAGGCAGAGAAAAAATATACCTTTACCGAGAACTTCAAAATTATGTTCCAGAACAAGCCGTTCCGCCAGATTTTGATTTCCGGTATTCTTAGAAGTCCCATTCAGCTGCTCATGCTCATTGCCATGACGCTGATTACCTATTATTACGCCAACGGCGACTTTATGAATGTGTTGCAGACGGGTGCCAACGGCAAGCCGGCTGGTCTGAACTGGAGCATTTTGGTGCGCCTGGCTGTGATCGCCGCCGCCGTGTTCCTGGGTCAGTTTATCGCTATGGGCATTACTCCGGCGCTGATCCGCAAGCACGAGAAAAAGAGCGTTTATAACTTCTATTCCGTTGCAGGCGCCGTGCCTTTTGCTCTGCTGTATGTGTTCTTTAAGATCGCCCACGGCGATGTAAAGACCTCTATGGTATGGGTGGTCCTTACCGGGCTGTGCTTCTTCTTTGCAGGCGCTGCCATGGGTGGTATCAATGTGCTCCAGTCCGTGATGATCGCCGACTGCGTGGACTACGAGGAGTACCACAACGGCGTGCGTACCGACGGTGTATTCTTCTCCGGCCAGTCCTTTATCACCAAGCTGTCCGGCGGTATCGCCTCTATCCTGTCTGCTGCGGTGTACCACTTTGTAGGTTATAGTGACGCCAATATTTTGAAGCTGAATGAAGCCCTGAAAAACGGCGCAGATTTCCTGAGCTATGACGGTGGTTCCGGCGCCGGTAAGTACGCCGCCACCATGTTCTTCCTGATCTCCATTCCGCCTGCCATCGGTATGGTTCTCTCCGCATTGCCCACCATTAAGTATGCAATGTCCGATAAAGAGCATAGCCGTATCCTAAGTGAGTTGGTAGCTAAGCGCGCCGCTAAGGGTGACGACAGCGCTGAATAAGATCAACCAATAAAAACAAAAGCACCGCTGCGGCGGTGCTTTTTTGTGCGTTCTATGCCTTGCCCTTTAGAAAAGAGGTTTTCAAGACTGCGCAAGGGCAGCGCAGCGATCCCTCTGTGCGCTTTTTACCGATCGTTGATACCGTGTACGCGCAAAAGACAAAAAGCGTGAATACAGCCGCTCTTGGACTGCTCTAAAGAACAAGAACAGCGTGCGCTACTGCAAAAAGGGAATATAAGAAGAGGTAATAAAAAGCACTTCCCGCAGGAAGTGCTTTTTATGATTTTCAGGGTATTTAGGCTTCTTCGCTTTCCATCAGCTTTTCGCGCTTAGCCTCCAGCTCAGCCTGGGCCTGGGCCTTCACCTTGCCGGTGTACTTGTTAAAGAACATGGGAATGATGGTCAGGATAAAGCCCACAGCCGGTACAATGGTCACCAGCGCCAGCAGCATTTTTTGGGTGCTGGCAGACTGCTCAAAGAAGATTTGACGCCCGGCGTTATCCATCAGGGATTTGTCTACGGCCTTAAAGTCCGTTTGCGCCAGCAGCTGACCGAACACGAAGGTGGCAATCGCGGCGTTTACCTTAGACAGGAAGGTTTGGAATGCAAAGCACACGCCCTCCTGGCGCTCGCCGGTCTTCCACTCCAAATAGTCGATGGAGTCGGCAATCAGCGCGTAGGTAATCACATTGTAAATGCCCAGGGGCAGACCCATCAGGAACAGGAAAATCCACAGGATAAAGATGTTGATCTTGGTTACATCTTGTGCCAAAATCACATAGCAAAGGCCGTGCACGGCAAAGCCAAACAGGGCGGAGCCAATGTAGATCTGCTTTAAGCTGAACTTCTTGCGCAGCAGGGGGAAGATGGCCATGGCAGGCACCATGCCCACGCCGATGGCTACGGTCAGGGTGGTTACAATGGTGCCGCGAGGGATCCAGAAGTCATAGGCTGCCGCAGCGTCCACATTGGGTACCAGGGTGCTTTGTGCGCCGGGCAGGAAGTCCATAAAGATCTGGCGGAAGTCTGTATAATTCTGAATAATAATGTAATTGCCGATATAGTCCGCGCATTGGTTGGCGGTGACCATAGTGGAGCCCAGAACGGAAGCGGCAATAACGATCAGCAGCAGCTTGTTCTTGCCCAGCACCACAAAAGTCTCCTTGAAGGAGGGGGTGTGGTCCATCTTGGGCACGCGCTCTTTGGATACAAAGAAGATGAGAATGGACAGCCCGCAGCCCAGCAGGGCAAAGATCAGGGCGCCTACAAAGAAACCTTTGTTATAGCCCATGTTGCTCTGGTACAGAATGGGCACCAGCAACGCCGGCAGAATGCCACCGAAGGTGGAGCCCAGACGGGCGGTGGAAATAAAGGAAGTACGCTCACTCTCCAGCGGGGTAATCACAGAGGACAGGCCCCAGAAAGGCACATCCTGCACGGTAAAGGCCACGCCCCACAGAATGTAGGTGACCAGCGCCCACACAAAAGCGGCGGTGGAACCCTCCTTAAAGGGCGCAGTAAACAGCAATATGGTGCAAACGGCAATGGGCACCGGCGCAAACAGCAGATAGGGCCGCATTTTGCCCCACTTGGACTTGGTGCGATCTACGATCATGCCCATCACCGGGTCATTGAGAGCGTCAAAGATACGGCCAATCAAGATGATTGTGGTACCTTGAGACAGGGACAGCCCGGCGCCGTTTTGGAAGAATACCAAGGTAAACATGGACATCAGCGTGTAAATACCGGAGCGGCCGAAGGCACCCACGGTAAAGCATATCCGCTCCTTGGTGGTTAGGTATTTCTTTTGGGGTTCGTTCATTATTTTTTCCTCACTTTCAGGGCGGGGAGAATCACAGGTGCGGCTTCTCCGGCATTTTTCATTTCACGCAGCAGCAGGTATTTCATCTCCTGGCGCACATGGCTGTAACGGGGATCACGAATCAGGTTGCAGCGCTCAATGGGATCTTTCTCCAAATCATAAAGATAATCCTCAAAGTATACACCGGCATTGTACTTTAGATAGCCGGTAGGCGCTAAGGTGCGTACCGCGTATTTGAACCGGTCCGTACGAATGGCGCGGCCGCACTGGCTTTCGCTGATCTGCATAAACACACAGTCGTGAAGTGGCTGTGTCGTCTGCTGCATTTGGCACAGATCCTTGCCCATGTAACTGGGCGGTATGGGAATGCCCGCCAGGCTCAGGAAAGTGGGGGGCAGGTCGATGAGGGAGGTGAGCCGGTTCTCTGCCTTGCCGCCGTCAAAGCCGCCGCCTTTGATGATCAGCGGGGTGTGGGTGGCGCTGTCGTGGCAGGAGCGCTTGTACTCCAAATTGCGGGTCTTAAAGTGGCTGCCGTGGTCTGAGGAATAGATGATGACCGTGTCGTCATAAATGCCCAGATCCTTGAGCTTTTGCACCAGGCGACCCACATTATAGTCCAACCGATTGATGGCGGAGATATAGTCCGGGTACATCTCTTTATAGTCGCCCTTTAGGAAGGTCAGGTCCGGGGGCAGAGGATAGTCCTTGTATTGATTGACGGTCTCTTTATAGCCCTCGTAATGATGGTGGTCGTTTTGGTGGTGAGGCTCCAGTTGGCTGATAAATAGGAAGAAGGGTTTGTCTGCCTCCCGTCCGCTCTCCAGGTATTCCAGGGCAAAGTCGTTGATACAGTCAGCCCGGTAGCCGGTAAAGTCCAGCTTGTTGCCGTCGCCGTCAAAGATGTAGCCGTCGTAGCCGTGGCTGGTGAATTCCAGCACATCCGCTGCCCGCCAGTAGCGGTACTCGCCCTGCTTCTCTTTCGGTACCGGCGTGGCCTCGCAGTGGGTGCCGATCCCCGGCAGCCGGTCAGAGGCCAAGTGCCACTTGCCAACATAAGCAGTGTCATACCCGGCTTCGTTAAAGTAATGGGCCAGCGGGGTAATGCTTTCCGGCAGGGGAATGCCGTTCCAGTAGCAGCCGCACTGGGTAGCATACACACCGGTTTGCAGGCAGGCACGGGCCGGGCCGCAAACCGGCTGGCAGGTAAAGTTGTTCTCAAAGAGGGTGCCCTCTTTGGCCAGCTGCATCAGGTTAGGGGTCACCGTTTCATTGACGGTATCCCACCGCTGCTGATCGCTGAAGTAGAAGATGATGTTCTTACGCTTTGCCATGTTCAACTCCTGTTCCTGAACTGCACCCGTGGGCGCAGCGTATTGTCTTTTTATTTATCCGGCCATAAAGCCGGTGATTGCATTATAGATATTCAGGCAGATAAATACGCCCAGCACCGCGGAAAATACCCGGGTGACGATCTTGTTGTTGGCCTTTTTATTCAGTGCTGCGCCAATGATACCGGCGATCACAGCTGCCGGAGCCGCAATCAGCAGAATGCGGTAGTCGAACTTGGGCACCGTGGAGGTGGCTACATAGGTCACCAGCTTGGACAGCTGGCTAAAGAAGATGACGGCCACGCTGTACACAGTGGCTTCCTTCATGCTCATAGAGAAGAACAGCAGGAAGAACATAATGTTGATGGGCCCGCCGCCAATGCCCAAGAAGCTGGACAGAATGCCCAGCACGACGCCGCCCAGAAGGATGGTGATCGGGTTCTTTAAGTGAAAGCTCTTTTTGCCCTTGTTTACATACCATAAGGCCACTGCCAGCAGACAGGCCAACAGTACAGCCTGGTAGGCCATAGCCAGGTTGTCGCTAAGCAGTCGGTTAAACAGATCAAAAATGTGCTTGCCTGCAAAGCCGCCTAAAATAGACCCGGCAGAGATCAGCAGCACGGTCTTAAAGTCCACCTTCGTCTTGGCGCGCAAGTGCTTTACGGTGGAACTGCAACTCATGGCAAAGACGGACACGGAGGAGATAAAGTTGATGACCTCGGTGGTGTCGTCTACCAGCAGGGTCAGCAGCGGTTTAATAATCACCCCGGAGCCACCGCCTAAAAAGGCGCCGATGCCGGAAGCGAGAAAGATAATTACGCCGTAAACAACAAACATCATTAGTTCTTGCCCTCCGTCTCTTGCTCCAAGTAAACAGTGGCAGAATTGTATGCCAGTTCAAAGCCCTCTTTGTCGAGAAGCTCTTTGATTTGCAGATTCAAACGATTTTTGATTTGCCCCAGCTCCACTACGGTGGGGGCGATCACATAATAGTACACCTGTACATCCATGCCGTGGGCGCCGTAATTCACAAAATCTGTTCGAATATCGTCCTGTACGACTGCCGGATCGGCCTGTAACAGTGCTCGCAGATCCTGCTCAAACCGCTCTAAGTCCGTGCGGCTGTGTTTATAATGCAAAGTGAAAGTTTGGTCGATCAGTCGCTTTTCCATATCCGCATAGTTGATAATGCTCTGATTGGTTAGGGCTGTATTGGGCAGCACATAACGGCAGCCGTCCAGCGCCCGCAGGGTGGTGGAGCGCACGGCAATGTCCTCCACCGTACCGCTTAATTCTCCAACGGTGATAAAGTCCCCCACGCGAAACGGCTTGTTAAATACAATGATAAAGCCGGAGATCAGGTTCTCCACCGCATCTTTACAGGCAAAGGCCACAGCCACGCCGCCGATGCCTAAAGCGGCAAAAATGCGTGTGGCGGAGTAGCCCAGCAGTTCCAGCACCAACAGTGCGCCGATGCAGATGATCACGATCTTGGCTACATTGGAGATAAAGCGAAAGGCGGTCAGTCGGGTTTTGTCCCCACCGGTTGCCGTGTCAAAGGTGTAATTGTCCAGCTCGCCGTTCAGTAGGCGCACGCCGCCCCAGCAGGCGCACACAATGCCGCCGGCCTTAATGAGAAACAGGCCGATCTTATGTAGCTCTCCGGAGGGGGCAATGATTTGCAGACCCAGGGCAATGCCGGCCAGTACCAAGAAAAAGGCCAGGGGCTTTTTCAGTCCGTCTTTAATCAGGGCTTGTACCCGGGGTTTGCGGCGGCAAAAGGTCTTGCCAATAACGGTGAGTATTCCCCCGGAAATGATATTCTGTAACAGAAGCAGCACCACAACGCTCCCCACAGCGATCAGAGTGCGGATCAGCAGTTCTTCAGTGGTTTCTACCCCTTGTATGTTTTTGCGCAGGTTCTCTACGAACTGCGGTATTGCGATGGTCAGCATAGACATTCCTAACTGCCCTCCAAAGAGGACGCTTCATTTCATAAGCCGTAAAATCTATTATATAATTTGTAAAGGGCCTTGTCAATGCAGCGGGGCGTTAATGGTCGTTGTCGTCCAAATGGGTCGGAATACAGTAAAAATTGCTTTCCCACGCCGGAATGTACGGACTGTGGCGGAAGTACAGCTTGTAGTCCGGGCAAAGGTTTAGAATTTGCAGCGGTAGGGAGAACAAATCTTCGTTGCGATGGTAGGCGCATACATATAGTTTGGGCCGCCAGGTGATAATGGTGTGGGCGGCGCCGGTCAGCGCCTTGCTTTCACTGCCCTCAATGTCCATTTTCAGCAGGGTCACCGGCGCGCCTTGCAGCAGGCTGTCCAGATCCGTGGCTTCCACCGCCGTACCGGTGGGCGACAGGTGGGAATTGCGCCCGGCGCAGGCATTAAAATGCAAAGTGGTCTGCCGGTCCCAGGCACTTTTATTGTAAAGGTGAACGCCTTGCATACCCTCGGTGGAGCGGCACAGCTTTTTGAAGTTTTTGCCATCCGGCTCCAAGGCGTAAATGGATTTGTATTTTCCGCACGAATACTGCAAAAATTGGCGAATTGTGTCGCCGTTATAAGCGCCCATATCCACCAAAATCTCCTGTTGGTTCACTTGCAAAATTTCGGTAAAAATCTCGTCCATATTTGCAAATGAATTGTAAAGGTAATCAACTTTACCGCTGATTTTGTAACGCAATACGGAATGATACACCCGGCGGCTCTCCTCATCGGCCAATTTGGCGTAAACAGTCTCTATTTCCGCCCGGTGGGCAGCGGCGTATTCCCGGGTAAACAGCCCGACACCGGCCACCGGAATATCCGGTGCATACACCGGGTGCTCCTGATTGATCCGGGCGATGTTTTCCAGTACCTCCGGGCGCTGGCTGGCAAAGCCCAGTACCACATTAAAGTCCGTAAGTTGCGCGCACACCTCCCGGTAGCGCTGCACCGTGTGGCCCAAAAAAGACTGGCCTCGCACAAAATCATCACTGGCAAAGACCGCAGAGATGTGCATACCCTTGCTTTCTAACACGGCATTGATTTTCTCCGCCCCGTCGCCCATGCCATAGAGCACCAGGGGCTTGCCCTCCCGGCGCAGTCGGTCCCAAACATTCTCTTCCGTCAGCAAATCGTCTATCATAGCTACCTGCCTTTCTGCCTTATATCTTAACATATTTGACAATCTAAAATAAAGTGTATATAATAAATAAACGGAAAAATTTGTATTGCACAGGAGGCAGGGGCCATTATGGGCGGGAACAGCCTGATTGACCGATTATTTAAGCGCGAGAGCACAACGAAAGAGGAAATTCGCCAGCTGGTGGACGAGGACCAGGCCAAAGGAGAACTGGAAGCGTCTCAGCGGGAGATGATCCACAATATCTTTGATTTTGACCGACTTTGTGCGGAGGATATTATGACCCATCGCACAGAGATCGAGGCAGTGGAGGAGACGGCCACCATCGGTTATGCCGCCGCCTTTGCATTGGAGGCAGGGTGCTCCCGGATCCCGGTATTCCACGAGGATCTGGATAATGTGCAGGGTATTCTCTATGTAAAAGACCTGCTGCCCTTTGTGGGTAAGCCTGTGCCGGCGGGCACCCGGCTGACGGACTATGTGCGGGAGCCGCTGTTTGTACCGGAGAGTATTCCCTGCGGCAAGCTGTTCGCCACCATGACGGACAAGCGTATCCAGATGGCCATTGTGGTGGATGAGTACGGCGGCACTGCCGGGCTGGTGACCATGGAGGATATTCTGGAGAGCATCGTGGGCAATATTATGGACGAGTACGACGAGGAAGAGGCGGATGTAATCCAAACCGGGGAGCACACCTTCACCTTTGATGGCTCGGTAGATATGGAGGACGCGGAAAAGGCGCTGGGCGTGCCCTTGCCGGAGGGGGATTATGACACGCTGGCAGGCTTTTTGATCAGCCGCCTGGGCTATCTTCCCACCGGCAAGGAGACCCAGCCGGTAACGGTGGATTATGAGAATGTGCACTTTACTGTTTGCGGGGTAGAGGAGCGCAGAATTGAACGGATAAAGGCAGAAGTTAAAGTATGACAGAACAGGTAATCACCTTTGAAGCGATGGAACAGGCAGCGAACCTGTTTGGCAGCTTCGATGAAAACATAAAGCTATTGGAGCGGGAGTACGGCGTGACCATCACCTGCCGTGGCGCAGACCTGAAGGTGGTGGGAGACGCAGAGAATGTGGCCGCTGCTGCCCGGGCGCTGAACGGACTGCTGACCCTAATTAACAAAGGGGAGCAACTGACGGAGCAGAATGTGCGCTATGTGATCTCGCTGGTGGGCGAGGGCAACGAGGATGTGCTCTCCTCCATGACCACGGACTCGGTGTGCGTGACTGCCAAGGGCCGCCCGGTGAAGCCAAAGACCGTGGGCCAAAAGCGGTACTGCGAGTCCATTGCCAAAAACACCATCACCTTTGGCGTGGGCCCGGCCGGTACCGGCAAAACTTACCTGGCTGTGGCAATGGCGGTTACCGCCTTTCGTGCCAAAGAGGTGAACCGGATCATTTTGACCCGCCCGGCGGTGGAAGCGGGGGAGAAGTTGGGCTTCCTGCCCGGCGACCTGCAAAGCAAGGTGGACCCGTACCTGCGCCCATTATATGACGCGCTGTTTGATATGCTGGGGGCTGAGAGTTTTCAGCGCTACCAGGAGCGAGGCGCTATCGAGGTGGCACCACTGGCCTATATGCGTGGGCGTACCTTGGACGACAGTTTTATTATTCTGGATGAGGCCCAAAACACCACGCCGGAGCAGATGAAAATGTTTTTGACCCGCCTGGGGTTCAACTCCAAAATGGTGGTCACCGGCGACATTACCCAGATTGACCTGCCGGAGGGCAAGCGCTCCGGGCTGGTGAAGGTGATGGACATTCTAAAGCATGTAGATGATATTGAAATTCATAAATTCAGCCAGAAGGATGTGGTGCGCCACCGGTTGGTGCAGGACATTATTCGGGCGTATGAAAAATATGAGGAGAAAAACAAGTAATGGAATCTGTAAAAGTGGTCATTTCAAACGATCAAAAGGCAGTGAAGGTGCCTACCGGTATTCGGTTGCTGATCCGCCGTTGTTGCCACGCCGTGCTGGAGTTGGAGCATTTCGAGGGCAGTGCAGAGGTGAGCGTGCGCTTTGTGGATAACGAACAGATCCGTGAGCTGAACAAAGAATATCGGAACATCGACAGAGAGACGGACGTACTTAGCTTCCCTCTGGGGGAGAACGGTGTGTACGACATTAACCACGACACCGGCGCCAAGCTGCTGGGGGATATTGTGATCTCTATGGAGAAAGCCATGGAGCAGGCAGAGCTGTATAATCACCCCTTGCAGCGGGAGATCGGCTTTTTGACCGTCCATTCCATGCTGCACCTGCTGGGCTACGACCATGAGCAGGGCGGACTGGAAGAAGTGCGTATGCGCGAAAAGGAAGAAACCGTGCTGACCCAAATCGGCTGGAAGCGGGACAGTAGCTATTACATGGGAGACGAGTCATGACCCGATCTGCATTTATCGCTATTATCGGCAAGCCCAATGTGGGCAAATCTTCTATTTTGAACCGACTTACCGGCAGCAAGATCGCCATTGTGTCTTCTAAGCCACAGACCACCCGTACCAAGATCATGGGCGTGCTGACTCGGGACGAGGTGCAGCTGGTGTTTACGGACACCCCCGGTTTTCACCATGCCCACAACAAGCTGGGCGAGCACATGAACCAGGCGGTAGGCGACACGGTAGGCGGCGTGGATGCTTGCCTGTTTGTGGTGGAGCCTAAGGGCGAGCTCAACGACAAGGAGCAAGAACTGCTGGCAATGTGCAAAAAACAGCGCTTGCCGGTGATCCTGGCCATTAACAAAATTGACATGCTGCGGGACAAGACGGAACTGGCTCCCCGCATCGGCCAGTTGGCAGGGCTGTATGAATTTGCCGCTGTGGTGCCTTGCAGCGCCCAGACCGGCGAGGGTGTGCAGGATCTGCTGACGGAGATGGAACGCCTTTCGCTGCCGTCGCCCCATTTTTTTCCGGACGATACCTTGACGGATCAGCCGGAGCGGGTGCTGGCGGCGGAAATGATCCGGGAGAAGATCCTGCGCCTAATGGATAAGGAGATTCCCCACGGCATTGCCGTTGCCATTGAGAAGATGAAGGAACGCCCGGACGGCAGCTGTTTGGATGTGGACGCCACCATTTACTGCGAGCGGGAGAGCCATAAGGGTATGGTCATCGGCAAGGGCGGTGCTATGCTTAAAAAGATCGCCACATTTGCTCGGCAGGATATGGAGCGCTTTTTCGGGATCAAGGTCAATCTGCACACCTGGGTTAAGGTGAAAGAGGACTGGCGCAACCGTGAGGGCCTGATCCACAACTTTGGTTTGGATAACGAATAAATTGATTTTTTGCCGCTGCGGTGTTGGATTTTGTCCTTGGATGAATTTGGCACAAATGGCGTTGTACGCATAGGATACAATAAAAACGGTGATCCTATGTCGATGGCAGAGAACAGCTGGCAACAGTTTATACAAACCGGCCGTGTGGCCGATTATTTGAAATACAAGGAAGAGGAACGACAAGAGGGGCATGAACAGTACCACCAAAGGACTAGTGATACGGGAGCAGACCACCGGGGAGAATGATCGCCTGGTGACTTTGCTGACGGCGGATCACGGGCTGGTGCGTGCGTTTGTGCGAGGCGGCAAGCAGCTGAAGAATCGGCGTGCCGCTGCCACCTCTCTTTTTTGCTATGGCGAGTTCGCCCTGTACCGTGGGCGCGACGCTTATACGGTAGACAGTGCGGCACCCATTGAGGTGTTTTTTGGCTTGCGGCAGGATATTGATCGGCTGGCAGCTGCCCAATATTTTGCCCAACTTAGCTACGAATTGGCGGCGGAGGAACAACCGGCGCCGGAATTGTTGCGCCTGCTGCTGAACACCCTGCACCTATTGTGCAAGGGTACCAAGCCGCTGGTGCAGATCAAGGCGGTGTTTGAACTGCGTGCCTTGTCCATCTCCGGCTATATGCCCAATATTTTGGCCTGCGCCAACTGCGGGACTTACGAAACACCGGTGATGTACTTTGATGTGGACGGGGGCTGCATTTACTGTGAGAATTGCCCCAAGGCAGGCGCCGTGGCGGTACCCAAGACGGTGATGACCGCCGTGCGCTACATTTGCCTGACGGAGCCGGGGCGTATTTTTGGCTTTGCTCTGTCGCCGGAGCAAATGGCACTGCTGGGCCGGGTGACGGAGCAGTACACCCTGCGGCGGCTGGACCGGCGCTTTACCACACTGGAATTCTACAAGTCCCTGCAAGCCGGGGACGCGACTACATAGCATCATAATGGATAGAGATATGGATAAGAATTTGCAAACCTTGGAACTGGATAAGGTGCTTGCCCTTTTGGCGGAACAGACCACCTGTGACGACGCCAAAGAGGCGGCATTGGCGCTGCGCCCTGCGGCAGACCCGGGGGAGATTGCTCTCCAGCTGGATCAGACGGAGGACGCTTTTTCTATGCTGGCCCGGTTCGGCGCGCCGTCTTTTGGCGGGCTGCATAATGTAAACGGTCCGTTGCAGCGGGCGGCAGCCGGCGGGTGCCTGAATATGACGGAGTTGCTGCAGGTGGGCGACACCCTGCGGGCGCTGCGCATTCTGGACGACTGGCACGGCCATTTGGCGGGCACAAGCTCGTCCCTGAATTTCTTTTTTGACGGCATTACGGTGAACAAATATTTGGAGAACCGGATCTTTACCTGCATTGTCAGTCCGGAGGAAATGGCGGACAAGGCCTCGGAAGAACTTTACGACATTCGTCGGAAGATTAAGGCCAAGGCGGCGGCCATTCGGCAGCGGCTGGACGGTATGATCCACTCCACCCATTACCAAAAATTCTTGCAAGAGCCCATCGTCACCCAGCGTGGCGGGCGCTTTGTAGTGCCGGTAAAGGCGGAGCACCGGGGCGAGGTGCCCGGTCTGGTGCATGACACCTCCTCCAGCGGCGCTACGGTGTTTATCGAGCCGGCGGCGGTGGTGGACGCTAACAATGACATTAAGGTGTTAGAGGGCCGGGAGCGGGAAGAGGTGCAGCGCATTCTCTTTGAGCTGTCTGCAGAGGCAGGCACTTTTGCAGAGAGCGTGCGCCACAGTTATGACAGTGCTGTGCGGCTGAACCTGATCTTTGCCAAGGCGCACTTGGCGTACCAAATGAAAGCCGCTCGTCCCCAGCTAAACACCGAGGGCGTAACGGATTTGAAAAATGCCCGCCATCCGCTGATTGATAAAGAGCGGGTGGTGCCGGTGCATATTACCCTGGGTACGGACTATGATACTCTAGTGATCACCGGCCCCAATACCGGCGGCAAGACGGTGACCTTAAAGACCCTGGGCCTGCTAACGGCGATGGTGGGCTGTGGGTTGTTGATCCCGGTATCAGACGGCAGCAAACTGGCGCTGTACCGCCAAATCTTGGTGGATATCGGAGATGAACAAAGCATTGCCCAAAACCTGTCCACTTTCTCCTCTCATATGGTGAATATTATTGATATTATGGGAAAGGCGGACAAAGACTCCCTGGTGCTGATCGACGAGCTGGGCGCCGGTACGGATCCCATCGAGGGCGCGGCGCTGGCAGTGTCTGTCATTGAATATCTGCGCCAAAAGGGAGCGCACATTGCCGCCACCACCCATTATGCGGAGCTGAAAGCCTATGCGCTGGATACGCCCGGGGTCAGTAACGGCTGCTGCGAGTTTGATGTGGAGACCCTGCGGCCTACCTATCGGCTGCTGATCGGCGTGCCCGGTCGGTCCAACGCCTTTGCCATTACGGAGCACCTGGGCATGGATCCGGCGGTGGTGCGGGCGGCTAAGGAGATTGTCGGCTCGGAGAACCGGCAGTTTGAGTCTGTGCTGGAGAACCTGGAGAGCGCTCGAAAGGCACTGGACGAGGAGCGGGCAGCGGCGTCCAAGGAACGGCAAGAGGCGGAGCGGCTGGCTGCCAAGGCCAGAGAAGAAAAGTCCAAGATCGACACCCTGCGGGATCGAGAACTGGACAAGGCTAAGCGAGAGGCACAGCGGCTGGTAGATGCTGCCAAACGCACATCTTCGGACTTCCTGCTCCAGCTGGAGCAGTTGAAGAAAGAGCAGACTGCCACCAACGCCACGGAATTGGCCCGCAAGACCAGGCGGGAGATCAAAAATCGCTTGGGTGAGTTGGACGATATTGTGAACCCCAACCGGCTGAACACCGATTGGGATGCGGATTATAAGTTGCCCCGCCCCTTGCAGGTAGGGGACCATGTGCTCATCAAGGGCATTGGTGAGGGCGACGTGCTGGAACTGGGCAGCAAGATCTTGGTTTCCTCCGGTATGCTGAAAACGCGGGTCAAACCCACGGATCTGCGCCTGCTGCCGCCCAAGAAAAAAGCGCCGATCACCGGCCAGCGCACTCTGCGGCGCACCACCTCCCGGGCAGACGCGGATGTAAAAACCGAGCTGGATCTACGAGGCCAAACGGTAGAGGAAGCCCTGGGCAATCTGGGTCTGTTTATTGATAAGTGCGTGCTCAATAACATATCCGAGGTGCGTATTATCCACGGCAAAGGCACCGGTGCGCTGCGTACCGCCGTACAGGAAGAACTGCGCCACCACCCCAATGTGGCCGAGTATCGGCTGGGTGTGTACGGCGAGGGCGAGAACGGCGTGACCATTGCCAAGCTCAAGTAGCCCTTATATATAAACATACTATAATATAGCGATTTGCACAGCGTTCAGGCCGATCGGCTTGGGCGCTGCGTTTATTTTATTGGTACAATGTCGTATAACTTTTGCTGCCAAAAATTAAATTTTTCAAAAATTCGGTCAAAGGGACGCGACGGAAATTTTCCACGGCGCGGGGCGTTTCCTACTAAATATGGAGAACGGCAACTACATCTTGTGGTTCGACAGGGGAGAGACACCAAAAAAACGGTGGTTCTGCTTTGGTGATTTTTACAAAAATGGAGCCGGATTTTCTGTCATTTTGCACAATGAAAAAAATTCCAAAGAACTTCAAAAAAAGGCTTGACAGCAGGGGCTCTATATAATATAATATTGCCTGCGTGTGATTGGGCGTATTATATATATAATATATAGACACCGCAACACACAACCAGATATGCGTTGATGCCGGAGGTTGCGCTCCTACCCAGAGCGGTAATTTCGGCGGAGTATGTCCGATTTCAAACCGGGCGAAACGAATCATTGTACGACGCGGACCGTAAGAGGTCCTTGCAGAGCGTGACTTGCGAACGCGCTGTGCACCGTGTAACCGTGCCCGAATGAACTGCCTTCATTCGGCTTTATTTACGGTAAGGGTTGAAACACACGGGTGGGTAGTCAAACAATGGTTGCTCGCACCATCAAAATTCATGGAGGAATTTCACATGGCAGCAAGTAAAGTTAAGATCCGCATCAGACTGAAGGGTTATGACCACAACCTGGTGGACCAGGCTGCGGAGAAGATCGTAGACACCGCAAAGCGCACCGGCGCTCAGGTGAGCGGTCCCATCCCGCTTCCCACCGAGAAGGAAGTTGTTACCATCCTGCGTGCTGTACACAAGTACAAGGACAGCCGTGAGCAGTTTGAGCAGAGAACACACAAGAGACTCATCGACATTCTCAGACCTTCCAACAAGACGGTGGAAGCGCTGACAAGTCTTGAGCTCCCGGCAGGCGTTGAGATCGAGATTAAGCTCTAATTGAACTGAAAACAGATCGCAACCCGGTCGAGGTCATGTTGGGGAGACCCAACCAATAACCAAAGGAGGAATAAACATGAAGAAAGGTCTTATCGGTAAGAAAATCGGCATGACCCAGGTCTTCGACGCACAGGGCAATGCAATCCCTGTAACCGTTGTGGAGGCCGGTCCTTGCACGATTACCCAGAAGAAGACAATGGAGAACGACGGCTATGAGGCCATTCAGGTGGGCTTTGGCGATGTGAAGATCACACGCGTCAACAAACCGATGAAAGGTCATTTTGACAAAGCCGATGTGGCTCCCAAGAAGACACTGAAGGAATTTCGTCTGGACGACATTTCCGCAATGAATGTAGGTGACATCCTGAAGGCCGATATTTTCGCTCCCGGCGAAAAGATCGATGTGAAGGGCACCAGCAAGGGTAAGGGCACCGCAGGCGCCATTAAGCGCTGGAACTTCTCTCGTCTGAGAATGAGCCACGGTACCGGCCCCAACGCCCGTCACGCCGGTTCTTTGGGTGCCTGCTCCAGTCCTTCTCGCGTATTTAAGGGCAAGAAGATGGCAGGTCACCTGGGTCACGAGACCGTAACCGTTCAAAACCTCGAGGTTGTTAAGGTGGATGCCGAGAATAACCTCATCGCCATCAAGGGCGCCGTTCCCGGCCCCAAGGGCGGCATTGTTGTCATCGCTGACGCAGTGAAAGCTTAACGAAAGGAGAGATTAAAATGGCACAGGTTCAGGTTTATAACCAGGAAGGTAAGAAAACTTCTAAATTGGAACTTGCAGATTCCGTTTTCGCCATTGAGCCGAACGAATCCGCAATGCATCTTGCAGTGGTCAGCTATCTGGCTAACCAGCGTCAGGGCACACAGTCAACTCTCACTCGTTCTGAGGTCAGCGGCGGCGGTGCAAAGCCCTGGAGACAGAAAGGCACCGGTCGTGCCCGTCAGGGTTCTACCAGAAGCCCGCAGTGGACCCACGGCGGTATTGCTCTCGGCCCGAAGCCCAGAACATACGGCATCAGCATCAACAAGAAGGTGCGCAGACTGGCTATGAAGTCCGCGCTGTCCAGCAAGGTTGCTGCTGAGGAGATGATGGTAGTTAACAAGGTAGAGCTGGAAGACATTAAGACCAAAGCTGTGGTCGAGATGCTCACCAAGCTGAAGGCTGCCAAGAAGACCCTGATCGTCACCGCAGATAAGGACGAGAAGATTTATAAGAGCGCACGGAACATCGCCGGCGTTAAGGTTGTGACCGTCAACACCCTTTGCGTGTATGACATCCTCAACTGCGACAGCTTCGTTGTTCTGAAGGACGCCGCCAAGAAGATCGAGGAGGTATATGCATAATGAAAGCTGCACAGGACATTATCATTAAGCCGATCATTACGGAAGAGTCCATGACCGGCATCATGATGAAGAAATATACCTTCAAAGTTGCCAAAGACGCTGGCAAGATTGAGATCAAGAAGGCTGTTGAGGAACTGTTCCCCGGCACCAAGGTGAAGAAAGTAAACACCCTGAATGTAAGAGGTCAGAAGCGCCGCCAGGGCGCCAATGTGGGTTACACCCCCTCTTGGAAGAAGGCTGTGGTTACCCTCACCGAGGACTCCAAGGAGATTGAGTTCTTCAACGATATGATGTAATCTCTTATACATTATATATACAAACACTAAGACAACCATGATTTCGGGTGATGAGGTATGAAAGGAGCCATCCTTTCGCAAAGTTATCCGGAAAGGAGAAATAAGAATGGCAATCAAAACTTATAAGCCGACTACGCCGTCCAGACGGAATATGTCGGTTACCGATTACTCTTCTCTGTCCAAGGTTGCTCCGGAGCGTTCTCTGCTTCAGCCGCTGAACAAAAAGTCCGGCCGCAACTCCTACGGCAGAATCACCGTTCGTCATCGTGGCGGCGGTAACAGAAAAAAATACCGTGTGATTGACTTCAAGCGCAACAAGTTCGATGTTCCCGCTGAGGTCAAGACCATTGAGTATGATCCTAACAGAAGCGCACACATCGCTCTCATCCAGTATGAGGACGGCGTGAAGAGCTACATCACCGCTCCCGAAGGCCTGAAGGTAGGCGACACCGTGGTAGCCGGTACGGATGTAGACATCGTGGCCGGTAACGCTCTGCCGCTGCAGAACATTCCCGTTGGTACCATGGTACACAATGTGGAGCTGTATCCCGGTAACGGCGCGCAGCTGGCTCGCTCTGCCGGTAACGGCGCACAGCTGATGGCTCTGGAAGGTCCGTACGCACTGCTGCGTCTGCCCTCCGGCGAGCTGCGCAATGTGCCCTGCAACTGCATGGCTACCATTGGCGTGGTTGGCAATGCCGATCATGCAAATGTGAAGATCGGTAAGGCCGGTCGTAAGCGCAATATGGGCTTCCGTCCCACTGTTCGTGGTTCTGTAATGAACCCCAACGACCACCCACACGGTGGTGGTGAGGGTAAGTCCCCCATCGGCCGTCCCGGTCCTTGCACCCCTTGGGGCAAGCCTGCTCTGGGTTATAAGACCCGCAGCAAGAAGAAAAAGTCTGACAAGATGATCGTTCGCCGTCGCAACGGTAAATAAGAAGAAAGGAGAAGATTAAATGAGTAGAAGTGCCAAGAAGGGCTTTTATGTTGAAGAAAGCCTGTTCAAAAAGGTTGAAGCCCTGAACGCTAAGGGCGACAAGCAGGTTATCAAAACCTGGTCCAGAAGTTCCACAATCTTCCCTGAATTCGTAGGTCATACCTTTGCTGTTCACGACGGAAGAAAGCATGTACCGGTCTATGTGACCGAGGACATGGTCGGCCATAAGCTGGGTGAGTTCGCGCCCACCAGAACATTTAGAGGCCACGCAGGCTCCAAGTCATCTAAGTAATCGGAAAGGAGATTTATTATGGAAGCTACAGCAAAAGCAACGTACGTCCGTATCTCTCCCAGAAAGGTTCAGATCGTACTTGATTTAATCAGAAAGCAGCCTGCCGACAAGGCCATGGCTATTCTGCAATACACCCCCAAAGCCGCTTGTGAGCCTGTGATGAAGGTGCTCAAGTCCGCAATGGCAAATGCAGAGAACAACCACAATATGGATGTTTCCCGTCTGTATGTGAGCGACTGCAATGTAGGCGCCGGCCCCACTCTGAAGAGAATTCAGGCCAGAGCCCAGGGCAGAGCTTACAGAATCAACAAGAGAACATCTCACATCACCATTACCGTTAAGGAAATGGAAGACTAAGCGAGGAGGAAGAGTTAAATGGGACAGAAATGTAATCCTACCGGTCTCAGAATCGGTGTCATTAAAAACTGGGACTCCCGCTGGTACGCAAAGAAGGGCGAGTTCGGCGATACCCTTGTAGAGGACTACAAGCTGCGTAAGTATCTGCTGGAGACCCTTTCCGGCGCAGGTGTTCCTAAGGTGGAGATTGAGCGTGACGCCAAGCGCGTGCGCATCAACATCCACTGCGCAAAGCCCGGTATGGTGATCGGCAAGCAGGGCGCTGAGATCGAAAAGCTCAGAGCACTGTGCGCCAAGAAGCTGGGCAAAGAACTGAACGAAGTGTACATCAACATCGTTGAGATCAAGCAGCCCGATCTGAATGCAACCTTGGTTGCTCAGAATGTGGCTGGTCAGCTGGAGCGGCGTGTATCTTTCCGTCGTGCAGTAAAGGGCGCTATCCGCAACACCATGCGTTTGGGCGCTCGCGGTATCAAGATCCAGGTCAGCGGCCGTGTAGGCGGCGCCGAGATCGCACGTACCGAGACATACAAAGAGGGTACGATCCCGCTGCAGACCATCCGTGCAGACATTGACTACGGTTTGGTTGAGGCTAAGACCACTTACGGCCGTATCGGCGTAAAGGTTTGGATCTACCAGGGCGAGGTTCTTCACGAGTCTCGTAATAAGAGAAGAAATCGTCGGGAAGGAGGAAATCGATAATGCTGTTACCTAAGCGTGTTAAGCACCGCAAGCAGCACAGAGGTCGTATGACCGGTGTGGCTACCCGCGGCAATAAAGTTACCTACGGTGAGTACGGTCTGATGACCACTGAGCCTGCATGGATCACTGCGGCACAGATCGAGGCTGCCCGTATCGCTATGACCCGTTACACCAAGCGTGGCGGTCAGGTATGGATCAAGATTTTCCCCGACAAGCCCATTACCGCTCGTCCTGCCGATACCCGAATGGGTAAAGGTAAAGGTAACGTGGATTACTGGGTAGCCGTGGTAAAGCCCGGTCGCGTTATGTTTGAGCTGGGCGGCGTTGAGGAGTCTGTGGCGCGCGAGGCTATGCGTCTTGCTGCCAACAAGCTCCCCGTAAAATGCAAGTTCGTTAAGAAAGAGGGAGGCGAGCAGGAATGAAAGCAGCAGAAATCCGTGCTTTGAGCGCCGATCAGCGCGCAAAGAAGTTGGCAGAGCTCAAGGATGAACTCTTCAACCTGCATTTCCAGCAGGCCATCAATCAGCTCGACAACCCTATGAGAATTAAAGCGGTCAAGAAGGACATTGCACGCATTAAGACTGTGGAGCGCGCAATCGAACTCGAAAGCGCTAACTCTTAAGAAGGAGGTAACTGATCATGGAAAGAAACCTCAGAAAGACAAGAGTTGGTCTTGTTTCCAGCGATAAGATGGATAAGACAGTTGTGGTTAGCATTCAGGACAGAGTGGCTCACCCGCTGTATGGCAAGATCGTAAACCGTACCGTGAAGTACAAAGCACACGACGAGAAGAATGAGTGCGGCGTAGGCGACAAGGTTATGATTATGGAGACCCGTCCCTACAGCAAAGACAAGAGATGGCGTGTGGTTGAGATCATTGAAAAGGCTAAATAATTCAAACGGATTACTTGGTTTTTCATACAGACTGCTTTTGCAGTCGGAACTAAAATAATAACTGCAAGATGAGCAAAGTGTTATTTTGCAGTACGAAGGAGGAAAATGCTGTGATACAACAGGAAAGTCGGCTGAAGGTCGCAGACAACACCGGTGCTAAAGAGATCCTTTGCATTCGCGTGCTGGGCGGCTCCGGCAGAAGATACGCCAACATCGGCGACGTGATCGTTGCTTCCGTCAAGAAAGCAGCACCCGGCGGCGTGGTGAAAAAGGGCGAAGTTGTTAAAGCAGTCATCGTTCGTACAACCAAAGGTGTACGTCGTGACGACGGCCAGTACATTCGTTTTGATGAAAATGCTGCCGTAATTATCAAAGAGGATAAAACGCCTCGTGGCACCCGTATTTTTGGACCCGTAGCAAGAGAGCTTCGTGATAAGGATTACATGAAGATTTTGTCCCTTGCTCCGGAAGTGCTTTAATGGAGGTGCGAGAGAATGAGTAAGATGTTTGTAAAATCCGGCGATACCGTTCAGGTGCTGTCCGGTAAATCCAAGGGCGTGCGCGGCGAAGTTGTTGCTGTTAGCCCTGCTGAGGGTAAAGTCATCGTCAAGAAGGTCAATGTGGTTACCAAGCATGTAAAGCCCCGCAAGATGGGCGAGGCCGGCGGCCTGATTGATGTTGAGTCCGCGCTGTACGCTTCCAAGGTACAGCTGGTGTGCCCCAAATGTAACGAGGCGACCCGCGTCGGCCACAAAAAGGGCGGCGCACGCATTTGCAAAAAATGCGGCAACGAATTTTAAGTAAGGGAGGAACATAACAATGGCTGCAAGGTTAAAAGAAACCTATAAGAGCGAAGTTGCTCCGGCATTGATGAAGAAATTCGGCTACAAATCTGTTATGCAAATCCCGAAGCTTGACAAGATTGTTATCAATGTTGGTTGCGGCGAAGCCCGCGAAAACTCTAAGGTTGTAGATGCAATCATCTCCGACCTGTCCCAGATCACCGGTCAGCGCCCCGTGGTGTGCCGCGCAAAGAAGTCTGTTGCAAACTTCAAGCTGCGTGAGGGCATGCCCATCGGCGTAAAGGTCACTCTGCGTGGCGAGAGAATGTATGAATTCCTGGACAGATTCTTTAATCTGGCTCTCCCCAGAGTGCGTGACTTCAGAGGGATCAATGCAAACTCCTTTGACGGCCGTGGTAACTACGCCATGGGTATCAAAGAACAGTTGATTTTCCCCGAGATCGAATATGACAAGATCGACAAGGTGCGCGGTATGGATATCATTATGGTAACCACCGCAAACACAGACGAAGAAGCACGGGAGCTGCTCAAGCTGATGGGCGCACCGTTTGCAGAGTAAGGAGGGATTATCGTGGCAAAAACATCTATGAAAGTCAAGGCAGTTCGTCCTGCCAAGTATTCCACCAGACAGCACAACAGATGTAAGATCTGCGGTAGACCTCACGCATACCTGCGTAAGTATGGCGTGTGCCGTATCTGCTTCAGAGAGCTGGCTCACAAGGGCGAGATCCCCGGTGTGCGCAAGGCATCTTGGTAATCTGAGAATTGAAGATCGAATAAGGAGGAAATATCAATGCATATTACAGACCCTATCGCTGATATGCTGACCAGAATTCGCAATGCGAATTCCGCAAAGCACGATACTGTAGATATTCCCGCATCTAACATGAAGAAGTCAATTGCTCAGATTCTGGTAGATGAAGGTTATATCAAAGGCTACAAAGTAATTGAAGACGGCAAGCAGGGCGTTATCCGCGTGACCCTGAAGTATGGCGAGGGCAAGAGCCGCGTCATCACCGGTCTGCGCCGCGTGTCTAAGCCCGGTCTTCGTAAGTATTCAAGCGTTGAGGATATGCCCAAGGTTATGAAGGGCCTGGGCGTAGCCATCGTTTCTACATCTAAAGGCGTAATGACAGACAAAGAAGCTCGCAAAGAGAATGTGGGCGGCGAAGTTCTGGCATTTATTTGGTAAGGAGGTGCAGTCGTATGTCACGAATTGGCTTAAAGCCTATTGAAATTCCTGCCGGCGTTGACGTAAAGGTTGACGGAACGACTGTTACCGTAAAGGGCCCCAAAGGGGAACTTACCCGGAATGTTCATCCGAACATGGCAGTCGCAGTAGAAGGCAACGAAGTTATTGTAAAAAGACCCAACGATGAGAAGGCGAACAAGTCTCTTCACGGCTTGACCCGCACCCTCATTCACAACATGGTTCTGGGCGTGACCGAGGGCTTCAAGAAGAATCTGGAAGTCAACGGTGTTGGTTACAGAGTACAGGTACAGAACAACAAGCTCACAATGAACCTTGGCTTTTCTCACCAGGTGATCATGGACGCACCGGAAGGCATTACCATTGAGTGCCCCAGTGCCAACGCCATTGTCATCAGCGGCGCTGACAAGCAGGCCGTAGGTCAGTTTGCCGCGCAGGTCCGCGAGAAGAGACCCCCGGAACCCTACAAGGGCAAGGGTATCAAGTATGACTTTGAGCATATTCGCCGCAAGGAAGGCAAAGCAGGTAAGAAATAAGGGAAGGAGTGAATTACAATGGTTTCAAGACAAGACGCCAATAAGGCAAGACAAAAGCGCCACATTCGTGTTCGTGGCAAAATCAGCGGCACTGCTGCTCGTCCCAGACTCAACGTATATCGCTCCCTCAGCAATATTTACGTTCAGCTCATTGATGATGTTGCCGGTGTAACGCTGGCAAGTGCATCTACTACTGAGAAGGACTTTGCACAGTACGGCGGAAATGTAGAGGCAGCTAAGGCTGTTGGTAAGACATTAGCAGAAAGAGCCACCGCAAAGGGCATCACCGAGTGCGTATTTGACCGTGGCGGTTACGTGTATCACGGTCGTGTGGCTGCGGTTGCAGACGGCGCTCGTGAGGGCGGACTGAAGTTCTAACGAAGGAGGTAAATACTTTTGGCTACAAAGATTGACGCATCTTCAATGGAACTTGAAGAAAGAGTGGTTACCATCAACCGTGTTTCTAAAACCGTAAAGGGCGGTCGAATTTTTAAGTTCTCCGCACTGGTGGTTGTTGGTGATAAGAATGGTCTGGTCGGTTTCGGTATCGGTAAGTCCGGCGAGGTTCCGGACGCTATCCGTAAGGGGATCGAGGACGCAAAGAAGAATCTGATCAAAGTGTCTCTGCGGGGTACGACCATTCCCCATGAGATCACCGGTAAGTTCGGTGCTGGCGAAGTTCTGCTTATGCCCGCTCCCAAAGGTACCGGCGTGATCGCCGGCGGCCCGGTTCGTGCGGTTGTTGAGACCGTTGGTATCGGCGACATTCGTACCAAGGCCGTTCGCTCAAACAACCCGTACAATGTGGTTCGCGCCACCATTGACGGTTTGAGCAGACTGCGCACGGCAGAGGAAGTTGCTGCTGTTCGCGGTAAGTCAGTGAAAGAAATCGTAGGATAAGGAGGGGCGCATTATGGCAGATATTAGAATCAAACTTACAAAAAGCCTGATCGGCAGTAAGCAGGACCAGATCGCCACCGCCCACTCTCTTGGCCTGCGGAAGATCGGCAACGAAACCGTTCAGCCGAACAACGACGCAACTCAGGGCAAGATCAAGAAGATCGCACACCTGATCACCGTTGTTGAAGAATAAGGGGAGGTAGCAAGATGAAATTACATGAACTTTCTCCTGCTGAAGGCTCCAAAAAGAGTGTTAAGCGTATCGGTCGCGGTACTGCTTCCGGCCAGGGTAAAACCGCCGGTAAAGGCCAGAAGGGTCAGAAGGCCCGTTCCGGTTACAGCAGACGGCCCGGCTTTGAAGGTGGTCAGATGCCCCTTCAGCGTCGTGTGCCCAAAAGAGGTTTCAACAACATTTTTGCAACGGAGTACGCCATTGTCAATGTGTCTGATCTGAACGACAGATTTGAGGACGGCGCAACCGTGAACGCTGAGAGCCTGGTGGCCTCCGGTCTTTTGAAGAAGACCCTGGACGGTGTAAAGGTTCTGGGCAAGGGCGAGATTACTAAGGCTCTGACCGTTCAGGTCACCGCCATCAGTGAGAGCGCCAAATCTAAAATTGAGGCAGCAGGTGGCAAGGTGGAGGTGCTGTAAATGATCAAGACCTTCGTAAACGCTTGGAAAGTTGCGGACATCCGCAAAAAGCTTTTGTTTACAGCATTTGTTATCCTTGTTTTCCGAATTGGCTCTGTCATTCCTGTTCCTTTCCTGAACATTGTTGATGAGATCAATGTAGGTAAGGGCAACACCATTTTAACCTACCTGAGCTTGATGACCGGTAGTGCATTCACATACGGAACAATTTTCGCTATGTCCATCACACCGTACATCAATGCCTCCATTATTATGCAGCTTCTTGCTGTGGCCATTCCTGCACTGGAGCGGTTGCAGAAGGAGGGCGAAGAAGGCAGAAAGAGGATCGCCACGATCACCCGTTTCGTTACGGTTGGTCTGGGCCTGTTGCAGTCCCTGGCATACTTCTTCTTCCTGCGTGCCAACGGCTATCTGATGAAGGATGCCAGCGGCGCAGCATTCACCGGCTTTGACGCCGTGTTCCAGGCAGTGGTCATTATTGCAGTGCTCACTGCCGGCACAGCCGTGATTATGTGGCTGGGCGAGCAGATCACCATTTCCGGTATTGGTAACGGTATTTCCATTATCCTTTTTGCCGGTATCGTGTCTCGTTTCCCCACCCTGATCAAGCAGCTGTTCCAGTACCTGGACACCGGCCGTACCGTGTACAAAGTTCTGGTTCCCGTGGTGTGCGTGATCTTCCTTCTGATGATCGCTTACATCGTATTTATGGATAACTCAGAGCGCCGCCTGCCCATTCAGTACGCCAAGCGCGTTGTGGGCCGCAAAATGTACGGCGGTCAGTCCACCCACATGCCCATTAAGATCAATATGAGCGGCGTGCTGCCCATCATCTTTGCATCTTCTATTTTGTCCCTGCCCGGTACGGTGCAGATGTTCATTTCTGCTGACAAGTATAAGGGCACCGGCTGGGAGAAGTTCTTTAACGCCTTCCAGAGTGACTCTTGGTGGTATGCGGGTATGTACTTCCTGCTGATCATCTTCTTTGCCTATTTCTACAGCACCATTCAGTACAACCCGATTGAAATGGCAAATAATCTTCGTAAGAACAACGGCGCAATTCCCGGCATTCGTCCCGGCAAGCCCACTTCCGATTACATCATGCGGGTTCTGTCCCGTCTGACCTTGATCGGTTCTTTGATGCTTTGCGTAGTTGCCTTGTTCCCCATCGTGTACTCCTTGATTTGTAAGGCGGCGATTCCGCCCCTGGAGACCGGCGGTGACGACGGCGGCATGAGCATCACCCTGGGCGGTACATCCATCATCATTATGTGCGGTGTAGCTCTGGAGACGGTGCGTCAGCTGGAAAGCCAGTTGATGATGCGCCACTATAAAGGCTTCCTTGACTGATTATAAGGAGAACGCAAGATGAATTTGATCCTTCTTGGCGCGCCCGGTGCCGGCAAAGGCACCCAGGCGGAAAAGATTGTTGAAAAGTATGGTATTCCTGCCATCTCCACCGGTAACATCATCCGTGCCGCTCTGAAAGAGGGCACCGAGATGGGCCTGAAGGCCAAGTCCTATATGGACGCAGGCCAGTTGGTTCCGGACGATGTGGTTATCGGGATCATCAAGGACAGACTGGAACAAAAAGATTGCGAAAACGGATTTATTCTGGACGGATTTCCTCGTACCATTCCTCAAGCCCAGGCGCTTGAGGACATGGGCGTGGCTATTGATAAGGTCATTGATATAGAAGTCCCTGACGAGAAAATTACCGCCAGAATGTCCGGCCGCCGTGTATGTTCAAAGTGTGCAAATTCCTACCACATGCTTTATAAAAAGCCCAAGGTGGACGGTGTTTGTGACGCTTGCGGCGGTGCACTGATTCAACGCAAGGACGATGCGCCGGAGACGGTGCAGGCTCGCCTTGTGGAATACCACAAGATGACCGAGCCGCTGAAAGACTTTTACGACAAGCTGGGTAAGCTGGTCGTCGTAGAGGGTCAGGAAGAGGTGGCAGACACCACGGCACTCGTTTTTGCAGCACTGGAGGATTAACATGGTCGTGCTGAAAAGCAGCAGAGAACTGGAGCTGATGAAAGAGGCTTGCCAGATCTCCGCTGAAGCATTGATGGTAGCAGGTGAGGCTGTTAAGCCGGGCATCTCTACAAAGGAAATCGATAAGATCGCTTACGATCTGATCATCAAACGGGGCGCTAAGCCCAATTTCCTGCACTATGGGGGCTATCCCGCTACTGCATGTATATCCATAAATGATGAAGTGATCCACGGTATACCGAAAAAAGACCGCATCCTCCAAGAGGGTGACATTGTCAGCATCGACCTGGGTGCGGCCAAAAATGGTTATAACGGCGATAATGCTGCCACATTTGCAGTCGGGTCTTGCTCGCCCGAGGCAAAGCGGCTGATGGATACCACCCGCGAGAGCCTGTATAAAGGCATTGAGCAGGCGATACCCGGCAACAGGATCGGCGATATCGGCCACGCAGTACAAGCGTATTGCGAGGAACGCGGATACGGTGTTGTTCGTGACTTTGTGGGTCACGGCGTGGGCACCAAACTTCATGAAGACCCCAGCGTACCAAACTTCGGTCACGCAGGACGCGGTATCAGACTATTACCCGGAATGACATTGGCAATTGAACCAATGATAAATCTGGGGACCTATAAGGTAAAACAGCTTTCAGACGGTTGGACGGTCAAGACGGCAGACGGCAAGCTGGCTGCGCACTTTGAGCACACCATTGCCATTACCTCTAACGGTCCGGTCATTTTGACCAAAGTCTGAGGCGTTAATCAATTGCAGGCGATTACGCCGTAATGTGATTCCAGATAAGAGCGAACATCAATTCAAGATCCTATCCATAAGAGAGGTAAACGATGTCAAAGTCAGATATGATTGAAGTGGAAGGTACTGTGGTTGAGGCGCTGCCCAACACGACCTTTAAGGTAGCACTCCAAAATGACCACATCATTTTAGCCCATATCAGCGGTAAGCTGCGGATGAACAACATTCGTATTCTTCCCGGTGATAAGGTAACGATTGAGATGTCACCCTATGACCTGAATAAGGGTCGTATTATTTGGCGCTCAAAGTAAATAAAGGAGGATATTCAAATGAAAGTCAGACCTTCTGTAAAGAAAATTTGCGACAAATGCAAAGTGATTAAGCGCAATGGTAAAGTCATGGTTATCTGTGAAAATCCAAAGCACAAACAGCGTCAGGGCTAATCCTGAGCAATAATTCGGAGGTAAAACAATATGGCACGTATTTCTGGTGTTGACTTGCCCAACGACAAGAGAGTTGAGATCGGCCTTACTTACATCTATGGTATCGGCCGTACCACTGCTACTCAGATCGTAGAGGCAACCGGAATTGATCCCGATACTCGTTGCAGAGATCTTACCGAGGATCAGGTTTCCAAAATTCGTGATTACATTGAGAAGAACCTGAATGTTGAAGGTGATCTGCGCAGAGACAGAGCATTTGACATTAAGAGACTCATTGAAATTAACTGCTATCGCGGTATGCGCCATCGTCAGGGCCTGCCTGTAAGAGGACAGACCTCCAAGAACAACGCCCGCACCCGCAAAGGTCCCAAGAAGACCATAGCAAACAAGAAGAAATAAGCGTAGGAGGATATTCGTAGTATGGCTACAAAAAAGACCACTGGCTCTCGCAAACGCCGCGAGAAGAAGAATATTGAACGTGGTGCTGCCCATATTCAGTCAACCTTCAACAACACCATCGTAACCATCACGGACACGCAGGGCAATGCCGTTTCTTGGGCGTCTGCCGGCGAAATGGGTTTCCGTGGTTCCAAGAAGTCTACTCCCTTTGCTGCACAGACTGCTGCCGAGGTTGCTGCTAAGGCTGCTATGGAGCATGGTATGAAGACGGTGGAAGTTTTCGTTAAAGGCCCCGGCTCCGGCCGTGAAGCTGCTATCCGCGCACTTCAGACTGCCGGTCTGGATGTAACCCTGATTAAGGATGTTACCCCCATTCCGCACAACGGTTGCCGTCCGCCTAAGAGACGTCGTGTATAATCTAACGGAGGTGTAGAAGATATGGCAAAGAATTCAGAGCCCATCGCAAAGCGCTGCAAAGCACTCGGCATTTCTCCGGCTGTTATGGGCTATACAAATAAGGATACATTCAGAAATTCTTATACCAAGAATCGCCGCAAGAAGAGCGAGTACGCTATGCAGCTGCAGGAAAAGCAGAAAGTGAAGTTCATCTACGGCATTCTGGAGAAGCAGTTCCATTCTTACTATGAGAAGGCAGCTAAGGCTCCCGGCCAGACCGGTGCTGTGCTGCTGACCATGGTAGAGACCCGTTTGGACAATGTGGCTTTCCGCACCGGTTTTTGCAAGACCCGTCGTGAGGCCCGCCAGGCTGTTTCTCACGGTCATTTCACCGTGAACGGCAAAAAGGTCAACATTCCCTCCTACCTTGTGAAGGCCGGCGATGTGATCGCTGTGGTGGATAAGAGCAAGGAGAACGGCAGATTTAAGCTCGTGAAGGAAGAGGGCGTTTATGGCAACGCTCCCAAGTGGCTGGAGGTTGACGCAGAGAAGCTGACCGCTAAGGTTGTAGCTCTGCCCACCCGTGAAGACATTGATTATCCTGTTGAAGAGCACTTGATCGTTGAGTTCTATTCTAGATAATAGTTGATCATTCTGTTATTTAGCTGTTAAAATCAAAATAGGAGGCTTTTAAATGATTGAAATTGATAAGCCGAAAATCGAGATTGTAGATTTATCTACTCAGGGAAGCAGAAGCGTAGGTAAGTTTGTGGTGGAACCTCTGGAAAGAGGTTTCGGCGCAACTCTGGGCAACGGTATGCGGAGAGTGCTGCTCTCCTCTCTGCCCGGCTATGCCATCACTTCCGTGAAGATTGATGGTGTGCTGCACGAGTTTTCTACCATTCCGCATGTGAAGGAAGATGTGACGGAGATCGTTTTGAATCTCAAGAACGTTATTCTGAAGATTCACGATGAGCAGCCGAAGATGCTGCACATTGAGGCCAGCGGAGAAGGCGAGATCACTGCGGGCGATATTATTCATGACGCAGATGTAGAGATCCTGAATCCCGAGCTGCACATTGCTTATCTGGACGCCGGCGCCAGCGTATCTATGGAGCTGACGGCAGACAGCGGCCGCGGCTATGTGCCTTGTGACCGCAACAAGCAGCTGATGGATTTGCCCATCGGCACCATTGCAATCGACTCTATCTACACCCCGGTGCTCAAGGTGAATTACACCGTAGAGAACACCCGTGTAGGTCAGCAGACAGACCTTGATAAACTGATTCTTGATGTTGAGACGGACGGCACCATTCCGGCTGATGAAGCCGCTTCTTTGGCTGCTAAGATTCTCAACGACCACCTGATGCTGTTTGTGGATCTCTCTGAGGAGATCGGCAACCAGGATATTATGGTGGAGAAGGATGACGACGGCAAGGAGAAGGTTCTGGAGATGACCATTGAGGAACTGGATCTGTCCGTGCGCTCTTTCAACTGTCTCAAGCGAGCAGGCATTAACACAGTAGAGGATTTGATCAGCAAATCCGAAGAAGATATGATGAAGGTTAGAAACCTGGGTCGCAAGTCCCTGGACGAGGTGGTTGCCAAGCTGCAATCCCTGGGCTTCAGCCTGAGTCACGATGAGGATTAAAGGAGGGAATTTCAATGCCAGGTTCCAGAAAATTGGGCAGACCTACTGACCACAGAAAAGCAATGCTCAGAGGTATGGTTACTTTTCTTTTAGAAAACGGCAAGATTGAAACTACCGTTACCAGAGCGAAAGAAGTTCGCGCTATGGCTGAGAAGATGATCACTCTCGGCAAGAAGAACACTTTGGCTTCCAAAAGACAGGTGCTTTCCTATGTTACCAAGGAAGATGTTGTAAAGAAGTTGTTTGATGAGATCGCGCCCAAGTACGAGGACAGAAACGGCGGTTACACCCGCATTGTAAAGACTGGCCCCCGTCGCGGCGACGCAGCTGAGATGTGCATCATTGAGCTTGTATAAGCGCAGGTCATTATGACGGTTATAGGCGTATGTACTCCGGTACATACGCCTTTTTTCATGATCGTGGCGTCAAAAATGACCAAAGTGTGCAGACAGTTTGCCCCCGGCAGCCGTCTTATAGAGTGTACACACAATGAGAAACGCTTAAATCGGCAGAAAGGAAATGTACGATGTTCGGTAAAAAGAAAATTGAGGCCGTGTCCGTATTGGATCTGCGCAACTATACGCCCCAGGCGCTGCGCAAGATCAGTTCTATTCAAGCGGTAAGCACCATCTTGCTGCCGGAGAATCCTTCGCCGGCATTCGCAGAGGCCTATGCGGATATAACCAAGGGGGCCATTGCGCAGGAGGTGTTTGCGCCTATGGACAAAGTGGCCCAGTATAACGGGTTGAATGTGCTGGGGTCTACGCTGCCGGAGGGCGCCATTTGCCTTTGTAACGGTATGACCATCTTTCGACGGGCTGCCGGGGAAAAGCACGCCCGGGTCTTTCTGAGCGGTATAGGCGTTGCAGAGCAGGGCACCGGCCTGGTGATTGAGAACCTGAACGGTATGTTCCGAGAATTGGATCGGGATCTGGACCATTTGCACCAGTTCTCCGCAGAGCTGCGGGCAGGTGCGGATTTGCTGTCCCGGTTGGAGGACGGCGCGGTGATCGTGGTGGGCAGCAGCCTGTTTTTTGCGCCGGATGTGACACCGGAGATGATCACGGATAAGCACCTGTTGTTTATCGTAGGTGCAGTTGCCGTATGTCCCAAGCCGCTGCTGGGCACGGTGCAGGCCAACAGCATAGTAGGCAATATGGTCATGGACGAAGAAGCGTATGAAGCATTCCGAAAAAAGTACAAAGTATGAGCACTTTAATGCTGTTTATGCTGGATCTTATGCTGCGGTGCTGCGTTGGATTAGTGGCCGTGTGCCTGCTGACTTGGCCGAGGAGCTGACCCAGCAGACCTTTATGCAGTATTGGCAGTGGCTGCTGGCGGCGGCTGCTTTCCCCAAGTCGGACAAAAGCCTGCTGCTGTCCATTGCCCGCAGCGTGTGCGCCGACCACTACCGGGCCATTGCTGCCCGGGCGGTGTGCGTGGCAATACCGGAGGACTTTGACCTGCCGGATCGGGCGGATCCCATCACCATGGTAGAGTGGGCGCAGGTGCTGGGTATGCTGGGGCGAGAGGATCAGATTTTGCTGGCTATGCGGCGCCAGGGCTACGGTAGTAAAGAGATCGGTCTGGCATTGGGAATTTCCGGCTCTGCGGTGCGTACCCGGTTGCAAAAGGTGCGCAAGCTGCTGCGTAAGGTGCTGGCGGACTGACGGTTGCACCGGCGGCAGGCTTATGGTATAATGACAACAGAATATGTGAGGTGGTATCCTGATGAAAAAGTACAGTGTGATCTTTTGTTTCCTGCTGGCAACTGTGTTTGTTGGGATGCCATCTTTTTTTGCCTTTGCCGGGGAGCAGGGGACTTTAGGTGATAGTCAGGTGGATTATGTGTTTGAGGAGAGTACCGGCACCTTGACCCTTACCGGCACCGGTGCTACGCCGGATTACACCCCGGAGAGTCTGCCGCCCTTTGCCGCCTACCGCAGTCAAATTCGCACGGTGCAAGTGGAGGAGGGCATTACCGGGCTGGGGGACAATCTGCTTCGCCAGTTGACGGCTGTTACGGATGTGCAGTTGCCGGATAGCTTGAGAACCATTGGCAGTAACACCTTTTTCCATGTCGCAGCCTTGCAGTCGATACGAATTCCTGCCGGAGTCACCGGTATTGGCAGCTATGCCTTTGCCGCTTGCTCCGGGCTGACGGATATTCAGTTTGACAATATGGCCGGCAGTTTGCAGCTGGGCGCCTGTGCCTTTATTGACTGCAAGGCGCTGACCGCTGCCCAGTTCCCGGTGGGCACCGGCTTTGGTCAGTACGCGGTTGGGTACCAGGACGAGGACGGCCGCCCCATGCCTGCCTTTACCCTGCGAGGACTGACCGGCACCACTGCCCAGTATTATGCGGAGGCAGCGGCACAGATTACCTTTGATCCGGCGCTGGAGTTGACCCAAGGCACCATCTTTGGCAACACATTTCAATCCTACAGCGGTACAGATTGGTATCGCTATACCCCTACTGCTACCGGTACTTACCATTTTTACTCCATGGGCAGTGTGGACACGGTGGTGCGCCTATGCGACGGCAGCAAGGCGGACCTGGGGCAAGGCAGCGACGACCGTTCCCTTTATGACCTGAATTTTGATCTCACCTGTACTTTGCAGGCAGGGAAGACCTATTATTTTCAAGTGACCAATAACCACAGCCTGGGGGCATACACGGCGTATCTGTATCCGGGTAAAGTGACCGATTTTTCTGCCGCATTCCCGGCAGATCAGGTGCTGGTCACCGGTGTGGATAGCACGGTACGCACGGACAGCGATGGGCAGACCTATGCTTACTTTGACCTAAACGCCTTTACCGATCGGTTGCAAATTACCATCACTTATGATACCGGCGACCAGGTGACCCTGCCGCTGACAGAGGAAAACTATAACGGCCATGTCTTTTCTTTGACGGACGATCAGGTTGCCCATCACTGGACAGAGGGTACGTACACCGCCACTCTGACCTGGGGTAACCAAACGGCTGCTGTGCCGGTGCATGTACACACCCATGTGTACACCGCCCAACGCACAGAACCCACTTGCGTGGCAGACGGCCAAATCCTTTACACCTGCACTTGCGGTGACAGCTATGCCACCCCTATTGCCAAGCTGGGGCATACGGCACCTGCCACCCACCGAGTTGAGCCCACATGCACCTTGCCGGGTTATACTTATGATTATTGCACCCGGTGCAGAGCGCATTTGTCCGACACCGTCAGTACCCCGGCGTTGGGGCACGATTATACCGCCGTGGTGATCCCGCCGACGACAACGGAGGAGGGCTACACCCGTTACACCTGCCGGCGCTGCGGCAACAGCTATGATGCGAATTATCAACCGGCGCTTAGCTACACGGTTACCGGGCGCGCGGTGGCAATGGAGAGCACGGACGGCAGTCACCCCCACAATTATCTGCTGGTGGGCACGACGATAGAGTGGAACGATGAGAGCGTGCAAACCGGCGAGGACGGCACATTTTCCATTGCCGTGGCGCCGGGTACTTATACCTTGACCGTGGGAGCGGATTTTTACTTATACCGCCAGGTGCAGGTAACGGTCACTACACAGAGCGTAGACTTGGGCGATGTGCCGGTGATGGCCTATGATTTGACCGGCGATGGGTATGTGAACGCCCGGGATCTGGTGACTTTACAGCAGTACGCAGCCGCCATTGACCGGGGCGAGGGCGCGTATGAACGGTTGCTGGACTTTAACGGAGACGGGCGAATTACCGCTGCGGATATGGACGGCGCTGCCGGTTTTATCGGTGCCGGTAAGCTGGACGAAAGCATTTACGATTAACAGAGAAAACCAACCTGTGGAATCACGGGTTGGTTTTTGTATTTTTCTATTGAAAAAGCACCGCATATAGCGTATAATAGCCGTAATATAAACGAAAAAACACTTGCCATACCCGGTGCCGCGCTCGGTGCGCCACCGCAAACGGAGGACAGTTTTATGAAAAAAGTTGCAGTCATTATGGGCTCGGACAGCGATCTGCCGGTGGTGGCACCGGCCATTAAGCAGCTGCGGGAGCTGAGCATTGAGACCGAGGTGCATGTAATGAGCGCCCACCGTACCCCCAAGGAGGCTATGGCCTTTGCTGAGAATGCCCGGGAGAACGGCTTTGGCGTGATCCTGGCAGCCGCCGGTATGGCGGCGCACCTGGGCGGCGTGTTGGCCGCTTCCACCACGCTGCCGGTGATTGGCATTCCGTGCAGCGCCAAGGTGCTGGACGGTATGGACGCCATGCTGGCTACGGTGATGATGCCCCCGGGTATTCCGGTGGCTACCGTTGGGGTCAATGCGGCTAAGAACGCAGCGCTGCTGGCCGCGGAGATCCTGGCTGTGGGCAATGACGACTTAATGGACAAACTGGTGCAAATGCGGGCGGATATGGCCGCTGCCGTGCGCCAAAAAGATACAGACCTGCAAAAGAAACTGGAGGAGATCTGAGTATGGAAAAGAGTTTTAGTGCAAGCTATGCGGCAGCCGGTGTAGATGTGACCGCCGGTTATGAGTCTGTGGAGCGGATCAAGGCCCATGTAAAGCGCACCACCGTGCCCGGCGTGCTGGGTGGGATCGGCGGCTTTGGCGGTATGTTCCAACTGCCGGTGAACGACTATAAAGAGCCGGTGCTGGTCAGCGGTACAGACGGTGTAGGCACCAAGCTGAAGATCGCCTTTTTAATGGATAAGCACGACACCGTAGGTATCGACTGTGTGGCTATGTGCGTCAACGATGTGGCTTGCTCCGGTGCCAAGCCCCTGTTCTTCCTGGATTATATTGCCTGCGGCAAAAACTTTCCGGAGAAGATTGAGCAGATCGTGGCCGGTGTGGCTGAGGGCTGTGTGCAGGCCGGCTGCGCTCTGGTTGGCGGCGAGACTGCGGAGATGCCCGGCTTTTATCCGGAGGACGAGTATGACCTGGCCGGGTTCTCTGTTGGCGTTGGCGAAAAGAGCAAGCTGGTCAGCGGTGAGGAGCTGCAAGCCGGAGACGCGCTTATCGGCGTGGCCTCCTCCGGCGTACATTCTAATGGCTTCTCTTTGGTGCGCAAGGTGTTTAACATTTCTTCTCAGCGGCTGCATGTGCAGGTGCCGGAGCTGGGCAAGAGCCTGGGCGAGGAGCTGCTGACGCCTACCCGCATTTATGTAAAGCCCCTGTTGGCACTGATGGACAGCGTGCGGGTGCACGCTATCAGCCACATTACCGGCGGCGGATTCTATGAGAATGTGCCCCGTATGCTGCAAGATGGTTTCACCGCTGTGATTGAGAAAGACAAGTGCTTTAAGAAGCCTATTTTTGACCTGATCGCCAAAGAAGGCAACATTCCGGAGCGGGATATGTATAATACCTTTAATATGGGCACCGGTTTGGTGATTGCCGTAGACGCCACGAAGGCGGACGAGGCCGTGCGGATCCTGCAACAGGCAGGGGAGCAGGCTGCAATCATCGGCCAAATCAAGTCCGGCGAGAAAGGCGTGGAGCTGGTATGAAGCGCATTGTGGTGTTAGTTTCCGGTGGGGGCACCAATTTGCAGGCTTTGCTGGACGCCCAAGACAGGGGAGAGATCCCCGGTGGGCAAATTACCTGTGTGATCGCTTCCAAGCCCGGCGTGTATGCGCTGGAGCGAGCTGCGGCTCACGGTATTCCCGGTAAGGTTTTGGAGCGCAAGGCGTACCCGGATGCACATGCTTACTCTGCTGCCATGCGGGACCTGCTGCTGGCGGAGCAGGCGGATCTGGTGGTGTATGCCGGGTTCCTGACCATTCTCGATGAACAGGTGGTAGACGCTTTCCCCGGCAAAATGATGAACATTCACCCGGCGTTGATTCCTTCTTTTTGCGGCAAGGGCTATTATGGGCTCCATGTGCATGAGGCGGTGCTGCAAAGCGGAGTCAAGCTGACCGGCGCTACGGTGCACTTTGTGACTGCCGACTGCGACGCCGGTCCCATTATCGCCCAAAAGGCGGTGCCGGTGCTGGAGGGGGACACCCCGGAGGTTTTGCAGCGGCGGGTGATGGAGCAGTGCGAATGGCAGCTGCTGCCTCAGGCGGTGGCACTCTTTTGCCAAGATAAAATTCAGATTACGGGCAACAAGACCCGTATTTTAGATTGAGGTACATTATGGAGATACAACAGCTTTCAACCCTGCTGTCTGGCAACAGCTATCCCGGCCGTGGGATCGTGTTGGGTCGCAGCAAGGACGGGAAAACGGCAATGATCGCCTATTTTATTATGGGGCGCAGCGTCAATTCCCGCAACCGTGTGTTTGAGGAGAACGACCGTGGCGGCATTCGCACCAAGGCTTTTGATGAGAGCAAGATGGAGGATCCGTCTTTGATCATTTACAACCCGGTGCTGTGCTTGGACGGCAAGACCATTGTCACCAACGGTGACCAGACGGATACCATCTATGACTTTATGGCAGAGGGCAAGTGCTATCGCCACGCGCTGCTTACCCGGGAGTTTGAGCCGGACGCGCCCAACTACACCCCCAGAATCAGCGGCGTTGTCAAGCCAAACGGCGACTACAACCTGTCCATCTTAAAGTCCAATATGGGTCGGGGTGACTCCTGCCTGCGTTACTTCTTTGAGTATGCAGCGGTGCCCGGTCTGGGCCATTTGATCCACACCTATAAAGGCGACGGCGATCCGATCCCGTCCTTTGAGGGCGAGCCGGTGCCGGTGGAGATGGACGGCGACCTGGACAGCTTTACGCAAATGATTTGGGACAGCCTGAACGAGGACAACAAAGTTTCCCTCTTCACCCGTTTCATTGATTTGGAGAGCGGTAAGGCAGAGAGTCGGATTATCAATAAAAACAAATAAAATACAGAAAATACAGGAGAATTGGCGGCAAAACGGCAGTTCTCCTAAAAGTCTTTTTTGGAGGTCAAAGAATATGACGGTTTTGGTGGTAGGCGGCGGTGGCCGCGAGCACGCATTGGTGCGCAAGATCAAAGAGTCACCCAGAGTGGACAGTGTGCATTGCTGCCCGGGCAATGGAGGCATTGCCTATGATGCAGTGTGCCACAATGTGGCGGCGATGGATATAGACGGCGTCGTGGCGCTGGCAAAGGAGATTAAGGCAGACCTGGTGGTCGTGGCCCCGGACGATCCGCTGGTGGCCGGTATGGTAGATGCCCTGAACGCGGCTGGCTTTGCCACTTTTGGTCCCCGAGCCAATGCGGCTATCATTGAAGGCTCCAAGGTATTCTCCAAGGATCTGATGCAAAAGTACCACATTCCCACCGCCGAGTATCGGGTATTTGACGATCCTCGGGCGGCCATTGAATACATTACGGAGAAAAACGAATTCCCCACTGTCATTAAGGCGGACGGTCTGGCTTTGGGCAAGGGCGTGCTGATTCCGGAAACTTTGGAAGAAGCGGTGGCCGGTGTTAAGGAAATTATGGAGGACAAGGTATTCGGTGCCTCCGGCAATCATATTGTGGTGGAGGAGTTCCTTACCGGGCCGGAAGTGTCTGTGCTGGCCTTTACTGATGGCAAGTGCGTGCGGCCTATGGTGTCCTCCATGGATCACAAGCGAGCACTGGACGGCGACAAGGGGCTGAATACCGGCGGTATGGGCACCGTGTCCCCCAACCCGTACTATACGGAAGCGGTGGCGCAGCAATGTATGGACACCATCTTCCTGCCCACCATTGCGGCTATGAATGCCGAAGGGCGCACCTTCCAAGGCTGCCTCTACTTTGGTTTGATGCTTACCCCCAAGGGCCCCAAGGTGATTGAATACAACTGCCGTTTCGGCGATCCGGAGACCCAGGTGGTGCTGCCACGGCTGGAAACGGATATTATGGATATTTTTGACGCCATTAACACCGGTACGCTGGCGCAGCTGGACATTCGGTGGAGTGATAAAGCCTGCGCCTGTGTCATTTTGGCCAGCGGCGGTTATCCCAAGTCTTATCCCAAGGGGCTGGAGATCACCGGTCTGACCGATGGGCAGCGAGCGGGAGTTACCGTGTACCATGCCGGTACAGCTCAAAAGGAAGGCAAGCTGGTGACTGCCGGCGGGCGCGTGCTGGGCATTACCGCCTTGGGTGACAATTTGCAGGCGGCGCTGGATACCGCCTATGCCGCTGCACGGGAAGTGCACTTTGACGGTGTGCATTACAGAAAAGACATTGGAGCCCGCGCATTGGCTGCCGGCAAATGTGAATAGGCTATGAACTTTACAAATTGTTATTGACAATTATACAGGCTGTGATATAATAGACACGTTACACACTTTGTATGAATTTTTAATCAAAGAGGCGAAATTATGGCAACTGTTAAAAAGAGCAAAAAACGAATTATCGTTCCCATCGCCATTGTGTTGGTGATCGCCATTATCGTGACCAGTATCGTTATTGTGCGCAAGGTCAACGGCGGCGAGCAGGTGACCCTGCACACCATCTCTACCGGCGATATTTACGAGACGGTCAGCGCTACCGGCGATGTGACCGCAGGCGCCAGCCGTACATACAAGGTCGGCACTGTGGCAACTGTAAAAGAAGTGTTTGTCCAAAAGGGTGACAAGGTCAAAGAGGGCGACAAACTGGCTACCTTTGATACCTCTAATGTGGACGCCCAGATCTCCAAATTGCAGGGGACTTATACGGACGCTAAGAAGGCGTACAACACCGCTCGCAGCAATCAGACTGCCGCTAAGTCGAATTTGGCAGCGGTCAATAAGCAGATCAACACGCTGGAAAAGCAGATTGCCAAGCTGCAAAAGCGTGCCAACACCACTACCTCAAAGAAGAAGACCACAACGAAAAAGCACCGCACCACGCTGCCGACCACAGTCCCCACAACACGGGTGACTACCACCAAAGCAACCACTGCTAAGGCCGCTACCTATACGGTAAAGGCAACGGTGCTGGCCGGCCAGGAGAGCTACGGTACCGTGCAGGTGGGTAATAATACCGCCGGTTCTACCAGTGCAGGTAAATATGACGAGGGTGCAGATGTGGTGATCAAGGCTGTTCCTGTCAAGGATTACAGCTTCTCCGGTTGGTACGATGCCAACGGCACGAAATTGAAGTCCTCCAAGCAGGTGACTGTTCAGGTGCGTGGTAATGTGCAGTATATTGCGCAGTTTGAGAAGACCAGCACCACCGGTGCGCTCAAGGATCTGTCCGATACCTTGGCCGAGATTGCCGATAATATTCGCGATATGACCAATGATGTGGATACCATGCTGCAGATCATGAAGACCACAGCGGACGCCATCAGTAAGGCGTTGGATAGAAATATTACCGATGGCAACGCCATCGCCAACGCGGTGGAAAAGGCCATTCGTGACGCCATCAGCGACGGCTTGATTAACGAGGACAATCTGAAAGTGATGGGCGATGTGCTGGCAAAGAGTATTGCGCAGGCTGTAAAGGAAATTGATTGGAAGAGCGTTGCAAAAGACTTGACCAGTACGACGGATGTACAGTTGACCACCAAGCAGCTGCAATTGGCTGCCCTGTATGCCCAGTCCAAAATGTATGCGGTAGAGGCTTCCGACACCGCTGTCAGCGCACAAAAGAGCGTGATGGAGGGTGCAGAGAGCGCCCTGACCGCTTTGCAGGATGCAAATAAGGACTTGCAGGCCGGTTGGACCGCTTCTTTTGACGGCACCATCACCACCTGCGATTTGGTGGCAGGAGGACAGACTTCTCTGGTCAATGACGGTATTGTGCTGGAGAATATGAACACCATGGTCGTGACCATCAGCCTGAGTGAGTACGATAACCATCGGGTGAAGGTGGGTATGCCCTGCACCATTACCACCGCTTACGGTAAGTATGAGGGCGAAGTGACTGCCAAGGCGCCTACCGCCACCGGCGGATCTGCCGGCTCTATCTTGGACAATGTAGGCTCCATGGCCGGCATCAGCGGCCTGTCCAGTCTGACCAGCTCCGGTGCAGGCGTGGAGTGTACGGTAGAAGTGAAACACCCGGACGAGAACATTATCATCGGTTTTGAAGCCAATGTGGTGATTAGCACCGGCGAGTACCTGGGCGTTGTGACTGTGCCCACCGGCTCTATTGTGCTGGATAAGACCGGCACCTATGTGTACCTCTACAACGAGGAGAAAAAGACGGTCACCAAGACTGCCATTACCACCGGTGCCATGTCGGACAGCGCATACCAGGTAACCGACGGCCTGAAAGCCGGGGACAAGATCGTTGCCGCACCGTCCTCTACCTATAAGGAAGACACCTTTAAGGTCAAGGTGGTTGACAAACTGAGTACAACGAAATAAGGAGCACTTTTTGTGAACATTTCAGAAAGCTTTAAAATCGCTGTCAAAGCCATAAAGGCGAACTGGATGCGCTCGCTCCTGACCATGCTGGGTATCATTATCGGTATCAGCTCCGTGATCATGATCGTGGGAGCCGGTACCGGTGCCCGGGACTATATCGTCTCGCTGATCGAGGATATGGGCTCCAACGCCGTGATGGTCTCGGTAGATACCACCCAGGCGACCGACAACGACTACATCACCTTAAAGGATGTAGAAAATATTAAAAGCCGTGTAAACGGCGTAGATCGCTGCTCGCCTATGCTGATGGGCTTTGGTAAGGCCACCATTGACTCCCAGGCCAAGGAAGCTACCGCCATGCTGGTTGGCGTAAACAGTGATATTCAGTACGCCTTGACCGAAGGCTGCACCTACGGTCGGTTCTTTACCGATGAGGAGTACAACGCCAATTCGCCTATTGCCGTGATCGGTATTAACAGTGCTCAAAGTGTATTTGGGTATGAAGATGTGACCGGCGAGTATGTGACTGTGTCCTCCAGCGGTAAGTCCATGAAGGTCAAGGTAGTGGGTGTGGCCAATATTGACCAGATTGCTCAGTCCGCCGGCGGCAGTTCCTCTCTGTCAACTATGTTTCAGCAGAACGAGGACTCTCCGGTGATCGCCCTGTTTATGCCCTGTACCACACTGACCCAGATCACCGGCGCCAACTCCAACCTGAGCTCCATTTTCGTGATCGCCCAGGACGGTGCAGACAATGACGCCGTAGGTAACGCCACCGTCAACTACTTAAAGGCGGCTCACGGCAATTTTGCCAAGAATATGTACATTGCCCAGAATATGGCCACCTATATTCAGATCGTGGATATCGTTATGCAGGTGCTGACCGCATTTATTGCCTGCGTAGGCGCCATTTCTCTGATCGTAGGCGGTATCGGCGTGATGAACATTATGCTGGTGTCCGTAACCGAGCGAACGCGGGAGATCGGCATACGAAAGTCCTTGGGCGCCAAGACCAAGGTAATCACCTTGCAGTTTCTAACCGAATCGGTGATTTTGTGCTTGATCGGCGGTATCATTGGCCTTGTATTGGGTATTGCAGGCGCGTATGCGGCCTGTGCCGTTATCAATATTACCCCAAAGATCACTTGGTGGGTGATCCTGCTGGCACTGGCATTCTCCAGCGGTGTTGGGCTGTTCTTCGGCATTTACCCGGCCCGCAAGGCTGCTAAGCTGTCGCCTATTGAGGCGCTGCGCCGAGAGTAAGTCAAAATTTATACAAAGTAAGACCGTATCGACAGGCATAGTCGGTACGGTCTTTATTTTAGGTATTGAAAAAGATGGCATAATAGTGTAGAATAAAAGGACATTTTGAGCGTATGCGCAAGAATAAGGGAGGACCCTTGTATGGAGAGTATTCAGCAGGTGATCGACCGCTTTGATTTTCAGGGCAAGACGGCGGATTGCCGGGCCTTTGGCAACGGCCATATCAATACAACCTATATCATTACCACCGATCTGCCGGAGGGCGGTCAGCAGCGGTACGTGCTGCAGAAGGTCAATCACAATGTATTTCGTGACATTGACCGGCTGATGCAGAATGTGTTTGCAGTCACTTCCTTTTTGCAGGAGAAGATTCGGGCTGCCGGTGGCGACCCGGATCGGGAGACCCTGCACTTTATCAAGACCAAGGATGGCGCGCAGTATTACACTGCACCGGATGGGGACTACTTCCGCGCCTATGTGTTTGTAAAGGACTCTATCAGCTATGACGCGGTGGAGAGCGCAGCTCTGTTCCAAAAGAGCGGCGAGGCATTCGGCCGGTTCCAGCACCTGCTGGCGGATTTTCCGGCTGAGACTCTGTATGAGACGATTCCCAATTTTCATAATACCCTGTGGCGGTATGAGAACGAGTTTCTCCCGGCGGTAGAAGCCGACAAGGCCGGTCGTGCCGCCGCTGTGCAGGCGGAAATTCAGTTCGTAAAGGACCGCAAGGCGGACACCCATCGGCTTAGCGACCTGGCGGCTGCCGGTCAGTTGCCCCTGCGGGTGACCCATAATGATACCAAGCTGAATAATGTACTGTTTGACGCCACCGCCGGCGAAGCCATTTGTGTGATCGACCTGGACACGGTCATGCCGGGTCTTGCCCATTATGATTTTGGCGACTCTATTCGCTTTGGCGCCAACACCGCTGCCGAGGACGAGGCGGACCTGTCCAAGGTGAGTTTGGATCTGGAGTATTTCGGCGCCTATGCCAAGGGATTTTTGTCCCAGGCGGGGGAGAGCCTGACCCAAACGGAGATTGACCAGTTGGCCTTTTCTGCCAAGTTGATGACCTTTGAGTGCGGTATGCGCTTTTTGACCGATTACCTGAACGGCGACACCTACTTTAAGACCGCTTACCCGGAGCATAACCTGGTGCGCGCCCGCAACCAGTTTGCCCTGGTGGCGGACATGGAGCGCAAAATGGACCAAATGGAAGCGCTCATTGCTGCACTGTAAAAAGAAATAGCAAAGAATATGGGAGGCACTCTGTTTGGAGCGCCTCCGTATTTTTCAGAGGGCTTTTTATGCTGAGAAGATCCATATCTGGAGCACACAGGCAAAATATAAAAGCGCAACCCATAGGGGTTGCGCTTTTTTGTATAGATTTTGATAAGAACAAACGCATAGAGGGCGCTTATACAGGTGCCTTATGTGGATTTCTGCCTTTCCTGTACGGCAGCGCAGAAAGCAGATAGGCGATCCCCGGCAGGCACAGAAATAAAAAGAACATAGCGAAGCGCGGCGTTGCAAATGACGGATCCGTTGCGAAGTCGGCACCGGCATATAGCGCCCGGTTGATTTGACGGACGGCGGTTCCGCTAAAGCCACTGATCGCAAACACCAGCCCTTGCAGCAAAGCAGACACACCGGTGGACAGCTTGATGAGTAAGGATTGCCCGGACACAAAAATGCCGTCCCGGCGTATGCCGCTTTCTTTCTCCGTTAGGTCTGCTGCGTCTGCAATTAAAATGGATTGCACGGTATTGACCAGACCGCAGCAAAACATATTACAAAACAGAAGCAGGATCAAGAGCGTAAAGGGCAGGGCTTGTGTTAGCTGCTGCGGTCGGCAAAGGAACAGCGCAAAGGCGGCCAATAAAGCCAGTCCTGCAAACACATTGGCTTGTGCAAATGTGGTGGCTGCGCCGTGCTTGTCTGCCAGTTTGGGAGCTGCACCTGCGGCGATGAGTTGGCCTAAAAAGGCTGGAATGCCTAAGAGCAGCATATAGTGCACATAAGGTGTGCGCCCGTTATTGCCAAAGTAGTAAGACAGCACGGTCATTTGCAGCAAATTCATCAGCCCGGTAGGCGTGCGCAGCAATCCGGAGAGCAAAATGCGACGATAACTTTGCATGCGCCACATTTCCGTAAGATTTCGCCATAGGCTGCGCTTTTCTGCCGGTGGAGCGGTCACGCGCTCCCGGGTGCAAAAGCCTACCGGCTGAAACAGGAGCGTGCCCAGAAACAAAAAACTGCCACAGACCAAGACGGTCCCCATTTGCAGCCCCAAGGTAGGGTCGTTTAGCTGTCTGGAAAAGTGATTGCCCGCAGCCTGAGATAACGGCAATAGCAGCAAACTGATACCGGCACCGCAAATTCCTGCAACGATCCGTGCCTGTGCCAGCAATGCGTTGCGGTCCTTGCGGCTTTTTGTCATTAAGTTTGGCAATGTCCATAGCGCTACGTCGCCGAAGCAAAAGCAAATGCCAAAGCCGATGAAACTAAGCCCGGCAGCCAGTAAGATACCCAGGCGGGCGGTGGATGTTTCTGCTGCCGTATATGGACGATTAAGAAAGCAGAGCAGCGAAAAAATAAAAATCGGCAGCGGCGAAAATATAAGATAAGTGCGGCATTTGCCTTTGGTATTTTGACTGCGGTCAATGCGCATACCCACATAGGGATCACACAGGAATTCGGCTATTTTAGATAGCAGGGTGATGGTGCTGATGGCCAGTGCAGGCAAAAAGATCACACTTTGAAAATAGTAGGTCAGCCCGGTGCCGATCACGCCGTATATCAAGTTTTGACCCAGCATACCCAGTAGATAGATGGTCCGTTCTCTTTTTGTGTAAGTATCCATATTTCCTCCTTACATACCAACGGTATGTATAAATTCAAAGAATAGCCGCTGCAAAGCAGCGGGCGAATGGGCGTTTATAATTGATCTAAATAAGGTTGCAAGGGCGCTAAGTCCAGCCCGGTGGGTTCGCAAAGGGTGCAGAGAAATGCCAGCTTTTGCTTCCGCTTTTCCGGGCCATCAGCAAATACCAGCGGGCTTAGCCAAAGATTGGCAAGCAGCGCCACCACTTCTGCAAAGGCTGTCGGTTCGGCCACTTGCAGCGAACCGTCGGCAATGCCCGCTTCGACCACCGGCAAAAAGGCGGTAGGCGCAATTTCTTCTACGCTGCGATACAGCAAGTCGCGCAGCATTTGGGGAGAGTTACGCAGTTGCACACCCAGTTTGCGGAATTGGGCTTCCTGTGGGTCTGTAATGGCAGCGAGCAGCATTTGGGTCAGCTTTTGACTGCCGGTTAATGTTGTGGATACTGCGATTTTTTGCCAAGTGGCGGACAGGGAATTGTTCTCAAAAATACGGGCGGCAACGGCGTTTAAGATCGCTTCCTTGGAGGAAAAATGGTGGTACACCGCGCCTTTGGTCAAGCCGCCCAGCTGGTCGATGATATTCTGTATGGTGGTGTGTTCGTACCCCTGCTGCAAAAACAGGCGTGTGGCGGTATCTAAAATTTGTTCCCGGGTCTGTTCCGGGTATTTATTCCTGCTCATAGCTCCTCCTTACATACCAATGGTATGTATAAAGCATAACACAGGTTTGCTCCTTTGTCAATAAGAAAAAGCAGCCTGCCGTAGCAGACTGCTTTGTGTTTATATGAGATTTGTTGGATCAAACCACGCCCTGCGCCATCATGGCATCGGCCACTTTCATAAAGCCGGCGATGTTGGCACCAACAACGAAGTTGTCCGTGGCATTGTACTTTTCACAAGCCTCTTTCATGTTGTGGTAGATGTTGACCATGATGCCTTGCAGCTTGGCGTCTACCTCATCAAAAGTCCAGCTGGAGCGAATGGAGTTCTGGCCCATCTCCAGTGCGGAGGTGGCTACGCCGCCGGCGTTGGAAGCTTTGCCGGGCAGGAACAGAATGTGATTTTGCAGGAACACCTCTGTGGCCGCTGCGTCCGTGGGCATATTGGCGCCCTCACACACTGCGTAGCAGCCGGTGTCTACCAGGCGCTGCGCCTGCGCGGCGTGGATCTCATTCTGGGTAGCGCAGGGGAGCGCCACATCGCAGGTCACGGCGTCCCACACAGAGCCCTCTGCATAAGTTGCGGTGGGGTGGCTCTCCGCATACACAGAAATGCGCTTTCTGTCCACTTCCTTAATCTGCTTTACAGCCTCTACGTCAATGCCGTTTTCGTCAATCACGTAGCCGGTAGAATCGGAGCAGCAGATGACTTTTGCACCTAACTGCCGAGCCTTCTCCATGGCGTAAATGGCCACATTGCCGGAGCCGGACACGGCCACACGAGCACCTTTAAGATCCTTATTGTGGTCCTTGAGCATTTCCTCGGTAATATACACCAGGCCGTAGCCGGTAGCCTCTGTACGGGCAAGGGAGCCGCCGAAGCTCAGGCCCTTACCGGTGAGCACGCCCTCGGAGCGGTTCGTCAGTTTCTTGTACTGACCGTATAAGTAACCTACCTCGCGGGCACCGGTGCCGATGTCGCCGGCGGGTACGTCCTCGTCCGCACCTACATATTTATACAGCTCATTCATAAATGCCTGGCAGAAGCGCATCACTTCCATATCGCTCTTGCCCTTGGGGTCAAAGTCAGAGCCGCCCTTGGCACCGCCGATGGGCAGGCCGGTCAGGCTGTTTTTGAAGATCTGCTCAAAGCCCAGAAACTTGATGATAGACAGGTTTACGCTGGGGTGCAGGCGCAGACCGCCTTTGTAGGGGCCGATGGCAGAGTTAAACTGCACGCGGTAGCCGCGGTTTACATGCACCTGGCCATGATCGTCCACCCACGGAATGCGGAACATGATCTGCCGTTCCGGCTCAACCAGCCGCTCCAATAAGCTGGTTTTCTGGTATTTCGGATCGTTGTTGACCACCGGCGCCAATGCGTCTAAAACCTCTGTGGCGGCCTGGATAAATTCCGGCTGATCCGGGTTCTTTGCTTTCAGATCTGCCAGCACTTTTTCTGTATAAGTCATACAAAATCCCTCTCTTCAGAAGCGTTGCTTCCGTTTATTTTTGTATAAATTATACCAATATCATAGGTATTAGTCAATGTACGCGTATCTATTTTTCCACTTTGCACAAAAAAGATTGCCGTGAGTTTTCACTCACGGCAAAATTGAATAAAAATGCGTTTTTCGGTGTACGCCGGTCAGCTACAAATTAACTGACCGTAGCCTTTGCCTCGTTTGTAGATCACGCAGGTTTGGCCGTTCGGCGCCAGATAAACAAAGAAGCTGTGTCCCAGCATTTCCATTTGCACGATGGCCTCATCGTCGGTCATCATTTGCAATTGAATGTTCTTTTTGCGCTGAATATCCACAGCGGAGCTGTCATAGCTCTCAAAGTCGTCCATGGTCACTTCTTCTATGGGCTCCAGCATGGAGGCGATCTGGTCAATGCCGCCCTTACGCTTCTTATCTACCAGGTAGGTCTTTAGCTTGCGCAGCTTTCGCTTCAGGTCGTCTACTGCCATATCAATGACCGGCTCAATCTTGTCTGCCCGTGCCTCGCCGCGGATAAAGGAGCCAATGTACTTGACTGTAATGTCGCACTTGTAGCCGTCCTTTACCTTGGCTAAGGTCACATCAAAGGAGGCGTTGTCCGGCAGCATTTTTTCAATGCGCTGCAATTCTTTGTCAATACCGTCTTTGGTGCCTTGCTTTAGGTCAAATCCTCTTGCCGTAATGTTGATCATACTATCACCCCTTTGGGAATTCAGAGGCATACCTCTGTACCCATATTATACACCACCGGGAGAAAAAGAAAAAGTATTGAGGTTTTGGCTGTTTTGTAGTATAATATATAGCCGACGGCTCCGTTGCGGGCACAACGAAAATCGACGGGGATTTACCTATGCGTAAAACGAGACGAACCGGAATAGATAAGCTGCATACGCTGCTGTTTGGGCAGGATCTGCGGATTACAGAGGGCGAACCGTATTGTCAGGTGCGCCCTTTTGATTTTGCTGCAGATTTTGAGCCGCGGCACCTAACAAAACCGCTGCCCGCCCCGGCAGGGGAAGTGATTGACATTCGCACTTTTGGAGCGGATCCGGCGGCGGAGGATAACGCTGAGGCCGTACAGCAGGCGGTGGATGCGGCGGCGAAAGTAGGCTGCACTGTGCTGGTAGACGGGGGTAGCTATCCCATGTCTACGGTGGAGCTGCGCAGCGGGGTGACGCTGTTTATTACCCCGGGCAGCTTTCTTGCCGCGCGACCGGACGGTAAGGGCTTTCGCCACAAAGCGCTGCTGTATGGCCGGGATCTAACCAATGTAACCCTCACCGGTGGCGGCGGTTTGGAGGGAGAGGGTCACCGCTTTGGCCTGTGCCCGGCGTTGCCGCAGAACTGTACCAAACCGGCAGACTTGATTGATGTGATCGAAATGCGGCGCACCTACCGTGCCCAGCTGCGCTTTGCCCACCCCAGTAAGTACGGCGGGCTGCTGTGCTTGGAGCAGTGCCAAGGGGTGCATATCCACCATTTTCTTTTCCAAAACAGCGCCCACTGGACCTGTCGGCTGCAAATGTGCCGGGATGTGCTGGTAGAGTACGCCGCCATTCGGAATAATCGAAATGTAGCCAACGCAGACGGCTTTGATATTGTAGGTGGGCAGGACTTGACATTTCGGCACTGTATGGTGTCTACTGCGGACGACGGTTTTGTTTTTAAGCACGCCGTATGGTTGGGCAGCAGCGGCGAAATGCGCCATATTTTGGTAGAGGACTGCCGGGTAGACAGTCGCACCAACTGTATAAAAATCGGCACGGAGACCACTTGTCCCATTACGGATGTGACTGTGCGCCGGTGCCGGCTGGAACTGCAAGATCTGTACCCGGGCGCTGTCAGCGGTATCAGTGTAGAGGCCTGCGACGGCTCAGTGGTATCGCAGGTGCATTTTGAAGATATGGAGATGACCCGCTGTACCTGCCCGATTTTTGTGCGACTGGGCAACCGCAACCGAGCAGCCACCGTGACCGCAGAGAGTGCCAACGCGGTAGAGTTCGGCGCTAAGAAGCAGCCCGGCGGCACGGTGGACAAGCACCGCTTTGACGGCAAAAGCGCCGTGCGGGACATTACTTTTAATAGGATCACAGCCCGGGAGGCGGAAATTCCCATCATCATTGCCGGGTATCGCCAGCAGGGTCGAACCCATCGTGTGGAGCGGGTGACGCTGCGTGACGTGCAGATCACCTATGCCAATCGGCCGGAGATCGTGGATCGGCGGCTGTTTATCCCGGAATATGTGCGCACATATCCGGAGGGCTGGCGCTTTCGTAATCTGCCGTCCTACGGCATTTGGGCACGGCACACCCGGGACCTGTGCTGCTCCCATGTAACCGTTTTCCACCCTCGGTATACGCAGCGGCCGTTTCGCATTTTGCAAGACTGCCCCGGCGCTCGGCTCACCGATACATACGGCGAAAGTCAGGGCCTGTTTGGCACGGACAAAGAGAAAGGATAAAAGAAAATATAAGAAAAGAGCACACCATAATCGGTGTGCTCTTGCTGTTTATCCGGCTTAGATGGTGCCGTCCCAGGTGGAGACTTCCGTTGCCTTTTTCTCCTCCTCATCGAACCAGTGGGTGGTGACCGCCTTGCTCTCTGTGTAGAAGCGATAAGCGTCCTTACCCAGGCAATGCAGGTCGCCGAAGAAAGACTTTTTGTGCCCGCTGAAGGGGATAAAGCCTACCGGTACCGGAATACCCACGTTGATGCCGACCTGGCCGCCGTCGGTACGGCGGGCAAACTCCCGGGCATAGTAGCCGCTCTGGGTATAGATTACGGAGCCGTTGGCATAGGGGTTGGCGTTCATAATGGCCAAGCCCTCCTCAAAGTCCTTGCACCGTTTGATGCATAGCACCGGACCAAAGACTTCTTCGTCGCCGATGGTCATATCTGCCGTTACATGGTCAAAGATGGTGGGGCCTACAAAGTAACCGTTCTCGTAGCCCTCCACAACGGTGTTACGGCCGTCCAGCACCAGGGTGGCGCCTTCGGCTACGCCCTTGTCAATATCAGCCAGTACCTCTTTATAATGCTTTTCATAAGTGATGGGACCCAGGCGGGAGCTCTTATCCCAGGCGGGACCGCAGTTCACTTTCTCCGCCTGCTTTTTCAGCTCCGCCACAAAGGCGTCTGCAATGCTGTCCTGTACCACGCAGCAGGACAGCGCCATGCAGCGCTGACCGGCGCAGCCGAATGCGGAGTTGATCACGCCGGCTACCGTACGCTCTAAGGCGCAGTCCTCCATCACCAGGGCATGGTTCTTGGCCTGGCACAGGGCCTGGCAGCGCTTGCCGTTGGCAGCGGCTTTTTCATAGATTTTCAGACCCACCGGGGTGGAGCCAACAAAGGTAATGCCCTTAACATCCGGGTGCTCCAGAATGGTGTTGATCTCATTGCGAGAGCAGGTGACCACATTGATGACACCGTCTGGCACGCCTGCGTCCTTGTACAGTTGAGCAAAGAGCATGGCGGTCTTGGGGGTCAAGGAAGCGGCTTTCAGTACCAGGGTGTTGCCGGCGGCAATACAGGTGGGTGCCATCCAGCCAAAGGGGATCATGGCCGGGAAGTTTACAGGCACAATGCCGGCAAACACGCCCAGCGGCTCTCTGTATTTCACGGTATCATACCCGCGGGAGGCGTCCATAATGGACTCACCCATCATCAGGGACGGTACCTGGGTGGCCAGCTCCGTGCCTTCTTTTGCCTTGAGCACATCTCCCTCGGATTCTGCCCAAACTTTGCCGTTTTCCTTGGCAACGCTCATGGTCAGTTCATCCATGCGCTCCAGGATCAGTTCCCGCACTCTATATAGAATCTGTGCCCGCTTAATGGCCGGGGTGGCGCTCCAGCCCGGATAGGCAGCTTTGGCGGCCGCAATGGCCTCCAGCACCTCATCGTTGGTGCAGCAGGGCGCCTGGCCGGTGATTTCGCCGGTGGACGGATTGTGCAGGTCGTACCATTTGTCCGTCTTGGACTCACGGAACTGGCCGTTTACAAAATACTTTAGCTTTTCTGCCATAGATTTTACCTCTCTTATCCTCCCCGCCGCAAAGCGGAGCATAATTTTGCAATTTCATTGTACCACAGCTTCTACGCCAAAATCAATACCCAGCCGTCGAGAACGGCCTAAATTGAACAAAAGTGCGCCTGCCGTCACATTTGATCGACGCCTGCATAGAATGGGTAAGAAATAACGGCAAAGAAGGGGTAGTATGGGCGAGTGTACCGTGGTATTGGTGGGCGGCAACAATGGGAGCAAGGAGCATTTGCTGCAGGAGCTTTTGGGGCGGCGGCAGGGGGGCGCCTGGTGTTATTCATACCGGCATATTACTTATGATTTGCGGCTGCTGCCTCTGTGCGCTCTGCAAAGTCCGGCGCTGCGCGGGGCGGACTGTACGGTGCTGGTGACCCCGGCGCTGGATCTGCAGCGGGCACTGGCGGCGTTGCCTGCCCTTTGGCAGCGCAGTCATCGGCTGGTGGTGTACATCACGGATAGGGGTGCTGCCCGGCGGCGCGGTGTTATCATTGACCCGGCAGCGTTGTCTGCCGGGCTGGGGTGCCCGGTGGTGGTGGCCACCCCTTACAGCAGCCGTGGGGTCAATCGGCTGCTGGCTGCGGTGGATCGGGTGGTACATTTTCCGCCGGTGCCCCATACCCTGGGGGATACGCATATTCAAACGGTACTGGCGGCAGCGGTGCGCCCGGGGAATCGTGTGCGCACATTCCGTCGGTGCCGGGTGTGGACGGCGGCGCTGTGCGTGACCCTGTGGGCGTTGGCTGCTTTGCTCTTGGCGTTGCTATTGCCTTTTGGCAGGGGATAGAGCGTTTTTTAGTCATATATTAGAGAGAGGAAACCGCAGCCCTGACATTCTCTGCTAAAAGAATCGGGTTCGGCACGACGTCTCCACAGTTCAAAGCGGTAGCAAATGCTGCCGCTTTTTTCTTAGCTGTACTGCTTTAACGCTGTGCTACGCTACAATTTCCTGAATTTGGCGAATATTTATGCAAGATCATGAATTTCTGCTTGCATTTTTGTCAGAGTTATCTTAAAATATAATTATCTTTTTTCAAAATCTGAACAGGAGGCCTGAACATGAGAGAAGAATCCAAATCCTATGCCCGCGAAGCTATGGACATTGTGGAACACGCCGCACACAAGATCGGCTCCCGCTTGCCCGGCTCTGACGGTGAAATCAAATTCCATCAGTATATGGGCGACAAGCTGCGCGACATCGGCATTGAACCGAAGACGGAGGAGTTCGCCGTTTCACCCCGTTCCGGTATCGGCGGTCTGTCCTATGCCGGTTGGTCCGGCGTGATCCTGAGCATCGGCGCCATTATCGCCCTGGCCTGCGGCTTTAATAAGCTGTGGTACGCCCTGGCCGCGCTGGGTCTCATTACGATCTTTTGGCTGGTGATGAGCTGCTTTTTCTACAAGACCTGGTTTGATATGTTCTTCCCCCAAGAGATCAGCCGCAATACCCTTGGTGTGCTGGAGCCGGAGGACGGCAAGTATGACTATACCATTATCCTGTCCGGCCATACGGATACGTCCTGGTGCTGGCGCCACAGTGAGCACGCATATAAGTATGCCAAGACCAAGCCGATTATGGGCCTGATCGCTACATACGGCAAGGTGGGCTTCGGCGCGGTTTGCTTTTTCTTTATTGCGCTGTTTTCTGTGTTTATGGCTGTCGTGAACATTTGCGATTACGCCGGCGCCCAGTGGGCACAGACCATGCTGGCCTCTCAGGGCTGGGACACCTTTATGTTCATTATGAACTTCGTGCCTATCGTCACCGCCATTGGTTCTCTGTTTGTGGTGATGTGGGGCGATCCCAATCCCCGCAACGCTTCTCGCGGCGCTATGGATAACGCCACCGGCATCGGCCTGAGCTATGCGGTGATCAAGTATTTCAAGGAGCACCCGGAAAAGATGCCTAAGAACTGCCGCATTGTAGACGCCAATATCGGCTCTGAGGAGGCGGGTCTGCGCGGCTCCATGCATTTTGCCCAGGAGCACCGCTTTGACGATCTGTCCCAGAACGCCTGGAACATTAACATTGACTCTGTGGCAGATAAAGAGTATTTTGAAGTGGTGATCAAGGACGACTGGCAGGGCGTGCGCTTTGATACGGATATGGAAAAGATGTTTAAGGACACCTTTAACGAGCTGGGTATCGAGAGCAAAACAAACGGTTGTATCCACAATCCCGTTGGCGGCTGCGACTCTACACCTATGACCCGCGCGGGTATTAAGTCCGTGACCTTTGCGGCCCAGAACCCCATGCTTACCTATTATTACCACACCTGGCGGGATATGCCGGAGCGGTTTGAGATGGAGACTGTAGGCGACGGCTTTGATGTGATCCTTGGCGTGATCGACAAGATCGCTGCTTTCCAGGAAAAGAACGGCTACAACGGTCCCCAGAAGAAATAAATCAAAAATGCAGCCCGGTAAGGTTCCTTGTCGGGCTGTTTTTGTGTACTTATGTAAGGTATGATGATGCTCCGCTCTACGTTTCAAAGATATGCCGCCATGCAGCAGCTTGCCGCGGATACCATGCAATTTATTCAAAGCTATATACAGGTGGGTCAGACTGTGGATCAGATCAAGACCTTGTGCGAAACCTACATGTTGGCCCATGGTGCGCAATCGTTTTGGTACTACGATGTAGGTGCTTTGGTTTTTCATCATCCGGATACGCTGCTTTCTGTGTCCGGTCGGGAGTATGTGCCGGCGCATACCTGTATTCAGTCAAATGATATGATCACCATTGATCTGTCGCCGCAACGGCGGCGGATCTGGGGCGATTTTGCCCGGACATTTGTTGTGCAAAATGGGCAGGTAGTTCGGCGATTAGATGATATTAGAGAAGCGGAAATCCGCAATGGCCTACGCTTTGAGAATCAGTTGCACGCGGAATTGAGACGCTTTGTAGATAGAAATACGACCTTTGAGCAGCTTTATGCGTATATGAACGATTATATTCGTGCGCAAGGGTATCAAAATTTGGATTTTAACGGCAATTTGGGTCACTCTATTGTGAAAAACAAAAATCACCGTATTTATATTGAAGCCGGTAATCACAAAAAATTGAGCCGGGTGCGTCTTTTCACTTTTGAACCGCACATTGCACTGATCAACGGCATTTATGGGTTTAAGAAAGAGAATATCTATTATTTTGATGGCGGGCATTTACGCCTCTTAGCTGATACGGAAGATACATATTGCGGTTGACCGGCTACCTTGACACGAAGCGCTTTGGCGTGTTATATTGAGGCTGAAAGAGGTGAACGATGTGAAAAATCGTGTTTATACGGCTTCTCGGGCGCTGGCGTGTTTGATTTTGCTGGTGTTGATTTTTACCGGATGCCAGATGAAAAATCAAAAGGCGGATGTGTCAGATGTACAGATCGATTACGGTACTTCTGCGCGCTATACAAGAGCAGATATTGATGCGTGCGCTGCTTTAGCAAAGGCGCAATTCTCCGGGTTTAGCCACAAGTTGGTTTTACAGCGTTTGATTTTTATGGGCGATGATTATTGCCCCTCCGGCGATTGCCTGATTTTAAAAGCTGTGTATTATGACGGATATATCGACCAAACCGTAACGGATTTCGGTTGGCGGTTTTCGCCCGGAGAGGACGGAGAATGGTACATAGAGGATTTCACAGAGCTGTCCAATATGGGCGATCACATATAATGTTTATAAAAAAGGACCGATGGTATGCAACCGTCGGTCCTTTTTTGCGCTGTTTAGTTGTTGTGGGGGAAGATGACGGTCAGCATCCACTTGAAATTCTCCGGGGCGTACACCGAATGGGGCTTTTTGGCGGGCATCACCAGCGCCTCTCCGGGCTTTACCAGGTAGGGTACACCGTCTATGGTGAACTGACCCACACCCTCCAGCACGGTAACCATAGCGTCGCCGGTGGAATCATGGGTGCCGATCTCCTCACCGGCTGCAAAGGCAAACAGGGTCACGCTGACGGCGTCATTCTGCGCCAGGGTTTTGCTGACCACTTGGCCGGGCTGCACCTGGACTTGATCTGCAAGACGGAAAATCGCCTCATGAGGTACATTCTTAATATAAGGCATCGTTGCACTTCCTTTCTTTGATCTTATCTCTATTATAGCAAACCCGCAGCCAAATATCCACCATAAAATAAAACCCGCCGGCAGAAGTCGGCGGGTCGTTTTGGTATGGCCGGTTATTTCAGCTTTTCTGCCCAGGCGGTGACGGCGGGCATGGGGGTCTCCTGGCGGTCGCCGCCGGTGGAGTCGAACTGCACATCCGTTTGGGCTATGACTTTTGCGCCCTTGGCACAGGCTTTCATGTCCGCCAGCGCATGGCCGGGCCAGCCGCCGTGGGTGGCAAACAGGACCAACTCTTTGCCGGTCAGATCTGTTTCTGTTAAGAAAGTGCGCACAGCCGGGGCCATGGTGTACCACCAGGTGGGGGTGCCCAGCACAATGCGGTCATAGTATGCCGGGTCCTTGTCCAGGGGCTTGATGGGCGGGCAGACCTTGTTTTGCGTCTCTGTCTTGGACAGACCGTACACCAACTGGTCATAAGAGCAGTTGTAGGGCTGCACCGTGTCAATGGCTGTCAGGTCTGCGCCCAGGGTGGACGCGATCTCCCGGGCGATCTTCTTGGTATTGCCCCGGGATTGGGAATAATAGACGACCAATGTTTTTGCCATTTTCGTTCTCCTTACAGGTTTTGCAGATCGTCGCTGATTTGCGCGGAGGTTAGGCGGTTTTCTTCCAGCACCGATTGCACATCGTAGCGATCCAGAAATTCTTTTTGCAGGCCGTAGCACAGCACCTTGGTGTCTGTTCTGCCGTAGTAGGCTGCGATTTTTTGGCCAAAGCCGCCGTCCAGCACGCCGTCCTCCAGGGTGACTACGGTTTTATGGGTCTTGCCCAACTGGGCCAGCAGTTCCTTGTCCAGCCCGGTGATATAGTAGGGGTTGATCACCGTGGGGCGCACGCCGGTGCGCTTTTCATATTCCGCAGCCGCTTGCTGTGCCAGGGGATAAAAGCTGCCCAGGCCGATAAAGGCCACATCGCTGCCCGACTGGGTCACTTCATAGGTGTTCAGCTTGCCATAGTCCTTGGTGACTGCCTTGCCGTCGGAGAGTACGCCGCAGGCCGGTACGCGAATAGCTACCGGGTGCTCCCGTTGGTTCATGCTCCAGTGCAGCATGGCAAAATACTCCTCCTTGGTGGTGGGGGCCAGGTACACCAGGTTGGGAATGTTAGAGATCATGGGAATGTCAAAGATGCCCAGGTGGGTCACATCGTTCATACCGTACACAGAGGCGGCGAACACCAGCAGGGTGGCCGGGTTGTTATTGATGCACAGGTCCTGGCTTAGCTGGTCATAGGTGCGCTGCAAAAAGGAGCTGTACACGCCATACACCGGCTTGGCACCGCCGGCTGCCAGTCCGCTGGCCAGCGCTACGGCGGTCTCCTCGGCAATACCCACATCCATGAATTGTTTGCCTGCCTGCTTACGCAGATCCTCGGTAAAGCCGAATACGGTGGGGGTGCCGGAGGTGATGGCCACCACTTTGGGGTCCTTTTGTATTTCCTCCAGCAGATACCGGGCGGTCAGATCGCCGTAGTCCTCGCCCTCAAAGTGCACTGTGCTCTCGCCGGTTTTAGGGTCGAAGGGCATACACCAGTGCCAGTTCTCCTTGTGGGTCTCTGCCGGGGCGTAGCCCTTGCCTTTCTCGGTGACAATGTGCACCACTACCGGGTGGTCGCAGTCCTTGACTTGCTGAAAGGTCTCAATCAGCGCGTCTGTGTGATTGCCCTCCGGCTGGAATACATAATCAAGCCCCATAGCGCGGAACAGGTTGCACTCTGCCTTGCCGCCGGTTTGGCGCAGCAGCTCCAAATTTTTATAAATGCCGCCGTGGTTCTCTGCAATGGACATACCGTTGTCGTTAACCACGATGATCAGGTTGCTGTCCATCTCGCCGGCCAGGTCCAGCCCCTCCAGTGCCTCGCCGCCGGACAGAGAGCCGTCGCCGATAATGGCCACCACATTGTGGTGCTCGCTCTTGGCGTCCCGGGCCTTTGCCAAGCCGCAGGCCAGGCTGACGGAGGTGGAAGTGTGGCCCAGTGTAAATGGGTCGTGGGCACTCTCCTGGGGCGCGCTGTACCCGGTAATATCGTCATACCGGGCCGGGTCTAAGAAGCCGTAGCTGCGCCCGGTAAGCATTTTGTGGGGATAGGTCTGGTGAGACACATCAAAGACAAACCGGTCCTTGGGGGAGTCAAACACTGTGTGCAGGGCAATGGTGGCCTCCACCAGTCCCAGATTGGGGCCGCAGTGGCCGCCGTGGTGGCTGAGTTTTTGAATCAGCGCGGTGCGCATTTCTGCCGCCAGGGCTGTGCGCTCTGGGCTGTTTAAGGCTTTTACATCGGCAGGGCCGTTGATCTTTTCCAAATACATTTTGCGTTTTCTCCTTTTGTTAATCCCAGGTGAGTTTGCCGGTTTTTACCGCTACCTGGTAGCGAGAGATCTTGTACTCCAATTTGTCCAGCATACGCTGCGTGTCTGCCATTTGGGCCTCCAGTGCGACTTTCTGGTCCAGCAGCAGTTGCAGCCGGGCGGGAATGGTGCTGTCGCCCTGCATATAGAGCCGCACATACTCGATCATCACCTCTACCGGCAGACCGGCGCTGCGCATACAAATGGCCAGTTCTACCCAGCCAAGATCGTCTTCTTGATAGTCCCGAATGCCGCCGCCTGTGCGGTGCACCTGGGGGATCATACCCACCCGCTCGTAGTAGCGCAGGGTGTCTTGGGAAATGTTGTACTTTTCGCTGACTTCTTTAATGGTCATAGGCTCACCTCGTTTCAAGGGTAGTATATACCTTTGAGTTGACTCTAAGTCAAGACTTTTTTGAACTTTTTTTGATTTCCGTAAAAAAAGCAGCCGATTTTTATCGACTGCTTTATGTTTGGATTTACTTGATAATCAGCTGCCGGTGGTCTGCCGGGGTTAGGCGAATGTTCGGTGCAAAGGGGGTGTCGCCCCGATTTTCTATCTGCACGGTAACGGTATCGGCAGCACAAGCAACGGTAAAGACCGCGTCCACGCAGTGACCGTCCCGGTAGGCATAGGTGTGGCCGTCATCATCAAAGTAGCGGCTTTGGAAGGTGCCGTTATCAATGGGATAGACGGTGAACTGCACCTGACCGGGCTTTTGGAACCCGGTAGGCCCAACATCCAGAGGGAATACGCAGCCGCCACGCACAAAATAGGGCACGGTGCCGGTAGCGGGAATGTGCAGTGCCACTGTCTGTCCGCCGGTGTAACACCGGTCGTCCTTGTACCAGATCTCATCGGATGGCAAGTAGACTTCTATATCCTCCATGCCCTGATCCAGTACGCAGGCTGCCAGCAGGTCGCGCCCCAGCAAAAACGCAGGATCGTCCGGATGGATTTGCCGGTCGTCATAATAGAGGCACAGGGGTGCCTGTAAGGGCAGCTCCTCCTGCACGCTGCGGTAGGCGGTGCTGTAATAGTAGGGCAGCAGAGCCTTACGCTGGTCAAACAGGGCATGCACACTGTCCATCACCTCCGGATAGCTCCAGGGCATGGTGGCGGAGCCGTCCGCGTTCCAGGAATGAATGGTAAAGCGGGGCTCAAATACACCGTGCTGGATCCAACGCAGCAGCAGCTCCTTGGAAGGCATTTCCCCGGAAAAGCCGCCCAGATCGTGGCCGTAAAAGTAAAAGCCGGACAGGCTCAGGGTCATGCCTACATAGTGACAGTAGCGCAGATCGTGGAAGGATGTATAGTTGTCACCGCTCCAGGTTTGGGCCAACCGTCGCAGACCGATCCCGGCACTGCGGGTGGAAAGGAACGGCCGTTCTGCCGGGCGCATTTTCATTTGAGCCTGATAGGAACTGAGCACCATTAAGTAGGTGAGCGCCGGGCGAATATGGGCAGCCGGGGCCGCCTTGCCGCCAAAGCCCACAGCCACAGCGGTGGGGTCCTGAATGTCAAATTCGTTATTGTCGTTCCAAGTGGCGTCCATGCCGTTTTGCAGCAGCTTTTCCGTCACCTGATCGTGCCAAAAAGCAAAGGCCTCCGGGTTCGTAAAGTCCAGGTAACTGCCCAGGCCGTCCCAAAACTGGGTAACATAAGGGCTGCCGTCTGCATTCTTGACAAACAGACCCTTGGCCGCCAGGTCATCGTACATCGGGTGGCTGGTTAGGAACGCCGGCTTGATGTTGGGAATCAGGTGCACCCCGGCGGCGTTGAATTTGCCGATAAACCGTGCCGGGTCCGGGAACTTCTCTCTGTTCCAGTGGAACACGCAGCGCTGGTTGCCGATGGCGGTGTAGCCGGAGGACAGATAAAACCCGCTGCAATTCAGATCCAGCGCCCGCACTTTGGCAAGGAACGCGTCCATCTTTTCTTCTGACTTGGGGGCGTCCGTATAAGCCATGGTGCTGGCGCAGTAGTCAAAGCTCCACTTGGGGGGCAGCGGCTGGCGACCCACTGTGCGGCAAAACTGCTGCAAGATCTCTAACTTGCTGCCAAAGAATACATAGTACACCAGGCAGTCTTCGGCAGAGCGATAATACTTAAACGGCGGGTAGTAGTTGTTGATCTCCCGGCCCAGATCCATCTCACCGGGGGCCGTGGTGTCATAGAAAATGCCGTAGCAGCCCACGCTGTTTTGGCAGATGTAAAAGGGCGTGTGCTTGTAAAGCGGATCGGTCATGGCGGCATCAAAGCCCATACTGTCCGCTGTGTCTATGCGAAAGCGTCGCCCGGCTTTGTTCACGCTGCCGCCCTTATCGCCCAGGCCGTAGATCCGCTCATCCCGCTCCCGCGTGATGTAATGGGTGGCGCCGGTGCCAAACTCTTTGTCCAAATTATAGGCCAGCGGCCCTCGATCCGCAAAGAGCACCCGATCGCCGATCTTGTAGGTGAGCAGCAGATTGTGGAAATCCAGCACTGCCGTTACCCCGCAAGGCAGGGCAAAGGCAGTGCCGCTATCGTTCTCCGTGACTGTGGGCGCTGTCGGCTGAAAACCCACGGTACTCAGTCGCGCTCTGCCCTGGGGGCCGATGGACGCGTTGTCCGGGTCAATATTAAAGGTGGGCAGCAGGTCATCTGCGTTACGATAGAGCGCCACTCGCAGGCAGCTGCCGGAGAGAAAGTCCAACTGCGCCTGCCAGCCGTCGGCGGCGTAAGTGCGCCCGGTGGGCGTGGCGGCGATTTGGGTAAAGTTGTGGTCAAATTTCATTTATACCGGTCCTTTGTTATGAAGTGTTTCTTTAATGAGACGGCCGTCCGGGAAGGGCGCCATGCGGCTGGGGTCGCCAAAGCGCATGACCTTGGCGGTGCCTGCTTTCCAGCGGGGCAGGGCGTTGCAGTTGGGATTGCCGCACTTGACAAAGTTGGCAAAGGCCGCCACCATTTGGCGCGAGATCTCCCTGTCCGTATCGGTAAAGGGTCGCCAATTGTTTTGCAGTGTACCAAAGGCATAAAGCAAGTCTGCCGTGTGCCAGGCGCCGTAGTTGTCGCCGGGCAGATCCCGATCAAAACAATAGGCGTAGCAGGGGCTGCCCTTGTCGTCATGAGCCCAGCGGCGGATCAAACCGGACACAAGGACCGGAATCATATCTGAGTTGGTCATGCCCAGGATCTTTGGCATTTTGGGTATGGTGCGCATATTGAATGTGGCTTTGGTCAGCAGCTTGCCATCAAACACAGGGAAGGTGTAGAGCATACTGAGCTTGTCGCTTTTACAGGCGTCCAGCCAGGCGTAATACAGGGTGCGTGCGTCTGTTTGGCGCAGGGCGTTCATATCCGCTGCCCCGGCGTTTTTGCAGATTTGGTCCCAGAACTGACCCACCTTCTCAATGGATTGGGGGCGTGCGGCTGCCCGTTGCAGTCCCGGTCCGCTCATCATAATGGCGCCTCGGTACCAGTTCCGGCACAGGGGAGAGGAGATGAGAATATCCACGCTCATCGCTCCGGCGCTCTGCCCCAGCAGCGTTACGCGGTGGGGGTCGCCGCCCAGGGCTGCAATGTTGCGGCGCACCCAGCGGATCGCCTCCAGCTGGTCGTATAGCCCGTAGTTGCCGCAGGTGCCGTCCGCTTCTTTCAGCTGCGGGTGGGCGCAAAAGCCATAGGGTCCCAGCCGGTAATTCATGGCTACAAAGATCACGCCTTTTTTTGCGTAAGCGGTGCCGCTGATGTGGCGTTCGTCGGTGGAGCCGCCGGTAAAGCTGCCCCCGTGAATGTAAATGAGCACCGGGCAGTCCTTGGCGTCCTTAGGCGCCCAAATGTTCAGGTACTGGCAGTCCTCGCTGTAAGTGAAATGGCAGCCTACCCGAAATTCTTTACTGTAAAAAGGATTGACCTTGGTATCCTCGTCAAAGCCCCGGTGCTGGTAGCAGCAGGCACCGAATTGGGTGGCGTCGTAAACGCCCTCCCAGTGCTCTACCGGCCGGGGATATTCCCAACGGGCGGCGGTGGCGTAGCGAATGCCACGGTACTCCAGGTGGTCCTCCAGCTCCAGCCCTTGCAGTGCACCGCAGGGTGTGGTGCGGGTAATGGTTTGCATATTGATTCCCCCTTATATCTGTTCATTTCCATTATATAGAACTGTTCCCGCAAAATCAATTCTCTATAGAAAAAATTGCACCTGGGCGAAAAAATGGACGGCGGCTTGCAATGCCCTTGCGTTTATGATAAAGTGAACTTAATGTGCGCGGCACAGATGAAGGAGAACTGATATGAAGTTTTTGCATTTATCCGACCTGCACCTGGGCAAGCGGGTGCACGGTTTTTCTATGCTGGAGGATCAGGCGTATATTCTGCAGCAGATCCTTGACTGCATTGCCGCAGAGCAGCCGGACGGTGTGCTGATTTGCGGAGATATTTATGACAAGGCGGTGCCGTCGGCGGAGGCTGTGGCATTGTGCGACGATTTCTTTTATCATTTGGCGCAGCGAAAGGTGCCGGTGTTTGCCATCAGCGGCAACCACGACTCCCCGGAGCGGCTGGCCTTTGGCAGTCGGCTTATGGATGGCAGCGGGGTACACTTTTCGCCGGTTTATGACGGTGGGGTGCAGCCCTTTCTGCTGACGGATAAATGGGGCGAAGTGGGTATTTATATGCTCCCCTTTGTGAAGCCCGCTCATGTGCGCCGCTATTTTCCTGAGGCGGAGATTGACAGCTACACGGATGCACTGTCCGCCGCTGTCGGCGCTATGCAGGTGGATACCTCCCGGCGCAATGTGCTGCTGACGCACCAGTTCGTTACCGGCGCCGCCACCTCGGACTCAGAGGAACTGTCCGTAGGTGGTACGGACAATGTGGACGGCAGCGTGTTTGACCCCTTTGACTATGTGGCGCTGGGGCATATCCACCGCCCTCAGAATATGGGCAGCCCGCGGCTGCGGTACTGCGGCTCCCCACTGAAGTATTCTTTTTCGGAGGCAGGGCACCAAAAAAGCGTGACCGTGGTGGAACTGGGGGCAAAAGGGGACCTGCAAGTGCGCACGGTGCCGCTGTCCCCTCGCCGAGATTTAACGCAGTTGCGGGGTAGCTATATGGAACTGACCGCCCGGGACTATTATACCAACGGAGATTTTCAGCAGAATTATCTGCATATTACGCTGACGGATGAGCAGGATGTGCCGGACGCCATGGGTCGCCTGCGCAGTATTTATCCTTACTTAATGCTGCTGGACTACGACAACGCCCGCACCCGTGCCCTGGGGCAGGTGCATGACGGTGCGGCGACAGAAAAGCAGTCGCCGTATGATGTGTTTGCAGAATTTTACCGCCGCCAAAACGGTACGGATCTGACAGAAGAGCAGGCTGCCTTTTTGCGCAGCCAGATGGAAAGTGTGTGGGAGGAGGAAGTATGAGACCGCTAAAACTTACTTTGTCCGCCTTCGGCCCTTACGCTCGGGAGCAGGTGCTGGATTTTTCCAAGCTGGGTACCGGCGGCGTGTATTTGATTACCGGCGATACCGGCGCCGGCAAGACCACCATTTTTGACGGCATTATTTTTGCGTTGTATGGCAAGGCCAGCGGCAAAAGCCGGGAACCATCCACTTTGCGCTCCAAGTACGCAGCACCGGAGACGCCCACCTTTGCAGAGTTGACTTTTGCATACGACCGGGCGGTGTACACCGTGCGCCGCAGCCCGGAATACCGGCGACCCAAGACCCGAGGCGAGGGTATGACTACCCAGCACGCTATGGCGGAGCTGATCTGTCCGAACGGTCGGGTGATTACCAAACAAACGGAAGTGGATGACGAAATCACCGCCTTGCTTGGGCTGGATCACGATCAGTTTTGTCAGATTGCCATGTTGGCGCAAGGGGACTTTTTGCGTTTACTGCTTGCCAAGACAGAGGATCGCAGCCGCATCTTCCAAAAGCTGTTTGACACCGGGCGGTATGCCTGCTTGCAGGAGAAGCTGCGACAGTCTGCCTTGGAGGTGAAGCGCGCCTATGACGCCGGGCAGGAAAAATTGCGCCAATACGGCGAGGGGGTGCGCTGCCCGGAGGACTCTATGCTTTTTGCCAAAGCCCGGGCGCTGCAACAAGGTCAGCTGCCCTTTTCTGAAAGCCGAGAGGTGTTGGAACAGCTGATTCAGTTAGACACGACTGCCGCTGCGGAGAACACCCGCCAAATGGCAGAAATACAAGAGAAAATGCAAGCCGACCGGGCAGCATTGACAGCTGCGGAGCGCCGTTTGAAACTGGAACAACAGCTGCAAGAGCTGACCCGGCAGCAGGCGGAATTGACCCCCAAGCAAGCGGCGGCAGCGGATAGATTGAAACAGTGCGCTACACAGGCAGAGGAGACGAAACCGCTTACTGCCCGCCTGGCTTTGCTGCAAGCCCAGCTGCCCAAGTACGACCGGCTGACCAAAGCGCAGCAGATCTTGGCAGAGATGCGGCAGCAGGCAGAGCGGCAAACAGCGGCATACACGGCAGCCGGTGACGCTGCGGAAAAAGCCCGCGCAGAACAAACCCGTTTGGAACAGCGGCGGCAGGAACTGCAAGGGGCGGCCGCCGCGTTGGAACAGGCCAAGGCTGCCTGTACACAGACCCGGCAAAAGGTAGAGGCGTTGACTGCTTTAGAACAGCAGCGGGCTGCGCTGCAAACTACGGAGAATACTTATCGCCGTGCTGCTGCCGATTACCAGGCTGCGGCAGCGCACGCCCAGCGTTTGGAGCAGGATTATCAGCGCCTGAACCGGGCTTTTCTGGACAGCCAAGCCGGCGTGTTGGCGGCAGATTTACAGCCGGGTGCTCCTTGCCCGGTGTGCGGCGCCACGGAACACCCTCATCCGGCGGTTTTGCCCACGCAGGCGCCTACACAGTCCCAGTTGGAGGCAACCCAGCAGGCGACCCGATCCGCTATGGCAAAGGCCACCACTGCCAGCCAGTCCGCCGGTGGTGCAAAGGGACAGTATCGAGAACAGCAGCGGGCGTTTATTGCCGGGTGGCAAGCGCTACTTGGTGATTTGCCGGAGGAGCCGCAATCGGTTTTGGCAGAAGCGCTGTCACAGGCACAGACGGCTTGCACCGTGGCGGAAGCGAATAAGCAGGCCGCCCAGGCAGCCGCAGAAGAAGCGGCGCAGGTGGAGCAGGCTTTGCCGCAAGTCACCGCGCGCACCACAGCGCGTGCCCGGCAGCAGACGGAATTACAATTGCAGGTGCAGCAGCTGCAGCAAGAGGTCAAACAGCAGCAAAGCCGGTGTAGCGAACTGGCGGCAGAACTGCCTTTTGCTTCCCAGTCGGCTGCGGAAGAGGAACAGCGTCGTTTAACGGAGAAACGAAACGCCTTAGAGCAGGCACACCAAAAGGCACAAGTTGCTGTGACGGAACTGGACATGCAGGCGGCGGCCTTAGTAGCCACTTTGCAACAGACCCGACAGCAGTTGGAGACTTGCCCGGCAGCGGACCCGGCAGCATTGCGCGCCCAGCTGGCGCAGTTGCAGACCCGGCTGCATACGCTGACCGATCAAGGCAAGACACTGGCTGTGCGGCTCCAGACCAATCAAACGGTGCTGGATCAAATGCGGCACACGGCGGCTGAACTGGAGGCGGCGGAGCACCGCTACGGCTGGATAAAAGCCTTGGCAGATACTGCCACCGGCAACTTGACCGGTAAAGAAAAGGTCACCTTGGAGACCTATGTGCAAATGCAGGACTTGGACGCGGTGCTGGCCTGTGCCAACACCCGCTTTATGGTTATGTCCGGCGGACAGTACGAGCTGGTGCGCCGCCAAACGGCAGAGAACAATCGCAACCAGTCCGGACTGGATCTGGATGTGATCGACCATTATAACGGCACCACCCGCAGTGTAAAGAGTTTGTCCGGCGGCGAGTCCTTTAAGGCCTCTTTGTCACTGGCGCTGGGGCTGTCGGATCGAGTACAGAGCGCCGCCGGCGGCGTGCGGCTGGACGCGATGTTTGTGGACGAGGGCTTCGGCTCTCTGGACGAAGAGTCTCTCCACCAGGCACTGCACGCCCTGACGGATCTGGCTCGCAGCGACCGGTTGGTGGGAATCATCTCCCATGTGGCGGACCTGCGCGCGGCCATCGACCGGCAGATCCTGGTCACCAAGGCTCCCACCGGCGGCAGCCACGCCACCATCCTATAACTGCATTCAGATACAGAACACCCCCGCACGGCGTGCTGCTGTGCAGGGGTGTTCTTGTTTTTTGGGGTTATTGTTTGGCGGCTTTCGCAATTTGTTGCGGCACCCCGGCTCAAAGGTCACATTGGACAATGCAGTGCGTGACCTGGGGATCGGTCAGGGGATTCAGATAAGAATTGCCTACAAAGTATTGGGCGTAAGCCGTGTTGGCGGCGCCTTTGCCAAATGCGTTGACACCGACAAAGTCTTCTTCTATTGCGTATTTTATAGATAAAATCTCCTTGTTTTGGTTGCCTTTATCATAGCACTTTGCGTTTACTCCAAGTCAAGGGGTTTTGTAAAAAAATATGTTTTTGATTATTAAGGCTTTGAAAAACAGTTGCTGTTTTACAAAGAAAATAGGAAACTGTACGCTGTTTGAGTATAGAAGTGCCATTCTTATTGCAGTACAATAACTAAGGTATATATCTATATTGGGAAAGGTAGTGGTTTGGTTGTTCAAAAGATTTCAAAGCCTGCTGTTAGCGGTAGCTTTGGCATTGAGTATGCTGTGCAGTGCAGAGTCTGTTTTTGCTGCCGCAGATGGGCCAACGGTTTACGGTTCGGCGACTCAGGCATTGGCAGGTGAGCAGGTTCGCGTGCCGGTAATGATAAAGTCCAATACCGGCTTGCTGGGCTTAAAATTGTCATTAGACTATGATCCGTCCGTTGTTACGCCTCTTTCCGTGGAAAGTGGCCCGGTGACCAATGGCGGCCTCCAAGATAACATAGACGGCGACATGGTGCGCGGACAGATTCATGTGTATTGGGCAGGCAGTGAAGCGGTAGCACAGGACGGCATTTTATTTTATGTGAATTTCTCTGTTTCTGCCGGTGCAGTCGGTCAAACAAAGATCCACTTGTCCTATACGCAGGAAGATACATTTGACGACGCCTTTCGGGACGTAGCCCTGCAATGCGAGGATATTCCGATTACCGTAACGAACAAGAGTATCACAAAATATGCCAAATTCTCTGCGCAAACGGAGAAGGTTACTGCCGGTGAGACAGTGGGTGTGCGGTTGCGTATGGACAATGCACAAGGTTTGACTGCCTGTACGCTGCATATGCGATTTGACCAAACGAATTTTGAATTTCTGTCCGTTAAGGGCTTGAATGGTGTCGTGGCAAGCGGTGTGCTCCGCAGTGACGCGCTTGTGATTCAAATTTCAAATTTGAATGCAGTTCCTTCTGCGACAGACGCGGTTGAAATCCGGCTGAAAGCAAAGGCGCAAGCCGATTCCGGCGAATATCAGCTTTCTTTTTCTGCAGAGCAAAAAGAAGTTTCCTGTACGCCGTGTACCTGTGTGGTACAGCCGTCTTTTACCAGTGAGGTGGCACGGGTATATGCAGACTCTCCGGTGGGACGAAAAAATGATACATTGTCCATTCCGATTAAGATCACCAACAATCACGGCTTGATGGGGTATCGGCTGCGCATTGTCTATACGGCTTCGGATATTCAGCCGATTTCCGCAACCTGCGGCAGACAGTTTTCCGGTACATTCAATACCTCGATCGGAGATACGGTGGGTCAATTCGATGTGCTGTGGAATTCTACCGATCGGGTGATCGCGGATGATATCCTGTTTACGCTGCATGTGAAATTACTTTCCGGTGACAGCAAAAATTCGATCTTAACGCTGTCTTATAATATGGACGATACATTCAATGAAAAATATGATTCTGTTACACTGGATTGCCAAAAAGTCACAATACGCATGAATCCAAAATGCGACCACAGCCAAACACGAACGGAGCGCGCAAAGGCAGCTACCTGCACCGCAGAGGGATATAGCGGCGACATATATTGCACCAAATGCGGTTTGTGCTTGTCTACCGGTCAGGTGATCAAAAAGAAAGCGCATACCTACAAGTGGTACACCACGGCGGCTACATGGAGCAAGGACGGTGTGTCGGAAAAAAGATGTGCCGTGTGTCGTTATTCGGCAGCAAAGAACAAAGTGTATCGTGTGGCCGGCGTGAAGTTGTCCAAGAGTACATACACATATAACGGTAAAGTCCAAAAACCAAAAGTAACGGTCAAGGACAGTAAGGGCAATACACTGACAGCCGGCAAGCATTACACCGTGTCTTATTCCGGCGGTTGCAAGAATGTGGGTCGATATAGTGTAAAACTGACGCTGAAGGGCGCCTATAAAGGTGCAAAAACATATACATTCACCATTGTACCAAAGGGCACAACCGTGGCCAAACTCCAAGGCGGAAAGAAAAGCCTGAGGGTAAAGTGGAAAGCGCAAAAAACACAAACCACCGGCTATCAGCTGCAGTATTCCACCAGCAAGAACTTTACCAAAAATAAGACCAAATGGATCAATGTAGGTAACAATAAATCTACGGCTAAAACGGTTAAAAAACTGAAAGCAAAGAAAAAATACTATGTGCGTATTCGTACATATAAGAAAGTGAAGACGCAAAAAGGGTATGTTACGATTTATTCTTCGTGGTCAAAAGTAAAAACCGTGAAGACAAAATAAGAAAAGGAGACTAAATGCCATGAAAAAACGAAGTACAAGGTTTTTATCCCTGTTGCTATCCCTGCTGATGCTCATATCGGTTTTTCCGGCGGGAACAATGACGGCACAAGCGGCAAACAGTCAGGTGGAGCAAATATTGGCATATGCGCGTTATGTAGCTGCAAACAAGCCGCATGCTTACGATGGATATTGTCAGTTATTTGTGAGCGATTGCTATACAAGTGCAGGCTATAGAAAAGTTCCGATGGGAAGTGCATTAAACGCAGGCGATCATTGGATAAATTCTACCAGTGCTAATAATATACCAACAGGAGCGTTGGTGTTTTTTGATAGATCATGGAACTCAAAATATGGACATGTTGGAATTTACGCCGGGAATGGAAAAATGTATGATGCTGAAAGTGGTTATGGTGGCGTAAAACTGAGAAGATTCAGAACGAAAGGATATCGAGGCTGGGGTTGGTACAATAGAATTCAGCCTTCCAGTAATCAATCTCAACCCACCCCGCCTGCACCGCCGGCCATTCCGGATAAGCCGACCGTTACCGGTATCAGTGCAACGGATATTGCCGTAGGCAAGAGCGTAACAATTACATGGAACGGCTCCGCACGGGCGACGGCGTATAATGTGGCGGTTCGCGGCGCAGAAAATCGTGATCTGGGTACAGATGCGAATGCGCGCTCCTATACGCTTACATTAAGCAAGGTGGGCACATATACCATTTATGTTGAAGCAAAGAACCAATCCGGGACCAGCTCCAATAACAATTCCCGTACTTGTACGGCACACGCCAATTCTACTGTAAAATTTGTGGACTGGGACGGCAAAGAACTGCATACGCAAAGTGTGCGATACGGTGAGAGCGCAACCGCGCCCGCGTCCCCCACGCGCAAAGGCTATACCTTCCAGGGATGGAGCGATTCGTTCTATAATGTGACTGCGAACCGGACCATTCGTGCCAATTACAAAATCAATACCTATACCGTGAATTTCCTGGACAAGGAAAAGAAAGTTCTGAAAAGCGAAAAAGTTGAATACGGAAAAGACGCTACGCCGCCAACGGATGTGAATGTTCCCACCGGATATATTTTTGTTGGGTGGCAGAGTCAGGACTACAAGTCTGTTTACACGGATGCCACAAACAAGACGATCAATGTGCAAGGCATTTATGAGTGGAAGAATAAAACGCTGCCGATTGTTTGTCAAATTACTTCAGCCAAGCGGCAGTCGGACGGCTATTATGTATACTTTGATTTGACCAATACACCCAATGCAATTACAAGAGGCCGTGCGGTTGTATCTTTGAAAACAAAAACCGGTAAGCTGGTGGACGCCACCGAGTCGGCGGCGTTTAGTATTCCCAAAGGCGGTACAAAGAAGGGTATGGAAGTGTTCATTCCCTGTGACTATGCTGCTACCACGGCTGAGGTCATTATCGTGGACAGCTATTCGTCCGGCGTCCCGTTTTCCGAAAATATGGCGGCTACCATCGATCAGGGATTGATGTGGTCTGCCTGGAGCGGTACAAAGCCCAGCGGTACCGATCTGCAAATTGAAACGCGTACAGAGTACCGCTTCCGGGACAAGGAAACAAAAACCGGCAGCAGCAAAACGATGGACGGCTGGATCTGGGACGGTACCAAACAGACAAAGCTGATCTCACAAACAGGCTATCAGGATTCCGTTATGTCCACCTATGACAATGAAACGGGAAAAAGAGCGTTGCTGAGCACCCAAGCTGTTCCGATATACAGCACGCGCTGGAAGTATGTATACTACCATTTCTACAAAAGGGGCGGAGGCAATCATACATTTTGCCCCACCAATCACGCTGGCGGCACCTATCATGGCCTTTACAGCAACTATTCTGCATTTGAGTGGTACAAAAAGTCCAGCTGCGGCAGTCGAGATCTTTATAGAGGGTCAGCATGTCCGGAGTGCGGTTCCAGCGCTTATTGGTTCTATAACAGCGGGGATTCCGGCAACGAGACTTATCAAAGCGGCTCCAAGACCCAGTACAATTACGGAACCTACCAGTACATTTATAATTTCTATCGTTGGAAAGACTGGTCCGATTGGACAGACGCTTCCATAACGGCTACCTCTGCCAAGCAGGTGGAAACCCGAACGGCATATCGTTATAAAAGCAATTCGGCCGGTGCTGAAAACGACAGTGGCAAGCAGTATACCATTCGTAAAAAGGTAGACGCCTCCTTTGCTGGTAAGCAGATTACCCTCTATGTGTACGGCTATACCGGTGCTTCTGACTACACCAACGAATATATCGGACAGTCCGTTGTTGGGAAAGACGGTTCCTATTCTTTTTCCTTTAAATTGCGTAATGAACCGACGGTAGAAACCGGCGATTATACCGTTGCAATCGGAATCGAGGGCACGACAAACTTGATTGAAGTGGACAAAATTTCTGCGCCGAAAGCAACGCATACCGTAAAGTTCTACGACTGGGACGGCACGGTGATCAGCACACAAACTGTGGTGGACGGCGCCAATGCTGCCGTTCCGAAGAATCCTACAAGGGAAGGGTATGACTTTGTAGGCTGGGACAAGAGCACAACCAATATTACAGAGGATACGGATTTCTTTTCCGATTTCACCAAAAAGCAGTTTACGATTGTTTTTGTGGATTGGAAAAATCAAAGTATCAAACTTCAGAAGTTCAATTACGGAGACATATTAACGCCTCCGGAAGCTGAAACAGTAGAGGGTAAAACATTCTCCGGTTGGGATCAAATTCTGAAAGGTAATATTATCGTTAAGCAGGATATGGTTGTGACCGCGCAGTATGAAACCAATACATACACCGTGAAGTTTTATGATTTTAACAACAATGTGATCTCTACGCAGAAGGTGGCATACGGTGATTGTGCCAAGGCACCGGAGGATGTGAATGATTCTGCCGACGGCAAGCAGTTTGCCGGTTGGTTTAATGCAGATGAATACGAGGAAGTGGATCATGATATTGCGGTTTATCCGGCTTATTATTTTGCAGAGACAACGCCGACTCCGACTGCAAATTATGAAAGCGGTGAATTCAAAAACCGTATTCAACTTACCTTGACTTCATCGGATCAAAACGCGGTGATTTACTACTATCTGAATGACGACGAGTCCACAGAGCAGATCTATACCGGACCCATCACCGTCAGCAAGACTTGTCAAATCTCTTTTTACGCCACCAGTTTGGGCAAAAACGACAGCGAAGAAAGTACAAAATATTACTGTATCAACACTTCTGCCGCCCCCAGTGCCTGGATGCAAAAGAGCGCATTGCCGACGGAAGTGACCGCACACCCCAATGATTATACGTTGGAAAGCAAAACCGGTTATCGCTACAAGGATGTTAAAACCGTTTGCAAGGTCGCTGACCAAAATACGCTGAAATCAAACGGCTGGACGCTGTCTAAGACCACCTATTCAGATTACACAGCGTGGCAGGACAGCCCGATTGCGAAAGACACCCGCTATATCGGCTTTGAGGTGGCGACACGCAAGGTAGAGGATCCGACGGTTACGCACTACAAGTATACACATTATAAATACACGGACGCCAGCGGAACCGTACAGTATGCACCCAAGAAAGTGAGCGGTTATTCTTGCACGCTGGAGACAGTGGTTTGCGACAGACGTTTGACGGTAGCAGGCTTTTTGGATGACAACACCTCTTACTATGTACACAACGGCCAAAGATGGTTTAATCAGACAAAGATCAGCGGAGAAAAGACACAGTATCGTTCCCGTTATCAAAATGCAGAATACTACAAGTGGACAGACTGGACAGTGAATGCGCCGGTGACAAGTGAAACACGGGAAAAGCAAACGACCACGCTTTATCGTTATGCAAATAAGAATTATCATATCGTTACTGTGAATACCGGCTTTGGCGATGCGCCGTTTGTATCGCTGGTGCAGGATGGGCAGGCGTATGATGCTTCCAAGATTGCAGTCGACGGGTACACGCTGGAAGGTCTTTACAAAGATGCAGCGTGCAAAACCAAGTTCGCGCTGAATACCAAGATCACAAGCAGTTGGAATTTGTATGCAAATTATACCGCAAAGAAGTATAAGGTTGTATTCCAAATGCAAGATGGAACAGAGCTGGATACCCAGCAGGTAGAATATATGGGCGCAGCGACAGAACCGGCGACGGACTCGGTTCCCGGTTATGTTTTCAGTGGTTGGGATCGTGATTTCGATTGTATTACAGAGGACACGGTCGTGACCGGAAAATACTTCAAAACCGCGGAATATGCAAGAATTGCGTTAGACCAAACCAACGCCTCTATGTTTACCAACACATCTATGCGACTGAATGTTACAATTACACCTGCGAACTTGGCCAGTGAAACGGTGATTTGGACTTCAAGCAATCCGGGTGTGGCCTCGGTTGATGACGCAGGAAATGTGCTTGCACTTTCCGAAGGCGAAACAACCATAACGGCAATGGTAGAGAAGACAAAGGAAAAAGCTACCTGCCGTATTGCGGTTAAGGCCAATTTGGGTACCACCATTGCTTTGAAGGACAACGCAAAGCTGAATTACGATTCCGCCGGCTTTGTGCGCCGCGTGGCGTTAAAGTCTACGGTTGCTTCTGTGCAGCAAGAGTTTGCCAACAGCGGGCTGCAGTTTGAGAGTATTAACGGTATATCGCTCAAGTCCACAGATTATGTGGGCACCGGCACGGTTATTCGTCTTGGCAATACTGACAAGAGAACTGTTGTGGTTACAGGCGATATGAACGGCGATGGCTTGATCAACAACCGCGATGTTGCGGCGATGAATAAGTATTTGCTCTCAAAGATCACGGCCAAGGAATGCCAGATGCTGGCTATGGATGTAAACGGCGACGGCAAGATCAACAATAAAGACGCCGCCATGGTTGCCAGATACCTTGTGGGTAAAGAAACGCTGTAATGTACTTTGCCACTGCATCGATTTCGGTGCAGTGGCAATTTTAAGGGTGAAAGAGAATGAAGAAAATCATCGCTGTGATTATAGCAGGCCTTATTATGCTGCAAGCGGGTACAGTTGCGTATGCCCGATCACAACCCACCGTGTATTTGCATGCGCCAAGTGTCATAACAAGCGAACTGTCAGAGGTCTCGGTTCGCATCAAGGACAATAGCGGCCTTATGGGAATCAAGCTATCCGTCGAATACCCCGCCGCGCAAGTAGATGTGCGCTCTATTGCTAAGGGAGAGGTGCTGAATGTCGGCGATTTTGCGACAGATTTTGGCGAGCAGATCGGTCATTTTCAAGTTTTATGGCACCATACGAATGCAGTTAAGACAAACGGCGTTCTGTTTACTTTCCAAATTCAGAAAATAGCCGATTTCAATTGCGCAAAGATCAAAATAGCTTATAGTAGGGAAGATACTTTTAATGAAAAATATCAAAATGTTTCCTTACAATGCAATGATATTGAGCTATATGGCACAGAGCAGAAAAGCGAACAATCCGGTTCCGTGTCGGAGGCCGGTGCCGAAACTACACTGTCAAATTTTAAAAAAGGCATTGCAAACGAAGTGATTTTAAAAACGGTTGAGCAAACGCTCAAGCAACAGCATTATGCCTCCATTGCAGATGTGAAGCAGAAGAAAGCGTTTTTAGATGCTTTTAATGCAAACTTGGAAAAAAGGATGGGGGATTCGTCCTATGCTATGACGAGTTTTGAAAATGTGCAAAGTGCCTATCAATCTGCCTTTCAAGGAGAATATATCCGAAAGGTAGAAAACGGTATGGGAACCGCTGCTGCACAAGCGATCATCTCTGCGGAACTGAAAAAAGTGCAGGCTTCGTCTGTTCAGAGCGTGCGTGATCGAACGGCTTTTGCAGTGGCTGTACAACAGCGATTGATAAGTGCTGATCCGTCCTTGCCAAAGATGACGCAGAATGTAAATACAGACACGGTCATGGCTATTCTTGCCGCGCTTTATACGCCGCAAGATGAAGTTGCAGCCGATCAGTCAAACCAGCAAAAGGCAACTGCGGGATCTAAAGCTCCGCTGGTGGTTGTGCTGCTTTTGTTAGGTGTTGCGATTGCCTTCTTGGCGGCTTGGCAAGCGAAAAAGAGAAAAAAGCAGAGATAGATGCAAACTCCTTTTTATCCACATCGTATTTGCCGCTTGACAGCAGGCGGCGGCTATGCTACAATACGGGACGAAAATTCGGTTGTGGATTTTTCCGGAGTTGCTCATCTTTTCGCCACACACTCTTTGGGGTGCGTGGCTTTTTTATACCTGCAAGCAGAAAGGAAAACAGATGGACGAACAGTTTATGCGCAAAAAGGCAGTGTTGCCACTGATTACCTCTATGGCGTTGCCCATGGTGCTCTCCATGCTGGTGAACGCCCTATATAATATTGTAGACAGCTATTTTGTGGCCCGCATCAGCGAGGACGCTATGACGGCGTTGTCCCTGGTGTATCCCTTGCAAAATCTGGTCAACGCCATTGCCATTGGTTTTGGCGTGGGGATCAGCGCAGTGATCGCTTTGTATCTGGGCGCCGGAAAACGGCAAAGTGCGGATCGGGCAGCCACGCAGGGTATGCTGTGGGCGCTGGTGCACGGGGTGCTGCTCACCGGCGTGTGTATTGCCATCATTCCGCTGTTTTTGCAGGCGTTTACCAAGGACCGGGCGGTGATCGATCTGGGAGTGCGCTACGGGCGTATTGTGTTTGGCTTTTCCATTATTATCAACGCAGACTTGGCATTTGAAAAGATTTTTCAGGCAGTCGGTCGTATGAAGGTGACCATGGTGGGTCTGGGCCTGGGCTGCCTGGCCAATATTATTTTGGATCCGCTGTTGATCTTCGGTCTGGGGCCGTTCCCCAAAATGGGCATTGACGGCGCAGCGTTGGCTACCGGACTGGGTCAGGTGCTTACTTTGGTGATCTATCTGCTGTTCTATTACCTGCGCCCCCTTTCTGTCAAGATCCGCTTGCAGCACCTGCGGCCGTCCCGGCACCTGGTGGGTCGCTTGTATGCCATCGGTATTCCGGCGATACTGAATTTGGCTTTGCCTTCGGTGCTGATCTCTGCACTGAACGCCATCTTGGCTACATTCTCTCAAACCTATGTGCTGATTTTAGGCGCATATTACAAACTGCAAACGTTTCTGTATCTGCCGGCCAACGGCATTGTGCAGGGCATGCGACCGGTGATTGGGTTCAATTACGGCGCCAAGGAATATGGGCGGGTCAAGCAGATCTTCCGCACCGTATTAGTGATGACTGCTGCCATTATGGTGGTGGGCACCGTGCTGTGCCTGGTGATCCCCGGTCAACTGATCGGTCTTTTTACCGAGAATGCAGCTACTGTTGCTGCCGGTAAAACAGCGCTGCGAATCATCAGCGGCGGGTTCATTGTGTCCGCCGTATCGGTGACCGCTTCCGGTGCGCTGGAGGGACTGGGCAAGGGCACGCCGTCCTTAGTGATTTCTCTATGCCGGTATTTGGTCATCATCGTCCCGTTGGCATTCCTGCTGAGTCGAGTGCTGGGCGCCGCCGGTGTGTGGCATGCCTTTTGGATCACCGAGTTGTTCACCGCCGGCATCGCTCTGGCGGTGTACCACAAAGCCGTGCAGATCAAAGTCTGATTATAAATGAACAAAACAAAGCCGCACAGGTATTTCTGTGCGGCTTCTTTGCGTCTATTTGTTTTATGCTGTTTCTATGCTGCTTAGGAAGCGCAGAAACTGGGCTTTACCGGCTTCATTACGGTCAAACACGCCGCACTGTTCCAAAATGGCAGCAAAGACTTTGCCCACTTCCTGTTGCAGAATGTCCATGCAATTCTCGGCAGTTAATGTGTTCTTGGCGGCGATCTCCATTGCCCAGTCCTTGTGTTTGGCAATGCGTTCGTCGGCGGCAATGTCTGTGCCATGGAGCAGTGCGTCACGCAACAGCTCCAACTCTGTCTTTAATCGGGCGGGCAGTACTGCCAAACCCATAACCTCAATCAGGCCGATATTCTCTTTCTTAATATGATGGTACTCCGGGTGGGGATGGTACAGACCGTCCGGGTACGCCGGGGTGGTAATGTTGTTGCGCAGTACCAGGTCCAGTTCATATTTACCGTTCCGGAACCGGGCGATGGGGGTAATGGTGTTGTGGGGCGTGCCATCGGTCTCGGCGTAGATAAAGGCATCCGGGTCCGTATAGCCGCGCCAGGCTTGCAGCACTTTGTCTGCCAGGTCGCAAATGTGCGCCGGCTCATCCCCACGCAGGCGCAGTACGGACATGGGCCACTTGACGATTCCGGCCTCAATATCTGCATATCCGGCAAAGGCATAGGCGGTCTCTATCGGTGCCTTGGTCATGGCAAAGGTATAGTGCCCGCCTTGGAAGTGCTCGTGGGTGAGAATGGAGCCGCCCACGATGGGCAGATCTGCATTGGAGCCTACAAAATAGTGGGGAAACTTCTCTACAAAATCAAACAGCTTTTGGAACGCGCTGCGGTCGATTTTCATCGGCGTGTGCCGGCCATTAAACACAATACAGTGCTCGTTATAGTAGCCATAGGGCGAATACTGCAAGAACCAGGGACCGCCGCCCATTTCCAGGGGAATGATCCGGTGGTTTTGCCGTGCCGGGTGATTGACCCGTCCGGCGTAGCCCTCGTTCTCCTTGCACAGCTGGCACTTGGGGTAAGCGCTTTGCTTCATTTGCAGGGCAGCCGCAATGGCCTTGGGGTCCTTCTCCGGCTTGGACAGATTGATGGTCATATCCATATCGCCGTAAGGGGTGGGGGTGATCCACTTAGCGTCCTTGGCCAGTCGGTCCGCACGAATGTAATTGGTGGTCTTGCTAAAGGCATAGTAATCATCTGTGGCTGCCTTGGGGCTCTCTGCGTACAGATCCCAAAATCGGCGGATCACCGCAGAGGGTCGCGGGGTCAGCAGACCCATCAGCTTGGTGTCAAACAGATCCCGGTACACCACAGAGTCCTGGCACAGCCCGTTTGCGCAGGCATAGTTCAGTAGAGAGTCTAAAATTTCCGTCAGTGTCGGTTGGCCGGTGACGGTGCGTTCCTCGTATGCGTCCAGCTCCAGTGCCGCCAGCAATGCATTGACAGCCCAGGTGCGATCCGCCTCTTCAATCAAACCGGTGCGTACGCCGTAATCTGCCAGCGCTGTGATTCCCTCAAATACATCCATGATTCTACCTTCGCTTTCTGCCCTAACAGCGGGATTTTTTGGAGCCTTTATTTTACCACATTTTGCCCTGCGTGGCAACCGATTTGCACAAAAAGGACGGAATTTGCTTTGACGGCTCGCTTTCTATGCGCACCCAAACAGGCGTCTCTGCATAGTATGCAGAGAAAAGGAGAGATGGTATGTTTAGTTATATAAAAAAATTGCAATACCCCATCAATATTAAGAACCCGGACCCCCGCGCTGCGTCCATTATCATCAGTCAGTACGGCGGACTGTATTGCATTTAGATATAGAGTCAAAATATGGACAGTAAATGACGGTGCTAAGCCAAAAATCGCACTTATTTTTCAATTCGTGGCGGAAAATGCGGCTAAAAATCCATCAAATATAGTAGAATATCTCCAGTGTGTTGTCCGGCTTTTTGAATGTGATGTGATCTACAATGGAGCGCAGGGCTTCGTTCTTGACGCTTTCCGCTGTATCCGGAGACTTTATCAAATTGAGCACAAAACTGGCTTGCTGGACGAACTGGGGCGGAATTTCGCTACTCTGTGCCTCCTCGGTCTTAGTCTGCTCGGCTTTGAGTGTTTCAATCTTATTTTGAAATGCCCGCTTTTTGCGCCCATACTCTTCCAGTGTGTCATACCCGGCATCGTAGGCATCACTGGCCCGCTTGATCTTATCTTCTTCCTTACGAATGAGCAGCGAGTAGTCTACCACTTCATTTTGCAGCTGCTCCTTTGGAAGCACATTGAATTCCAGGGTCTCCAGAGATTTTTCTATGGCAGCAATCACCGCAGCGTTGGCCTTTCGTATGGATAGGTAGTGGGACACCTTGCACTTGCCCCGGGCGTAGTTGTGGCATTGAACGGCGGGATCCCTGGCGGTAATATAGGTCAGCGTGGCACCGCAGGTGTCGCAGCGTAAAAGGCCTTTCAGCATGAACGCAACCGGCTGCTCCTTGCGCTGCCATTTGCCATACCGTCTTTTCTGTTCCATGATCTTCTCCTGTACTTGATCGAATGTGTCTTGATCTATGATCGGCTGGTGCTTGCCGTCCACATACATAACCTTGCTGTTATCGCCCTTGTACCGGTCTCTGGAGGCTCTGCCGTCTGTGCTCCAGCGGATTTTACCCGCATACACCGGGTTCATCAGTATGTACTCCACAAAGCGGTTGTCCGGCGGGTTGCCTCGGTAGGTCTTTACGCCCATGGCGTCCAGCTCCATGGCAATCTTACGGTAGCCTTTGCCGGACAGAAAGGCATTAAAGATGTACCGCACGGTGGGTGCGTCCTCGTTGGGTGTGAACACCTTGTTTTGAAGGTCGTAGCCAAAGGCACCGGCGCTCATGGCTTCGCCACGGCTTGCCTTTTCTGTCATGCCCCGAGTCACTTCCTGGGATAGGCGTGTGCTGTAATACTCGTCCATGAATTCTATAATGCGCTCGATCAGCGGGGCAAAGGGCGAGTCGTCTATGGTCTCGGATATGGAGATCACCGACACGCCGATGCGCCGCAGCATGGATTTATACACAATGCTTTCCTCCTGGTTGCGGGCAAACCGGCTGAATTTCCATACAAGAATTGCCTGGAATGGGTGCTCCTTGCTTTTTGCAAAGGCGATCATATCATTGAACGCCTTGCGCTTTTTTACGCTGCGCCCGGAGATACCATCGTCATAGAACACATATTCATCCGGCACGCAGTAGCCGTTTTTGCCGGCGTACTCACGAATGAGTTTAAGCTGGCTGTCCGGGCTGTACTCGTCCTGCCGGTCGTCACTTACGCGGATATATGCCGCTGCATATTTCATTGTACCACTCCCATAGATTGTACTTAAAAAAGGGCGCAAAAATGCCCTGCTTGATTTTTTGGCAGGGCTGTGGTACAATATCCAGTGTTGGGTGGGTTATGTACTGCATATCCTGCTTATCGGCTCTATCCTGTTGGCGCAGGGTAGGGCTTTTTTTATTTTGTTGTGATTTACTCTAATTTCCCGGCCAACGCCTGGAATTGATGAAGATAGTTGTCTTTGATGTCCTCAAAGATCTTGGTGGCCTCTGCGTCATCGTACAGGTGCGTGGTCAGGTTACGGGCGTTCAGGATCTCTACCCACACCAGGTCGTTATCCACAAGGCCGTCAGCAAAAGCCTGGCGCATCACCGGCTTGGGGCTGTTCACTTCCGTATAGCCCTGCTCCAGCAGATACTCACGGCAGGTTTTCCATGCCAGCTCGGTGCAGAATTCAAAGCGCTGGATCACACCGTCACGCATGGTGGAATTGGGTAGCTTGTCATAGTCGGCAATGGCCTCCTCCAGGCGCTGCACTGCGTCTTTGAATTTGTCCCGCTTTTCTTCATATTTGCTCATTAAGGATACACCGTCCTTTTCTATATTCTGAAGTAGCTTGGGGTCTGTGTCCCGGCTGACAAAAACCAGGTCAAAGTCCAACAGGGTAGGCAGATCTTCAATGGCCTGGGCAAGCTGCGCCTGCCGTCCTCGGTCGTCTATACCGTAGATAGCCAGGTCGATGTCGCTGCGCTGCCGGTGGTCGCCGCGTGCCCGGGAGCCGTAAAGCACCACCTTAGCCGCGCCGTACTGCCGGCCGATTTTTGCAATTTGTTTGTAGAGTTTGTCCATAGGGTTATACCTTGCCGCTTAATTCTTGAAGCACTTGGGGCATGGCTTGTAGCCAAGTCTTTTTGCGTCGTCTTTGGTGAACACACGGAACGATTTGGTTTCTGTAAAATTCTTACAGGAGTATTGATGATAATACTTTTCGTCGTTAGTGCAAACGATGTATCGCTTATAGAATGCCAGTTCAAGCACATTCTGATTGTTACTAGAAAACATGAACTCACGGTCTTTGATTTCCGAATCGTATTTTTCTTTCAAATCGTCATACTGTGTATTGACAGCGTTCAATGATCTTTGAACTGCATTCCTTTCCGATCTCAGTTGGCGGCACTCTGCATTTTTATATATGGCAAAGCCCGCAGCAATTGCCGCAATGATAAAGGCAACTACGGCCAGGCTGATAACTGCTTTCATTTGCCTGTCCAACTGCTGACGCTGCTTGGCACCCGAAACATTTACTATATTCACTTCCACATCGTCTACATTGTATGGATCGGCAGCGACTGAGCTTTCGGGTGCGCGATCGTGAGTTTTTGCTTTAGTCTCATGATCACGCCATGGTTCGCCGTTTATGAGCGTTTGGGGCTCTGCTGTTGGCGCGCTATTATGGTTCGCTTTTTCCCGCTTGCTTTCTGTGAGAAGTACAGAATATCCAAATCCGTGCCAAATGAATATGGCTGCCACATTTAGTCCGTTTGAGACGGTAGCGCCCAGACTGCTTGTCATATATTTAATGGCCACAACTATGGCTGCCGAGATGATCGCCCATACAATGGTCATAATCTTTGCGGTTTTAAGAGAAAATGACCGGCGGTGGATCAAGCGAACGACTACATACGGAACAAAGTACAGCAGTATAGTTCCGCATAGATCCAGCAATACTGATTCAATTTCCATATTCTACTCTTCTTTCTTTTTTCAGTTATTATTTGCAACAGTCCGGGTCGGGTTCTTTTTTTATTATGATTTTACTGCTCGATCTCGCGGACCAGCAGGCGGGGAATGCCAAGAACATGGCATTGCTCCAGGTCCTCGTTTCGGATGGTCTTAGGGGTGTACTCCGGGTTGATAGGAATAAGCTTTACCCAGTCCTCACCGTCCACATACTCGATTTTCTTCAATGTAGCCATATCGCCGTCATAGATGATAGCGCCGATCTCACCGGAGCGGTTCATGGTGCTCTGCTTCAGGATCAGCACCTTGTCGCCGTCCATATACTGCGGGTACATACTGTCACCTTTAACGGAGAGCACAAAGAAGTCATCCCGGCTGCGGCCGTGCAGGTAAGACTTAGGTATCTCTACCGTCTCGCCACTCCAGTCCTCGTACGCAGGGTAGTCATACCCGGCGGCGATCTCACCAATTACCGGGAAGATGACCGTGTCTTCTGTCACTTCCGGAGCACGGAGAGAGGTGGGTTCTTCCCAACCCATAAGATAGGCTGCACTTGAATGGAGTGCTTTGGCGAGTAGTTCTATTCTTGTAATAGGTATCTTTTCCGTTTCTCCAGTGGCATATCTTTGAATAGCGGATTTAGGTATTCCAGTTTGTTTTGATAATTCGCCGTAAGTTGCGTTGTTTCGATTGATAAGATCAAGTAATCGTTCGGCAATTTCGTTCATAAATTATCACCTCTGCAAGATGATAATAACACAAGCGTCCCAAAAAAGCAAGGACAAATCGGAAAAAATCAAAAAATCGTCCCAAAAATGCTTGACATTGGTATCTTGGTATGGTATGATTAAACCGTCCCAAAAATGGAACGAAAAAAGCAAGACAAAAGGAGGTGTTAGCTTGGTTAATAAGAATCGTCTATTGGGTTTTATTGCCAGTGCGGGTTTAACACAGACAAGCCTTGCGCAGAAAATAGGCATGAATAAGGACACATTGAGTCTTAAAATCAACAATAGGAGTGATTTTAAGACTGGAGAAATTGAACGAATTTGCAGTGTCCTGCAAATTACGAAAGCGGCTGATAAAGTCGATATTTTTTTGTGCAAGGTGTCCCAATAATGAGACGACGAGCCAGCCTTTAGATAAGCAGCAGGCAGTTAAAGCGAGGTGAATAAAAGTGATTGTTGTATTGGTTCTTATTTCCACTGTTGCGATGATCAGTGCGCTGATGGCGCTTTGGAGGCTAAGAGCGGTTTTGTACTATTTGACTGATAAGAACATCCAATTCACCGAAGAGGATATGGAGAAGTGCCTGCGCCAGGTGCTGGAACACCAATTCAAACGGTAGGTGGATTAAGCAACATTGATGATAAGACACTGGTTGCGACGGATGAGAGAACATTCAGAGAAGCAGAGGCAAATTTGGAAGCAATTTTCTTTGTTTTTCTCCATACATTGTCATCTCGGATGTTATCCAGCAGATCGTGACCTGGCATGAGGATGGATTCCACAAAATATGTTGGTGTGGTGCGTAGATCTGCAACCGAGACGGCCTTTATGTATCCGGCCTCTGACAGCAAGCTGATTGTATACAAGATTTCTTCAGAAGTGTATGGGTCTATTTGAATTGTAGAGGCGTCTAAGTGGTCGTTGTAACCGAGATGTTCTTCAAGGTAGATCAGTACCTCTCTTACACAGTCTTTGTTTAATTTCATCTGATTTCGTCCTTTCGTCATAATAACATCATTATAGCAACAATTCACAACCAATGCCAGCCTTTTGGGCGGCGGCAGAGATACGCAGGCAGCGGGACCTTTTTTTCATTTCTTCTCTTTCTTCTTTTCTTTTTTGTCAAATTTGCCCCTTATGTTCCTGCTTCCGGTGCCCGCCCCACCCAACATCACATTTATCGCCAACGGCACTTTTGCCGTGCAGCGGGCAGCTTGCGGCTCTGCCGCTTGCCCAAAGGGCTGGCAAATAAAAAAGACCAACTGCTGGCACAGTCGGTCAAAGGAGTTGATAGTCAAAAGGCATACACACATATCAACACCTATAGTATAGGCGTTGCGAAAGAAAAAGTCAAGGCATACGGACAATCCGGCCTTGCGTAACTTTAATTGAGGTGAACGAAATGAAGAAAGAACTGACCACCGTGATCATGGTTATGGTGGACGGCAAGGTTAAGCCCTTGGAGGACTTGACGGAAGAAGAACACAGCCGCATGCTGGCGGCGATGGCGCACCGGCTTACAGAGAGCATGAGCGACTACTACGCCAAGCACCCGGACGAAGTAAAGGAGTTGGCGAAGATATGAGAGAAAAAGAAGGGTTCCGGGACAACCTGGAACGAATTGACGCGGCGTTCCCCGGGCGGGAAATGCTGAATGTCAGCGAGGTGTCTCGCTTTACCGGCTTGGACCGTGGCAAAGTGGGTGCTGACTGGCAGGAACACTTTTGCCGTGTGGGAAGAAGTAAGTACATGAGCAAGGTGACCCTTGCCCGGCTGCTGAGTTAGGAGGACGGTATGACGAAACGAGAAAAGGCGGGCGCAATCCTGGTGGTCACCGGCTTTCTGCTGGTGCTGTTTGGCTGCTGCCTGGTGGCGGACAACCCCTATTGGTGGGTGTCCATGGCTGTAAGCGGTGCCGGATGTGGTCTGATCGCCCTGGCAGTGTTCGTACTGCCCAAGGACGAGGACGAACTCCGACAGGACAAGCAGCTGGTGGTTGAAGATGATAAGGATAGAGTGGTGCTGCTGGCGCCGCTGACAGATTTTGAATTGGCGTATTTGCACGCAATTCAACTTGGAAAGGATGATGAAAATGAGTAATGAATATATGGACTTGGTGATCATGGCCAACGGCAAGGTGTGCCGTGCTCCTGGGTTCAGCGAAATACGGTCCGGTTACAGAGTGGCCGTGCATGGCTATATATACGATGTGTTGGAGGCTGTGTCTGTACCTGTGAGCGAGGCTCTGCTGACGCTGCCTAAGGCGCAGGGGTTTGTTCGCCAGCTGGATTATGGCGAAGACAAGCAGAAGGAGAATGCTGATGTATGACAAGGAGGCGGGCGTGATCGCCTGTGACAGCTGCGACATTGCCATTGAGGGTTATGGGTTCTCCATCGGTGCGGGCAACGATGAGCCCAGCGGCAGCTACTGCTGGGAATGTGCTTGCGAGAAGTTGGAGCAGCTGCTGGACGAGAGCGACAAGGAAGCGACCATTGTGCGGCGCAGCGAAAACTGGCTTCGCAGCTGCTACGACCTGGGGGTGATCTGATGACCAGCGCAGAGATGGACAAGTTTGTGCAGGACTACGGCTTTTGCCCCCAAGACTGCGACCCGGAGGCGCGGGCAGAGGCCCGCACTGTACTGAATATAGACAAAGGAGAACGATATGGCGACACTGTATGAATTGACCGGCCAGGCAGCCCAGCTGATGGAGCTGCTGGAAGCCGGAGAGATTGATGAACAGACGGTCCAGGACACACTGGACAGCATGATGGTGCCGGAGAAGCTGGAGGACTACGGTATGGTGATCCGGCAGCTGACGGCGGATGTGGAGGACTACAAGCGAGAAAAGGACTTCTTCGCTGATAAACAGAGGCGGGCGGACAACGCCATTAAGCGCATGAAGAAGACCCTGGCACAGTACCTGGCTGCCACCCAGCAGGATAAGGTGCAGGCCGGACGGTTCGTACTGACCAGTACCACGAGTAAGTCGGTGGATGTGTTCAATCTGGCAGCTGTGCCGGCAGAATACATGCAGCCCCAGCCGCCCAAGGTGGACAAGGTGTCAATCCGAAAGGCCCTGTTGGCAGGGGAGACGGTAGCCGGTGCGGCGCTGATTGAAACTCCCAGCTGTGTGATTAAGTGAGGTGAATGGAATGGAGAACATGAAGATATATGAGGCGGTGCGCAAGGTTCCGGACAGCGCCAAGAAGAACATTAGCGCAGGCCGCTTAAAGGGCATGACTGATATTAACCCAATGTGGCGTATCAAGGCACTGACGGAGCAGTTTGGCCCTTGTGGTATCGGTTGGAAGGTGGAAGTCAGCCGCACATGGCAAGATCTGGGTGCGGATGGCGTGGTGACTGTGTATGTGCAACTGCTGCTCTATGTGAAGTACAACGATGAATGGAGCGCCCCTATCCCGGGTATTGGCGGTTCCTCGTTGGTGGCTAAGGAGAGTAAAGGCCTGTACACCTCCGATGAGTGCTATAAGATGGCTTATACGGACGCTCTGTCTGTGTGCTGCAAGATGTTAGGGTTCGGTGCAGATGTGTACTGGGCAGCTGATCGGACAAAGTACCAGCAGGTGCAGCCCAAGGACACGAAGAAAGAACAGGCACGGCAGCAGGCAGCGGAGAAGATCAGCCCGGACCAGGTGGCTATTCTAAAAGAAAATGCAGAGAATGAGCGGGTCAAAAAGGCCTTGGCCTATTACAAGGTGAGCCGCATTGAGGACCTGACCCGGCACCAGGCTGATCAGATCTTCATGAAGCTGGGCCTATAAGATGAAAATCGAATTCAAAAAAGCTGATCTGGTGCCCACTATGGCCAAGGTGGGGGCGTTCATAGGCTCCCTGGCAGAGCAAAAGGACTATGTGCTGGAGATTAAGCCAAAGCCGAAACGCCGGAGTCTGGATGCCAACGCCTATATGTGGGCATTGATCGGCAAGCTGCAAGCGGAGTTGGCAAAGAACGACCCACAGATCACCAAGGACGAGATTTACCAGGGCTATGTGCGGCAGTATGGCAAGTCTGTGGACTACCAACTGCCGGACAGTGCCGTGAATGCCATGACGAAATCATGGGGGAGGAACGGCCTGGGCTGGACAGCGGAGAAGGTGGATGATGGTATCTACCCGCGCACCTCGCTGGTGCGGTTCTATTACGGCACCAGCTGCTACGGCACAAAGCGCATGGCTCGGCTGATAGACTCCGTGGTGCAGGACTGTAAAGCACTGGGCATTGAGACTATGCCGCCGGCGGAGCTGGCGCAGCTGATGTCTGCTTGGGAGGAACGGAAACAGTGAAGAAGAGCATTATTCAGCCGGAAGATCAGCGGCAGTGCTACCTGTGCGGCTCTGTGTGGGCGTTGGAGCGACATCATGTATTCGGGGCATATAACAGACGAAAAAGCGAGAAATACGGCTTAACGGTGCTCCTGTGCCATAATTGCCACAACGAGCCGCCGAGAGGTGCACACCACTGCAAGCAGACGATGGACTATTTACACCGGGTTGGGCAGCAGGCTTTTGAAGCTACCTACCCGGACAAGGACTTTTTATCTATTTTTGGGAGGAATTATCTATGATTAACAGTGTTGTAATTATGGGTCGACTGACCTACGAACCGGAACTGAGAGCCACGCCCAGCGGCGTCTCCGTTGTGCGCTTTCAGGTGGCTGTGGACCGCAGCTATCAGAAGGCAGGCGAGGAACGCAAGACGGACTTTATCGACTGCACCGCCTGGCGGCAGACGGCAGAATTTGTGTGCAAATACTTCCATAAAGGCTCTATGATCGCCGTGGAGGGTTCTTTGCAGACAGACAACTATACGGACCAGAACGGCGAGAAACGCAAGAGCGTGCAGCTGGTGGCCAGCCAGGTGTCCTTCTGCGGCTCAAAGGCAGAGAGTGGCGCACAGACTACAGCACCCGCACCGGACGCAGAGTTTGAGCCCATTGATGATGACGACGACCTGCCGTTTTAAGGAGTAGATATGAGCAATCAGGGTTGGGTGAAAGCCTACCGGCAACTGCTGGATTGGGAGTGGTACACCGATGTACCCACATTCAAGCTGTTCTTGCATTTATTGCTTATCGTCAACAGGGAGCCGCAGCAATGGCGAGGCCAAACGCTGAGCAGCGGCTCCGTGGTAACCTCCATCAGCGCATTGGCAAGCGGTAGCGGGCTGTCAGATATGCAAGTGAGAACGGCGCTGAAACACCTTCAAAAAACTGGCGAGATTTCCAAGAATGTAACAAACAAAAATACCGTTATTATCCTGCGTAACTACGCCAAATATCAAGGGTTGGAAAACGATAGGCAACAAACAGATAACAATCAAATAACAAACAAAGAACAAACAGATAACAATCAAATAACAAGCGCTTTCTATAAACAAGAATGCAAGAATGAAAGAATGAGAGAAGGGAGAGAGCGCGCGAGCGCGTGCATGCCCGCAAAATTATATGGCGAGTTTAAGAATGTGCGATTAACCGATGAAGAGCTTGCCAAACTGAAAAAACAATTCCCACTTGACTGGCAGCGACTGATCAAGAACTTGTCCTTCCATATCCACAACACCCACAAGACCTATTACGACCACTTCTCTGTTTTGCAGAAGTGGGGCGCAGAGGACAGGAAGAACAGCGGGGCACTGCAAAGCCCGCCGTCTTACGACCTGGAGCAGATCAAGCGGGACACCATGAACAACACAGACATCAAGTTTTAGGAGGAGCCTATGGAACTGAACAAACTGACACCACGGCAGGCGTTGATCTATGACGCACTGATCCCGCCCGGCATGCCGGTAAGGGGCAAAGAGTTAGCGCGGCGGACGCGCATTAGCGAGCGGGACCTGAGATCGGAGCGTAAGGCCATGCAGGAACAGGGCGTGCCCATCGTCACCGGTGACTTTGGGTATATGCTGGTGGATGCGAACAATCCGGAGCCGCTGCTGCGGTACGCCAAGCGGTTGAACGCTCACGGCGATGAAGAGCTGGCCACGGCAGCAATGGCCCAGCAGATTTATGAAAGGCTGGTGACAGCAAGATGATGGTACGATTGACGATACCGGGAGAGCCCCAGGGCAAGGGACGGCACCGGGCTGTGCGCCGGGGTGACCATATTGCTACATATACGCCCAGGAAGACCAAGGACTACGAGGACGAGGTGCGGTTCTGCTACCGGCAGGAATATGGAGATCTGATGGTCTTCGCCGTGGACGAGCCGGTCAGTGCAACGATCATTGCAGCGTTTGGCATTCCCAAGAGTGCCAGCAAAAAGCGTAAGGTGGAGATGATGGCTGGCAGTGTGCTGCCCACAAAAAAGCCGGACACGGACAACATCGCCAAGATCGTGCTAGACGCATTGAATGGCTTGGCCTACCCGGATGACAAGCAGGTGGTGGAGTTGCAAGTGCTCAAGACTTATGACTTGGATGGCTATGTGGAGGTCGAGCTGCGGAACTGGAGGACACGAACAGATGGCTGAACAATGTGCATTCTATGTGCGCTGTGATCGCTGCCAGTATGGCCGCAACCTGGGCAGCAATGAATACGGCTGCCGCAAACACCTGGCGCCGGACGGAAAGACGATACACAGGGGGCAGTACAGCTGCGAGAATGGAAGGGAGAAAGAATGACAGACACGCCATATAACAGAAAAATACAAAACTTTCTTGAGGAATACGTTAACTGCGGTCCTGATAATTTTTATGTAAACGGAATGATGAAAAAAGAATCAGTCAAAGAAGCAGTTAGATTGTTGATCGAAAAAAATGTTTTTTCATCTGTTAAAGACATGAGATTGCAAGCATTAAAAGATTATAGCATTTTATTACCTGCGTGGGTATTTGAATGCGTAAAGGAGAAGAAAAAATGACTTGTAAGCGAGGTAGAAGAATGACATATCAAGAAGCAAATGCACTTATAGATGATTTTTCTTTCGTTTATAAAGGAGAATCAATATCAAGAGAAGGCCTTGTTGAGTGTAGAGAAGTAATCCATAGGGTACTTGAAAAGCAGATCCCTAAAAAGCCATATAAAACCAAAGAACACAAACAAAACAATTGGTATTGTTCTATTTGCAAGTGCTATTTGGGAGATGATATGGAATTGCAATATGCTTGTTTACAGCCTAAATTCTGTGAACATTGTGGACAGAGAATAGATTGGAGCGAATGCAATGGTTGATTTAATCAATAGAAAAGAATTGTTAAATAATAGACCAGAATATCTTAATCCACGAATGGAAGATGAAATCCAGAGCGCAAGACATCAAGGTTGGAACGACTGTAATAGTTATTATTATGATTTGATTACTAAACAACCGACAGTCGAAACGGTAAAGCACGCTCATTGGATAGAGAACAAGTATTGCGGTTATTACTCTTGTTCAAACTGTGGTGGAGTCGGCACTGCGAACGGAATGTCACCTATTGAAGATTGCCATTTGAATTACTGTCCTTACTGTGGTGCAAAAATGGACGAGGTAACAGACAAAGATATGAAAGAAAAGGAGCAAAGAAATATGAACATTATGTTAGACAGTACGGCTTTAATGCCGAAAAGAGGGCACGCAACGGATGCAGGGCTTGACCTGCTGTCACCGGTGGACACGGTAATTCCGGCACACGGTGCGGTGACCATTGACACCGGGGTACATATTGAACTGCCGGTACACACCGCAGGCTTTCTCAAGTCCAAAAGCGGGTTGAATGTGAAGTATGGAATTACCAGCGAGGGCGTGATTGATGTGGGCTACACCGGAAGTATTGCCGTCAAGCTGTACAACCACAGCGGTATGGACTACGCCGTGCACCGTGGGGACAAAATCAGCCAGCTGTTGGTGGTCAAGATCGACACGCCGGAGTTGGTGCTGGTGGACAAACTGGCGGACACCGAACGCGGCAACGGCGGGTTCGGAAGCACAGGGAGGTGAGCAGGATGTGTATAGCAGCACAAATTATTCTTGTGACCGGTGCGATTATTGTTGCATTTTTCGGCGTGATCGGCTTTGGTCCGAACTTTAAGAAATGAGCGGAATAAAAAGCAGGAGGAAAAATGACGAACAACGAAAAGAAGGAATGGCTGCAACGCTATCGGGAGTGCTGGGCGGAGGTTGAGATTACACAACAGGAGATCGAAGAACTGAACAGCCGGGCGCAAAAGATCACGGCTTCCATCTCTCCCACGCCGGGAGGCGGGCAGCGGGCAGATTTTACCTTGACGGTAGATCGCATTATAGAACTGAAAGAGAAGCTGGACCAACAAGTCCGGCTTGCTCTGTTGCAGCGGGCAGAAATTGAGGCTGCTATTGAGCAGGTACGCAGCCCGTTGCACCGGCGTGTGTTGCGTCGGCGGTATTTGAACGGTGACACTTTTGAGAAGATCGCTGTGGACGAAGATATTACATACAATCACCTGGTCTCTCGCATTCACCCGCAGTCCCTGGATATGCTGGAATGCAAAAAATAAAAAACCACTATGCAATGCATGTTGATGTTATAGTATGCAGGTTGCCGTCTGTGTTATAGTATAAACTGCCAAACAGATTGAAAGAGCGCTCCAAACGGTGCGCTCTTTGGCTTTTGCTTTTGTGCTTTTCCTTTCTTAAATGCGGTTACTACGAGGCCCATTTTCAGATGTGCTATAATTATGGTGAGCGAAAGGGGGGAAAACAAATACATGCGTAAACGCTCTGAAAAACCTTTAGGCAAGCAGCAGAAGAAAAATCGTGAAGTCCTGAAGTACGAAGAGATCAAGACAGAACTGACCAACATTTCTCCGGCAGAACGCCGGCGCAAACGCATTATGGCTGAGACGGATGTGAAATCCGCATCCAAATTCTTTAATGCGTCTATGGCAGCAGAGTTTTCTTTGATTGCGACTATGACTTCTTGGATCGTTGCACTTCACAATGACTGTAAAGGAGTGATAAGCTATATCGTCCTTGTCGTAGTGATCGTGGCCGCTATCGTTACATCAGTTGCTTTGTTGTTTACTTGGATAAAGAAAAATATCCATCTTGAAAAAACGGTACTAACGCTTGAGATACTGGATGAATTTTTTCCAAATAGCAAACAGAAAAAATAACAGCATATAATCCGTAATTATTACAAAGGAGGTGAGCAGTGTGGGTAAAGAGACCTTAACACCTAAACAAAGGTTGTTCTGTTATGAATATGTGCTCGACCATAATGGGAAACGGTCTTACCAGGCTGCTTACCCGAATTGTAAGGCGCCCGGGAGCGCAGAAAGCCAAGCAAGCCGATTGCTAAGAAATGATAAGGTAAAAAAATTTATCGCTGAGCTGGAAAAGCGAAAGCTGGACAAGTTGGATTTTACCGCAACGGATGTGCTGAACGCACTGTGCTCCATCGGGTTTGCAGAGACGGCAAAGCCGCCGAATACATCTGATCGGGTGAAAGCCCTGGCAGAGCTTCTGCGTCACTTTGAATTGGCCCGAGGGCATGAAGATGAGCAGACGGACGATGGCTTTCTGGAGGCCTTGGAGCAGAAAGCGGGTGAACAGGCATGGGAAGAATAAGCACCTTTCATTTTCAGCCATTCTCCGCCAAGCAGCTCCAGGTGCTCACCTGGTGGTGCAAAACATCACCTGTGAGCGACAAAAACGGAATAATTGCAGACGGCGCTATACGATCCGGTAAGACGGTAAGTATGGCGCTTAGCTATATTCTGTGGGCCATGAGTACCTACAGCGGCATGAATTTTGCCATGTGCGGTAAGACGATCAGCTCCTTTCGCCGGAACGTGCTTTCTTTTCTGCCTGCAATGCTGCAAAGTCGTGGGTATCAGGTGAAATACAGCCGCAGCGACAATGTGCTTGTGGTAACACGGGGTAATACGGAAAACGCATTTTACATTTTCGGGGGCAAGGACGAAAGCAGCCAGGATCTGATCCAGGGTATGACTTTGGCAGGTGTGTTTTTCGATGAGGTGGCTTTAATGCCCCAGTCCTTTGTGCAGCAGGCCACCGCCCGGTGCTCTGTCAGTGGTGCAAAATTCTGGTTCAACTGTAACCCGGATAACCCACACCACTGGTTTTATGAAGAATGGATCCTGCCGGAGAAGCGGCAAGAAAAGCGAATACTCTACCTCCACTTTACGATGGACGACAATTTGTCCTTAACAGAGGAGGTCAAAGCCCGGTACAGAACGATGTATGCGGGCGTTTTTTATGCCCGGTACATTCTGGGCGAATGGAAAGTGGCAGAGGGCCTGATCTACGATATGTTTGACGAAAGGCGGCACTGTATTCCGCTGCCGCCGGATAACGAACTGCAAGGTTCTGCCTATATCAGTGTGGACTACGGTACGCTAAACCCTACGGTGTTCCTGATGTGGCGCAAATACCATGGCAAATGGCTATGCACCAAGGAATATTACTATTCCGGGCGAGAGAACCATAAACAAAGAACGGACGCAGAGTATGCGGACGAGATGATGGCCTTTATCGGCGATACGCCGTATACCTGCGTAGTGGTTGACCCTTCGGCGGCCTCTTTCATTACAGAACTGCAAAGGCGGGGGCTCAAGGTATTAAAGGCGGATAACGCGGTGCTGGATGGAATCCGTACCGTATGTACGCTATTGCAGCGGGCGGATCTGCTGTTTTGCAAGGACTGCACCCGCACCATTGCAGAGTTTTACGCCTACCGTTGGTATGACAAAGCGGCTCAGGCAGGCCGGGATGAGCCGGTCAAACAGGACGACCACGCTATGGACGCCATGCGCTATTTTGTAAGCACGGCGCTGGGGCGGATCGTAACAAGGAGGAATTGAATATGATACTTTACATGAACCGGCGGGATGTGCCGGAGGCGGAACAGGGCGTACTGTCGTCTGCCGTGATTGATTATGTGGTCGGTCGGGCAAACGAATATGAGCGGCGCTGCCGTGCCCTCTATGGCCGATATATTGGCGTGCCGCAAATCCACCGAGGAGAGGACGAGAACGATGTGCGGGCCGAAGCTAACTATGCCAAGTACATTGTGGATATTATCCGTGGCTATTTTCTGAGCGAGCCGGTAAAGTACGACTGTAACGACAAGGACAAGAAAGACAGCCAGGCCAAGCTGTCCCTGGTGTCTACGGTGGAGGCAAAGCTGGATCGGGAAAGCGGTAACCTGATCCGGCACAACGCTGTGGACGAAAACAAAGACGGCCTGTGCGATCTGTGCGGCAAGGAAATTGATATTTCTGCCGTTATGGCTGCCTATCACAGTCAGAATATTGCTACGATAGATCAGCGGATTGGCAAGGCCATGGGTATATACGGTGAAAGCTGCGAGCTGCTGTATGCCAGCACAGAGGAGCAGCCGCGCCCCCGGTCTGCGGTGTATGCGCCGGATCAAATTGTCCTGGTGCAGGATGACACGGTGGAGCATAAGGATCTGTTTGCGCTGTGGTTTGAGCAGCGGGAACGCACAGATCGCAGCCGGTACTATGCGGTAACAGTCTATACGGCTACCCAGTATCAGCAGTACGAAAGCACCTCGCTGGATAAAGAAAACTATGTGTACAACCCTGTGGGTGCACCGGTGCCACACTTCTTTGATGAGGTGCCGGTGGTGTGTTATGAGAACAACGAGGAGCGGCAGGGCGACTTTGAACAGGTGGCCAACTTGATTGACGCCAGAAACGAGCTGCTGTCTGATCGGCTTACAGATAAGCGTAAGTTTGTCAATTCCATCTTGGCAGCATTCGGCGCGGTTCTGCCCCAGGACACCATGGAGGCAGCCAAGCGAGACCGGCTCATTGACGGCATTCCCCAGGACGCCCGGTTGGAATACATACAAAAGACCTTTGACGAAAACTCCATGAAGGTGCTGGACGATACCTTGGTATCGGATATTCACAAGATGACCCTAACCCCGGATATGACAGACCAGGCCTTTGCCGGTAATGCCAGCGGCGTGGCGTTAAAGCTCAAGCTGCTTGCCCTGCACCTGCTGGTGAAAAGCAAGATGAGCGCCATGGAGGCGGGGCTGAAGAAACGCTGGACCTTATACAACAACTGGCTGGCCCATAACGGTATAGACCCGGTGTCCGTAGATGATGTGGATATGGTGTTTACTGTGGCGCTGCCCATTGATGAGGCGCAGATTGTCTCTATGGTGTGCACCTTGAAGAATGCCGGGCTGGTGGACGATCAGACACTGTTGTCCCTGCTATGGTTTGTTAAGGACCCGGCGGAAGCCGTGGAGAACATGAAACAGCAAAAGCAGGAGAACCAGCAGCAGTATATGGACAGCTTTGCCCCAAAGACTGAGGACAAGGACGAGGACGAAGAGAAAGACACGGCAGGCCGGCAGAAAGACGAAGAAAAGGACGCTTAATCTATGAAGGCAGCAGAGTATTGGAAAAGGCGAACGGTTGACCTGGAGCACCTGCTGCAAGCGCGCACCACCGCTACGATGGTGGAGGTCAACCGTATGTACGCCCAGGGTGTAGAGCAGCTCAACGAGCAAATTGAGCGTATTCTCCGCCGGTATGTTAAAAACGGTCAGATCAGCCAGGCTTATGCCTTGCAGCTGCTGAGCGCAGGCCAAACCGCACAGGAGCGCCAGCGCCTGCTGGAACAGCTACAACAGACTAAGGAACCACAGGCACGGCGGGAGTTGATCGCTATGCTGGACGCACCGGCCTATGCGGACCGTATCAGCCGTTTGCAGGCTTTACAGAACGCTATTCGTGCGGAAGCCGTAGCCATGGGCGTGCGGGAGGAACGGCTGGCGAAAGCGCGACTGACAGATACACTCAAACAAGCATACTACCGCACTATATTTAACGACCAAAAGCGTAATGGTCTATATGACTTTCGCTTGATCAGTGACCGCCGTGTACAGGCCGCACTTACCCATAAGTGGAGCGGGAAGAACTATTCTGACCGTATATGGAACAATAACGCTGCTTTTTGCAAGCGCCTGCAACGCACCATTGAGGTGGGCTGCATGACCGGCATGACCCTGCATGACATGGAGGAGCACCTGCTGGAGGACTGCATAGGTGCAGACAGCGACAGCGGGCAACGCTATTGTGCCAGCCGCCTGATCCGTACAGAGGTCAATCACTTCTCCAATCAGGGCTTTTTAGAGGGCTATAAAGCAGCGGGCATTATTCGGTATCGGTTTATGGCTACTTTGGATTTGCGCACCTCCGCCGTCTGCCGCCAGCTGGACGGCAAGACCTTTTTGGTGGAAGAGGCAAAAGCAGGCGAGAACCTGCCGCCTATGCACCCTTTCTGCCGCAGTATTACCGTGCCGGTGGTGAGTAACCGCCCCGGCACCCGCTGGGCCAGGGATCCGGTAACTGGCAAGTCTATGACTGTACCGGCGGATATGACTTACGCCCAGTGGTATGAGAAGTATGTGGAGAAAAACGGCGGCGTTATTCGTGGCGCAAACGGCGTAGATAAACCGGCGGTGGAGGAACAGGCGGAAGCTGTATATCTTGGCCAAATCAATCCGCAGTCTGAGCAGGAACGCAATGCCTATGTGGATCGGTTTATTACACAGTACGAGCGTGCCGACGAGGAGCACATGCTGGTTATTGACCGCACCGGCAAAGTGTATTCCGTTACCAGTCACCAGCCGGATTATATCGACTTAACCGGCGTTGACATTTCCATGAAAGGCAGTTACAATATACATAATCACCCGGCGGATCAAACGCAGTTTTCATTCAGTGATGAGGCGGATGTGCCCAGTATGATTGCCGACGGCACCAGCGTGATGGAAGCCTTTGACCATAAATATCGTTATCGCCTTGAACAGATGGACGGAGTAACACTTAAAGAGTGGGAAGAAGCAAAAGAACAGGCAAAAGACGAAATAACCCATGTGATGGATGATCGAGGCTTGAGCTTCTCGGATTATGAAGAAAATGCGGAGCACATATTGATCGAGGAGACCTGCCGTATTTTAGGAAAAGGAGTATATACCAGATGGGAAAGATAGACCTTGAAAAGGAAAAAAGCGAGGAACTCTCTGCTCTCGGCAAGTACTATTCAAATCGTAGCGAAGCAATCATAAAAGAATGGAGAAAAACATTGCCTGGAACAAGTTATTATGGGCAATGTAACACACCGGAAATGAAGGCTTTGAAAGCAGAATTGAAACGCCGATATTTTGAGATACAAGAGAAGTACAAAGCACTCCAAGAAAAGCAATAAATAACCCAAAGTGAGCAGAGCTGCAATGCAGCCCTGCTCTTTTTATACCCATTTTCAGGCTATGCCTGTGGGATATATCACTTAACGAACCGGCAGCGTACGGTTTGGGAAAGGAGTCAGCAATGACAAAACACAATGCCGAGATGGAAAGCAACAAGGAGCAGAGACGGGTGTGCGCACGCCTGCCGCTGAACCTCCAGCTGTTTGCCGAAGACACCGGCGAAAATGGAGCAGACACCAACACAGAGGGGGCAGCGGATGATACCGGCGCCAACTCCGATGGGGGCAACATCACTCCGACCTTTGACGAACTGCTGAAAGACAAAAAATTCCAAAGTGAATTTGACAGCAGGGTCAGCAAGGCGCTTGCCACGGCCAGAGCCAAGTGGGAAGAAAGCGCCAAAGAGCAGGCGGACGAAGCCAAAAAACTATCCAGTATGAACAAAGAGGAGCGAGAGCGGTATAACCTGGCCAAGGATCGCCAGGCATTTGAACAGGAAAAGGCAGCCTTTGCCAAGAAGCAGCTGGAAACGGCTGTGGCGGCGGAGCTGCTCCAGCGCAAGCTGCCTGCGCAGTTTGCCGCATTCCTGACCGGAAATGACGCCACCGCCTCGCAAAAGAACCTGGAGGCTTTTGACGCCGCATTTCAAGAGGCAGTACAGGCCGCCACAACCGCCAACCTGCGGGGCAAGGACTTGCCGCCGGCAGGCAAGGAAGCAGCGGGCGACAATGTACCGCCCACAGACTTCCGCGCCTATGAGGCGTGGAGAAAACAGAACGGCTAATAGGAGGAATAAGAAATGCCGAATACGATTTTAACACCCAATGTCATTGCCAATGAGGCACTGATGGTACTGAAAAACAATCTGGTGATGGCTAACTTGGTGCACCGGGACTATGAGAACGAATTTGTGAAGGTTGGCGACACGGTTACCGCCCGCCGTCCCAGCAAATTTGTGGCCAAGAACTTTACCGGCGCTGTGGATCCCCAGGATCTGAACGAGGGCGGTGTACCCGTGAAGATGGACCGGCTGCGCGATGTGACTGTGCAGATCACTTCTAAGGAAATGTCCCTGGATCTGCGCGACTTCTCTGCCCAGGTGATCGAACCGGCCATGACCGCCATCGCCAGCGCGGTGGACGCAGATGTATTGGCGACTGCCGTAGAGGGCGCCGGCCGCACCGTGACCGCTTCCGGAGAGAGCGCAACCAAGCCCATTAAAGATATTGCCAAGGTGGGCAGCTATCTGGACTTCGCCGGTGTGCCGGTTCAGAACCGCCGCCTGGTACTGAACCCCTCGCACAAGGTGCTGTATGCCACGGACGACAACCTGTCCAAGGTGTCCTACGCCGGTGACGGCAACGCCCTGCGGGATGCAGAACTGGGTAAGGTGTACACCATGGACACCTACATGAGCCAGAACGCACCGTATCCCTACGGTTATCTGGACAATGCCGTTGGTACTGCCAAGACTTATAAGGTCAGTGGTACTGCCGGTGAGAGCAAGGTGGCGCTGTCCTCTGTGACTGCTGCTACTGCCACGGTGAAAAAGGGCGACTGCTTTATTGTGGACGGCTATGTGTACCACTTTGCTGCGGACGCTACGGCTGCCAGCGGCGCGGTGGCCGAGGTGGCTATTGACCAGCCCTTGCACGCTACATTGTCTGGAAAGGATGCCACTGTGATCTCTGCGCCCACTTCCGTAGGGTTCCACCGCAACGGCGTGGCACTGGTGACCCGTCCTATGGATTTGCCGATGGGCAACAAGAACGCCTATGTGGCTTCTGCGGACGGCCTGGGTGTGCGTGTGGTCTTTGACTACGACAGCACCCACAAGATCGACACCGTATCCTTTGATATTCTGTACGGCGTGACTACGCTGGACAAGGATATGATCGTCAAGGTGCAGGGCTAAGCCCGGGGAGGTACAAATGGAAAAGGTAACCGTTGTACAGGGCAAGACCCAAGTGGTCATTGATCGGAGTTGTCTGCCGGCTTATTTGAATGCCGGTTGGAAACTGCCGGAGAAAAAAGAAAACACGAAACAGGGCGCCAAATAAGGCGCCTTTTCTTATGGGGTGATATGTTTTGACAGAAGAAACAAAAAACAAGGCTCTGCGGCTGCTGCAAGCTGCTGCCGGGCGATATGACAAGATATGCGAGACCTGGTACGCACACGCCGGTGAAGAGCTGGATTTGCAGCTGTTTTTGGATATGGCAGAGGACGATTGCCTGACCTATTTGGGCACGCAAGAGCTGCCGCCGGTGGTAACGGCCACCACACTGGCCAAACTGGCTTTTGTGCACCTGAACAGTTTTATACAGGATCGGGAGTACGGTGTAAAGAGTGCGTCCTATACGGAGGGCAGCGTATCTATGAGCGAGACCTATACCACCCCTGCGGAGCAGGAGACGGCCATTGCCGACCTGCTCCAGCCGTACAACAGATACAGGGAGGTGCGCACCGGTGAAAGCAAAAACGCCTAAGTCGTGGACTGTAAAATCACGGATTTTCTCCGCACAG
>OGNB01000052.1_pt1 | contig 92800 bp, 83 predicted proteins | sample 1573301 | NCBI WGS metagenome assembly OGNB01 (sample SAMEA2581914, study PRJEB24529) | metagenome | biome: Human gut stool | place: China | collected 2011
GAGCGCATGACTGTTAATCATGATGTCACTGGTTCGAGCCCAGTTGGGGGAGCCAAAAGAGGCTCATAGTTTTTCTATGAGCCTCAATTACTTATATATAAAATTTATTTCCGGTAGAAGTGATAATTGTTTTATCGGAAAGGAAAAGATATGGAGTTCGAAAATATGACAGACAAACAATTTGATGGTCTTATGAACTCAATTATCCAAATAGTGAAGGATTCTGAAACTAAAGATGAAGCTGTTGAAAAGCTACAAAATTTAGTTAAAGGTAAAGAAAACTGATTACTTTCGCTAATCTGCTTAATTTAATATTATCAAATATATGAGTCAATCATTATATTTCTTATTTTATAGATATAGTAATTGGCTCTTTTTTTATTGGCAATCGTTTTAATTTTTTTGATTAGAACGGTTGCCTTTTTTATTTGCAAAAAATTTGAAAGGAATGATTTTAAATGTATTTTACCGACACACCCGAACTCAGGAAGTTTGAAAGGGAGATGCGACAGAAACCTAATTTTGACAGAAGAAATGATGATTGTGATGAAAATGAAATCTTACATTTCTCTGACAACAAAAAACTTAACACAAACAGAAATAAGAAAGACAGGGGTTGATTTTATGACTATAAAAAATCAGGAGTCCTACTAATGGATATTGCTTGAATCAAAACTAAAAAAATAGGAGATGAATAACTTGAACGAATATGAAAGACAGCGCAGAATGGCTGAAAGCACAAAGAAATTGTATCCGCCGGGTACAAGAATTGAGCTTATCGGTATGAAAGACCCTTACGCACCTGTTCTGGCAGGAACAAGAGGAACAGTAAAATTTGTTGATTCAATGGGAACGATATTCCCCGAGTGGGACAATGGTCGTTCACTTGGAGTCGTTCCCGGAGAGGATTCATTCAGAAAGCTCACACAGGAAGAAATCGAAGCAGAAATCCAATCCATGTCAGAAGTTGAAGATGAAACTCCTGATGAGGATAATGGAATGACTATGCGAATGTGAGGTGTTTTTTAATATATAAATCTTCGTATGGAATGAAGATTTATGTCCATCAAATTCTTTGATATGTTTGCAGGCATCGGCGGTTTCCGTTCAGGACTTGAAGCCATAGGCGGTTTTGAGTGCGTCGGATACTGCGAAATCGACAAGTATGCAAAGCTGGCATACGAAGCAATGTACGATACAGGAGGTGAACTTTACTTTGATGACGCAAGAAAAATTGTACCCGAACAGTTACCCGATTTCGATCTTCTTCTGGGCGGGTTTCCCTGTCAGTCCTTCTCAATCGCAGGTGCAAGAAAAGGATTTGACGATACAAGAGGAACGCTGTTTTTTGAGATTGCTCGAATTGCTTCCGTTAAAAAACCTAAGTATCTCTACCTCGAAAATGTTCCCGGTCTGCTTAACCATGACTCAGGCAAAACATTTGAAACAATCCTCAATACATTGAATACAGGGTCCCCGAAAAGCTGTAAGCTTTTTGGGGAGAGGAGGCACAGCATAGCTGACGAGCTTTTGACCGCTTGCGGTCGAAACGAGTAAGCAGAGCTTGTGCCGACGAGGGGTATGATGTGTGCTGGCAGGTACTTAACAGCAAAAATTTCGGAGTACCCCAATCACGAAAACGAGTGTATATTATCGGATATCTTAGAGGACAATGTGCCGGAGAAGTATTATCTTTCACGCAAGCAAGCGGAAAAGCTCTTATACAAAGAAAAGCCAACGCAAGGTGAGCGAATCTACTCATCAAAAGGACTATCCGACAGCAGGCTATACAAAATGGCAGGAAACGCTGTGACAGTGAATGTAATTTCTGAAATTGGAAAGATTATCAAGAAAGTAAACGATAAAAATTAAATAACAACAACTAATATCAATCGTTCCGAACGATTGATATTGGTTTTTATATATAAGCCGTTGATTAGATTTTTTAATTTAATCAACGGCGTTTTGTCGTTTCAGGGGCGATTGATATTCCGAGAGGAGTGATGAATATCAAAACCCCTGTGAGTTGGATGGGAAATAAAACTTCCATCCTTCATATTTTGTACGCCCTGTTTCCTCTGAATTACGAAAGGTATATTGAGCCGTTCGGAGGCTCAGGAGCTGTACTTTTAGGCAAGAAAAAGCCTGATAAGTTCGAAGTTTACAATGACTATAACCATAATCTTGTAAACCTCTTTCGCTGTATGCGTGACAGAACAATGAAATTCATAAAAGAGCTCGGATTTTATCCCCTAAATTCAAGGGATGATTTCAATGCAATAAAGAACTTTTTTAAACAAGAGAAGTTTGACGATAAGTACCTTTATGAGGAATTGGAACTGACGAAGATTATCCTGCCTGACTTGAAAGCAGAAGAAATCATTGAATTGTATATAAAAATGAAACAGGACTACGATTTGCGCAGAGCCGTAATGTTTCTTAAACTCTTACGATACAGTTATTCAAGTGGCGGAAAATCATTTGCCTGTCAGCCATTTTTAGTAGTGAGCCTGTTTCAACTGATAGAGCAAGTGGGAAAAAGACTTGAAAATACTGTGATTGAAAATCAGAATTTCGAAGTTTTAATAAAGCATTATGACCGAGAAAATGCCTTTTTCTACTGCGATCCGCCTTATTTTTCAAGTGAGTATGTTTATCAGTGCGGTTTCACTTGGGATGACCATCAGAGGCTGAAAAACACACTTGCAAATTCAAAGGGCAAATGGCTTGTGTCATACAACGATTGCACTGAAATCAGAGAGTTATATGACGGTTACTCATTTTTTGATTTCACAAGGCTTCACAATATGAAACAGCGAATCAATGCAGGCGAGCAATTTCCCGAACTGCTAATCAGCAACTACGATATGTATGAAAGGCAGAGAAACAAGCCGTTACAGTTGAGCCTGCTTGATTTAACCACCGAACAACAAATTGATTTAGAACAAATTTTGAAGGAGTGTATTATTAACAATGGAAAATAGAATTTATGTAAGCATCCCGCTTGATGCCCTTATTGTATCAGGAATCACATCCGACTGTGCTGTGCAGATTTCAGCCGTGGACGGAGCAATTCTGATTGAGAGGTGCAATGATGATTGCGAAGAATGTTGTGACTGCATATGCGATGAGTGCAGATCAGAGCTTGCGGAAAGCGAGGTCGAGTAATGCTAAAAATATACAGAGTTCTTGGCAAGAGAGGACGAATTACAATCCCTTTTGAAATCCGTCAACGAATCGGATTCAGATACAACGACGTGCTGTCGTTTACGGAGCTTGATGACAGCTCGGTAGTTGTCAGGAAAGAGAAAATCTGCGACAACTGCAAATACCTTGAAGAAGATTTTGAGGAAAATTTCACACTTGAAGATTTCATTGACAGCCTGTCCGAGGAAGAACAGAGAAACGCACTTTTACATCTTTCTCTGCTGTGGGCAGAAAAACAGAAATACTAAATCGGAGGTAAATTTATAATGGCACAGAATACAAATTTCAAAGGAAACAAAAACAACAATCAGAAAAGGAAACTGCCGTATATCAAGGTAAGGATTGATAAGCTCGTTGATGTAGAAGATTGCAACACAAAGGCGTTTGCAAGCGTTACTGTCAGCGGTGCGGTGGCAATTCATGGAATCAGAGTGATGAACTCAAGAAAAGGCTTATTTGTTGCAATGCCTGCAAGTAACTATGTTGACGAAAACGGCGAAACAAAGTTCAGCGAGATTGCTCACCCGATTTCAAAGGAGTCAAGAGATATGCTAAACAGCAAGGTTATGGAAGCATATCATCAGGAACTTGATGAACAGCAGAGCGAAGATGAATCCGAGAATATGTCGGAAGATGAATCGGAAAGCTTTACGCAGAGTATGTAAATTGGTTGACCATCGTTTGGGAATAGAGTATAATGTTTCTGTAATCTTCTTACTGTTTGAATTTACAATAATATAAAAGGCAGAAATGACAAATGAATGTAAATAATTTTATTACCTTTAAAAATGTTATTGAAAAAATTTTTAATGATGAAGCTGGGTATTCTGTAGAGCATAATTCTCCTTGTAATGATACTGGATTTGATTTTGTAGCTAAAAAAGATGAAAATATCTTTTGTGTTGAAGTAAAATATTCTCAAATATCAGATAATGCAATAAAGCAACTACTTTATTATGCGCAAAAAGCTGAAATGAAACCGATGTTAGTAACAGCCTATTGTATTGAAGAAGAAAAAAGAAAGAATTATGAAAGCAAACATCCGAACTTAATACTGCTTGATATAAGCAATTTGTTATTTGCAGTACAATATAATACCGAGTTGCGTAATGAATTAGTTGCTTCTTTATCGTACACCGTAGATAATATTGAGCCAAAAGAAAGTTTTCTTATAAATGATAGTGCTCAGCATAATGATTATACAGAGTCATTAATTAAGGAAATGAATCTCTGTAGAGCAGGATCGCAAATGGCAAGAGATTATGAAATACTTTGTTGTAAGCTTTTAGAGAATATATTTTCGGATGATTTAGCATTATGGAAAGAGCAGCAAACATCAAATAAACGACTTTACAGAATTGATCTTCTTTGCAGAATTAAAGATGGCAATCAAAAAACATTTTGGTCTATTATTGAAAGATATTTTAATTCCAAATATGTGGTTTTTGAATTTAAAAACTATGGAGAGACAGTTACTCAAAATGAAATTTATACAACAGAAAAATACCTCTACTCAAAAGCTTTGAGAAGCGTAGGAATTATAATATCAGCAAATGGTTATGATGAAAATGCTTATTGGGCGGCAAAAGGTTCATTACGAGAAAATGGAAAACTTATCTTGTTATTGGACACGAATGATTTGATAGAAATGAATCAAATGAAATTAAAGCAAAATGATCCATCAGTATATTTATTAGACAAATTGGACGAACTGCTTTTAGAATTAGAAAAGTAAAGTTTGTTAATTAACATCAATTTTCATACTTTATAAAACTCTGGACATTTTAAATTCTTTGGATATACTTGTTGCTTGAAAGGACGGCGATAGTATGAAAAAGAAAATCGCAATAATGTTATCATTGATTTTAGCAACAGGAACATTCACAGCTTGTTCAGCAGAAGAAAAAGTAAATGATGATATTAAGACATCCGTAGTTTCAAAGGCTGCGGATGTTTCTGTATCCGAGGAAACTTCTGCACCGACAAACACCTTATCAATGGCAGAAAAGGAAATAACAGAAACCGCCGAAAAAGCCACAGTTTCTAAAGAAACAGAGCCTTCGGGACAGAATACCAAAACCGAAGAAAAAGCCGACAGCGGGCAAAATTTGGCGGTTGTTTCGGCAACGGATCCAATTAAGAAAACACAAACAGAGGTTCAGAACAACAACAGGAATACAGCGAACAGTAATCTGCAAAAATCGGAATCGACTGCTAAAAAAGAAACTGAAACTCCTGCTCAAAAGCCTGTTGAAAAGCTAAAACAACCGCCAATGAAGAAACCTACAGAAAAGCCAACACAGAAACCTACGGAAAAGCCTACGCAACCGCCTACCAAAGCAAAAACGGTTGATGTTCATTATGCGGTGAGTGCCTGCATAGCCTACGGTCAGCAGATTGGAATGAAATACGATTCCTCGCTGAACACAGGCAACGCAAGCTGGTTCTCGCCCACAAACGCATCATATTATGATGATACGCAAAGCCTGACTGCAGATTGCTATGGTGATGTAGAGTATGTATCCTACTACTTCCAAAGCAGTGGCATTACTCCAAGCGACTTATCATTCAATGTAATCGCAGAAAACAACAAAATATATGTAGTCTACTGTTGAGCAGACGATTAAGCAAGGCACTCACTTCATTGTGGGTGCTTATTTTTATGAAAGGAAGATGACAATGAAAATCAATAATATTACACTCTCTGACCTCCGCCGTATGAACGGCAAGGAAGGTCTTATCTTGCAGGGCTGTGGAGGTGAAATTAAAGAATGGATGGACGGCATCAATAAAATGCTTACGGACAAAGGAATACTTCTTGACAATACAAAGTTTGAGAATGTTTCTGCGTTTCAAAATGACGGCGTTACCTGTATTCTTTATCCATTTGAAGATGTCCACCTTGACGTAGGCAAGATTGCAATGTGGAGATTACAGTCATACACAGCATTTGCCGGAACTTGGCTTTCCGACTATGTGGAAAACAAGCTCGGTGGATTTATTACCGATGAGCAAATCAAAGCAGAAAAGGTCAAACCTGACTGTGCGTTGATAGGTCAGGATGGCAATATATTCAATCTGTTAGGAATTGCAAGTCACACTCTCAAACAAAACGGTATGGCTGACGAGGCAAAAGAAATGTGTAGTCGTGTTACGAGTTCTGGCAGTTACTGCGAAGCGCTGAACATTATCGGCGAATATGTAAATATAACGGACGGCAGTGAGCAGTCTGATGATATAGATGAAGATTTCAATGAAGGGCAGGCGATGAAATTATGATTTACTTTATCTGAAAACAGAATATTTTATCAGCAGGCAGAGTCAAATGACTTTGCCATATTTTTTTTGAAAAGAGGTATTTTTTATGAACAAATTAATGTCAAACAAAAAATTCACAAGAATAACGGCACTTTTACTTGCGGTGTCAGTAATATTCGGAACAATGTTCGCACTCCCCGTAAGTGCGGCAAGCGGTGATAAGGTTACAATCACCTTCGATTATTGTTATGACAGTACGGGAAACATAATCAAATTTCAGCAGACAACGGTCAGTGACGGCTACACAGTCGGCACTCCCGGTGAGGAGCTGTGCAAGATTTTTGCAGACGGCAAAGAAGCCTATTGCATTGAACCCGGTCATACCCTCTACTCAGGCAATACGCTGACCGAGGACGGATCAACCGTCTGGAAGAATTTAGGCTCTGCGAAGCAGAAAGCAATTAATCTTGCCCTTCTCTACGGCAAACCCGGTTCAGGAAAAAGCTTAAGCGGAACAGAGGATCAGAAATGGGTGGCAACACAGCTGATTGTATGGGAGTTTGTTTCAGGCTGTCGCTCTACAAATGACGGCTATAAATGCACAAATACAAAGTTCATTGACGGCATATGTGCAGGCGGAGCAAATCCAGGAGTTAAGTCGGTTTACAATGCAATCTCAAAAAGCCTTGCAAATTATTCAACCGTTCCAAGCTTTGCATCGGCAATCGCTTCAAAGGCTGAAACCTATGAGATGAAGTATTCAGACGGAAAGTACACTTTAACCCTTACCGACAGCAACAATATTCTTTCGGATTTCAGTTTCAAGACAACAGGCGGTGTGAGTGTATCTGTATCAGGAAACAGGTTGACCTTGACTTCAACTTCGACCGTCAACGATGCAGTAACATTCAACTCTGCAAAATCAATGCCCGATGTCGGCAAAACTGTGCTTGTTCCCTATGGAGATGCTACTTTGCAGGATGTAATCACAGGCGTTGAAAATGACGCTGACCCGATAAGAGCGTATTTCAAAGTAAAAACCAATGCAGGTAATTTGAAACTTAAAAAGACTTCGGAGGACGGAGTTGTCAAAGGTATAAAATTCAAGGTAACAGGTACTGATTACAACAAAATTGCTACTACAGACGAAAATGGTACTTTCACATTAACCGACCTTGTTCCCGGAAAATACACGGTTACCGAGCATACTCCGACAGAGTATGTCGAACAAAAATCAAAGACCGTAAATGTTGAAAGTGGAAAAACGGCAACTGTATCTTTCAGTAATGTTCTTAAAAAGTGGAATCTTACTGTTAAAAAAACAGACGCTGAAACAAAGTCTGTACAGGGTGATGCAACACTTGCAGGAGCAGTTTACGGAATCTACAATAACGGCAAGTTGGTTGACAAGTACACCACCGATAAAAACGGCAGTTTTACAACTTCATACTATGTGTGCGGTGACAACTGGACTCTGAAAGAAATTGAGCCGAGTGAGGGTTATCTGCTTGACGAAACCGAATATCATATCGGTGTAGAAGCAAAGAAATACACCATTGAAAATAACAGCATTTCAATGAGTGTAACCGAGGATATTTTAAAGGGCAAAATCTCAATAATTAAGCACACCGATGACGGCAGTACAAAAATTGAAACTCCCGAAGTTGGTGCAGAATTTCAGGTGTATCTGAAATCATCGGGAAGCTATACAAAAGCAAAAGAATCCGAAAGAGATACGCTTATTTGTGATGAGTACGGTTTTGCAGAAACAAAGGAATTGCCCTACGGCACATATACCGTTCATCAGACCAAAGGCTGGAATGGCACAGAGTTCATTGCCGATTTTGATGTATTCATTTCTGAAAATAATAAGACTTATAAGTACCTCATCAACAACGCTTCACTTGAAAGCTATGTAAAGATAGTAAAGGTTGACAGCGAAACAGGAAAACAGATTCCGTATGCAGGCGCAGGCTTTCAGATTTATAATTCTGACGGAAAGCTCGTGACTATGACCTACACCTATCCGACTGTTACAGAGATTGATACTTTCTACACGAACAGCGAGGGTTATCTCATCACACCCGAAACTCTGCCCTACGGCAAAGGTTATTCAGTCGTTGAAGTGCAGGCTCCCTACGGATATATCCTCGACAGTACACCTGTATATTTTGACATTACAGCAGAAAAGATAAGCGAAGAAAACGGCGTTACAATCGTAAAAACCGAGAAGAAAAATACACCTCAGAAAGGTACAATTACCATTGAAAAAACAGGCGAGATTTTCTCGAATGTAACTGCAGTCGGCGGCGGATATACTGATGAAAACGGAAATGATGTTGCACTTCCGACCATCTATCAGCCCGAATATTCTGTAAGCGGTTTGTCAGGTGCAGTGTTTGAAATTTATGCAGATGAGGACATTACAACACCTGACGGAACAATTCGATATACAAAAGATACTCTTGTTGACACCATTACCACAGGTAAAAAAGGCACAGCAACAAGCAAACAGCTTTACCTCGGTAGATACCGTGTTGTTGAAACCGTTGCTCCGTATAGAACAGTTATCAATCCTGAACCTCATACGGTTGAACTTACCTACTCAGGACAGAACGAAAAGGTGACTAACACCTCAACATCATTTACAAACGACAGACAGAAAGTTGTAATTGACCTTACAAAAATTCTTGAACAGGACGAGAAATTCAGCATCGGAAATAATGATGAAATTCTGAATGTTTCATTCGGACTTTACGCTGATGAAGATTTGAAAGCCGCAAACGGAACAGTCATTCCAAAGAACGGACTTCTTGAAATCATCACCTGTGATGAAAAAGGAAAAGCGACTTTCACAACCGACCTTCCAATTGGAAGTTACTATGTCAAGGAAATTAGCACAGATAACCACTATATCCTCTCCGATAAAAAATATCCTGTTGTGTTTGAGTATGCAGGACAGGATACAGCAACTGTTCATATTTCGGTAAATGACGGTGAGCCGATTGAAAATGAAATTATCTACGGCACAATCCAAGGCTTGAAAATTGACCGTGAAACAGGCGAAAATATCACAGGCGCATTATTCGGATTGTTCAGTATTACTGAAACCAAATTTACAGAAGAAACTGCAATTCTGACATCCGAATCAAATGAGGAAGGAATCTTCACTTTTGAAAATGTTCCATACGGCGAATACATTGTCAGTGAATTAAAGCCTGCCGAGGGTTATCTCCCTAATGAAGAAAACTATACCGTAACAATTTCTGAGAACAAGGAAATTATCGAAATCACAATTGAAAACGATAAAATACCTGAACTCGGAACAACTGCAACCATTGACGGCAAAAAGGAAGTCGGTGCAACAGAAGTGTTCACCCTTGAAGATGTGGTAGAGTACAAGCATCTTGTACCCGGCAAGGAGTACACGGTTAAGGGCGTTCTTATGGATAAGGCAACAGGAAAAGAGTTGTTGATTGACGGCAAGAAAATCACCTCTGAAGCTACATTCATACCTGATGAACCAACAGGCGAGGTTATTGTTTCCTTTGAATTTGATGCAAGATATATCAATGAAGAAACGAACATTGTCGTTTTTGAAAGTCTTTACAGTGAGGATAAAGAGCTTGCAGTTCACGCTGACCTTGAGGACGTTGGTCAAAACGTAACCGTCAAAATTCCGAAAATCGGCACAAAGGCAAGTATAGACGGCAAAAAGGAATTCACAGTTAACGGTGATATTACCATTGACGATGTTGTTTCCTACAAACATCTCACAGCAGGAAAAGAATACACAATCAAAGGCGTCCTTATGGATAAATCCACGGGTAAGCAATTCCTTGTTGACGGCAAAGAAGTTTGTTCCGAAGTAACATTCACACCCGAAACAGCAGACGGCGAAGTCACTGTATCCTTTACCTTTGACGGCTCTGCAATTACTAAAGATACAGAAATCGTTGCGTTTGAAACTCTCTACCGTGATGGAAAGGAAATTGCCGTTCACGATGACATTGATGACAAGGATCAGACAGTAACAATTCATCCACAGCCTGAACCCGAAAAACCGCAGACAGGCGACAATTCAAATCTCGGCTTTTATATCGGCTTGGGTTCTGTTGCTGTCGGCGGCTTGATTGCATTTCTCATCATCAAATTCAAAAAGAAAGATGAGGACGATGAATAATGCACAGGGCGTATATCTGTTCGCCTTTGGGCGATAATGTATCTGCAAATATTGAAAACGCAAAACGATATGCCCGATATGCGTTAGAGTGCGGTATGGCTCCGTTCATACCGCATTTTTATGTGCTGATTTTAGATGACAGAAATGATAAAGAAAGGAATCTCGGTATGAACGCAGGACTTTCTATGCTTTGGGTTTGTGATGCGGTCTGGGTTTTCGGTGATGAATTAACCGAGGGTATGAAAACAGAAATTCGCTTTGCAGAAAAACTGAACATCGAGGTCAGATATATATCGGAGAATGATCTAAGAAAATCGGAGGTAAAAAATGATAAAGTCAAGAAAAATTAAGTTATTGAAGTGGTTGGCAGGAATATCAGTAATACTGTTAATGCTCGGAATATCGGCAGTAACAGTATTTGCCGCAGGAGATGTATCATCAGCCATCGAAAGTACATGGACCTCGGCACAAACACAGATTAAAAATGTTGTAAATAATGTTGTTTTTCCTGCTGTAGATATGATTCTTGCTATACTTTTCTTTGTTAAACTCGCAATGGCGTATATGGACTATCGCAAGCACGGTCAGTTTGAATTTACGGCGCCTGCAATTCTTTTCGGCTGTCTTGTGTTCTCGCTGACTGCACCGCTATACATCTGGACGGTACTTTAAAATTGAGAATTGAAAATGTAAAATGGAAAATTTTGGTCGGCAAGATAGCTTGCGATAACGGAAAGTTTTATTGCCCGACAGTATTTAAAATTGCGGTAAAGCCGCACACCTTAATTTTCAATTTTCAACTTTCAAATTTCCATTTTCAAAGGGGTGATTTATATTTTTGACTGGTTAGGAGATTTCATCGGTGGAATCGGAAGTGCCATAGGCGAGGTGTTTGACTTCCTCGGTGAGCAAATCTCAAACGCTATATGGAACACGATGTTACAGTGGTTCTACGAAACGATTTACAACGCTGTTGCAGACTTTTTTACGATGATGGGTAATATTGGTGCAGATGTGTTTGACCTTGAATGGGTGCAGGCGACAATAAACCTGTTTACGCTTTTCGGCTGGGCATTGTTTGCCGCTGGAACGGTCGTCGCCGTGTTTGATGTGGCTATTGAATATCAAAATGGCAGAGCAAACATCAAGACAACAGCCATAAATGTGCTTAAAGGGTTCTTTGCCTGTTCGCTGTTTGGCGTAGTACCTGTTGAGCTTTATAAATTCTGCATCAGCCTGCAAAACACATTTTCAAAGGATTTGTCGTCCATAATGGCAGGACAGCAAAGCCTTGATTTAGCCGGACAAAGCACAAGCGTTTTAGAGGGTAGTTTTGCAGTTTCTGTTCAAGTGAATTTTGGTTTGCTGAATCTGTTATGTATGATTGCTTTTGTCTACTGTGTAATAAAAATATTTTTTGCGAACATCAAGCGTGGAGGAATTCTGCTCATACAAATGGCGGTAGGTGCGTTGTATATGTTCAGCGTTCCGAGAGGATATCAGGACGGCTTTAATCAGTGGATGAAACAGATAGCGGCACTGTGCCTTACGGCATTTATGCAGACAACTCTGCTGTTCCTCGGGTTGCTAACCTTCCCCGGCAATATGCTTTTAGGACTTGGAATAATGCTTGCATCAAACGAAGTTCCTAGAATTGCACAGCAGTTCGGACTGGATTCAAGCGTAAAGGTGAATATGACAAGCATTGTTCACGCAACAACAACTGCTGTTAATCTGACGAGAAGTGTTGCAAGGGCGGCTAAATAACTTAGTGCCAATGTTCTACTCCACTTATGTTGCGTAGAACATTACTGCTTTTTAGCGTAAAAATTCCGCTAAAAAGCAGAGGCACAATGCTCCTTGGCACAAGTTGCAATCTATCGCAAAGTTCTAATCAAACAAGCTTGTTAGAACTTTGCTCCGATTTAAGACGAAAGGAATTTAAGATTATGACCACTTATTTATATCCGCAAAACCTAAAAGCCACAGCCAATCTATGGCTGTGGAGCTTACGGGATTTTGCAATTATGAGCATAGCGCTTTTATTATCAATCCTGATACTTGCGCAGACAAGAATAATAGTACCTCTTGCAGTAACTCTCTGTTTCGGCTTTTTGTCAATACGACTTGAAGATACAACAATTCTTGATTTTATCCGCTATGCCGTAAAGTATTTTATTTCAACTCAACAAATTTTTTATTGGAGGGAGAAAAAGTGAAAAAGCAAAAACGAAAAGGCAAATCAGTACAGGACTTGCTCGGCATAAAAACCTTTACGAAAAACGGTTTAAAGGTTGGCAAGGAAGAACTTATTTTCTATATGGTTCAGCCGACAAATATTTCCGTACTTTCTCATACGAATATTGAAATCAAGGTGCGCCACCTGATGATGGTGCTTTCTGCTGTGCCGGATATTGAGATTACCTGTACCGATTCCTGCGAATGCTTCGATACGAACAAAAACTATATCAAAGGCAGGATTGAAGTTGAACAGAATGAAAAGGTCAGAAAAATTCTGAATAAGGATTTGAATTTTCTCGACAGCATTCAGACCGAAACCTCAACCGCAAGGCAGTTCCTGTTCATTGCAAGGTGTAAATCTTCAAAATCAGAAAATGTTTTGCAGAAAGCAAACAGAGTTGAGAAGATTATTTCAGACCAAGGCTTTGAAGTAACCAGAATGAAGAAAGCCGACATCAAGCGTTTTCTTGCAATATATTTTGACGCAAGTATGAACGGCGATTTGATGCCCGACTATGACGGCGAACAGTATATTTCGGAGGCAGAAAATGAAGAAGCATAAAGAAAAAATCAAAATAGGAATTGTGATAGGCGTATTTTCTGTTGTTATAATTGCCTGCATGGTTTCAATATTTTCGCAGGTGTTTACAGAGTACAAAGAGAATGAAAGTTTTAAAAACCTTGCAGAAATTGTTACTGAGGAATCGACAGGTAATGATACTGAAAAAGAACAATTCATAAATCCAAATTTATTAAAAGTCAGTGATTGTGATAATGATGTTCAAGGCGAATCGTCTATGTATTTCACGACATATTACGAACCTCATTCAATATCGGAACTCATTTTGATGAATTCCGAATGCTTCGGCTGGATAAGCATAGCAGGCACAAATATTAATTACCCTGTTATGCATACACCGAGTAATCCGCAGAAGTATCTGAACAAAAACTTTTACGGCGAGTACAGCTATAGCGGTACACCGTTTCTGGACAGCAGATGTTCAGCAGACAGTACCAATCTCATAATCTACGGACACCATATGAACAACGGCACAATGTTTGCAGACCTCTGCAACTATACCGATTATTCTTATTTTACGGAACATCCGACAGTTGTGCTCGAAACGAAAGACGGGGTATTTGCTTACTCCGTCTTTTCTGTTATGAAAGTAAAATCCGATGATGTTTGGTACAAATTCTTAACAACAGATTTGTACGAAACCTATGAAAAATGGGTCAGTTATGCAAAATCAAAATCTCTGTATAACACAGAAATCACACCTGTTTACGGTCAGCTGATTTTAACGCTTTCAACCTGTTACGGCTACAATCAGGATGACCGTATACTTGTGTTGGCAGTACGAAATTAAGGGGGTTAGAAAATGAAATTGCTCGATAGAAAGCCAAAGGTGCTCACACCCGAACAGGCAGAAGAAATATACACCAAAGATTTCTTTGATATGATTCTGCCGTCTACCATTAAATTTTTCACCGATTATTACATAGTCGGTGACTCATACCGCAGTGTGTGGGCAGTCAGAGAATATCCGCCGAGCACGGAAGAACAGGCAATATTATCACAGCTTGCAGACAGAAACGGAGTAACGCTACGCATTTACCACAGGCTTGTTGAAAGTATGGAACAGCGTAAAATCATTCAGAACGCAACACGCAAAAACAAGCTCAAATCAAGCGGTAACGATGTAAATGAAACCATTGAAGCACAGGGCAACTTGCAGGATGTTGTCACGCTGATGGCGAACTTACGAAAAAACAAAGAACCGTTATTGCATTGTTCTGTGTTCATAGAGCTTAAAGCCAAGAGTAAGCAGAAATTGAAGGAGTTGCAAACCGATATTGCAATGGAGCTGACACGCTCCAAGATTGAAGTGGATAGATTAACGCTAAGGCAGAAAGAAGGCTTCTTGTCGGTGAACCCCATAGGTTCAAATCAATTCGGACTTTTGTATGAAAGAGTGTTGCCTGCTTCATCTGTTGCAAATCTGTTTCCGTTTAATTTCAGTGGTAAGACAGATCCAAACGGTTTGTATATCGGCAGAGATAAGTACGGCACGAATATTCTCGTTGATTTTGACCGCAGAACTGAGGACAAGACAACGAGTAACATCCTTATTCTCGGAAACTCAGGTCAGGGTAAATCGTATTTATTGAAACTTATCCTTACAAATATTCGTGAAAGCGGAAAGAAAATCTTATGCCTTGATCCCGAAGCGGAGTATGAGGATTTGACAAATGCCCTCGGCGGTTGTTACATTGATTTTATGTCGGGCAAATACAAAATCAATCCCCTTGAGCAAAAAGCGTGGAATGACGGTCAGGATGAGATCGATAAGGACGCACCGCCTGCATTTAACAAGGTAACACGACTTTCACAGCACATTGCGTTTTTGAAAGATTTTTTCAGAACCTACAAGGATTTCACGGACGCACAGCTTGATACAATTGAAATACTGCTTATGAAGCTATACGCACTATTCGGCATTACTGACACAACAGATTACAGCACCAAAAAGCCTGCTGACTTCCCTGTGATGAGTGATTTTTACGACTTGTGTGAGGAAGAATATATGACCTACGACCACAAGCGAAAGTATCTTTATACAGAAGAAATCTTGCAGGAGGTTTGTCTGGGTATTCATAGTATGTGTGTAGGTTCAGAATCAAAGTATTTCAACGGTCACACCAACATTACCGATGACAGTTTCCTCTGTTTCGGGGTTAAGGGATTGCTTGATACTAATAAAAGACTCAAAGATGCAATGCTGTTCAACATTCTTTCCTATATGTCCAACAAGTTATTAGGTGAGGGCAACACCGTTGCATCAATAGACGAGCTATATTTGTTCCTTTCAAATCTCACAGCAATTGAGTATATACGCAACGCAATGAAGCGTGTCCGCAAAAAGGATTCAGCCGTGATTTTAGCCAGTCAGAACATAGACGATTTTTTGATTCCGAGCGTTAAGGAATACACAAAACCCTTGTTCTCAATCCCGACTCATCACTTCTTATTCTACCCCGGTAATATCAATCCTAAAGATTTTCAGGATGCACTGATGGTTGAACCGAACGAATACGATTTAATAAAATTCGGTGAGCGTGGCACCTGTCTGTATAGGTGCGGTAATGAACGCTATTTGCTTCTCGTTCAGGCTCCTGAATACAAAGCCGAGATTTTTGGCAGTGCAGGGAGAAGATAGTGTTTTATTGACAGTATATTTCTTTGGGTGCTATAATCATCATAAAAATAAATTACTTTCTTGAAAAATTATAGAAGGAGAAATATACAAAATGTCAGAGTTGAAATTGCCTCATAGAGTTACGCAACATGAAATTGATAATGAGGCATGCAAAATAGTTATAAGTAAATTTGATCGTAATTGGGAAATACGAGACTTAACAGGGCGAGATTTTGGAATAGATAAAATTGTTGAAAGATTTCAAGATGGTTATGCAACTAGTGAACTTCTTTTGCTTCAAATTAAGGGCACTGAAAATGAAATTGATATCAACAATCCGCGATTTTCTCTTGATACTAAAGAATTACAATACGCTGAAATGTTTACCACTCCCTTTTTGTTAGTTTATGTTTCTATAACAAATCCTCAGCAGTGTTATTATGCTTGGTTACAAGAGTATATTCGTGTTCGTTTACAATTAGATAAACCAAACTGGAGAGAACAAGATACTAATACTATCTATTTCCCAAAGGAAAATATTCTTAATTTAAATGAACGAATAGATCATATTTTATATATTACAAAGTTTCCAAAATTTGAACATAGTTGGGTGCAATATTATTTAGCATTAGACGATATTGATTTTAATCTTCCAAATATGTTTATATATGAAAATATGACTTTTGAGGATGTATGGTATACAATAGAGAATATTGAAGAAGCTTTAAAAAATGCATTATTATGTTCAGATAATATTCTAGATAGGCTAATCCCAAATTCATTTGATGAAACAATCTCATTAATTGAAAAGATTAAAGATACAAAAGAAAAGCCAACAAAAAATGAATATATTCGTATTATAAGTAATATAAGTGAAATAAAATCTTCAATGCAAAGCATCGCACTACGATTTGATTATGGGCATTTACGTTTTCTGTATGAAAGTGAGGGTATAGCTGATTATTAAATTTCTCGTTTATTGGAATCAATTAAGTTTAATATATTTAGCCTAAGTCAACTACTCATAACATTAGTTATGGATAGTTGGCTTTCTGCTTTTTTGAAAGAAGGTGGTTTTTAATGAGTGCAACCATAGGTGCGGCACTGAAGAAAATAGCAGTTGCTCTGCTCACAGATAAAAAGGTAGTAAAAACAATAGGCGGTATAATAATCGGCATAATCATAATTGTGGTTATGCCGATTATTGCTGTTGTTTCCATTTTTAACGGCAGTATGGATATTGACACAGACAAGCTCTATCAGTCCATACAAGAAAATATCTCAGCAGAGCAGATGGAAAATCTACAGCTTATCAACGACACAATGACAGAGGTTGAAAAACAGCTCGACAAAAAGGAATTGTCCGACTGCAACACGCAGGCAGAGGTTATCTATCTGTTTTCTCTGTCCGATAAATCAGAGGATGAGGACTTTGTAAAAAACTTTGTATCCTGTTTCAAGAAGAATCAGTCTGATGAGGATTTGATAAAAACCGTCAATCAGAAATTCGGAACGGAGATTAAGTATGACGAGTTTCAGAAAATGATGCAGTCAATCAAGGGTGCTGAAATCAGTACCGCAGGCTTTACTGACAAGACCACGAAGAACAATCTCGACCTTGTCAAGTGGTGCGAGAACGCATACAAAAATGGCTGGGGTTATGTTTACGGCGGTTACGGTCAGATCTGTACAAAGCAGTATCTCGACCAACAGGCAAGTCTGTTTCCCGGCAACAATGAGGCAGGCGGTGAAATGTGACAGGTCGGTGAGAAATGGCTCGGCAAGAGAGTATGCGACTGCATAGGCTTGATAAAATCTTACGCTTGGTACAACGCTGACAGCGGAGAGATTGTCGCAGGCTCAAACGGCTTTACCGACTGCGGTGCAAATTCCATTTGGAGCAGCGTTACAGAAAGCGGCCCGATTTCCAATATGCCCGATACACCCGGACTTGCCGTTTGGATGAACGGTCATATCGGTGTGTATATCGGCAACGGTGAAGTTATCAAAGCACAAGGCACAGCCTACGGAGTTGTCAAAACAGAGCTTAACGGGCGAGGTTGGACAAAGTGGCTGAAGATACCGAATATAAAATATGTGGAGGTAAAATCAAAATGAAGAAAACAAGCGTAAGCGTTATGTACGATGATGAAAAGCTGAATGCAATTAAGCTGTATATGTCACAGCGTGATTTGGATTTCAAGGAAGAGCTTGAAAAATCTGTGGACGCTCTGTACGCAAAATATGTCCCTGCAAATGTCAGGGAGTTCATTGATATGAAAGGTTCACAGGTAAAAACACCCAAGCATAAAAAGCCAAAGCCACAGGAAGAAAATACCGAGGTGGTAACTTGAAAAATCAGAATTTCGGAATAGAAATTGAAATGACCGGCATCACTCGCAGTACTGCGGCGAAAGAGGATTTGCTCTACAAGGCATTAAAAGTGAATGTATCAAGAGAACATTACTGTCAAAAGATGGACACACGCTTCCTTGATGAAATCAATAACCGTCCTCCGATGTCTATGGAGCAATTCAAGTCAATGTGGTATGACGGCGAGGATTACAGCTACCGACACTATGATGACACACGCTACCATGCTTTGAATCTTCACAGCGTGTTCTACAAGGGTACGATTGAATTCCGTCTTTTTAATTCAACCTTACACGCAGGCGAGGTCAAAAGTGCTATTCAGCTTAGCCTTGCAATCAGTCATCAGGCTTTAATTCAGAAGTCTGCAAGACACGCTAAAACTGTATCGGATAATGAAAAGTACACTTTCAGAACTTGGCTTTTGAGATTGGGTTTGATAGGTGACGAGTTCAAAACAGCTCGTCATCATCTGCTAAAAAATCTTGAGGGCAACATTGCGTGGAAGGATCCTGCACAGGCTGAAAAGCAAAAGGAAAGACTTGCTAAAAAACGAGCCGCACAGTTGAACGATACAGTTCAGAATACAAACGAAAATATAAATATCAACGAACCCGAATCTGAAACTGCAACTGAGCAGAATGAGGATTCGGGTTTTGTTATGAGTATGTAAGGAGAGAAATCTATTATGAGTAAAAAATTATACATTGCCTATGGCAGTAATCTCAATCTTAAACAGATGAAATACCGTTGTCCGACAGCAAAGCTTGTCGGAAAGGGTGTAGTCGAAAATTACGAATTACAATTCAAGGGTATGCCTCACTGCTCCTATGCAACAATCGCACCTTGCGTCGGTAAGTCCGTTGCCGTTGCACTGTGGGAACTTCAGCCGAGAGATGAAAAACTGCTTGACCGCTACGAGGGTTATCCCTCCCACTACTTCAAGCAAGACTTGCCTGTTCGGATGAGTAATGGATCGGAAACGACAGCGATGGTTTACATTATGAATCTTAAGCAGAATTTCGGATTGCCCAGCGCAAGCTATTATGATACTGTATTGCAGGGGTACAAGGACTGCGGTTTTGACTTGAATGTTTTAAACGAAGCCGTAAATGACAGTGCAGAGAAATTCTACGATAACCTTGAACAGAACAATCTGTTTGATTCACCTGATGAAGATGAAGATATGGGAATAGGTGGCATGAGTTTATGAACGAGAGAAAGAAATTGAAAAAGCATCTCGGCGATAAATATATTTTCAAAATGTATTTGTCTGTGAACGAGGTTAAGAAATTACTTTCCGAAAATTCAAAAGACAAGCACGACACTCTGTTTGCTTCACTCACAGTCGGCTGTGTGAAAATCAACGCTGTTGTATTTCCTACTCCCGATAAAATGCTCCTCGGCTTTGATATTCTTGTAAAGGATACACCCGATAGCGAGGAATGGATTTGTTACGATACGCTATCGGATGAAATCAAGTTATCCCCTCGCAGTATTGAGCAGTCAATGTTCGATATTCTGAACCGTGAAGCCAAGGAGTACGGACTGTCATATACAGAGTGTAATTTTGAAGTAATAAACGGCAAATCAATAAAAGCAGAATAACGGCGGTATTCTCGCCACATTCGCCTCGTGTCGGCTTTTAAAGGAGAAGTCGGAAAAGTATCCGAAATCGAATAAAAGCCGAAATCGGGCGGTTTGTGGCAAGGTGTGAAAAATCGAAGTTACGGCAATTCGGGCAGTTTTTCAAGGGTGGAATTTTAAGCAGGAGAAAGACACGGGGTTGCAGTCGCTCCCTCGTGTCGATTCACAGCAGACGGCAACGCCGACTGCTATGCAGTTTTTCCCGCTTTTCAGCCTCAAAAATCCATAGGGGTTAATTTTCAGCCTTGGGGTTGTACTTGTGGGTTTAACTGCCCGATTAGCCGAATAAAATGCCAAAAATAAAGGAGTTGCAACTGTGGGTTGTGACAAAACAGGAGGTTTTGCACTTGAATGAAACGGATAACAGAAAAGAAGTTAAGCGGAAATTTGCACTGTGGATAAAGCAGTCAACAATTGATATGGTTGAGGGTATTTACAAGGAAGATAATTGCTCAAGCCGAAGTGAATTTATTGAAAAGGCAATCATTTTCTATGTAGGTTATCTTTCCTCAAACGACAATAGTCAGTATCTTCCAAATGTAGTTACCTCTACATTGAAGTCGATCGTCGCTGAGAGCGACAATCGAATGAGCAGACTGATTTTTAAATTGGCTGTAGAGCTTGCAATGACAATGAATATTATTGCTTCATCGCAGGATATAGATAAGATGACTCTTACAAAACTTCGTGGCGAGTGTGTAAAGGAAGTTAAACGGCTCAATGGTTCATTTTCCTTTGATGACGCATACGATTGGCAGAAAGGATAATTATTTGTGGCAAAGTTAGTGACAAAGTTTAAATACCTAAAGCCGAATCGTAAAGTAAGCGCAGGCGGTTATGCAAAATATATTGCCACCCGTGAGGGAGTTGAGAAAATTGATGACACTAAAAAATTTGCACCTGCTACTGTAAAGCAAAAGAATTTAATTGAGAAAATTCTAAAAGATTTTCCCGACAGCAAGGATATGTTTGAGTATGCTGACTATCTCAAAAAGCAAAATCAAGGCTCGGCTTCTGATTTCATTTCAAGAGTTATGGAAGATTACGATTATGAAATCTCGGGCAGAAAAGCATATGCCGATTACATTGCAACCCGTCCTCGTGCCGAGAAATTCGGCTCTCATGGATTATTTACCGATGACGGTGTTCAGGTTCAGCTGAGTAAAGTAACTGAAGAACTTGACAAACACAAGGGCAATATCTGGACTGTAATATTATCAATACGCAGAGAAGATGCAGAAAGACTTGGCTTTAACACAGGTTCACGCTGGCGGGATATGCTCCGCACACAGACCGAATCACTTGCGAAGAACTTGAAAATTCCAATGCAAAATCTCCGTTCATCATTTGCAAAAGATATTTTTCAGCAAGATTTATTGTGCATATATGAAAGGCAGAGCGAACACAGAGATAAGCTCCGTGCTGAGGCTCGTGACATAGTAGAGGATTTGGTTTCAAAGATTAACTCTGAAATATATATCAGCGCGTCAATTCAGCATAAGCTGTTAGAGCTTGCCGACAGGCTTTCAAAAACGAAAGGTAAAAAGGTTTACGGTTATCTGAAACCCGATGTAAAAGCAATCGTTGATTCCATTGTTGATGAGCTTGCCAACGACAATAGAATTAAAAAGCTGTATGACCTCTGGTACGAGCAAAAGGAAAATACAATCCGCACCTACACAGATGAAATGCCTGACAGGATTCCTCTTGCCCAAAACAAGGAATTTAAGTCAATCAAGAACGCTGTAATTAAGGAAGCGTTGAAACTAAATCTCACTGAAGATGTGGTTGAGAAAAGCGAAAATTCGGACAATGAATCTGTTTCAAGTCCCTTTAAATATGAAGAAAACACCTCTGCCGAATCAGTTTTTGATTCAGACAAAGGTGTTCTGTATCCTCATTATTCAATTAAAACCAACCGCAACAGCGTTGCAGTTTCTTCTCTTTATCTCCTGCGCTACCTCGGCAATATGATTCAGAATCAACTCCGCTTTGAAGAAAAGCAGAAAGCGCAAAGGACGGATAAAAAATTACAACAGAAGATTAATGATAAAAAGCAGGGATTGGGGATACATTAGTAGTTCGAAAAAAGATCTTATTTATACTCAATATTTGGGAAACTTAAAGGTTTTATATTTAGATTTTCTTTATTTACAAGTTGATATTCACTCGTAAAAAATATGGTGGTTTCATTTGTATCATCATATTTTACAACTAAATAATCGCTTTCATATTCGGATAAAATAACATATTTATTATTGTTTATTGTAGTTGTTTCATATGATTTGCTAATTGGAGTTGCATTGAAAAATAGAAAAATATAACTTATTGTTATAGATGCATATATAATAACAGAAAAGAATACAGTTGATTTTTTTATTCTTTTTTTGAGTTTCAGGTGTCCTGATATACTATCTGGAATTTTCACAAACGAGAATGTGCTGACGATAAGCATTACAATGTAAATTACTGTTACAAAAAGAGGAGTTAGAAAATTTTCAATCCAATTGAATTTTAATGAAAATATATAAAAAAGCGTGAATTCAATTATAGAGAAAACAAGACCAGGAACTATTGCGCCACTTAAATAAAAAATCTTACTTGATAGATTGTTTCCTAAATTATTGTTTTTATAGAAGAAATAATTATAAATAAAGGCAACAACAATAAAGAAAAATAGGATAGCATATGGCATGATATCGTGCATAGTAATACTAAAATATTTTGATGGTATGCCGTACAAATTTTGGCAGTTAATTGAAAACATAAAAGAATTAACATAAAAAAGTAATGGCAGGACTGATGATATAAGAGCAAAGATTTTGATACCAAGAGTTTTATCTAATCGATTAGAAAATTTAGCAAATTTGTTTTCTATTCCATTCATCACTTCACAACCTTTCAATGCTTTTATAAAATTATAGCACAGTATGTTATTTTAAACAAGAAAGATATTTAATTCCCGCCAAGGAGTAACTGCACCAAAACGCTGACAGGCGCCACCTGTCACAGTGATAAGAGAATAACTACCCACTATAAGATATTACAGCAGAAAAGAAAAATATATACAAGGAAGTGATTAAAATATCAACCTACATTCATTTTACAAAAGAACAGCGAGAACAGGCAAGGAGAACAGACCTTGCAAATTTTTTAATCAGTCAGGGTGAGCAAGTCAAGCGTTCAGGCTCAGAATACGAATGGCTTGACGGCTCGCAAAAGGTTACAATCAGAGGTCACCTCTGGTATCATCAGTACGAACAGATAGGCGGCGATGCGGTTGACTTCGTCCGCAGATTTTACAACAAGGACTATGCCGAAGCGGTAGAAATGCTTTTGAATAACTGTGGCGGTCAAATCATAACCTCACCTCCCATAGAAATAAGTCACAAACCCTTTGAACTGCCGCCGAGAAATGACAGAATGAGCAGAGTTTTTTCTTATCTGCTGTTGACTCGTGGCATTGATAAAGATGTGCTGTATGAGTTCGTGAGAAACAAAATGATTTATGAATCTGCCGATTATCACAACGCTGTCTTTGTAGGCTACGATTCAAGCGGCAAACCTTGCCACGCACACAAAAGGGGAACGGTGACGAGTAATTCGTATAGGGGAAATGTTGCAGGCAGTCAGCCGGAGTTCAGCTTTCATTGGTACGGCACAAGCGACAGAATCTATCTGTTTGAAGCTCCGATAGATATGTTATCGTTCATAAGTATGCACAAAGAAAATTGGCAAGAACACAGCTATGCGGCATCCTGCTCCGTATCGGACAGGGTGCTTTTTCAATGTCTTAAAGATAATCCAAACATCAAAAATGTGTTTCTCTGCTTTGACAATGACGAGGCAGGACAGACAGCAAACAAACGGATAGCCAACAAACTAAACAAGATGAATATTCAAAATGAAATCCTCGTTCCCAACCTCAAAGACTGGAACGAGGATTTAACTTTTTCAGAAAAAGGAGATGAACGAATATGCCATCAGGTATTGTAACTTTGATAATCGTGACAGGCTCAATGTTTGCTTTGTTCATAATCATTTCTACGGTCGGCAATTACTATTCCCTGAACCGCATAAAGAACAAGACGGTCGGTCAAGGTCAGCACGGAACTGCTCGTTGGGCGACCAAAAAGGAAATCAAGAGAATTTACAAGCAAATTGATTTTCAGCCTAACGAGTGGAGAAATAATCCTGAAAGCAGACCAACTGAGCAAGGAATAGTTGTCGGTTGCAAGAACAGCAGAAAAGGAACAACAGCAATGGTTGATACAGGTGATATTCACGCTCTGATGATTGGTGCTGCAGGCGTCGGCAAGACCGCATATTGGCTTTACCCGTGCATTGAGTATGCCTGCGCTACTGGTATGTCATTTTTGTCAACCGACACAAAGGGTGATGTAGTTCGGAATTATGGAACGATTGCGGAAAAGTATTACGGTTACAAAATTTCTGTTATAGATTTGCGTAATCCCACACGCTCTCACGGAAATAATCTTCTGCATCTTGTGAATAAGTATATGGACTTATACAAAGCTGAACCCGAACAGCTTGTTTACAAGGCAAGAGCAGAAAAGTATGCAAAAATCATTTCAAAAACGATTATTCTTTCCGGTATGGACTCGGCATCATTCGGACAAAACGCATATTTTTATGATGCCGCAGAGGGACTGCTTACTGCCACGATATTACTTGTTGCAGAGTTTTGTGAACCCGAAGAGCGACACATAATTTCGGTGTTTAAAATCATTCAGGAATTGTTTGCACCAACCGGCAAAAAAGGTAAAAATCAATTTCAACTTTTAATGGAACATCTTCCCGACGATCACAAAGCAAAATGGTTTGCAGGGGCGGCTCTCAACACAGCCGAGCAGAGTATGTCAAGCGTTATGAGTACGGCATTGTCAAGGCTCAACGCTTTTCTTGACAGTGAGCTTGAACAGCTTTTGTGCTTTGATACAGAGATTGACGCTGAAAAATTCTGCAATGAAAAGTGTGCGATATTCATTGTAATGCCCGAGGAAAACCCCAACACTTTCTTTATGGTTTCGCTTATAATCCAACAGCTCTACCGTGAAATTCTTTCTGTCGCAGACGAAAACGGCGGCGCGCTTAAAAACCGTTGCGTATTCTTCTGCGACGAGTTCGGAACTCTTCCGAAGATTGATTCAGCAGAGATGATGTTTTCTGCCTCCCGTTCAAGGCGGTTACAGATAGTGCCAATCATACAATCCTTTGCACAGCTTGAGAAAAATTACGGAAAAGAGGGTGCTGATGTAATTATCGACAACACACAGCTGACAATCTTCGGTGGATTTGCGCCGAACAGTACAAGTGCGGAAATGCTATCAAAAGCACTTGGTTCAAGAACTGTTATGAGTGGTTCTGTAAGCAGGAGCAAAAACGATCCGTCACAATCCTTGCAGATGATAGAAAGACCTTTGATGACACCTGATGAGTTGAAGTCACTTCCCAAAGGCACATTTGTTGTTATGAAAACAGGCTTTTATCCTATGAAAGTTAAGCTGAAATTGTTTTTTAAATGGGGTATTAAATTTGAAGAAAAGTATGAGGTCATGGAAAATGGCAACCGTGAAGTTCACTATGCCAACCGCTCGGAGTTGTTCAACAACATAATCCAAACATACTGTCCTCACTATCTTGAACAGCCAGTAACTGATTCGGGATTCGACGAAGCAAACGGTGAGAAAAAGAAGAAAAATGAAAACTTAAAAACCTCTCCTAATGCAGAGCAGAACGACAGCCAAGATTCTTTTAATTCTGAACAGCAAGATGAGCCAACAGAAGAACCTGAAAATTCAAGTGGTGAACAGGACGCAAACAAGCAGAGAAGAGTAGTCATAAGAACCGAGCGACTTCCGCAGGAGGATAACAACAATGAGTAAACTAACTTTTCTGTATCAAATGGACTTACCCCACAGAGCCGTAGCAGTCTATACCTACCTCTACGACCGAGCCAACAAAAACGGTGAATGCTGGCCCTCCGTAAAAACAATAGCAGGCGACATAAAGCTGTCGCCTGCCACGGTACGCAGAGCTATTAAAGACCTAAAGAAAACAGGACTGCTAACAACCACCCAACGCTACCGTGAAAAAGGTGGTAAGAGCAGTTTGTTGTTTAAAATAAAAATGCTATGACTGGTTGTTAGAGGGTAAATTAGAATTTATTCCGATTACGGAGGTAAAGGTTTTTGTATCATTATCATATTTCATTTCTAAATTCCCATTATATTTTGCAACTACTCTCTTAATGCTTCTTGTACCTATTCCGTGCATTCCTGGGGTGTTTTTTGATGAAACTAAAATATTGTTTATATATTTAGGTTTTCTATCACACGAATTTGAAACTTTTATGATTAAAAAGTTTGAATTTCTTTTGCAAATAGAAAAATCAATAAATTTATCATTGGTTAACAATGCAGACTCAATAGCATTTTCCAAAAGATTATCTAATAGAGCAGTTATATCATATTCTTTCATAAAATCAAGGTTAGTATTATTTATGTTTATCGTAAAAATTATATTGTTCTTTCTGCATATTTCATAATATCTGTGAGTGATTAAATTGACTACTGAATTATTACAGTAGTCAATGGGATTCATAACACTATAATCCGCAACGATTTCAGATATATATTTTGATATATTTGAATCTTTGTTTTCTGATAATTGCTGAATTGTCTTTAAATGTTTTGTTATATCATGAATTAATATCTTTGAGTTTTCGTTTTGTTCTCGTAACAAATCATAGTAATCTATTGTATTTTTTTCCTGCTGATAATCTAAAAGTATTTGAGTGTATTTCCTATTTATTTTTATCGTTGTTTCATGGAGGTAAAAAACTATTATGTTTGACAATAGTATGAGAATGTTACCTATAATTATAGCAATTTTAAAGTTGTTGTTTACGGAGTAGAATGTACAAAGATAGACATTTGTACACATCAAGATTATTGAGGCAATGGGCAAAAAACAAAGTAATATTGAAAATTTAGAATCTGTACTTTTAGATTCTTTTTCAGAAAATTTTAGAACACCCCATATAAAAATAAAATAAAGCAATTTACTCATAATTGCCTGAATAATGAGGATAAATGCGTCAGACCGGCTTTCAAAAAGACTAAAACGAGATACAACAGAAAATGGTAAAATAACAATTAATTCTGTGATAATCATTAAAAACAACAAGACAAAATTAGCAAATATACCGGATTTTATGCTTGAATTATAGCAAATTCTCAAGATCATAAAATTGCAAACATAAAAACAAACAGCATTTATCAGCGGAATTTCGATAAGGTTTATAATATATAGGACTAAACCGGATAAAAGTATTGATATAGGAATAAATTTTTTTGATATTCTTCGTTTAAATTTAAAATCAAAATAATAAAAAGATATGAGTGACTCAATCAGAAAGACTATAGCGTAACAGATATTAGAAATCATGTTGTCCCTCCCATATATTCATAAAAGGCTTTTTTGAATGATGCATAGAAACTACGGGATATAGGTACTGTTGCTTTTTTAGAATTAAATGATAATGTGATTTCATTTTTATTAAAGTCTGTTACATTCTTTAAATTAACTATGTAACTATAGTGTGATTGGGCAAAATACCCGTATTTGGATAACTGCTTTTTCCAATAATCAAACTTTTTATTTGAAGTGAACTCTTGCGTTTTAGTAACTAGTTTAGTTTTGCGATTTTCTATAGTTAAATACAAGATGTCAATTGTAAATATATTGTGACATTCATCAAAATAGTCTAAGATAATTTTTTCTGTGCTTTGTTTATACAGATTTAAAGCAATCTCCATGCTCCTAAAAAATCTATTTTCGTCAATGGGTTTAGATAAAAATCTAAAAACCTTTAAATCCATTGCATCATCAAGATATCCTTGAAAAGATGTAACTATAAAGACAATAATATTCGGATTTAGTGTTTGAAGATGTTTTGTAACAGAAAGTCCATTAACACCGGGCATTTCTATATCAATAAACGCAAAATCAGTTTTAATTTGTTTATCCAATATAGAATCCCCATTTGAAAAGCAGGTAATATCAAAATTATAGGTTGACTGTTTTGATAATTTAAGGAGAAAATTTTTGATTTGCTGAACGATTTTTAAATCATCATCACATATCAGTACATTCATAGAGCTATACCTCCTTAATTAGGATTATAACTCAAAAAAAAGAATTTGTCATCTGTTTTATTCCTGTTCAGTTAAAACTCTATATATTATTTTTGATATCAGGCTCAATGATTTATCATTGCAAAAATTTGTTTGTCAACAATATTTTTAGGAATGTTATTACTTTTTTAAACTACTTAATAAGAGATAGTCAGGTGTGATATTTAATGCATTGCAGATTTTAGCAAATGTTTCAATACCTAGTACAGAGTAACCGTTTTCAATATTTGATATGTGGTAATTTGAAAAACATGTTTTTTGGCTAAAGCATTTTTCTTCATTTTTATTTCTTTTCTATGTTGTGCTATACAAATTCCTATTTTTGTAGTCTACATACATTAATATCAACCAATAAAATGTTATCAATCATCGGCAATGTTATTAAGGAATTTAAAAAAGGATAATATTCTTATATGATTGTAATATTCAAAAGTTTTTATATAGTTGTAAGACGAATGGCTATAATAGATTAAAAGTGCATTTTTTGTTGAATTTATTACCATTTTTGTAAAATTCAACATTTACAAGCATTTTTTTGATAAATTTATAATAAGGAGGTTGATTACAATGAAAAACGAAAAATTATTATCAACTAAAATTAAAGACGGAGTCAAAAAAGGATTGTTTGCTACATTAAAAGCTAATGCAAATTCTTCCGGTTGTTTTATAATCTATCAGCCTAAAACGCCTAAGGGTTTTGAAAAGTTTAAAAACATCAAATGATCAAATTGATTTCAAGCAAAGTCGCCCGAATCTTATGCGAAGATGAAAAGCATACCGATAATTATGAGTTATATGAATATGCCATATACATACTTTTGTCTTCAGCATTTCATATAGCGACAGTCATAGTCTTAGGATTGGTTTTCAATCTATTGACTGAAAGTTTAGTGTTCTATTTATCTTTTATAGCTATCCGTAAGTTTGCAGGCGGCTATCACGCTAAAACACCAGTAAGATGTTATATGTTTTCAATTATATTGTATATTGTTTCTCTTGAATTGATCGGATTTATTTGTGAAAGCCAATATTGTGTGATAATTACGATAATATTAGAGCTTTTTTCTCTTGTTTGTATTTTTGCTATATCACCCTTAGATTCGAATAAACATCTGCTAAATTTAAGAGAGAAAAGAGTGTATAGAATAATATCATTTACTAGTTCTATAGTGCTATTTTTATTGTCATTGATGTTATTGTTTGAATTAAAGAAGATAGGAATTGCGGTAGGATTAGGAATTATATTAGTTGCGTTTGTTTTACTTATTAGAAAAATACAAATTATAGTTGATCAAAATATAGGAGTAAGATAGAAAATGGAAAAATAAAAGGTATAAAAACTATTGTATCATGTGCATTAGCTGTAGGTTTGTGCGGATCAAGCTTTGTACAAATGGTATCGGCAGAAATAATTTTACCGGACAGCGGAATTTACATTGACAAAACGCTGTCGGAAAAGCTTAGCAGTATGTCTGACGAGGAGAAATAAAAATGAAAATTAAATCTTTTATCGTACATTCTGTTGCAAAGTTAGTTATGATTGCGGCAAAAGAGGCTTCAGGAACGGCTTCCTGGTATGGTAGTGGTCAGCCAGAAGAGCCTGAAGTGCTTAAAGCCTATTTTTCTAATGTAAAAGATATTGAAAAACTAGACAAGCAATAGAAGATGATACGAGAAATCCAATTATCAGATGATACTTTCTGCTATATGGATTACAGCAATTGGCATTTGTATATCTTATGTTTGATTCATTTGTGCAGACGTCGAAAGTTCATACATAAAATATAAAACTAAAAATAATTGTATTTTTGTAGCTATGGGATTTATGTAACATACTTTTAGTAGTTGCATATTTAATTTCGGTACAATATTTGTTAATGTTTTAGTTGCATTTGTGTTCTATGTTATCAAAAAGGAGGGAAGCGTGAATTGAAATTGAATCACAGATTCCAACTCAAAATATTAAACTAATTAAAAAAGAAAGAGGTAATGATAATGAAATTTAAAAAGGCAATTTCTGTGTTTTTAGCTGTGATTGCAGTTGCATCAACATGTATTGTTACAGCTTCAGCAAAGACTGCAAGAACAAATACATATTATGTATATCAAGAAATGTCATATGGTGAACTTACATTGACGAGTAAAACACTTGTTTCGTTAACGTATTGCGAACTTGCAAGAGCGGGTAAGATAGTTAAGGCAAACTATGTTGCTACTGCAAATGGAAAGTTAACAAGTCTTAGTGCACAAGCAGGTGGAAATTATAACACTAATAGTTTCAATCGTTGTACCGATTCCAGTTCAAACTATGCTGAAACATCTGTATCAGCACAGAACGGGGTTTCTTTGAAAAGTGCTAAAAGTTATCATAAAGTACGCATTAGTTCTTATGTAACATGGAATAGTGCGCAGTGTGAAGGTAATACCAATGGATATGATATTCCTTATATAGTTCTATAATAAAGCAAATATTCATCACAGAGTTATGTCGGTATGGTTTGTTTTTAACATTCTGATATTGCATAACTCTTTAATTGTTTTTGGAGGATACCGTAAATGAAAAAATTATTAAGTGCGTTACTAATTGCTTTATTGTTGCCGACTATGATGTTGATGTCTGCATGTAATGATGCAAGCAAAACTTCAGATGATAAATTATCATTTGACTACACAACAAATTTTCAATATTATTACAGTAACTTGAACGGAATAAATTTTCCTGTGACAAAATCAGAAAAAGGGTACTATGTGTTTTTGCCTAATAATTACCTTTACTATATTGACCGTGAATCACAGGCGGCAACACCGCTATGTAACAAGCCTAATTGTTCGCATAACAGTGTTGATTGTAATGCATACTTTAATTTATTTGTAAATGCATCAGGAGAATCAGCTAATATTGTGCAATATTATGACGGTAATTTATATATTGTTGTAAAAGATGAAGATGCTATGGGTAATTTTCTCGGAAATATATTGTACAAAGTTACACCCGATGGATCAACAAGGGAAAAACTGATTGAATTTAAAGACGGCATTTCGCATTGGCTGATTCATAAAGGTTATTTTTATTTCTCACAGGATAAGTTTGCCGATGATATTGATTCGTCCTCAGTTTATGACAGCTTTTCGATAAAAAGATATAAAATAAATAACATTAAATCTAAGCCGGAGGAAATCTTTAACAGCAAAAATTACAGTGATAATCTTAGAGGTACTTTCCAATTTACCGCATATGATGACTATATTTATGTGCCGGTTCTTCCTATTTCAGAAGATGAAATTAAAAAGCAGGAAGAAAGCGGAAAGGTAACAGTTTCTACGTATCAGGAATTTTATTCGATTAATATCAATACGATAAAAATAAACCAAATTAGAAATGATGAAGGTGATGTTTGCTCGCCGTTTTTCTATAATGGACAGCTAACATATCTTATTGATAATTCGGATACTAACGGTAAGTTTAAATATTTTACAAGTGAACTCGACGGAAGCAATCCTAAACTTTTAACGGAAATGAATTACGGCGATAATTTGTTTGCAAATGAATCACAGCTGTATTTACAGAACTTTAGTGAAGATACAGATGAAAACGCAGCAACTGAAAGTGACGGAGATAATGTTAAGTCTCTTGACGCTTCATTTAATGAAAAAAGTTCGTTTTTAATACCTTTTGAATGTTCAGTGTTAAACATTCCCCAGGATTCAGATTGCTTCATATTTGTTCAACAGGTGGATAATATGAATTGCGAGATTTATTTTGTTGATAAGTCAAAAACAGAATCTCTGTCAGGACAAACAGTGGAATATAAAACATTATTAAGTTCCGTGAATGTCGAGGCTGAAAATAATAACGCATTAAGCCAAGTAGATGAGAATGAAAAAATTGATACTAATGATAATGAATTGAAAAATGTTTTTGAAAATACACAAAATAAGTTGTATAAGATTTCAACATCATATGACAAAACGCTTTCTGATGAAGTCAATAGTGGCTTTTCAGTAACTTTATCTTGGGCGGGTGACGGAGGTAATTATACTGCAAATTTTCAAATATTGAAATTTAAAACCGCAGCTAATGCCGAAAAATTCGTTAAAGAAAATCCTCTTTCTTTTGTAAATGGTCAATATGTAGCTTTTGTATCTGTTGATAAAATTCCCGTAGAAATTAAAGATATGTTAGTTTCTATTATAAGAAATGAACCTATTTCGCCAATTAACAGCACTGATTTTGGCGGAGAAATCTACTCATTTAATTAAGGTCGTAATAATATGAAATTGATTATGTTCGAGATTTACAAACTGTTCAGCAAAAAACTGTTTTTAATATGCCTTGTTTTGTTTTTTTCTGCAAATTCAATATTTTTGGTTTACACTCAATCAAATAATCTTGAAGTAAAAACAGTACATACTAATTTATCTGATTATGAGAATATAATATCTAAATATTCAGATTATGTGCCGACTGAAGCACAACGACAACTTGAAAGTGAATTAAAAACAGTTGAAATCGCTCTTCAATTTGACAGAACGGCAGATAACAGCAACGGCGATGATCTAAAAAATCTTGGGCGAATTACCGAACAATATAAGGCGGAGAACCCGGAGGAATACAAAAAGGCGCGGGCGTTACATTATACAAAACAAGAGCTTCTTGATAAACAAACCTATCTTTCAAATTTGGTAAATCAATGCAAGTCTTTAGTTGATTATAGCTCTTTTATAGGCGATATGGATGAGCGCGCGCAGATGCAGACAAAGTTCTCGGTTTTTGCGGAAGAAGGTTCGTTTTCATACAACAACATATTAAAAACCGCCGAGGATTTTAAAGATGTTAATAATACAAAGCTTAAAATCGGAAACAATTTTGCCGTAGAAAATTCAACAACATTTGTTCTGACCGATTTGCTCGTATTTGCGCTTGTATTTTTAATGTGCATCTATATTTTTACATTGGAAAGGGACAAGGAATTATACGGGCTTATCAGAACCGCAAAATACGGACGTATGCCGCTTATTATTTCAAAATTATTCGTCCTTATCTTTTTTACGATTTTAATATGCGCAGCATATTATTCTTCAAATATTGCACTCTGCGGATTGTACAGCGGCTTCGGCGATATGACAAGGAATATTCAGTCCTGCGAGCTTTTTATGAATTGTAATTTAAATCTGCAAATTTGGCAATATCTTGTTTTGTGGGGTTTATCAAAAATAATCACGATGTGCGTGCTTGCCCTTTTTATCGCGTTTATATTTGTTTTAGTAAAAAATACGGGAATGGTTTTTGCCGTTACCGCATTTTGGGTTTTCATTGAAGGAGTTCTTTATCTTGCAATAGGAAGCAATTCTCCCCTAAATCAGCTTAAGTATATAAACTTTTTATACTTTTTAAGCGGAAATAATATTTTCGGAAATTATCTTAATATCAATATTTTTTCACATACTGTAAATATTACCCTGACTTACGTTATAGCTATGATATTGGTCGCTATTGCTTCCGTAACGGTAATTTGCATGTCTTTTGTAAAATCCGCGCAAATAACGACAAACAATATATTTACGCCAATTCTTGAAAAATTCAGACGAAGATTTTATAAAATTCAAGGCAGCGTTTCAATATTCAAAGGCGAATGTTTTAAGCACTACAAAGGCTCAATGGCAATAATAGCGATTATTCTGCTTGTTTTTGTCGCCTACGGTAATGCTACTGATGATATTTCGGTTGTATACAGTTCGGCTCAGGAAAGCGCATACAGCGCGTATATTGATAAGCTTGAGGGCGATCTTACGCAGGAAAAAGAAGATTATTTGCGGCAACAGCAGGATTATTTTGACGGACTGAATGAAGAGCTTAACACCATTTCAACTGATATGTCCTTATCGGCTGAAGAAAAAGAAATAAGGATAACGGCTATAGATTCGATTTTGAAAACCAAGGGCGCCGCCTTTGAGGAGATTTCAAATCAAGCCTCGTACATAAAAGAGGTCGGAGAGCGTTATCATATTACTCCCATATTCATTAACTATATTGTTTATAAAAGACTTGCCCAAAATCCATCAAGAGAATGGCAGTATTTTACCTTGCTTATGGCAGTAATAATATTTATATCGTCCGATATATTTGCATATGAGCATAAAAAGCATATGATTGATCTAATTCGCTGCACAAAAAAGGGCAAGCTGAGGCTTGTACTTTCAAAAGTAATGACACTTTCGCTTACCACGCTTATATCATATACTTTAATTTATTTGCCTTATTATATAAATTTTATAAAAACCTTTGGAACAGAGTCGTTAAACACTCCTGTTGTATTTATGCAGGACTTTGCAAATATTGGCAGTACAATTTCCGTAAACAGTATGATTTTTATTACGGCGGCAGTGCATATAGCGGAGGCTGTCTCGGTTATGACGGCGGTTGCTATGCTTTCTCAAGTATTAAAGAATAATATATTGTCTATGATTGTCGGGGCGGTGATAGTATTATTTCCGTGCCTGTTATGTATGAATTTGACCGATATAAGATTATACACAAGCTTTCAAAAAGGCAGTTGGATGTGGCTTGTCCCGAGTTTGATAGTATTATGCGTATTCCTGCTGATGATTTGTTTAACTATAATTGCATTTAACTTTTCTAATATTGAATTTAAAGCTATGAGAAGGTGTAAAAATGAGGCTTGAAATAAAAAATTTATGTAAAACATATAAAAAAGGTGTAGTTAAGGCACTTGATGATTTCAGTGTTACCTTAACGCCGGGCGTTTATGGCTTGCTCGGACCAAACGGCGCAGGCAAAAGCACCCTTATGAATATCATCACCGACAACCTGAACGCCGACAGCGGAGAAGTTCTCTATGACGGCGAGGAAATTAAAAAACTCGGCAAAGACTACAGAACAGTTCTCGGCTACATGCCACAGCAACAGGGCTTGTACGATGACTTTACGCTCAACCGATTTTTGTGGTATATGGCGGCTTTAAAAGGTCTGAAAAAGAAAGAGGCAAAACAAAAAATTGCCTCACTTCTTGAAACCGTCAATCTTAAAGAGTCGGCACATAAAAAATTGGGCTCGTTCTCCGGTGGTATGAAGCAGAGAGCCTTAATTGCACAAGCCCTTTTAAATGATCCCGAAATCTTAATTCTCGACGAGCCGACAGCAGGGCTTGACCCGAAAGAGAGGATAAGAATCCGCAACTTTATAAGCGAAATTGCGGAGGATAAAATAGTATTGATTTCAACCCACGTTGTGTCGGATATTGAGTTTATTGCAAAGGAGATTATATTACTCAAAAGCGGTCAGCTTGTGTCGCATGATACCTGTACCAACCTTACAAAAGAAATTGAAAATAAGGTATTTGAAGTCGAAATTAATAAGGAAGAACTTAAATATTTTCAAGATAATTACCGTGTGTCAAATCTCTATCATAACGACGAAAAAATCATTGTAAGATTAGTAACTGATATCCCACCTGAAAACTATAAAATACAATCCGTAAAAGCAACCCTTGAGGATTTGTATCTGTATGTGTTTGAGAAAGGGAAATAACAAAAACAGAAAAAATAAGAAGATATTTAATATGTGCTTGTTAAATGCCGACAGGTTTTAGCTTTTAATGCTATTACCTGTCGGCATTTTTATGCTCTTTTTTGCATTGAAAGCAGAAAGGACTTTATTGTTATACAAGAGCAGGAGTCCTCCAGTCAATTTGATTTTTTAAATTCAGATTGATTGGAGGACAAAATATGGACAACAAACGTCCCAAAAGAAGAAAGGATAAGTATAATCCTTACACATTACATACAGAAAAGGGAAAGTACTATATCTCATTTACAGATGCTAATAATTGTATTCAAAAAGTTTTAATATCTAAGAAAATATTTGATAGTTTTAATAAATTTGAGCTTGAAGATATTTCTTGGATGAATGAATACGACAGGCATTATGAACACTCTGAAATATACGAAAGCACATTACACGAAAGAGGCGCTATAAATGTTGAATGTATGGAAGAATACTTGGATAATACTCAGGATATGGAAAATTTGCACATGGCGATAAAAAATTTGCCGGAAGTGCAGAAACGCAGACTGAAAAAGTATTATTTTGAAGAAAAAACTTTTGACGAAATAGCGTTTGAAGAAGGCTGTACTTATCAAAGTATTCAAAGATCCGTGTATCGCGCAGTGGCAAAAATTAAAAATATTTTAAAAAATTCATAAATTAGGGGTGTGTTTTAGCTTTTAAGTGAGGAAACAGGTGAGAGGATTAATTTTCTTTCGCCTGTTTTCTTTTTTCAGAGAACAGGTATTGCTCTTTGAAAATAAAATATCAGCACATCAGATACATTCCTTCTGCTGTTCGAGCGGACAAGCTAAATGAGCGAACTTCTATACAGAACTTCAGGACTCAGACATTGAAAGGCAAATTCAATGAGGGCGATGACAGGCAGATGGTATAATGATACTTCCGTCAAGTCAAAAGTCGAGCGTGATAAAACCGTCGTAACCAAAGATGGCGGCTGTGGGAGATCCTCACGGTGGTGAAATTCCAATGGAGCTATTATGCAATAGTCGTCTGATGTGTTCCTTGTCGCAGGGCATCGAGGATAAATAGCGACAACAGGATAGCGTGAAAATTAGAGCTATCCACAAACGATTGATATTATCCCGACAGCAGAAGATTTTTTGTTTTCTTCTGTCGGGGTATTTAGAAGAAAATTACTGAAAGAAGGTGTTAAAATGTTAGGATTTATGATTGGTCTTTTTGTCGGTGCTTTTATCGGCGTTTGCGTTATGTGCCTGTGCAATGCAGCGGCAAAAGCTGATGAGCAGATGGAAGATCATATAAACGACAAAAACAAAAAATAAGGAACAGGTGGTAATTTGAACGAAAACTATATAAATGAAAATAAAATTGATTCTGAACACAAAATAGAATCTGTTATAAATGACTGTAAGGTCACAATCTACTTTTCTAAAAACAGAAATAACCATGTTGAAAGGAATATTCTCGAAAATCTTTTGGATACATTTGAGAACAGAATGAAATCTCTGATTGGATGCTGAATTTCTTTCAATTTAATTTTGGATTTCGCTGGATATTATAAAAATTATGTAGTATTGTTGGTTTGCAAAAATTGTATGAAAGAGTGATTATATGAAAAGAGTGTATTGTTTGTACCGAGTGTCGACTAAAGGTCAGGTAGACAAAGACGATATTCCTATGCAGAAAACCTCGTGCAGAGAATTCGCAGAGCGCAATGGCTGGACAATTCTGAAAGAATTTCAGGAAAATGGCGTGTCGGGATTTAAGGTTTCGGCAAGCGACCGAGATGCTATTCAGGATTTGAAAGCCGCCGCAGAAAAGAAAGAATTTGATGTACTCCTTGTCTTTATGTTCGACAGAATAGGCAGAATTGATGATGAAACCCCGTTTGTCGTCGAATGGTTTATCAAGCACGGCATAGAGGTGTGGAGCGTTAACGAGGGCGAACAGCGTATGGATAATCATGTGGACAAGCTTATGAATTACATACGATTTTGGCAAGCCAACGGTGAGAGTCAGAAAACGTCAGCACGTGTTAAAACTCGCCTTAACCAAATGACATTGGACGGCAAATTTACCGGAGGTGTTGCACCATTCGGCTACAAACTTATAAAAAGCGGTGAAATCAATAAAAAGGGAAAAGAGCTTATGGACATAGTCATTGACGATGATGAAGCTCCGATAGTCAAGAAGATATTTGAGATGACAGTCAAAGAGGGTTATGGTTCATATCGAATGGCTGACTACCTGAACAGTCACGGAATCAGAACCCATAATAACAGCAAATTTCAATGTAATACGGTTAATCGTATTCTAAAGAACAGGCTGTACTGCGGTTATCTTGTGTCAGGCGGTGTTGAATCACCGTATATAGAAAGACTGCATATCATAGATGAAAATATCTTCGACCAAGCTCAGTTCATACTGAAACAACGCTCCTCAAAGAATGAAGAAAAGCAACAGATAGCAAGGACTACCAAAGGCAGTACATTACTTTCCGGAAATATCTATTGCGCTCATTGCGGTCAAAAGATGGTATCAACAAGTTACATTGATAAATATGATAGAGCAGATGGCAGTCAGTATAAGGTTCGCAGGCAGAGATACATTTGCACAAATAAAGCAATGAAACGAGGTGCTTGTGACGGACAGTCGGCTTATGTGGCACACAGAATTGACGGTGCTGTGCTTGCAACGCTGAGGGATTATCTCGCTAAAATCAAATCAACACCGAAAGATATAGCACTCGAAAAACGCTATAAGTCAGAAATATCGGAATATAAGAGAAAGCAAACTAAGATTGAAAAAGAGATTGATAAACTAAAAAGACAGGTAGTGGAATTATCTGCCGAAATAGGACGCTCTTTACTCGGCGAAAGCCGCTTTACTCCAGACATACTGTCAGCTTCTATTGACAATACAAACGATTTACTCCATAAAAAAGAATTTGAATTAAGTGATATAAAGTTCAAGCTTGCCAATCAGCAAAATGCGATGGGTAAGCTTGATTTTTATTATTCGCAATTCAGAACTTGGGCAGACGAATTTGACAATTCAACAATGGAGCAGAAGAAAATGATAGCCTGTCAGCTCATAAGAGAAGTGAAAGTATCACGGGGATACGAATTAGAGATTGTCTTCGACCTTAATTATGAACAATTCCTATCTCTATAAAGCTTAATAGATTGAATTTGTAAACTCAGTCTGCTATAATAATTTTAGGTTAGAAGTGGGTGAATATATATGAGCGAAGAAAATAAAATACAAATTTTTGAAGATAAAAAGATTCGTACTGCGTGGAATGAGTCGGAAGAAGAATGGTATTTTTCCATAGTTGATGTAATTTCAGTTCTGACTGACAGTAACGAACCTCGTCGTTACTGGAGCGATCTTAAGCGAAAGCTTAAAGCTGAAGGAGCAAACCAGTTGTACGAAAATATCGTACAACTGAAAATGCAATCTCCTAAGGATGGTAAAAATTACAAGACGGATGTTGCAAATACAGAGCAACTTTTGAGAATAATTCAATCTATTCCGTCACCAAAAGCAGAACCATTTAAAATGTGGCTTGCAGAAGTTGGCAGAGAAAGAATAGATGAAACTATTGATCCCGAACTTACCATAGAGAGAGCTCTTGAAACATACCTGAAAAAAGGATATAGCAGAGAGTGGATAAATCAAAGACTTCAGGCTATACAGGTGAGAAAAGAGCTTACTGATGAATGGGATTCTCGTGGTGTAAAGCAGGGTGTAGAATATGCAATTCTGACTGATGAAATTACAAAAGCGTGGTCAGGAATGACAACCCGCCAGTATAAAAATCTCAAAGGATTGAAAAAGGAAAACCTGAGAGATAATATGAGTACGCTTGAGTTGGTACTGAATATGTTGGCAGAAGCTACCACAACTGAGATTTCCAAAGAGAAAAATCCTCAATCTTTTTCTGAAAACAGAAGTGTTGCAAAAGAGGGCGGAGAAGTCGCCGGAAATGCACGAAAAGATATCGAGGAAAGAACAGGAAAACCTGTGATTACTTCAAAAAATGCCGTCGATTTTTCAAATCTCATTTCCAATGTAATAGAAAATGATTTTGATAAAAGTGAATAAAGTATTCTGATTGCCTTGTGAGTTAAAAAATCCCGCAAGGCTTTTATTATATCCCAATTTCAAGTTTATTCCTCGGATGTTTGGAAGACAGAATATTCTTCTGTTTGTTGATACTCGTATGCGTGTAAATCTGCGTTGTGGTAATGGAGCTGTGACCCAGCATTTGTTGAATATAGCGTATGTCAACATCTTCTTCAAGCAGTAGAGTTGCAAAAGAGTGACGAAACATATGCGGAGTAATGTGCAGCGGCACTTCTGCACCGATTGCATATTTGGTAATCATATTACGAACAGATTGTTCAGATAGACGGTTGCCGAGTCTATTTATAAAGAAAAATTTGTTGTTTGCTATTTCAAATTTAAATGATTGATTATACTTTTTGAGCAACTCCTGAACATTTTGATTGCAGATTTGAATCAGGCGTTCTTTTGAGCCCTTTCCGTAAATTTTGATTATGTAATCATTAAAATCAATTTGTTCAGTCGTGAGTGTGCATAATTCTGAAATCCTCATTCCGGTGGCAAACAGTAACTCAAGTATGAGTGTATTCCGCAGAGCAACTTTCTTAGTATAGTCAGTTTTAGCTTTGGTAAGTTGTAGATAAGCAAACCTAATAATTTGCTCAATATTATTTATAGGAATAGTTTTAGGAAGAATAAAGGGTTCTTTATATTTGATTTGTATTCTATGAAAGGGGTTAATTTCAATAAGTTCCTCAATTTCAAGATAGTGAAAAAACGCTTTTAGCGAAGCAATTTTACGCTTTACACTCTTAGGTTTGTACTTGCAATGCAGTAAATCAATGTATTGCTCAATGGATTTTTTGTTTGTCCATTCAATAGCAGATTCCATAGTGAATTCAAAATACTGCCTTAAATCAATAGTGTATGATTTTATCGTTTTCTGATCAAGATTTTTTCTTGAAAGGCAAAAGTTTAGATAATCAGTTGTTAGATTATTTGCTTGTACATTTTTTATTTCCATCGCATATAGCTCCTTATATTTAATAAAATTATTATGCAATAGAAAACAAAGAAAGTCTATTCAAATGCCTAGATTTATTTTGCATAAAAGTATGTTTATAAAGCAGTGAACAAGATTCTATTATGCAAAATACATAAAAATACCGTGTGAAATTTTATAACTGATTTGCGTAAAAGTTATTTTAATGTTTGTCGAATTATGTTATAATTAATACTATAAGGGTAATTATAAATATTTTTGTATTACGTACCCGAAATATAGATTTAGTTAAGGTTTAATACTTTTTTCTTAGAATGAGATTAAGCACTACATAGACATACACCAGTTGTATGTAAGATGTGTAGCGTATTTTGTTAACAGAAATGTATTATTGACCTTATCTGAAAATAATGAATAAAGGATAACTTACAATTATGGATTGGTATTTGATATGTTAAATGAATATAAAATAAGACATTTAAATATTAATGATACAGAGGATATGTATTCATGCATAATGCGTTCTTACGCTTCAATGAAAAATAAAGAATATTTTATCCATCCAACTAAAGAATATTTATTTGAAATTTTATGTGGAAAAGGAAAAAGCTATGGGACTTACTTGGATAATAAATTAATAGGATGTGCATCTGTTGTGTATGCAGATAAAGCAATTACGCCTTTACTTGAATATCAAAAAATATATAATGATAACAGCAAAATTATTCAATTTGAACATGGTGTAATTTTACCTGAGTACCAAGGTAATAATTTACTAGAAAAAATGCTAAAACACATTTGTGAAGAATTTTATTTCTTAGGCTATAGATACATAATAAGTACTGTTCATCCGCTAAATTTTCCAAGTTTAGTAACAGCATTTAAGATTCATCAAAGAGCCATATGCATAAGTAAGTTCTATAACAAAAATATTCGCTATATTATGATTGGAAAAATTAAAAGTATAGATAAGGCAAAGTTTACAGATTATAAGTATTTATATCCAGATCAATTTTCTGAAATAAGCTCAATATTAGAAAAAGGTTATGTTGCTTTTAATTTTGATCGAAGAATGAGAAAACTAGTGTTAGGAATAGAAAATGAAACTTGATAACAATTATGATTCAAAAATAGGAAATTTATTTCCAAAAAACATACCCAATGATTATTTTTTTATTTCTGATTGGGATCTTCATAATGCGGATTTCTCAATAGATTCTGCGTTTTTCTATAGTAAGCTTTATGCAAAAGCCAATTATAGTATAAACGACTATTTTTTTATTAATGAGCGATTTAAAGAAAAATTATGGCTAAAAAATAATTGCAATTTGGCACTTGAAAAACAAAATAACAAAATTGACTTTTCTATTTTTCCAAATGGTACTACTGCAGCAGATACTATAATACAAATCCTCAATAAAGATAATAAGATAATACCTTTACTTATATCACCTGTTTATTTTACTTACATTGATATATTAAGAGATAATAATTGCATCATTAATTATTACCCTATTCTTTCCGCTCAAGGTCAATATAAATTCAATATTAATAATATTATCAAATTAATTGTTCAAGAAAAAATTAATTTGATAATATTGACTTATCCCATATTTGGCAGTGGAATAACAATGAATATTATGGATTTAAAACAACTTTTGCAAACATGTAAAAAGTATAATATAAATATTCTTATAGATTATATATATGGAGATCTTGAATGGAATAATAATCTGCAAATATTACCGGAAACAATAATCAATGATATTAACGAAAATACTGTTTTATTAACATCATTAAGTAAAAATTTATTTCTTAATGGGGCTAAAACCTGTTTAGTATTTAGTAATTCAGAATTAATCAAAAAAATTGAAAAGGCTTCGGTTTATAAAATTGGTTCCATGTCACAAAGTCAACTAGAGGTTTTTAAATTGATTTACAGTAAAGAAAATAAAACGATGGTATTAAATATATTGGGAAAAATACGTACACATGTACAACATAATTATGAACAAATAAAATTGCTCTGCTCATCTTCCCAAAAAGGACTATTAATAACCAAATGCAAAAGTGGTATTTTTTGCTTAATAGGTATTCCCAAAGGTCTTTTTGAAATAAATAAAACTGATGATGATATATCTAAAATAATTATGGAAAAATCAAATATATTAACTATTCCACATAGTAGATACTTAATGTGCTCCACGTCTTATTATTGGTTCAGGGTAAATTTAAGCTATTCACAAGAATTGCTTATCCCTCAAATCTATAAATTATTACAAATCGATTTTAATTGATTCAATTATTTTTTTTATATCTTCAACTGAGATATTTTCTTTTTCTTTTCCCGTTACTATTTTTGATTCTTTTGCAATATTTGTTATTTTCTTTATTTTATTTACACTTTCAATGCTATCCATTAACTTTAGTATTTTTCTTGATAGTTTCCTTTTGAAGCTAAATTCTAATATAATATCAGAGTAACATTTAAAAATTTTAGGAATAGTTAAAGCAACAGCTGAAATAACAATAAATGTAAGAATCCAAGATCCTTTTTTAGAATCTAACAAGAAGTAACCGTCAGTTAAATTATATAGGTTACCAATCTTATGCAAAAGCTCTGAAGTTGAATTTAACGCTATTTCATAATCAGTTGTATTGCAAACAAATGTCACTACTGAAGTGTATTTTTTAGAAGAGTTATAAAAGTCTTCTGAAAAATTGTTTTGTTGAAGAATATACAGTATTTTGTTCAAATTCAACAAAAACAACAATTCAATGTTTTTAGGCATTTTACTACTGTCTAATTGATACAATTCAGACAATATATTGAAAATAATATCGTAACTAAATATTTCATTTTCAATATAAAAAATAATATATTCAAATAAATTGCTTAACTCATTATAAATATAGAACTCATTATTTACAGATAATATTTTTATAATAATTTCTTTAAGAACAAAAGGAAGTTTGTCTAATTTTTCAAGAAAAACAAAAGAATTCCAATATTCAGCATAACGATTTTCATATAACAATTTTGCAGCATATTCTTTAAACATTTGAGATGAGACCAGTTTTCCTCTGTATAAACATTCGGCCTTATTTAAACTTGTATTGGCAAATAAGTAGCCAAAGAAATATGGTAAACCTAACTGTATACATTCTAAAGAACATGAAATAAAAGACAGTTGCTCCGCATGTAGAGTTGCTAAATTTGTTTCTTTAATATTACATATATAAAAACTAATTTTATCGATTGAAGACCTATTAAAGTCACATTTTATAATATCCACATTAATAAAACTGCATTCGCAAATATTAGACATTATTTTTTCATCAATAAATTTGCAGTTTTTGAAAGAAGATATTTGAATCGTATTAGTATTATATTTATTATTGAATAATTTACAGTTCTCAAAATAACAATTTTTAATTTGTGAACGTCCGAAGTCAGTTTCTTCAAAAGTACAATCAATAAAAGTACAAGAAATGAAATCAGCTCTATCAAATATATTTTTATAGAAATGCACATTTTTAAATGAAGAGCCTCGGAAGTCACATCTGAAGAAAGATACTATACTATTTTCATTTTTAAAATTTAAATTTTCAAAGATTAAATCTGTCAATGACATTGAAGTATAATCACAATATTTTTTGTATTTAAAGTATTTGCTTTTTTTAATTTCATTCATAATGAATCTCCTATAATTGTAAGTTATCCTTTATTTGTCGGAGAAGTATAGGGAGAGAGAAAAGATTAATGTTTAGAATTTTAAAAATAAAAAGACCACAATCATAGCAATTGTGGCAAATATTAACAAATAAAGGATAATATACAGTTATCGTAGGTTAAAGTGAGGAAGTAATTATGCGCAAACTCAAATTAAATTCAATTAGTAATGAAGATGAATTTCGTAAATACAGTATATATCTATTACAAAAAAATGGATTTAAAGTAAGCTCCGTTCGTGAAGGAGCTGGGCCTGATGGTGGGAGAGATATAGAGGCAGTTACTTTTGAGTATGATTCAGCTTTAAAGGAGAAAGTTTCAGTAACATGGTGGGTTGAGTTAAAGTATCGCGCAAACAGTAATTTGGGAGTTAAAGATTTTAATGATATAAAAAATAAAATAACAAATGCACACTTGAGACATATTGACAAATTTTTATTAATAACAAATGTTAAGTTATCATTGCAACTGACTGAAAATTTATCAATTATATCTAATGATGAAAGCATCAAGCTTAGAATATGGGATAAAGACTTTATAGAAAATATTATTGATAAAAAACGATGTTCAGATAGTGATACTGAAAAACATAAGACTGTTAATTATCAAATCATAGATAGAGAAGATTACTCATTAAAAACTATTAATTTAATTAATTCTACATTAATTAATGTACTTCTGATGCATGGTCCAAGAGGTATAGGTAAATCATATCTTGTTAAATTTGTTGCACAATATATGCATGAGATAGAACATTATGTCTATGGCAGCATTGATTGTGCTTATTATTCAGAAATTGGACGGCAAATTAAAACTTTAGCTGGTTTCCTTAAGCAACAGGGGTGCATATCTGATTTCACCGAAACAATTTCAATCCAAAAAAATGAAAATGAAAGAATAGATATGCTTTGTGAACATATAAAAATTTATCCCACAATACTTATTTTTGATAATTTTGAATATGTTTTAAGTTCTGATGGAAAAATCAAATCAAGCCCATTAAAAAGATTATTGGATGTCTTTGCATCATATAAATCGCAAAAAAGTATCTTGATAATTACAAGCAGAAGAGATAATTTGAATGCGACATTTGTTGAAGCAATATGTTATAAAAAAATGGAAATACAGGGTTGGGATATAGATTATATATTAAAGAAATGTATTGCTAAGTATAAAAATATATATAATCAATTAGAAGAAAAAGGGTATTCTTACGAAAAGCAAAAGACCCTATTAAGTGTGTTAAATGGTAATCCATATGCTTACAATGTTTTTAATCAGTTGTGCTTAAATACAGATATTGAAAAGTTGTTCTCATTACTTGAAAACAGGGAAGATATTCCACAATTTTTAATTCAGCAATTTGCGTTGGAAGTACCAGAAAATCAAAAAAACGCTTTAGAATGTATTGCTCAATTTTCACGTCCTTTGACAAAAACAGAAATAATAAGCTTTATATGCGATGAAGATATTCTTGATATTCTGATTTTAAAAGGGTTAATAGAAAAATCTGTAACTGCAAAACAAGATTATGCTTTACACCCTCTTACTTCATTAGAATTTAATTTAGATAAAGACTCATTGAAGAGAAAACAATGCGTTAACTCATTAATTACTAAAATTGACAAATTCTTAATTGATAAAAATATTGATGAATCATATTATCATGATTTATCACGCCAAAAACTCAATATGTATCTTAATATCAGCGAATACGAAAAAGCTCAACAAGTATTAATTGGAATTGGAACCAGAATTTTATCAATGGGAGATATCGTTTATTTGCAATCCGTTTTAAACCTACTATTTGATTCTGACTTAAACGATATGCTAAAAAACAGACTTAATAAAATAAAAGCACATATTGAAAGTTATACTGATGATCTTGAAACAGCTAAAAACACATATCAGATAATGTTAGATAAGGCAGTAGAATTCAATGATAGTTGGGCAAAATCTGCAGCGTTAAACGGATTAGGTAGTATGTCTAGATATGTATATGATTATGATAATGCTATTTCTAAATATCAGGAAAGTCTGGCAATAAGACTTCTTAATAATATGGAATTCGAATCATCAAATTCTTATCATAACATTGGTGCTACATATATAATCATGAAAGAATACGATAGTGCAGTTGATGCTTTAAATAAAGCTAAAAACATACGAGAAAAATATAATGATAAATTTCGATTATCTGCAACTATGTTGTACCTTGGAGAATGTTATATGTTAAAAGAAGATTTTACTGAAGCGAATAAAATATTATGTGAATGTCATAAAATAAAAATTGAAATCAATGATAAGGTAGGAGAAATATGGAGTGTGATTGCGCTGGCAAAATTATATATTTTATCAAAGGATATTGATAATTCAAAAGGAATATATGATAAACTAAAAGACGCTGAAGCTTCTGCTTCTTCGCTTAAATTATACAGGCATCTTGTTTTGATTAGAATGTATTTAGGTATATTTTGTTATTTAGGCAACCAAATGTTTGGAGCATTAGAATATTACAACAAAGCAATGTCCATTTGCAAAAATATACGAAAAGAATTATTTGAACATGATATTCAGCAATTAAACATTTTGGCAGTAACAAGTGAGAATTTAACTGAAAAAGAATGGAGTATAATCCTTAATATAGTTAAGCATCACAAAATATAGAATTATAACATTGAATCAATATAGTTTTGTATTTCAATAGGTGAAGATAATGATGATTTTTTTGAATCATCAAGTGCTCCTGATGTTATGATAGATAAATATGTGTTATTTACCGAGTTAAATCTACTTCGAATATCTAAATTTGCATAAATTATCAAATTAACTCCCAAATCATAGAAACATCTCTGCTTTATATTAATTAAGCCGGTTGGAATTAAAATAATAGGCTTACTGCTTACAATCTTACTGAGTATATTAGATATGAATTCAAAATTATTTCCTACATAATGAGGTAGTATTGCATCAACATCCTTGGTTTGAAGCGATTTTATTCGTTTGTTTAGTATATCAAAATCAATTTTTTCTTTGTAAATAGTAATTAATTCAGTTCTTGCTATTATTTTTATATTTGAAGGAAGATATTTTCTTAAATCGTGTAACCTTTCTTGAAACTCTTCATTTGTTAGTACTTGTCTATTGCTATATGTAAACATACTATTTATCCGATGATTTTTATTGTCATCAATACATACAGCAACAACATTTGTATTTTTACATTCATCAGAAAAATTCGCTAAATCATAATTTGTAAAAAAACCACTTCCAATATCAATAATAACCGGAAGCTCAACCAATTGCTTTTTTAATTTTTTTGCTAAATGCAAAGCAATCATAGGGTTATAAGTTTCGTCATCTTTTATACCATTTGACACACAAATTTGATAACTGCCTAACCATAATCCGTCAAATCCACAATGTTGTGCCATTAAACCTCCTGCAACATCATATATTCCTACATATTTTTTAAAATTATTAGAAAATTCTAAATCGGTTTTAAATTTATACCGACAAGGAATTCTTGCAATATTTGGATTAGTAAGTGCGTTATAATAGTCATCTGATGTATCTATTTCACAGCCATCTTTTTCTTCTAAAAAAATTGTATTATATGAATCATCTAGAAATTCTTGTAAAGTATCAATATATGCAACGTTAATGTTATTTGTTAATTTTCTCTTAATCTCATTAATTATGTTAAAGGGTAAGGTTGTAATACCTAGATATTTACCTAATATTTTTACTGACTGGTTATTTTCATATTTTTTTGTACATTTATCCAGAAAGTAAATATGCTTTAAAGTGTCGTAGATTACTTTGTCGTCCTTATCTTTAAGTACGGTATTGGATATTACAAACTTTTTTGAAGAATTGATATTTTTATATTTTTCAAACGCTGAGTTTGACAAAATAATATCACCTTCAACAATAGTAATAGAATCTGATTCCTCATCAATTTCATCTAATCCAAGGTAAAGAGATTCACTATTGCTAATATGATTATGGTCAATATTTCCAATTATTTTAACATTTGATATAGTCTTTTCTAAATACTGAAAAGCTCTAATGTTATGACCTGCAACTATGATAATATATTTAGAAAATGACATAAATTGTAGGCAAAGTCTTTCAATAAGACTTTGTCCATTAATAGAAAGCATGCCTTTGGGTGCATTAAAGCATATATCACTCATTCGTGAATTATCTTGATTTACCAAAATAATGGTTATATTTTCCATTTAACCTCTTCTCCTATTTAACAACAAGAACGATAATGTCTATTTGGAAATTGGGTTAACCCATCTAATCCTGGGAAAAGACTTTCCTCACTAATATTACATTTATCAAGTGATTCTCTCAAATTTAATTTAATATTGTAGGGTATTATATATTTGTAACATTCTATATTATTAATTCTTATATAATCTTCATAACAATTAATACTATAGTTAGCTATTGTAAATAAAGAAGATTGATTTGAGATTCTCTCATCGATATTTGGTGGTGCAAACATTATTATACTTTTGAATTGTTTATCAAATTTGTCAAGTGGTTTGAAAAAATCATCTGATTTAGTAGCTTTTTTTATATCTTCAATGGTAAAAATATGTTTGACTTTATCCTCAAGAGATAGAGTACTATGTAATAAATTATTGTTTAAGTGACATAAATTGATTTTCCAAACAGCACTGTTTTCATTGTTTAAAGGTACTGTAGCGAAGTGTAGAGCAACTAATGGTGAACGTGACCAATCTAATAATCTTGTTGATAAACCATGATGTTGTCCTAATATCATAATATCCCAAATATCCATGTCTCTATATTTTAAATGATTTGGTAAACGTTTTCTAAAATTACGCAGTAGACTTTTTTCTAGGTTTATATTTCCGGTATAATTACGAAACAAACTTGGTTTTAACATAAAATTTGAAGAATTAACACCACGAAAAGCAAAATCATCTGTAAAAATCAAATTAGTTTTCTATTGATCCCATTAAGCGCTAAATCTATATATTGACTAAATGAGCTGATTTTAATTTCTACTATGCTCATAAAAACTCCCATCCCAAACAATATATAACTGTATATTATCCTTTATTGACAAAATAAAAAGTCCGCTTATTAATAAATTCAGCAGACATAAAAACTTTAATTTATATAAGTAGTTAGGTGACTTGAATGTCGAAAGAAACAATGTTAAAAATTAAATTTTACATAATTTCAATTTTGATATTGCTTGTTTTAGCAGTATTCATAGATATTAAACTATTTGATTCTAATGGGGCTTATTTAGACCTTTGTGAATTAATATGTTGCAATTGGTTTTCGATAATTTCTATTGTTTTCATAATAATGGGTTTTATATTTTTACTTCTTCAAAACCATGAGTTGAATGGTGCGGCAAATCCTTGCTGTAGAATAACAAAAATTGAAAATGTTAATTATGAGTTCTTAACATTTTTAACTACATATATTATTCCGCTGATTTGTTTTGATTTTGATAAAACACGCTACAAAATTGTCTTTTTGATTCTTTTAATTATCATTGGTATTGTATTTGTAAAAATGAACTTGTATGTTGCAAATCCTATTCTTGCGATTATGGGGTATAGGTTATATAAGGTAAGTGTTGATAAAAAGAAAGACAATAAAGATATTCTTGTTATTTCCAGATCAGAACTTTTTAATAATGATTCAATTGACTGGATTAAACTTGATGACACCTGTTGGTATGTAAAAAGGAGAAGCAATGAATGTTCAGGAAATAAAATCAAAAATGAATAGCATTATTTCTAAAAATACGTCCTTAAATCTGTTTTTTCTACTTACGGATAAAGACGGACAATACATAAAGAGAAAAGTTGATTTAGCTCAAGGCGATACAACAGAAGAATTTATTGAGTTATTTAGGGAGTATCTGGAAAAAACTATTGTTCAAAAAGAAGAATTGAGTTTGAGCAAACTTTCAAGCTCCGATGACAGAGTAAACGCTATATATGCGTATGATTATGATGTTTATCCCAAAGATCTAAATTGTATCCATGATTTTAATATTGAAGAAGAAATTGAATCTGAAATGTTTTCATTTTCAGAGGAGAGTTTAAGCAATTTGCGTGGATATTTGATTTATTTAGGTTCAATGAACGAAGGTATAGTTCTGTATAAAAAGCATTATCCGGTTTCTTTAATAAAGAGAGATTCGTTTCTGCTGTATAAGAAAGACAGACGGTTTGTGAAATTTGAAGGCGATGATATATTAAGGATAAGTGGTAGTGCGCAGGTTATGAAGCTAGAAAATGAAATGTTTGTATTAGATATAAACAATTTTGAAAGAAATTTTGGATTTGAGAACCTTATTACTAAAAGAGCATCTGAAACGGTTGAAGAAATAGATCAAAAAGGAATTTTAGAAGATGTTCAAGTGCTCAAAGATTTGGTTGATGATATTACATTTGCCCGAAAGCTATCTAAGGTCAGAGAAAAATCTCCGGTTATTAATTTGAGTATTTCAAATGACGATATTATAAATTTTACAAAAACAAATCCCGGATTAAGAGGACGGTTTAAATATAGTGAAGATGGGAAGAAAATTAGACTGGATACTAAGGCTTCCAAAAATGCTTTTATTAAACTGTTAAATGATGATTATTTGAGATCTAATCTTACAAATCAAGAGTACGATTCTATTGCAAAGGATAGAATTGATGCAGATAGACAATATTAATTATTATATAAAATTACATCTTTAATGTTGTTTATTTGATAATTAATGTAAGTATGAGTATAGAAATGTAGAATTAGCCAAATTATAAATATTTATAGTTAACTTCCCATAACGATATACAATTGTGGCTCGTTATGGGAATATATTTAATATAATTTCAAAATTGTAAGTGATAGTTACCAATGTTATAAATAAATGCAATAACAACTAACAAATAATAATTCGTGTCTTTATCTATTGCAGTTTGTAAACTATATGTTTTATAATTAATGTATAAAAGTTCAGAGTATAATTGCTAAAATGTTGTTTGCGAATGAAAGTGTTACGTTATTAGCTTATTTATGGAGGTTTAATTATGAGTGTTAATAAAAAAGTTATTACATGGCAGCAATTTGAAATATGCAACTCAGATAAAAGAAACGCATTTGAGTCAATGTGTCGGTTACTTTTTAAACATACATATTTGAATAATATTAATACTTACCATTCAAATGCAAACAACCCTGGGGTTGAGATAGAACCTGTCCTGACAGAATCCGGTAAAAGGATAAGCTTTCAATCTAAATATTTTGAAAAATTGGATTCAAGTTGCTATTCACAGATTCAACATTCTGCAAACTCGGCTATAAAATATTATTCAGGAAAATTAGATGTTATTTACTTGTACTGTAATTTAGATTTGACTACAACATCAAAAACTTATGTTAAAACAGTAAGTGATTTAAAAAATAATGGGATAGAATTAGTGCTAATCAGTAATAATACTATACTAGATCAAGTGGTTGAAGAGCCTGAAATTGCTTCATATTATTTTTTAGCTCATAATCTTGATGAAAACTGGTTTTATGAGAATATTACAACGAGCTTAAATGCCTTAGGAACAAGATATAATAGCAAATTTAATGTTACAACATCACTAAATCAATATTTAGATTTGTTTTCTTGTAATGATGATGCGATAAAAATTTTAAACGGCAAAAAGCTTGAGGCAATAAGAATAATTAAGAGCAATTGTTGGAAATACGATGAAAATCGGCCTTTTATTGATAGTTTATGTCGATTTATAAAAAATCTTGATAATGTTACCGTATCAACAATATCAGATTGTTTTGATTGGTCAAACAGAATAAAATCTGAGTTTTCTAATGATTTTGCTCGAATAAATAATCAAGTTGCCAGCAAAGTTAAAGAACTAAATGAAAGTGAATCAAGAGAGGAAAAGCAGAAAATAGAACGAGAAATTTGCATTTTACAGGAATTATGTGAATTTGATATGGTTTTGGAATTTGAGCAAATTGAGAAAAATCTTATAAGAAATAAAATGTTAATTGTATCAGGAAATGCTGGTACAGGAAAATCCCAATTATTTGCGTTTAATTCAAAAAAGGCTATCCAAAATGGTTTGTATTCAATATTAGTCTTAGGACAAACATTCATTAATAATCAATATGTAGAATCACAAATTTCCAGTATTCTCGGAATAAATTGTGAATTTGATGAGTTATTAAATATTCTTGAATGTTTAGGCGAAATACATAACCAACCGATAGTTATCTATATTGATGCGGTGAATGAAAGTAATTATAGAGATATATGGAAAAATGGATTAAGTAGAATTTATAATAAAATTAAAAATCTTAATTATGTCAGAGTGGCTATATCGGTGCGTTCAGGATATGAACCTTTCGTGTTTGATAATAATATGATAAATTTACAAGCATCTCAAGCAATCACAAATATACATCATACAGGTTTTCAGGAAAACTCAATAGAAGCAGTGAGGGAGTTTCTGAATTTTTATAATATCCCATTTTATCCATCTTTTAGTATCAACTATGAATTAACAAATCCACTGTTTTTACTGCTTTTCTGCAAGATGTACAAAAAAGAATATGAAGGAAATAACTTTTTTAACATTTACATGCTGTTTGAGGAATTAATTAATGAAACCAATAAAGAATTGCTTAAGGAAAATAACATTGATATAAATAAAAATATATTATTAAATTTAATATACGAAATAATTAAAATTCAGATAAGCAAAAATCAAAGCAACATATCTCAAGAGAATTTACTGCGTTTGGATTTTTGGGAAACTTTTGGGTTAAATTATAATAAAATTAACTCCATAAGGATTATTGAAAAATCTGGTTTGTTAAACTCATTTATGACGAATAATGAGGAGAGATACTATCTAGGATATAATCTTTTAGGAGATTACTTAAGTGCAAGAATGATTATTGAAACTCATACCGATAAATCTGAATTACATGAATATATAAAAAATGATATTTTAGATATAAACGATGGTAAAATCAGCAATCCGAATAACCATGATTTATTCATAGCTATTTGTAGTTTATTTGCAGAAAAGTATAATGAAGAGTGTATTGACGTTGCAGAAGGTTTAAATGAACATTACTATGTATCATTACTGTATCATTCATATATTAATTCATATAATCTTAGAAAAGCAAATACAATTAATTACAAATACTTTATAGATTTTGTGGACAAGCATCATATAGAACCTAAGATAGTTTTTTCGGTGTTGATTCAAAACAGTACTAAAATTAATCATCCCTTGAATGCAGAATTTCTGCACTCAATTCTAATAAATAAATCTTTAAATGAATGTGACTGGATGTGGACTACATTTATTAATGATATTGATGCTTCACATAGAGTTATCCAACTGATTAATTATTTTAATGAGGGCAACACTCTTAGCGGACTTAGCACAGATAATACGTTTTTGTTATTAATTCTTTTCACTTGGCTGCTTACATCATCGAACAGATATACAAGGGATATAACATCAAAGGCAATTATAGAGTTGTTGAAAAGTAATTTTCAGCTTTGTCTGCCTTTATTGCAAAAATTTGAAACTGTAAATGATCCATATGTTTTTCAAAGATTATATGGAGTCGTGTTTGGCGCTTGCATTAAAAGAACATCTGTTTATGAGAATGATTATAAAAACCTGGCAGAATATGTATATAGAAACATATTTTCTCAGAAAGAGGCTTATCCCGATATTTTATTAAGGGATTATGCACGACTAATAATAGAACGATTTTTATATGAATTTCCTGATTCAATAATTATAGATATTGATTTAATATCTCCGCCTTATAATTCTGAAACAATTCCAACCGTAGAGAAGGAAGAATATTATAACAATGATGTTCATCAATGCGGGTTTAATATTATTGATTGTTCAATGAGACCAGACACAAGGAATACACCGGGGTTATATGGAGATTTTGGTCGTTATACATTCCAAAGTACATTAGATTACTTTGAAAATATAGATATTGATAATTTATACCACTATGCTATGCAGTATATACGTGATGTGTTAGGGTATAAAAACAGCTATTTTACTGATTATGATTTATATTCCAGAAGAGCATTTTCTGATAGAAGTAACACAAAAAAATGTGAAAGAATTGGAAAAAAGTATCAATGGATAACTTTTTATAATATACTTGCAAGAGTATCCGACAAGCACATGCTTCATAATTATAGCGAACCTTCATCACCGTATATTGGACCTTGGCAGATACATGTTAGAGATTTTGATCCTACGCTTAATTGCAATTTTATTGTTTCTAAGGATTTGCCTGAATTTAATTCGGCTGAAGATTATATGGATGATTTTATTTCAAATAGGTCTAATTTGAGTGTTGCAGAAAAATGGACAAAGAAAAATTGTCAATTATTTAAAAATATTTCTAATAAAATAATTTTAAGAGACTCGAGCAATATTCAATGGGTAAAGCTATTCTCTTACGATAAAATAGAAAATAAAGATGATAATTACGAGGGCTCTTATTTTTACACAGGAAAACAAGATATTTGGCTTAAATCCGAAGGGTATTTTGTAGATAAAAAACAATTTGCAAATATAAAAAATGCAATTACTAATCAAAAAATAACGGACGAACGATTATTTGGAGGATTCAATATTACCAGCTTGTTTCTGAGAGAGTATCCTTGGTCAATATCTTACCATACATTAGATAATGATAATTGGTCAGATTATAATATTTATACCGGTGAAGAAAAAGAAGTAACTTATGAAGGGGAAGAATTAGATTACTCGAAATTAGAAGAAGGAGTTTTACAATTTTACAAAAAAGTTTGTAGTGGTAAAGAAAAAATCAAAAAATCCATTGCAAAAGTAATATCATCATATTCAAATCTTGCATGGGAATCAGAATATGATGCATCACAAGATGAAACAACAAGTTTTTTACTACCATGTGAGGAACTTATTAAATATTTAAAACTAAACTTTAAGGAATATGATGGTTGCTTTTATAGCGGTGAAACTCTAGTATCACATTATATATCAACGGGTAGAGATTCTTTTGCACTAATATTCCGAAAAGAATATTTAGATAAGTTTATAAAAGATAATAATCTTGTGATTTTCTGGGAATGTTATGGTGAAAAACAATACTTTTATGCAGGACACAATCAGTATTGGCAAGAATGGAATGGTATACTTTACTTAGAGGATAACGAAATAAAAGGCTCTATAGAATGTAAAAATATCTAGATTGTAAAGCAAAGGCGGAGAATGAAAATTCTTTGCCTTTGTTTTTTATATATACCAAAGAAATCGTTTGTTGAAAATCAACAACAAGCTCAGTGAAAATTCTACACTAAAATTTTAAAATGGAGTAGAATAAATTGTAGAAATATGTTATAATTTCACAAGAGGGAGATAATTATGTATTCTTTATTTGTAAATATATGTTTGTAAAGTGTTAATTGAGTTTAGGTGTTCCAGTAATTATAAGGTATATATTAGAGAAACTTGAAATGTAAGAGACACATTTGATAAATCATATTATAAAGTCACTTTTAAAACATAGTTAAGTAAAAGGGTAAATATAGAAGGAGTTTATTTTGGAAAATAATTATGGTCAATTAAGCAGGGATGATATAATTAACGAGCTTAATTCAAATAAAGGGTTTAAAATATTTATTGGTGACGGACTAGATGATACTGTACAGAAACATATTAAGTATTCATCGTATGACATTACTCCCAGTATAGTAGCATTATCATCTAAAACCGGGATGCTTGAAAAAGTATATAAAAACAAAAGTCCGTTAATAAATAGTTACTATATTTATGTGAAACCAAAAGATACCGTTTTAATCGTTAGTAACGAGTGTGTTTGTTTACCTAACTATATTTCCGGATATGTAACTTCTAGGGTATCTAATGTAGTACATGGCTTTGGTCATATCAGTACAACAATTGATCCAACATGGTCCGGAGGGTTACTTATTGCATTAAGTAATCCCTCAAACCGTGCTATAAAAATAGAAGTGGGAATTTCATCTGTAGAAAATGAAAGCGGCGAATTGGAAGATATTAAAACATCTCAGACTCTTGCCACTTTAACTTTCCATTATCTTCATTCGGTATATACCGGTGATGTTATTGAATATAAAAGTATGCGGATTGATTTATTAAAAGAAATTGAGTACAGAAAAAGAAAAGGTATTAGAGCGTTACTAAGAAAATGTTTTTACAGAAAAAGATGCAAATTTACAGATTACTTTTTTGAATATATAAAAATACTGGATAATATTACTGAACCTGAAAAAAGTTGGAATAAATTCATAGAAGAGTTTGGTTTTGTATACAACAAGCAAGCAGAAAATAAATCTGCTTATGATTTCGTTGTAAAAGAGAATGTATTTAATAAGATAAAGCATTTTTATATAAATCATAAAGGGTCTATATGGGTGTTTATAATACTACTAATAATATCAATATTATTTTTATGTGGAATAATTAATAAAGATTTATTTGAGTTAATCATGATTTTTATTAAATGACTAATAGGAGAAAATATATATGTGTTGTGAAGAACGTCGAAATAATATGAAAAATATTATGACACAAAATGAAGATTTTATTATTATTGGGTTGACGGGAAGAACAGGTTCAGGGTGTACGGATGCTGCAAAAATCTTTGCCAGCAGTTTTAAGGAGTTGGAATTTCCTCAAATAACTGCCGGTGCTGATGGCTTTAAAGATGATACAGAGAGAGATTTGCGAATAATAGAACGTTACGCTAGTGAACATTGGATTAGATTTGATATAATAAACAGCAGAACAATCATAAGCTCTTTTTTATTAGAAAATATCAATGAGTTTTATGAGAAAATAATTATAAAAAATAGCAAATTTGAAGAATTCTTTAGTGAAAACACAACTGTTAAGGAAACATCAGAGATTTCAGATGGCAAAAAAGTTAATATGATGTCTGATTATATTTATGATAGGATAAAAGAAAAGCTTGAGAATGATATTTCTAAACTAGATATCAGTTTAAATAAACTCAAAATTTATGAATTAGATAGTTTTAAGAACTTTATAGATGATAATAAATTGTCTGTTGAAAAGATTGAAAGCGCAGATTATACTCAGATAGCAAATTTAGTAGATGAAATATCAACATTATATACTTCTGAAAACGATGAATCATCAAGAAGCAGATATATAGAAGAAATTGAAAGTTTACTCAATATTATATCATTGTTAACAGCAAAAAAAATAATAAATGATAGTAAAAAGGAAGAATTCTGGGGAACTATATCAATAATAAATAATATTGTTGATGGTGCCGGTGATAATAGTCACGAAAAATTACAAGGGTTTTATAATCATAGAAATTTGTATTCTTTTGTTTTTGCAAAAACACTAATGCCATGTATCGGGGATTGTATTTATGATTTTATAAATTATTTTGATTTATCTTACACAAAGTTATTTCAAAAATTTGGAAACAGTATCAGACGATACGGCAAAATTGTTTGGAATGCAGATACTGAAACAAGCGATATATTTTCTATACCAAAAAGAATAGTTAAGTTTATTAAAGCATTAAGACATCCTTTTTCTAAAAAAATAAAAGTTAATAGACCTGTTCGTATAGCTATAGACTCCATAAAAAGTGTATTTGAAGCAAACTATTTAAGAGAAAGATATTCATCTTTTTATTTATTTGCTATTTCGTCAGATGATAAAATAAGGCAGGATAGATTAATGAAAAAGAATCTAACCTATGAGGATATAAAATATATAGATTGGAATGAATATTCTTCTGAAGGATATAAAGTATATATAAAAACTCAAGATAAATCTGATAAGTATGAAAAAAAGTTTCGAGAAAATATAGATAAAAATAATGATATTTATTTTGATGAAACAAGAAAATATGCTTATGAAAATCAGTTGCAACAATTTTATTTACAAGATGTAGCAACAAGTATAGAAAATGCAGATGCTTTTATATCTAATAATCACACAGATTATATAGATAAAAATATGGAGCTGCGTTGGTCTATAGTAAGAAACATATGTTTAATAATGTTTCCCGGGTTGATTATGCCAACGCCTATAGAAAGATGTATGCAAATTGCATTTTCTGCAAAATGTAATTCAGGTTGTTTATCACGTCAGGTTGGTGCTGTTGTTACTGATAAAGATTTTAATATTCTTTCAATTGGGTGGAATGATGTTCCATGTGGGGATATTTCATGTTCAAGGAAAAATCTTGTTGATCTTTGTAAATTGGAAGATAGAAAGGCTTATTCGAACTATGAATTATCAAATCCTGAATTCAGAGAACGAATCAAAAACTATAGATACAGAGAGGCGATGCTAAGGAATAAACTTATCGGATTACCTTTGAGATATTGTTTTAAAGATATACATATGGATGAAAAGAATCCAATGCGTTCAAGAGCAATGCATGCTGAAGAAAAAGCATTAGCGAACTGTGGTGATCGTTGTCAAGGAGGATATTTATTCACAACATCAAGTCCATGTGAAATGTGTTCTAAAAATGCAAAAAATCATCAAATTAAGAGAATTTATTATATTGAGTTATATCCGGGAATTTCTGAAACACAATATAGCGATTCAGGAGATAAAAGGAATAGAGCAGAACATATATTGTTCACTGGAGCAGTTGGTCGTGCATATATGCAAATGTATACACCAATCATGCCGCAAAAAGATATATTGGAATCACTAGGTATTTATGACTGGTTTATGAAAAAAGAATAGCTAATAAATATAAGAAGAACTATTTAATATAGTTTTTATGTAATTGTTTGAAATGATATTAATTACTATTTTCCTACACTCGCCAGAGCGCATGACTGTTAATCATGATGTCACTGGTTCGAGCCCAGTTGGGGGAGCCACAACAGAGTAGTCTTTTGACTACTCTGTTTTCTTTTTTATCTAAATTTACTGCTCTATAATAAAAGTTGGGGGAAGGAATAGAGCCTACAAAAAAATTTTATTTCTATAATATTTATTTTACCTAGGTGATATGATGGAGAAAATAAAAAAATATGAATTACCTATTGGGATATTGAGTGCAGTGATAGCGATACTTATATTGTTGCAAAGCTGTTCAAGTGAGCATTGGTGGTTTGGTTTTACATATGAAACTAATGATAATAGAAGCAATTCAAAAGCCAAACCACCGGTTACAATTGTAAAGGTAAACTACCCATCAGAGAAAGTTGTAATTCCTTCAACAATATTTTTCCATAAAGCAAATGCTTTAGGCGGATATGTTACAGGATACAATTTGTGGGGAGCAGAAAGAAAAGGAATGTTTGAGGATAACGATATAGTAAAAGAGATTGTTGTTTCTGAAGGGATAGAGTATATATTTAACGGATGTTTTTACCATTGTATTTCATTAGAAAGCATACAACTCCCAAGTACTATAAAACAATTCTCTTTTACGAATTGTGAAAGTCTGAAAAATGTTAATTTTAATGGTGATGTAAAAGAAATTGAAAGTTTATCATTTTCAGGCTGTTCTTCATTAGAAACGCTTGTAATTCCGGATAATATTGCTGATCGTGGAATAGCATACGGTGCTTTTTCCGGTTGCACATCACTAAAAAGTATAAATATTCCCGATAATATTAATGCAATACAACGATATACATTTAGTAATTGCATATCCTTAAAACAGTTAGTTTTGCCTAAAAATATTGAGAGCATTGAATGGGGTGCTTTTGAAAATTGCACCTTGTTGGAGAAAATTATCATTTACGATAAGGTAGAATATATTGCAGATAACGCTTTTGAAGGTTGTGATAAGCTCACAATTTATGGAATAAAAGGCTCATATGTAGAACAGTATGCAAACAAACATGACATACCATTTGAAGAATTGAATAACATAGTTGACTGATTATATTTGTAGAGATTAAATAAAGTCAAATTTTAGAATTTAAATGCCGACAAGTTATAGCTTTTAATGCTATTACCTGTCGGCATTATTTTTTGCCCTTTTTGCATTAAAAGCGGAAAGGGCACTTATGATTTTTAGAAACAGAAGTCACCAAATCGACCTGAATTAAAAAATTCAGATTGATTGGAGGAAAAATTAATGGATGTAAATTGCAATAGCAAATTGAAAAATTTTTTAAGAATATCATGTTCATTGAAGTAGATATTTGTAAGTCACCGCAGTAAGGAATGTTGTAAACAAACGGCACCCCATAAAATTCTGTGTAAATAATAATCCTTACAAAGCCTCAAGAAAATTTGCGTTTGCACTTGCAAGCTGATTTGATACATCATCGTACTTGTCCTTTTCGACATACTGACCGCATGCAAGGTTGCCGAGCTTAACATCTGCCGCATTGTTTACCTTTTCGGCAAACTGTTCAAATGTTAACGCTTCACCGCCAAACAGGGCTTTTAAAATTTCCATTAAGTCCATTTGTTTGCTCCTTTCAATTTATTCGCAATTGTGTGTATGATTAGATATTTGAGCAATATTAAAAGCCCCCGAAATTCGGGAGCTTATAACCATAATCTGTGGGTAAAAGTAAAAGGGATGTTTCGAACACCCCTTTAATGCCCTTTTAAATTCGTTTAATTTTGTTTTAATCAAATCAACTATGTAATTCTTTACCTTTTAACGCTTAAAGTCGATACAAGGCAAATAAGCACTCTAAGAGTTATTGCGTTTTTGATAAATCAGATTGTCATAAATCTGATACATTCGTTTACCTAATTTGTTAATGGTATCCTCATCATCCATACCACTATCAACTATCGCCATATTGATTTCATCTTGAAAATCGCTAACTTCTTTTACATCAAAGTAAATATTGTTATTTTTTTCTTCTTTTGTAGTTACTAACTTATAAGCATAAGGAATTTTATCCTTTAAAAAATTAAAATCCTTTTTAGACAGCATAAAAATCATGTAATCACCTACTTTGAATTTACTTGAATTAAATTACCAGTATGTGGGTTAATGGTAACGCCACATATTTCTGTTGAATGTAGAATACTATCGCCGCCATGTGTAATTTTTATTTTACCATTGAGTATAGCATCTTTTATGTCTTCTAAAGATACACCATTCCTTATATCATCATTATGTTTTAAAAGTTTATACCTTTTAATATCATTATACTTCACACTGTAATATTCTGCAAGTGTTTCAATGTTATTGATATTATGTTCTTTGCTCCAAGTCCTGTAATACTTTTTAGCAACACCGGTAGATTTTTGAGAGGTACTTTTACCAAATCTGTAAACTTGCGAGCGAGAATGGTCAGGAAGTAATCCTGTTCTTTTACAAAAGCTATTCAGTTCTGATTCCTGCCGTTTCAACTTGCTTGAATAGTGACTGAAATTTTTTCCTAACTTTTCTAACAGCTCTTCATCAGAGAGGTTATTAAGAGCCTCATCACAAGCGGCAAGTGTTCTTTTGGTTGCCCTGATTTTGCGTTCAAAAGCTCTTTAGAGCTTTTCTGTAAAATATCTGTAGAGCATATTTTGTTCTCCGCTTCAGGTTTTTAAGCAATTCCTTTTAACGGATTTTGGTAAAATATGCTCTACTTTTTTTACTTTTTATTTGCAACTCTTTTTCTGCCCTAACTTTTATTATAGAGCAATATTTAAAATAGAAGGGCGTTGATGAGGGTTAGGGTTACGCTCCGCAAGCAATTGGCGAGGCAGAAATCTTTTGATTTTAAAAATGTATAATGCGACATACTGATAGTAGTATGTTATACTATGCAAAATATATAGAAAGTATACCGAAATTGTATAACTGAATAAAATGTACTAAAAATAATGATAAAACGACTTAAAGATATTGAAAATAACTACAATATGTGCTAAAATTAGACAAAAGAAAAGGATTCGGAAAACCGAATCCTCAAATCACACACTGTGATGGTTGCCTAAGCAACGGATAGAATGAATTTTTATTTGAACTCATAGTGTAAATCCAATAAGGTAATTAGATTATCTTAATAATATTACAAAATAAATACTTTGTCAATAGAAAAGGAGGAAATTTATGAAGAATTTTAATGACGATTATTATGTAGGATTTGATATAGGAACGGATTCGGTCGGACATGCAGTAGCCGATACAGATTACAATCTCTGCAAATTTAAAGGCAATGCCATGTGGGGTGTTGACCTGTTTGAGGAGAGTAATTCAGCTGCCGAGAGAAGAACTTTTAGATCGGCACGAAGAAGAGGCTTGAGAAAAAGAAACCGTATTGAATGGCTGCAAATGCTTTTTGATGAGGAAATTTCAAAAGTTGATAATGCTTTTTATCAGAGATTAAAAGAAAGTTGTCTGTATCTTGATGACAAATTATCGAATGTTCCGTATGCGGTTTTTGCAGACGGTAATTACACCGATAAAGAATTCCACACAGACTACCCTACAATATATCATCTTAGAAAAGAATTGATTAAGAGCTCACAACCACACGATATAAGACTTGTATATCTTGCGTTACATCATATTATAAAACACAGAGGACATTTCTTGTTTGATAATATGGGGTCTGATTTTGAAAGTGAATCCTCGTTTGAAGCTCTTTTTGACGATTTAAAACTTTACTTAAAAGAAGAATATGATATTGAATTTGAGTGCAATGATTCGTTAAGATTTTCAGAAATATTAAAGGACAAAACATTGAAGAAAACTGCAAAATCGTCCGAATCGTACAAGCTTTTCGGTTACAGTAAAAGAAATAATCCATATGAAACCTCTTTGATAGATTTGATGTGTGGCAGAAAGGTTAAATTTTCCGATATGTTCGGTGATAAGTCGTTTGACAGTGAGGAAGTAAACGGTATTACCTTTGAAAGCGGTTATGACGATAATGAAAATACATACCGTGATTTGTTACAAGAAAAGTTTGAACTTATCGAAAAAGCAAAGGCGGTTTATGACTGGGCAATTCTTGCAGATATTTTGAATGGTGAAAAGTATATTTCCTTTGCTAAAGTCAAAACATATGAAGAACATAGTTCAGATTTGAAAATGCTCAAAGATTTCGTTAAAGAGAGATGTAAATCGTTATATGGCGAAATCTTTAGAATTACAAAGGACAAGCTTGATAACTATACGGCATATTGCGGAAAGTACAAAGAAAACGGCAGAAACGGTGTGATTCAGTATCGTACAAATCAGGCGGATTTCTGCAAATATCTGAAGAAAAAGTTTGAAAAGCTTGACAAAACAAACTATGAAGAAATGTTTGATAAGATTGAAAACGGCACATTTATGCCGAAAATTGTCGTAAAAGACAACGGCGTTATTCCTATGCAGGTGAATAGGAGTGAGCTGAAAGCAATTCTGAAAAATGCTTCAACTTATCTTGAATTTCTTAATAAAAAAGATGAAAACGGAATTTCTGTAAGTGACAAGATAGTCAAAATTTTTGAATTCAGAATACCGTATTATGTAGGTCCGCTGAATAATCACAGCCTAAAATCGTGGCTTGTCAGAAGTGATGAAAAAATATATCCGTGGAATTTTGACAGTGTTGTTGACATAGAGCAATCGGCAGAGAATTTTATAAATAATCTGACTTCAAAATGTACATATCTTCCAACGAAGGATGTAATACCTAAGAATTCGATTTTATACAGTGCTTTTACGGTTCTTAATGAACTGAATAATTTAAGACTTGATGGAAAAAAGCCTGATGTAAGTCTTAAACAGACAATATTTAATGACTTGTTTATGACGCATAAAAAGGTCAGAAGAAAAGATTTGCTAAATTATCTAAAAAGCGAAAAAGGTATTACGCCCGATATCACAGGCATTGACGGTGATTTTAAGTCAAGTATGCGTTCCGCAATTGAAATGTCACAGTTTAATCTGACTGACAGCGAAAAAGAGGACGCTATAAAAGCTATAACTGTATTTGGCGATGATAAAAAACTTTTAAGAAAGCGTTTAAAAAGGCAGCTCGGTTCAAAATTATCGGATGAAGATATAATGAGAATTTCTAAACTCAAATACAAGGATTGGGGAAGATTATCAAAGGAGTTTCTTACCGAAGTTTATAATGTCGATAAAAATACAGGCGAGTTGCAATTTAACATTATTCATGCACTATGGCAGACAAATGATAATCTTATGGAGCTGCTTGGCTCAAAATACGGTTTTGAACAGAGCAGACAAAACTATCTTGACGGTATTCAGACAGGGCAAAGCCTTGAGAAAATGGTGGAGAATCTCTATATTTCTCCTGCGGTAAAACGACCTGTGTATCAGTCTTTGAAAATTATGCATGAAATCAACAAAATTCAAGGTCATGCACCTAAAAAGATATTTGTTGAGATGACAAGAAAAGACGGTGTCAAAGGTGACAAAGGCCGTAAAGAGTCAAGAAAGACCAAGCTTGTAGATTTATATAAAAAATGCGGTGAGGATTCGGGCGAACTCTGGGAATCTCTTGAAAAAACACCTGATGATGAATTTAAAAGAGACAGACTGTATTTTTACTATACTCAATTCGGCAAGTGTATGTACACGGGAGAACCGATAAATCTGTCGGAATTGTACAATAAAAACATTTACGATGTGGATCACATTTTCCCTCGTTCAAAAGTTAAAGATGACAGCCTTGATAACCGTGTCCTTGTAAAGAAACAGGTTAATGCTCACAAGGATAATACATATCCGCTTGACAGTTCAATTCGTGAAAAGATGAAAGGCTTCTGGCATTTGCTTATGGATAAAGGTCTTATTAGCAAGAAAAAGTACGAGAGGCTTACAAGGGCAACTCCGCTTTCTGACAGCGAACTTTCAGATTTTATTGCAAGACAGATTGTTGAAACATCTCAATCGACAAAAGCAGTTGCGTCACTTTTTAAAGAATTGTATCCCGATACTGAAATTGTGTATGTAAAAGCATCTTTGGTAAGTGAATTTAGAGATGAAAGCAGGGGCTTTGGATTTTTAAAATGCAGAGAAGTAAACGATTTTCACCATGCAAAAGATGCCTATCTAAATATTGTTGTCGGCAATGTGTATAACGAACGCTGTACACACAACAAGTCCATATTTATTGAAGGTTTGAAAACCAAAGCTTATAGCCTGAACAAAATGTTCAGTTTTAATACACCGAACGCATGGTCAATTGATGATAATAAGTCAATCAAAATTGTCAGAAAGACTATGAACAAAAACAATATCCGTTTTACAAGGTATGCTTTAACAAGAAACGGCGGACTTTTCAAGATGAATCCTCTGAAAAAAGGAAGCGGTCAGGTTTCGCTAAAACAGAACTCTCCGCTTTCGGATATCAGTAAATACGGAGGTTATGACAAGCCGACATCCTCATATTTTTCATTTGTTAAATACGAGGGCAAAAAGGGCAAAGAAATGCGTCAGCTTGTTGCAATTGATTCTTACATTAAAGCTCAGTATGAAGCAAACCCTGAAAAATATCTGAGTGAAACTCTTGGCTTGAAAAATCCTGTGGTTCTGATTCCCGTTGTAAAATATAATGCCTGCATTGAAATTGACGGTTTCAGAATGCACATAAGCAGTAAGTCCAGTGGCGGCAAACAGATTGTATATAAACCTGCTATGCAGTTAACGGTTAGTTACGATACAGAAAAATATATAAGAAATATTGTTAAGTTAAATTCCAAGCCTGAAAATTACAATATTACAGAGCTTGACAAAGTGAGCGCCGATGAGAATGTTAAATTGTTTGATATTCTAATTTTTAAAATGACGGATACAATTCTAAAAGTTAAATTCGGTGATATGGGCGTTAAAATCGCATCTCACCGTGATACTTTTGAAAAACTGGATGTAAGAAAACAATGTTTTGTTCTTGCAGAAATTCTAAAAATTATTCACTCAAATGTTGTTACAGGAGATTTGTCATTTATTGGAGAGTCTAAAAAATCGGGCGTAGTTTCCACAAATTCCGTATTGTCGGAGGTTAAAGGTGTAAAGTCGATTTATCTTGTTCATCAGTCGGTAACGGGTTTGTTTGAGAAGAAGATTGATTTGTTACATATGTAAGTTATCAGAAAAGAGGATATTTAGATGAGTTGGAGAACGGTAGTAATTACGAAAACATCCAAGCTGGATTACAGCATGGGACACCTTGTTGTGCGTGATGTTGAAAGCACGGTAAAGGTGCATATAAGTGAAATATCCGTGCTTGTTATCGAAAGTACAGCTGTTTCGGTTACTGCCGCTCTCCTTTGTGAGCTTATCAAGAAAAAAGTAAAGGTCATATTCTGCGATGAAAAGCACAATCCTCTTTCGGAACTTACGCCATATTACGGTAGTCACGACTGCAGTCTTAAGATTAAAAGGCAAATTGCGTGGAATGAAACGGTAAAGCAATGTGTGTGGACTCAGATTGTAGCCGAAAAAATTAAGAATCAAGCTAAGGTTCTTGAAATATACAAACTTCCGCAAAGCAGTATGCTTATGGGGTATATAGATGAGCTTGAACTTAATGATAAATCAAACAGAGAAGGACATGCCGCCAAGGTGTATTTTAATGCCTTGTTCGGAAAATCATTCAGTCGCAATGACGAATGTCCTATAAATGCTGCTCTGAACTATGGCTACAGTATTGTTCTTTCCGTTTTTAACCGAGAAATTACAGCAAACGGATATCTCACACAATTGGGATTATTTCACGATAATATGTTTAATCAATACAACCTGAGCTGCGATTTAATGGAACCTTTTCGCCCGTTCGTTGATATAGCGGTAAAGGATATGAATCCTCAAAAATTTGAAAAAGAAGAGAAAATATCAATATTCAATTTGTTAAACGATGAATTCAAAATTGACGGCAGGACACAAACTTTTACAAATGCAGTAAAAATATACTGCAAAAGTGTTTTTGATGCAATAGAAGAATGTGATACTTCGCTTATAAGGTTTGCAGGAAAATGAGTTACAGATTTATGAGAATAATGGTTTTATTTGATTTGCCGGTTGAAACTCCTTTACAGAGGCATAACTACGGAAAATTCAGAAGATATTTAATAAAAAACGGTTTTATGATGATGCAGGAATCTGTGTATGTTAAGCTTGCGTTGAATCAGAATACGGCAGCGGCAATAATTGACGCTTTGAAAAAGAATAAACCGCCGGAGGGACTTGTTCAGATTTTGTCTGTTACCGAAAAACAGTTTTCAAAAATTGAGATAATTACAGGCGATTATTCAAGTGATACAGTTGACAGTGACGAAAGGTTGTTAATGTTATGAAATTTCTTTTCAAGTATATGTCGGAGCCTTTTGATTTTTCAAAGAGCAATGCGGTTACTCTTGTTATAGAAAATAAAAAACTTTTCAGACATACAATACTTTCGGTTAGTGAATGTGATTGTAATGAAATGTTTGTGTTTTCCGAAAATTTTAAGCCGCTTGATTTTTCAAAATCAGTCAAATATGTTGACAGCGTTCTTACATTTGAATTTTCTGACAGAAAAATGATGACTAAGGTAAATTCTTTTTTTGAAAATTTGTGTAATACAAAATATTTTCCGCAAATTTCAGAAATTAAAGCTTTATGTGTGAGCCTGTGCTGTGAGCTTTCTAAGGAAAATGATTATGATTTTCAGTTCTGCGAAAGTATCGAAACAATGGCATTAGTAAAATTGTTTTCATTTGCGCCTGCAGATGCCTCGGATGATAATGTCGGTCATCTTTTAAGATATTTCAAACTTATGAAAGAGTATCTTGGAATAAAGTGTTTTATTGTTCAAAATCTGCATATTTATCTTGATGACAGTGAATGTGAAAATCTTTTGGAATCCGCCGTTATGCACGGTATATATTTACTTAACATTGAAAACTCAGTGCCGAAAGAAATTTCTGAATACGAAAAACTTGTTGTGATTGATAATGATTTGTGTGAATTTTATTGACATTCATTATACAAATGTTATAAAATAACCTTATAGATTTGCCGTGTACAGTATAGTGGGTGCATTTTATTTTCAATTTGAGGTTTGAGAATAGTGTAAATCTATAAGGTAGTAAAACTTTTAGTGTTTGAATCGATTTCCTGTCGTGGTTTGAGAATAGTGTAAATCTATAAGGTAGTAAAACAAAACTTCTTCGCCAATCTGTAAATTTGTAGTTTGAGAATAGTGTAAATCTATAAGGTAGTAAAACTACTCTTGCGTTCTTGTATAAGCCCCGAAGTTTGAGAATAGTGTAAATCTATAAGGTAGTAAAACAGTAATTATATTTATTCTCAGCGTTCCGCTGTTTGAGAATAGTGTAAATCTATAAGGTAGTAAAACCCTATATAAATAACCTTCACAATCATTATGTTTGAGAATAGTGTAAATCTATAAGGTAGTAAAACCCATATACAGGTTTTTGTGCTGCTGATTAGTTTGAGAATAGTGTAAATCTATAAGGTAGTAAAACCGATAACAATGATTAACACACATGCGGCTGTTTGAGAATAGTGTAAATCTATAAGGTAGTAAAACTAAAGCAGTACATTGACGGCTCTGCTAAATGTTTGAGAATAGTGTAAATCTATAAGGTAGTAAAACAAAACGGGATTTGTACAGAATACGAGAATCGTTTGAGAATAGTGTAAATCTATAAGGTAGTAAAACCGAAATTTCAACATCTGACTCCGTTGAAGAGTTTGAGAATAGTGTAAATCTATAAGGTAGTAAAACGCATTCGGCTGGGAGTGCTCTCCGCCTACGGTTTGAGAATAGTGTAAATCTATAAGGTAGTAAAACTGAAAACTCCCTCGGTACTTAAATTTACTGTTTGAGAATAGTGTAAATCTATAAGGTAGTAAAACAGCTATTCGGTCAGCGGTACAACCGTTACCGTTTGAGAATAGTGTAAATCTATAAGGTAGTAAAACGATAGCGAGTGTTATACGCCGTCGAGTTTTGTTTGAGAATAGTGTAAATCTATAAGGTAGTAAAACTAAACTCATTAAGCATATCAATCATCGTCTGTTTGAGAATAGTGTAAATCTATAAGGTAGTAAAACTGTGGGTGCAGTTTGTCCACTGCTACCATCGTTTGAGAATAGTGTAAATCTATAAGGTAGTAAAACCTGCTCTAACTGTCCTTTATGTAGCATAAATGTTTGAGAATAGTGTAAATCTATAAGGTAGTAAAACCTTAAATTAATGTGTTTGAACTATTCCGCTGTTTGAGAATAGTGTAAATCTATAAGGTAGTAAAACAGTTTTCTGCTTCCGAATCAGCCGAGGCTTGTTTGAGAATAGTGTAAATCTATAAGGTAGTAAAACCTCGAATGACTCCCGCAAGCCCTCACCAAAGTTTGAGAATAGTGTAAATCTATAAGGTAGTAAAACTGCAGTTTACTCCGCTCAATAAACAGGCTGTTTGAGAATAGTGTAAATCTATAAGGTAGTAAAACCAAATTGTCACCGATATTTTCTAAGAAGTCGTTTGAGAATAGTGTAAATCTATAAGGTAGTAAAACCGCTTCAGTATTCGGATTATTCAAATGATTGTTTGAGAATAGTGTAAATCTATAAGGTAGTAAAACCGGGCTTGCAGTATATGTATAGTTTAACAGTTTGAGAATAGTGTAAATCTATAAGGTAGTAAAACTGAACCCATCCATCTTCCGTCTTTTCGTAGGTTTGAGAATAGTGTAAATCTATAAGGTAGTAAAACCATCAACGATTTTTACAACACATATATTGAGTTTGAGAATAGTGTAAATCTATAAGGTAGTAAAACTCCGCCCCATGCAAGAGTGGTTTCGAGTCCGTTTGAGAATAGTGTAAATCTATAAGGTAGTAAAACACCGCTGTTTCCTCAGATATTTTTTTGTCTGTTTGAGAATAGTGTAAATCTATAAGGTAGTAAAACGTAGAAGTTCAGCAGCTTTAGGTTCTGTGGGTTTGAGAATAGTGTAAATCTATAAGGTAGTAAAACCCATTCGATGCTTCTGCTTTGATTTTCTCTGTTTGAGAATAGTGTAAATCTATAAGGTAGTAAAACGCTCTCATTTGTACTTGACGGCGTAGGTGCGTTTGAGAATAGTGTAAATCTATAAGGTAGTAAAACTGTAGTAATCACAAAATTGAGCAGCCCGAGTTTGAGAATAGTGTAAATCTATAAGGTAGTAAAACGATGTTTTTGGCTCTTACGCAAATACGATAGTTTGAGAATAGTGTAAATCTATAAGGTAGTAAAACTTTATGGGCAGCGGCAAAGACGGCAGACGAGTTTGAGAATAGTGTAAATCTATAAGGTAGTAAAACTCTTCAGACTGTATTTGTTTATTTGCGTTAGTTTGAGAATAGTGTAAATCTATAAGGTAGTAAAACTTTGAAAGTGAAGTAATTTATCTTCAGTATGTTTGAGAATAGTGTAAATCTATAAGGTAGTAAAACTCAAGTGTTAGAGGTTCGTCAAGTCCTGTGGTTTGAGAATAGTGTAAATCTATAAGGTAGTAAAACAATAATGATTCTCCCTACTTTTATTTTCCCGTTTGAGAATAGTGTAAATCTATAAGGTAGTAAAACTAGGAGACTACAAGAACTATCTTAATCTTCTGTTTGAGAATAGTGTAAATCTATAAGGTAGTAAAACCCAGATGAGTTTTGAGTTTGATGATTCTATGTTTGAGAATAGTGTAAATCTATAAGGTAGTAAAACTTATTCAATCTTAGCAAGGTTAGGTTTTAGGTTTGAGAATAGTGTAAATCTATAAGGTAGTAAAACCTCAATGAAGCACATGAACAGGCTCAGGAAGTTTGAGAATAGTGTAAATCTATAAGGTAGTAAAACACTGGCATTACACCAATAACCGCCAAATCGGTTTGAGAATAGTGTAAATCTATAAGGTAGTAAAACTTTATCGTTGACAATCATATCGCCGGTAGCGTTTGAGAATAGTGTAAATCTATAAGGTAGTAAAACTCACGCTTTGTAGCAACTGCATACACTTCGTTTGAGAATAGTGTAAATCTATAAGGTAGTAAAACTTGAGATATGACATAACAACCTGCTCAAACGTTTGAGAATAGTGTAAATCTATAAGGTAGTAAAACAGTGGTGACGGTGTAGTTGTTCAATGGCAAGTTTGAGAATAGTGTAAATCTATAAGGTAGTAAAACTCAATAATAGGTTTACCGCACCTCGGACAGTTTGAGAATAGTGTAAATCTATAAGGTAGTAAAACCTATATATATTCCGTAAAAAACGGGTTTTGTTTGAGAATAGTGTAAATCTATAAGGTAGTAAAACTGATTGACCGTAAACGCAGAACAAGGATTAGTTTGAGAATAGTGTAAATCTATAAGGAACTGTGAAAAAACAGCCTAACAAAAAACAATAAGGCACATAACCGTTATCACTTTCGGTTATGTGCCTTTTGTAATATAATAAGTTTGTTAAGAATACCACGATTGATTACAGTACAAAACAAGGAAGATTTCAGTGCGTTAATTTCCAAAGTAAGTTCCACCATGAAAGTTACTTTGGAAATTAACTATTTACTTTTTTGTTTAAGTTTGCGGTAAATATGAATTGTATAATCCGTTTTATTGTGTTATTATGTAGTAAAATAGTGTGCAACATTGGTGTTTTGAAAAAATTATGTTGCTGAAATTAAACTTGAAATAACTGACGGGTGGCATATGGTTCGCAAAGTTGACAAAACAAAGCTTCTGACTGTTGTCGGGATAATTATATTCCTGTTCGGAGGTGCGGTGAGAATTTTTTCTCATCTTACTTCCTCGGCGGATAATTATATTGAAAATTTTGATGTTATTATCTTTTCGGGGCTTATTATAGGCTGGGGTGTGTCTGTTGCATATCGCATTGTTCAGAAGAATATACGAATCTGCCTTGTGATATCTGCGGCGCTTATGCTCTTGTGGATGGCTCTTCGTGCCATAAAATACAACAGCCCTGCCGATGTCAACACATACGGACGGTATCTTTGGTATTCATATTACATAGCAATGGTGTTTTTGCCGCTTATGATGTTTTTTGCAATGCTGAATATCGGTAAGCCCGAAAATACAAATAACCGAAAATATCTTTTGATTATACCTGCCGCCGTCCTTGTGCTGCTTGTTATGACGAACGATTTTCATCAGCTTGCTTTTGTATTTGAACCCGATTTTCACAATTGGAACAAACAATACAGTTATGGTCCTGTTTACTATGTAATTGTAGTGTGGATTTTTATACTTGTACTTTCGTCAATTGTGCTTTCAATAAATCGATGCAGAATTTCCGCAACACGCAAAAAGCTGTGGATTCCGATTGTAATAATTCTTGTCGCAATAATTTACACACTCTGGAATAATCTTAATCACGGATATTCGGGACTTAGAATTTACAATGTTCCCGAGGTGTTCTGTTTTGCCTCAATTGCTCTATGGGAAAGCCTTATTCAGATAGGTCTTGTGCCGTCAAATACGGGTTACGGCGATTTTTTCAATGCGTCAAATCTTAACACTCTCATATTTGACAATGAGGGCAATGTGAAATACCGCTCTAAAAACGCAACAAATGTTTCAAAAGATGTTGTTCTGCAAAACGGTAACAGTGTTGTGATTGATGAAAATATAATTCTTAAAAAGCATAATATAAAAGGCGGTAAGGCAGTTTGGACGGAAGATATATCGGCAATTAACCGAATTAACAGAGAACTTTCGGAAGTAAAAGAGCAGATTTCGGAATACAATGTAATCTTAAAATCAGAGGCAGAGCTGAAAAAACGAAGAGCGGCAGTAACCGAACAGAACAAGCTCTATGACAGTATAACCGAATTTATCCGCCCTCAGCTTTGCGACCTTGAAAATATACTCAAAAATATTGAAAACAACAGGGGAGATATTTCGGTTAATTATGCCGGTGCCTGTGTTGTTAATGTCTACATCAAGAGAATAAGCAATCTGCTCATTATGGCAAAAAGCAGAAAAATGCTGAATGCTTTTGAGCTTGAAAACAGTATCCGAGAACTTGCCGAGTACATTTCTGTTTACGGAATTTCGTGTTCGTTTTTCAGTAATGTTTCGGGAGAAATTTCAGCCGAAAAAACGATTGCACTTTTTAAATTCATCGGGATTTTTATAAGGCATATAATGAACTGCACAGATGCGTTGCTGTTTAATTTAAAAGTCCATGAGAGATTTATTGATTTAAAAATCAACTGTGACAGCAAAAATGAAATGAAAATTCCCGATGATTTACTTGACGATATTATAAAACTCGGCGGAAATGTCACCACGGAATATGACGCCGACACGCTGTTTGTGTTTGTTCGTATGCAAAGCGGAGGTGATGACATATGACATCCATCCTTGAAATGCGTTCGTTTGTTTGTGTTATATTGATGAGTGTGCAATTTGTTGTTGCCTGTGCGGCAATATACAACGCAACGCAATCTTTTCTTTATAAAATCAGGTTGTGGAAACCGATTTCAGCGGTTATAATTGCAGTAATCTCTTTGACAATGTTTTTGGTAAGCACTCATGTCTTGAGTAAAATATATTACGATAACCAAATTAATAAAATGTCTGAATTTTTTGGCAGAATGCCGTTTGCTCTGTCTGTCGGCATAACGGCGTATTGTGCTGTAATGTCTGTGTACATAACGGTAAGGCTTCATCATTGCAGGAATACCGATATTACCGCAATGTCAATTAAAGAAAGCTTTGACGGCTTGCCGACAGGACTTTGCTATTTTGACGAAAACGGACTTGTTGTATTGAAAAATAACCTTATGGAAAGCATATGCCTTGAACTTACGGGTAAATCGCTTAATGTTGCAATGCCCTTCAGAGAGAAGATAAAAGAGGCTTCTCAATATGAAAATGACGGGGCATTTACAGTCAGATTAAAGGATGGCAGGGTTTTCAGCTTTTCGTTGTCGGAAACGGAAATTTTTTCAAAACCGTATTTTCAGCTTGCGGCAACCGATATAACAGAGTTTACAAAGCTTACATCAACCTTGGAATATGAAATAGGCGAGTTAAAAAAGGTTAATGCTCATCTGAAAAAATACAATGAAATGGTCTATGATCTGACAAGAGAAGAAGAAATTCTTCGCACAAAAGAGATAATTCATGACAGGCTCGGCAGTACGCTGATAACAACAAGAAGATATCTTGAAAACGGCACTCTGTCTGAAAATAACAGTAAATTACTTGAAATGTGGAAAAACAATATTTCTGTTCTGAATACCGCAGAGAATGATTGCAAAGACGAAAACTTTGCTAAGGATATTGAAAATGCCGCAAAGCTTGTCGGAATAACGCTTGAAACAGTCGGAAATCTTCCGACTGATAACAATGCGGTTGCACGGGTTCTGACTTTTGCAACAATGCAATGCCTTAACAATGCCGCAAGACACGCAAAAGCAGATAAAATGATTCTTGAAAGTCTTGACGACGGTGAAAAATATATTTTTAAATTTGCAAATAACGGCAGAAAACCGCCTCAAAAAATCAATGAGGGCGGCGGACTTTCTTCCGTAAGAAAAAAGGCGGAGCAAATCGGCGGAAGCATGAAAATATCGACTTCCGAAATTTTTGTTCTTGAAATCACAATACCGAAAAGCGAGGTGCTGCAGTATGACAAGAGTGCTGATAGTTGAAGATCAGTCAATGCCGAGAACTTTATTTGAAATGTATGTAAACCAAAGCGAAAACTATACGCTTGCGGGCTCAATAAGTAATGCCGATATGACGGATTATCATTGTGAAAATTCCGATGTTGACCTGATTTTAATGGATATATGCACTTCAATGGGAGCAAACGGTCTTGAGGCGGCTGAAAGAATAAAAGCAAAGTTCCCGAAAATTAAGATAATCATTGTTACATCAATGCCCGAATATTCCTATCTAAAGCGTGCCAAGGATGCAGGGGTTGACAGCTTTTGGTACAAAGAGGTAAGTTCAGAACCTATTATTGAACTTATGGACAGAACAATGAACGGTGAGCGTGTGTTTCCCGACACAACTCCCAAAATTAAATTCGGCAACGCAATGAGTACGGATTTTACCGAAAGGGAGCTTGAGGTTTTGCGTGAACTGACAAGCGGTGATACAAACACGGAAATTGCCAAAAGACTTTACATTGCTCCGGGTACTGTCAAGAACTATATACAGTATATGCTTGAAAAAACAGGCTTTAAGTCAAGAACAGAGCTTGCCGTAAAGGCAAGAGAGGCGGGACTTGTAATCCTTGACGATAGAATTAACGACAAATAAATACTTTTTTCTGAATATGTGCCGTTTGGCACATATTTTTTTGCTGTTAAAACAGTATAATACAATTACAGGATATAACTGCTCAGACGGTGAATATCTTTTGTGCAAAACGCTATCTTTGTCCGATTAATAATCAGAGACAAAGGTGCATAAAATTTATTATTTAATGACAGGAGGAAAAACTATGGAGGCAAAAGGTTCAACTTTTCTTAAAGTAACGGGAATCCTTATGATTGTATTCGGTGCTATTGCATTGGTTGTGTCAATCATCGCCATTCTCGGTATCGCCGCACTTGCAGCTTTTAACGACGGTACATACGATATGACTATGCTTTATGTCGGCGGCGTTTTCGCACTTATCAGTGCGGTTGCTGAGTTTGTTGCAGGTATTATCGGCGTTATCAACGCAAAACTTCCGCACAAGGCAAATACATGTATTGTATGGGGCGTTATTGTTGCGGTTATGTGTATTGCAGGCGAAATTATCAGCATGATAGGCGGATCACAGTTCAATGTATTCTCTATTATCTGCGGTCTTGCTATCCCTGTACTTTACATTATAGGCGCTGTTAAGAACAAAGCATAATTATTTTATTATTTACCCCCCTTTTAATTACCCACCGTAAATATTTTTAGCACAAGGTCACAGCTGTCCGAACAATCGGGCGGCTGTGCTTTTTTTGTTTATGTTGTGAAATATGCCGTTTGGCACATTCATATTCTATCGCAAAATTGTACAATATAAGTGAAAGATATAGGTGAAAAGGGGTGATGTCCGTTGAAGAAAATTTTGCTCAGTGTTCAGAATAATTTGCTCAGTGAGGCTATTCAAAATGCCCTTGTAAAGAAGGGAAGATTTTGTATTGAGAATGTTTTACCGAATCAAGACGGGAAAATTCTTGATTTGTGCATTGCAGAAAGAGTTGATGTTTTGCTTATGGATGTCACAAGACTTGCCGATTCAACTATTGAGAAACGGCTTGAGCTTTGTGGAAAAGTAAAGGAATATCTGCCGAACTGTAAAACGGCTCTGCTCTGTGACGAACAGACATATCCCGACCTTGCCGACAGGGTTAAACAGGCAAAGCAATTCGGAAAAATAAGCTCGTTTTTTTATTCATCCGTAACGGCAGATTATCTTGCCGCCGCACTTGACGCACTTTAAAAAAGGAGGTACTGTTTATGGGTATATTTGACAGCTTAAAAAATATGACAAATCAGGCTGTAAAAAACAATGTTTCAAAGGCCGTTTCGGGAGCGGTAAACAATGCAATGCACAAAAGCAAAACATTTGTATTTGCCGATTATCCGAAAAATGCCGATGAACTCAAAAAAATTCCGGAGCTTGACTTTTTATCACCTCTTTCAACAGCGGCACTTGCAATGCTGGTGTTGCTTGAATATGATGAAAGTCCGGAAAACACAATAGAAATGCTTAATGTATTAAAAGGACCTCAGCCGATGAACGGAATGGATATTCAGTTTTTGCGTGACAGAATCAGGGGCAGGGGATATATTCCTCGCTCGTATTTTGAGGGTTCATCCGTGAAGAACGATTATACACCGAATGTTCCGTACAAAATAACCGTTTCCGAGTATGCATATACCTATCAGAGCGAGGGTTATGCAAAGGTTCAGGTTCAGTCGTCGGGAGCAGACTCACCTCGCCCGATTGAGCTTCGCAGAAAGGGCAATCAATGGTTCTTATGGCGTAATCTTGCACTCTCCGACATACGAACTCCGGCTTCGGTTGATCCTTGGGCATAAAGGAGGGATTTTTATGAAAATCAAGAAAAAAGCAAAGCGTATTTCGAGTGTTGTTTTATGCTTTCTCATGTTGTTGACAACACTTCCTATGACAGCCATAACCGCAAATGCGGCGGCTCAGGCTTATATCAAATATATCGACACCGAGGTTTACATAGGAGATGTCCTTAACATTATCGTGGGAGTAAACGGCGGCAGTACAGACGAAACCTTTACCTATCAATGGCAGGCAAAGGCTCCGAGCATAAGCTGGGTTAACCTCTCCGATAAAACCAACAACCCCGACTCGAAATTTTCGGGTGTTTTTACAGACCATCTTAAATTTCAGACCTACGCAGAACTTGTAGGACCTGACTCAGGGTGGAAAGATGTTGTCTTTAGATGTAAAGTAACGGGTTCAAAGAGCGGTACTTTTTATTCGGGAAAATGTAACTTTCCGGGACTTCTTGAGAAGACAGAAATTCCTACAATTGGATTTTTAGGCTTGGAGAAACCTGAACAGCGGAAAATCCCCTCAACTACGGCAACTCCGATAAACAGCACTTACTACAGTTTTGATTATATTGAGTGGTATGAGTACAAAAACAACAAAGTTGGCAGAAAGCTCAACGACGGAGAAGCTTTTGACAGCGGTATGTATTGTTGTCAGCTATACTTTAATATGAACAAAGGATATGCGGTTGCCAAGAACGCAGTATGTGGCTTGTACAACGACGACGGTCAGGCGACAATTCTTCAGGATGAAACCACAGGTCAATATTATATTTGGGCATATTACGTTGTTGCAGATAAATCACCTTCATTTTCACATCAGTTCACTGAGGCAGAAATTATGAAAGGCAAAGAAGGAACTATATCGGTTACTGCCAACAATGCCGCAAGCTATCAGTGGCAGATGAAAGTAAGGAGAAGCACAGGAAGATATGTGTGGCGCAACATAAGTGACAACTCATCCACATCAAACAAATTTTCCTTCAAGGGTACAAAAACAAATGCTTTGACCATCAGACCGAATACGGATTTTGATGAAACTCATTTCAGGTGTGCTGTCACGGGTGAAAACGGTGATGTCATTTACAGTGTATCGGTTAAAGTTACGCAAAAGGTTAAGGCCCGTATTATACTGGATTTAAGAACGGGCGGCTTACCGGATGACACTATTACTATTAAGTTTGATAGATACACTCCTGACGGCGTCTATAATGGCAGCTATACACATGAAACGGTAAACAGTAATGCAAAACCCTTATATGTGTATTATGAAACAGTTCCAGGCAAATATGTCATTACTGTAAGCAAACCGCAATGCGTAACACGGGTATATGAAGCGAATGTTGTTAAGAAAGATGTTAACCTTGTAGTAAAAATTACTGTTCCGTATGATGTCAATATGGATGGTGTTATTAATGTTGTGGACGCAACCTTGGTTCAAAAATACATTGTCGGGCTTGAAGAATTTGACGATTACACTTTTAAAATTGCAGACACAAACGGTGACGGCACAATATCAGTTATTGATGCTACAAATATTCAGAAGAAAATCGTGAATCTTTTGTAAAGGAGAAAGTTTATGGGACTATTTGAAAAGAAATATTGTGACCTTTGCGGTGACAAGGTAAACGCCCTCACGAGGCAAAAGCTTTCAGACGGTTATCTTTGCAGCGACTGTAAGCACAAGCTCAGTTCGCTTTCATCAGGCTGGAAAAACAGAACATTAGCCGATGTTAAAACTCATCTTGAACAGCGTGAACAGAACAGACAGAAATATTCGGCATTTGTTCAGTCGGCAAGTGCCGGTACAAACGAAAAGCTTGTTGTAGATTTTAATAATAGGAAATTCTATTTTACAATAGGCAGAGATTTTAAAAACAGCAATCCTGAAATTTTTGATTTTTCACAGCTGCAGGACTTTTGGCTTGAGCTTGGATATACAACTCTGCAGGATTCCGACCGTGACGGAATTCCTGATGAGTATGACCGCTATGATAACCGTCAGGGCAGGAACAGCGGTTTTGGCAGTCAGTTTGATACAACAAACTCATTTTCGGGGCAAAACGGTATGCTTGATGTTCCGCTTGCACTTCAGCCGTATGTTCGTGATACAAACACATCGTCATCACCGCAAAGAATATCTTCTTTAAAAGCAAAATTCATCGTAAATCATCCGTTCATAACCGATATATCAATGTATGTTGATTCGTCAATCGGTACTGTAAGGAATGAGCTTATGAGAGCGTTTGATGACGGAATGCAGTTAATGAGACTGTGTGAACAAATAAGGAACGGTATGCAGAACAATATGGGTTATCAGCAAAGCGGAATGTCCATGCAGAACAATATGGGTTATCAGCAAGGCGGAATGCCCATGCAGAACAATATGGGTTATCAGCAAAGCGGAATGCCTATGCAGAACAATATGGGTTATCAGCAAAGCGGAATGCCCATGCAGAACAATATGGGCTATCAGCAGAACGGAATGCCTATGCAGAGCAACACAGTAAATCAGCAAGCTTCACAGCCGTTTACTCCGCAAAATGCTGCGGCAATTGTTTGCTCGGCTTGCGGATATAAGCCTGACGGCAATCCGCCGAAATTCTGTCCGTTCTGTGGGGCTGCCATGACATAACCGATATGACTTTACGGTCGTTATTTCATAATATTTCCAAACGAAAAATGCGTGTAAAAAAAGAAATTGTATCCGTGAGCTATTCAAAAAATCATTCAAATTTTGATTACTGCTGTTCTTTTTATGTGCGAAAAAAAGGTGTAAATTTCCTTTTTGACGCTATCTGCAAATGCGGTTATATCGCTTTTGAAAATGTTTTGATCGACGAAACGGATATGAGACTGCTGTGTGATACCGCCGAAGACGCATTGGAAATTCTGAAAAAATATAATCCAAAAAACAAAGAACTGATAGTCGATGACGCCACGGTTACAATCGTTGAAATCATATTTTCCGACAAAAACAGTATGTCGGTCAGTATGACGGAACAAACCTTGGATTCGCTCGAAAAAGCGTTCTTTGCCCTTGCTGAAAAATATTGCAAAGATGTTTAATATCTAAAAATAATTGAAAAGCAACCCTATGAAAACAACCCCACGGTAAAATAATCGTGGGGTTGTTTTTTTCTGTAACAGAAAATGAGTGCATTTTTTCTTGCCATTACCGTAGTAATTGTTTATAATTAAGGTATGACAATAAAAGAAGGCATGAACAATGCAAACGATAGATGAGGCACTAAACAAACTGAAAAAATCTGATTTTCGCAGTCGGTTTCATTTAAAGCAAAAGGACATTGACTATATTAATGAAAAGGGAATGAACAAAATCCGCTCCCATGCAGAAAATTTTGTCAGAACACGGCTTGCACCGAAATATATTCCGAATGACGGAAAGCAAACGCCTATGAGGGGACACCCTGTTTTTATCGCACAGCACGCCTGTGCCTGTTGTTGCAGAGGGTGTCTTAACAAGTGGTACAGAGTTGCAAGGGATAAACAGCTTAACGAGGTCGAACAGCAGAAAATTGTAAATCTGCTTATGGCTTGGATTGAAAGGGAATACAATGATTATAATTCCCATAAAGAATGATAGATAAGGGCAAAAAGATGAGTGATAAATTAAGCGTGTTAAAAGATTACTTCGGACACGATTCTTTCAGAGACGGACAGGAACAGATAGTTGATGCTTTGCTTGACGGCAGAGATGCACTTTGCATTATGCCCACAGGTGCGGGCAAGTCTATGTGCTATCAGATTCCCGCATTACTTTTTGACGGGGTGACAATTGTTGTGTCACCTCTGATTTCGCTTATGAAGGATCAGGTCGGCTCACTCGTTCAGTCGGGAGTTCCTGCGGCATATATAAACAGCTCGCTTTCATATCCGCAATTTCTCCGAGTGCTTTCAAATGTTGAACACAGAAAATACAAAATCATCTATGTTGCACCCGAAAGGCTGTTGACTGACGGATTTCTCGACGCCTGCAAAAAGATAAAAATCTCAATGGTTGCAGTTGACGAGGCTCATTGCGTTTCACAATGGGGACAGGATTTCAGACCGAGTTACCTCAAAATTATTTCATTTGTTGAAAGCCTTGCAAATCGTCCGATTGTCGGAGCATTTACCGCAACGGCTACAAATGATGTAAAAGAAGATATAAAGAAAATTCTCAGGCTTGAAAATCCGTTTGAAATTACAACGGGATTTGACCGCCCCAACCTTTTCTTTGGTGTAATAAAGTCATCGTCAAAGGACGAAAAGCTTATTGACCTCATTCGGGAGCGTGGCGACAGGTCGGGAATTGTCTATTGTGCAACCCGAAAAAATGTTGAATCTGTCTGCGAATTGCTCTGCGATAACGGCTTTTCGGCGGCAAGATACCATGCAGGTCTTGATGAATACGAACGCAGGAAAAATCAGGAGGATTTTGTTTTTGACCGAAAAAATATTATGGTCGCAACCAATGCTTTCGGTATGGGAATTGACAAGTCAAATGTTACATATGTAATTCATTACAATATGCCGAAAAACATTGAAAGCTACTATCAAGAGGCAGGACGGGCAGGTCGTGACGGCGGTGAGGCTGATTGTATTTTGCTCTACAGTCCTAAGGATGTTCGCCTAAATCGCTTTATGATTGAAAATTCCGAGGGCAACGATGAGCTTACAATTGAAGAAAACGAGCAAATTCGTGAGCGTGATTTTGAACGCTTAAAATATATGACCTTTTACAGCACAACAAACGATTGTCTGCGTGGGTTTATTCTGCGGTATTTCGGCGGTAAAAAGAAGGCTTACTGCGGAAAATGCTCCAACTGTCTTTCCGTTCACAAGCTTGTTGATGTCACAATTGATGCTCAAAAAATTATGTCGTGTATTGCAAGAACAGGACAAAGGTACGGCAAAGCCGTGATTTGTGATGTGTTAAAGGGCAGTAAAAGCGAGAAAATTCTAAAAGCAGAGCTTAACAATCAGTCAACCTACGGAATAATGAAAGAGGTTACGGCAAGGCATATTTTCGGCACAATTGACTTTCTTGCAGAAAAGGAGTATATTTCAGCCGACAATGAAACCGAGGTTCTAAAACTTTTGCCAAAGAGTCGAGATGTGCTTTTCGGACGGGAACGGCTTGTGATGAAGAAAGTTGAAAACTCCGAAAAGGTTGTCAAAACGCACCGCCCCGAAGTGCCTGTCAATTCCGATTTACTTGACGCACTCAAGGCTTTGCGAAAAAGCATTGCATCCAAAAAGAGCGTTCCTGCCTATGTTATTTTTACCGATGCAACGCTGATTGATATGTGCAAAAAATGCCCCGAAACACCTGATGAAATGCTTGAAGTTTCGGGTGTGGGCAGAACAAAGCTTGAAAAATTCGGAAAACAATTTCTTGAAGAAATCGCAAAATTCAGATAACTTCATATACTGTTAAAGGATGAACGCAAGCCGTTTGTCCTTTTCTTTTACAATTATCAAAATTGTATTGAAATAATTAGTACAAAGCTGTACAATAGTTACAGAGAGAAAACAGATTGGAGGCATTTGTATGGCTGACATATTTGATTACATAAGCTGGCGCGGCGATTTGACATTTGAGCAGGACGGTTTTAACGAGCTTGACGCACTTGTGCTTTCACGGCTTTCATATCTTCCTTTTGACGGTGCGGTATCGTCCTGCCTGTTTGATGAAATTACCCTTGAACAGGCGGCAATGCGTGTGTTTGCAACCGATGATTACGAGAAAAATCTATTGTGGAAGGGTGACGCCGACCTTTTGAAAGCAACGGCAGAGAGCAAGAGATTTGGCAAAATTCTTGTTTCGGGGTATGTAAACGAGGTTGAGTCCGATGTGAGTATGCAGTTTTCCGCAATCACTTTTGAATTTCTTAAAAAGAATTATTTCATCTCGTACAGAGGAACGGACAATTCTCTTGTCGGCTGGCAGGAGGACTTCAATATGTTCTTCACATTTCCGTTGCCGTCACAGAAAAAGGCTCTTGATTATTTTGAAAAGGCAGTCCGTATGCTCAACGGAAAATTCATTCTGGGCGGTCACTCAAAGGGCGGAAATCTTGCGGTTTATGCCGGTGCTTTTACCGATGAAAATTCAAGAAATCACATTGATTATATTTACAATTTTGACGGACCCGGGTTTTCTCTTGACAAAATCAGGGACAGTGGATTTTATGAAATCGATGACAGAATCTACACCTTTGTTCCGCAGTCAAGCATTTTCGGTATGATGTTTGAGCATGAGGAGAGCTACACTATTGTAAAGAGTAATCAAAAAGGTTTTCTCCAACACGATATTTATTCGTGGGAGATTGAGCAGAACAGCCTTGTCAGGCTGAAAAGCACTACAAATTTCAGCGTTTTCTTTGACCACACGCTGAAAGAATTTGTTGAATCGCTGACAATTGCTCAAAGACGGGAGTTCACAAAAGAGGTTTTTGCCCTTTTGTCGCTGACCGAAACCGCAACCTTTAATGAGATGCTGAAAAATCCGCTTAAAAACACGGGAACAATCCTAAAATCCTTTGCAGGTCTTGACAGCAAAACAAGAAATATGCTTCTGAAAACAATCTTCGCATTCGTTAAAAGTGCAAAAAATAATTTTTCCGACATAACAGGCGGTCAAAACAAAATTACCGTCAGTTAATTATAAAAAAGCTCATATATGCTCCGATACTTTTTAGCGTCGGAGCATTTTCTTTGCAAAAAATCATTTGTCAAGACGAAATTCCCGTTTTGTCAATTGACACTTTTGGAATTTGTATTGTCGGTCTTGAAAAATTTTCATAATATACAAAAAATCCCGACACGGTTTATGCTGTGTCGGGTTTTTATTTTGCTTTTTAAATGTCAATCGTCAGTTCAACGGGGCAATGGTCAGAACCTAAAATTTCGGTATGGATTTTTGCACCGTCAAGCTTGCTTTCAAGAGCTTTTGAAACGATAAAATAGTCAATACGCCAGCCCGCATTTTTTTCACGAGCCTTGAATCTGTATGACCACCACGAATACACGCCCTCTGTATCGGGATAGAAATAGCGGTAGGTGTCGATAAAGCCGTCATCGAGCAACGCTGTCATCTTTGAACGCTCCTCATCGGTAAAGCCTGCATTTTTACGGTTGGTTTTCGGATTTTTCAAATCAATTTCTTTGTGTGCAACATTCAAATCACCGCACATAATAACCGGTTTTTTTTCTTCAAGTTTTTTCAGATATGCCTTGAAATCATCTTCCCATTTCATTCGGTAATCAAGCCTTTTCAGCTCGCTTTGCGAGTTTGGAGTGTAGCAGGTGACAACAAAGCAATTGTCAAATTCTGCCGTGATAACTCTGCCCTCATGGTCGTGTTCGTCAATGCCGATCCCGTAACATACATTCAAAGGCTCTTCCTTTGTGAACATAGCCGTTCCCGAATAGCCTTTTTTGTCGGCATAGCACCAATACTGATGATATCCTTCAAGCAAGAGGTCAATCTGTCCCTCTTGAAGCTTTGTTTCCTGAAGACAGAAAATATCTGCGTCAACATCTTTAAAAAAGTCCTCAAAGCCCTTTGTAACACAGGCACGAAGTCCGTTTACATTCCACGAAATCAATTTTTTCATAATTTACTCCCGTACACACAAAAGGGAGCAAGCATTGCCTGCTCCCAAATTGCCAATTTGTTAATTATTCTTCTGCGGAAAATTCGTCCTTGCCTACACCACAGAGAGGGCATACCCAATCCTCGGGTACATCTTCCCATGCTGTGCCTGCATCAACGCCGTTATCGGGATCGCCGATTTCAGGATCGTAAACATATCCGCAAACATCGCATACATATTTCATACTATCAAATCTCCTGTTCAAAGTCTGTTGTGTAATCGGTTAGTTGTTGGTCATACGATTATCAAGCTGACTTTTTTGATTTTTATTTTTTAATGATTACTTAAAGTATCTGTTAAGAAGACCTCTAAAGCCTGCGCCGTGTCTTGCTTCATCCTTTGCCATCTCGTGAACCGTGTCATGAATAGCGTCAAGGTTCTGAGCTTTTGCACGCTTTGCAAGGTCAAACTTACCTTCGCAAGCACCTGTTTCTGCATCTACACGCATTTGAAGATTCTTCTTTGTGCTGTCTGTAAGAACTTCGCCTAAAAGCTCTGCAAACTTGGCAGCGTGTTCAGCCTCTTCAAAAGCATACTTTGTAAATGCGGCAGAAACCTCGGGATAGCCTTCTCTGTCTGCAACTCTTGCCATTGCAAGATACATACCGACTTCGCTGCATTCTCCCTCAAAGTTAGCTCTGAGATCCTTGAGAATATCTTCGCTTACGCCCTGAGCAACGCCAACCTCGTGAACTGTTGCGAAAGATGCCTCCTCGTCCATCTGCTTAAATTTTTCCTTCGGTGCCTTACAAACAGGGCAAGCCTCGGGAGCTTCGGGACCTTCATAAACATAACCGCATACTGTGCAATACCATTTCATAATTACTTCTCCTTTGTAATAAATATTAGTGTACTTCTGCCGAACATTTAGGACATATGCCGTAGTAGATAACAAATCTGTTTTCTACCTTAAATCCCTCTTCGGCAAGCTGTGACTCAAGGTCATCAGCATTTTGATTGTCTTCAACATCAATAACTGCCTTGCATTTGTTGCATACAAAGTGGGGGTGTGGCTCTGTGTTGCCGTCAATACGCTCCTCACCGTTTACATTGCATATAACGCTGACCTTTCCTTCATCCTTAAAAAGAGCAATGTTTCTGTAAACCGTGCCAAGACTAAGGTCGGGAATTTCTGGCTTTAATTTATCATAAACCCAGCGTGCGCTCGGATGAGTGTCCGTACCGCACACAGCGTTGTAAATTGCATTGCGTTTTGAGCTGAAATTTCTTTTTGCCATAATTCATAAATCCTTATGCAATATTAGTCAGTACCGATTGACCAAAATCAGTAATCAGTATTAACTTTGCCTATATTGTATCACGCAGTTATTTGATTATATTTACAATAAAGAATTATAAATAAAAAATCTTGCACAAAGAATTGGGAGGAAATATAGTGAAATCAAACAAAACAGTAAAAATTATCATTTTTACGACACTTTTTCTGTCTGCAATAATTTTAATATTAATAATGACAGGCGCAACAAAAGAAACAACGGTTGATACCGACAGCGTAAAACTGCCCGTAATAATGTATCACTCACTTTTAAAGGACGAAAAACTGCAAAATGACTATACCGTTTCGCCGACTCTTTTTGAAAACGATTTAAAATATCTTACCGAAAACGGCTACACAACCGTTGTTGTAAAGGACCTTACCGATTATGTTTACGGCAAAAAATCATTGCCCGAAAAATGCATTATGCTGACCTTTGACGACGGCTATTATAATAATTATTATTATGCACTCCCTTTGCTTGAAAAATACAACTGCAAGGCGGTCATATCTCCGATTGCGTCAGTGTCCGAAAAATTTACCGAAACCAAGGACATTTCCGTGACCTACGGCCATATAACTTTTGACGATGTGAAAGAAATGTCCGATTCGGGCTATGTTGAAATTCAGAATCATTCGTACGATATGCATTCTTTGAAATCACGAAAGGGTGTTTTGCCAAAAGCGGGGGAGAGTGACGAAGCATATAAATCTATTCTTACGGAAGATGTTGTCAAAGCTCAAGCCTTGCTTGAAAATGCAACAGGGAAAAAACCGACCTGCTTTGTATATCCGTTCGGTGCAAAAAATGACCTGACCGAAAAGCTGATAAAAGAAATGGGCTTTTCGTGTACACTAACCTGTACGGAAAAGCCCAATATAATTACTAAAAATCCCGACAGCCTCTACGAGCTGGGACGATACCGCCGTGACCGCAACGAGTCAATGCAGAATCTTCTTATCCGAATTGATACGCAGTCATAATCCTTATACGGCAGATTTTTCAGACTTGGCATTTCTTACAAAAGCCTCGCACAAAGCTATGAAGATGAAAAACAGCGGAGTTGTAATCGGCTGATAAAGGTTTACAACAGACTGAACAGCATAGCAGATAACAGCCGAAACGCACGCAATCAGCATCGGATTTTCCTTTGCATACTTAACTGCGTTCTTAATCGTACCGCACACAATGGCAAGATAGGAGAGAAGTCCCGTAATTCCGATGGTGATAAGGTAGTTTAGATATTCGTTATGAGCGGCATTTGTTGAGCTGTCACCGTATTTTGAAAGGTCGTCAAAGTACGGACTGAATGCGGAGTAGAACATATCCGGACCTACGCCGAACAGCTTTTCAATGAATGAAGCGTCGCCGAAAATCCATATCGACCTTATCCACATAAAGCCTCTGTGCGTACCCCATCTGTCGTTAAAGCGGATAATTCTTTCAAAACTGCCGAGGTCGGTTTCCGTGTCAATACAGCTGAAATAAACCATAATTCCTATCATGGCAACAGCACAAAATCCGAATACAACGGTAAGAGCAATAGGCACGGCTTTTGAAATTGTGATGTTTGGGTTTTTGTAATCAATAAGATACAAAATCCCTGTAATAACGGCACAAGCTGCAAGCAATATCCAGCCGATGCCTGAGAAAACAAAAATTTCCTGAAATTTATCAAAGCCCTTGCTTTTGTCGTCAAAGCAGAGCGAGAACAATCTGAGCAGCTTTGCAAACAACAGCATAACAGTTGCCGAAAGGAAAAATCTTTTCAGTCTGACAAGGCTGTTTGAAAACCAAATAAGGTAAATAACCATAAATACAGCCATACCGAGAATGCCGGAATCGCTGTCGGCAGTCATAAGAGCCGCAAAGCCAAATCCTGTTGCAATAAGATAAATTGCTCTGAGCAAGGTCTTTTCCGTGATAACCGACATTGCAATCGTAACAGGCATCGCAATGCAGATGTAGCTTGAAAGCAGATTCTTGTTGCCGATTGTTGAAGTAAAGTCAATAGTCTGTTGTTCGTTAAGCAGAGGGAACATTCCAAACGGATCAACATAGAATGCGTTGAGTATCGCAAGTGCGTAAACTATCATTGAGCCGAACGCAAGCGCAACGAATATGTATTCAAAATATTTAAAGCACCGTGTAATCATAAAATATGCAGCGGTGTAAAATGCCATAAGCACAAGACCGTTGTTTCGTCCCTGAGTACCCAGAAGTGCATCCGAAGGGTTTGCAGACAACAGCGTTGAAATGACATTTATCCCGAGAAATACAATAAATGCCCAATCCATAAACGAAAAATCCTCATAGAATTGTTTCGGTTTGGATTTTTCAAGCTTAGTTTCTTCCGGCGGTTTATCAACGCTTGCGGTCATAATAATAAGAAATTCCGCAATAACGAGAATACCCGTCAATATAATGAAAAAGTAATACTTGTCGTGCCTGATGTTAAAATATGCGTCCGTGAAAAACAACGGAAAAAGCGTGAACATAACAAGCAGATAATAGTTTGTGAGCGCCTGCTGTACCGAATATTTTTCTTTGCGTTTGGCAGGCGGATTTTTATGCTTTGCAGAAGTCATAATAAAATAACCTTTCAATATAATGTACTTCAATTTTATAACGCACACACGATGTTGTCAAGAAATAAAGTAAGTGGAAAGCTCTGGTTTTCGACTTGTTTCGATTGGCATATGCTTGCAAAAAAACAATAATTGCATATTTTTCGGCACTTTTATTCCCAAATTAATACTTGTGGAAAAATTAGTATTGTATTTATCTCCGTAAAATGGTATAATTCCCCTTGAGATGTATTTCCATATTTGCAGGACAAAGACTTTTGTGAAAATTGTTTATGAATTTATCTATTTGCAGATTGGGTGGTTTTATGAAAAAATTAGTTGTTTTTGGCTTTGACGGCACTCTTGCCGACACAGCCCCCGGAATTTTATATTGTTTCAATACAACAGCAGTTGCAATGGGCTATGAGCCTGTTGAACACAGCGCACTCTACGGAGTAATCGGCGCACCGCTTGAATACGGATTTAAAACGCTCTTTAATATGAGTGATGACGAAATTGAATATGCCGTAAAGAATTACAGCAAGCTTTATTCCCAGAAAGGAAAAGAGATGTTCACCGTCTATGACGGAATTTATGACGCTCTTCGTGAACTCAAGAAAAGCGGTTTTAAGCTTGCAATAGCAACTCAAAAGCACAGAATGTTCACAACGGATATGCTTGAAACCTACGAGGTGTCGGATGTTTTCGACGCAGTATGTGCAACAGATGTCGGTACAAACCTCACAAAGAGTCATCTGCTTTTGCAGGCGTGTGAGCAGACAGGAGTTTCCGTTGAAGAAAGTATCCTTGTCGGCGACAGCACAATCGAGGCAAAGGGTGCGGAAGAAATAGGTATGGACTTCCTTGCTGTGCTATACGGCTGGGGCTTTAAAACCAAGGAAGAAACCGAAGAATACAAGTGCATCGGCACAGTGTCATCTCCGGCAGAAATCTCTCAAAAAGTCATGGCACTCTGATTACGGTTAGTGCGTGTAAAACAGTGCATAAATAGGATTAAAATTGTAAATTTTCCAAAAACAAATCGGGCAGTCATAACGATTGCCTGATTTTTTTATGCAAATTTAATTCTGTATAATAACAATGATACAACGATAAACCTTTGCTTGTAAACGGGATGTTCGATAAACAGAAATATGATAGTACGGAATTGATATTGTTAAATTCTTTTACATAAATTTTAAAAGTTAATTTAAAATAATATTGAATTTTCACATATTGTATGCTAAAATAAAAATGCCAAACAAAAATTTAATTTTAAGTTCACCTAAGTGTGTATTTTTATTTCGGTAAAAATGCAGGCTTTACTTTTCACACCTTACAAGTGAAATATTGTGTCGCAACAATCAAAGCTATGTATTTTTCGTGCGTAGCTTCAGCTACGCACTTTTTGTTTTATGCGAAAAATATTTGCTTTTTTTTAAAATCGACAAAATTTGAAAAATTTTAAAATTTTTCGGATTTTATAAAATCAAAAGCCGTTTTAAATTGTCTATATTATGAAAGGAAATGAGAGGAGGTCATTTTATGAACATTTCCCACTTAGTAGAGAAAATTAAAAAGGGAGATAACAAATCATTTGAAAAGCTCTACAAGCTTACAGAGCGTGAAGTGTGGTTTACTTGTATCAGCTTTTTAAAGAACGAAACAACCGCACAGGACATTATGCAAGAAACTTACATAACGGCTTTTTTAAAAATCCAATCTTTGGAAAAATCATCACAAATCAGAAGTTGGCTTAACAGAATTGCCGTTAATAAGTGCAAAAATTATTTGAAAGGTAAAGGTGAAATCCAACTGGACGATGAAATTTTTGAAAATCAGGCAATAGTTGACGAGCGTATATCAATTCCCGAAGAATACATTTCAGACAAGGCAAAGAGAGAAATTATTCTTTCGATTATGCAGGAAGTACTGTCCGATGTTCAGTATCAGACAGTGATTATGCACTATTTTAATGAAATGACTGTTGATGAAATCGCAGAAGTCTTTGAATGTTCAAGGGGTACTGTGCTTTCAAGGCTCAATTATTCAAGAGCAAAGATGAAAACTGCAATTGAAGATTACGAAAATAAAAGCGGTGACAGGCTTCACGGTGTTGTATTTGTGCCGTTCTTTACAACTATTTTCAAGGAAGAAGCAAAGAGCCTTGCAGTACCGAACATTACAATCAAGCTCCCGAACGGACAGACACTTGCAACATCTGCAACAAAAGGCTTTGCGACAGGTGCAAAGTCAACAGTTTCATCTATCGTAAAGGCAACAGCAACTGCGACAGTAAAAACCAAGGTAATTGCCGTTGTCTGCGGTGCTACAATACTTGCAGGCACATCGGCAGTCGGCATAAGCATTCTTGCAGGCTGTAACGCTGAGAAAGAACCGACAGAACCGTCAGTAATATCTTCAACCGTACAGACTTCAACCGTACAGACTTCAACTGTATCATCTGAGGTCAGCAAGGCTATTGAGGATAACGGTCTAAAAATCGACAAAGACGGTAACATCACAGATAAGAATGGTAAGAAAGTCGAAGTAAAAGACGGCAAAGTAGAAGTAAAAACTGATGACGGTAAGACAGTTACAGTTAAGGTTAACGATGTAAAAACTACGGTATCTAACAAAAACAACAGCAACAAGGGTAACACCGAAAAGAAAGAAGATACTAAGACAAATACATCATCAAAGAAAGACAACTCTTCAAAGACAAATACATCAAAGGTTGACACTTCTAAGAATGACAACAAGCCAGCGTCTAAGCCAAGCAACTCTTCAAAGAACGACACAAAGCCAGCTCAGAAGCCAGCTAAGCCGAGTGAGTCATCAAAGACTGAAACACCTACAGAAAAGCCAAAGCAGAAGGTATGGGTAGTTGACTACAAAACAGTACACCACGATGGTTATTGGAAAGTAACAGGCTCTCACGAGGAGCCAGTATATGGATGGGTAAGCTATGATGTATGTAATGACTGCGGTAAGAAGTTAGCAGATACTAACCAGTTAAAGACACATCTTCTTTGGGAAGCAAGGGAAAATGGTGGCACAGGCTCATACCATACTGAAGAAGAGTATGTACAGACAGGCACAAAAACAGTAGAAGACAAGGAATGGGTAAAACCTTGGGATGAAAAGGTTGAATCAGGTGGTCACTACGAGTACAGATAATTAAATTCGACAGCAAGTATAAATCCTTAAAATAATTATTGGGAAGAGAGGGTTCTTTATGAACCCTCTTTTTCTATGCTAAAAATAAATATTATACTAAAGAAAGTATTTAACTTAATTATGATATATGGTATGATATAAACATATTAAGGGGGAATTTACATGAAAAGTTATAACCCTGATAAGGGTAATTATGATAAGGGAATGCTCTGTAATCAACAAAATAAAAAAAGAGGTTAAGCATTAGAAAAAATTGCTTAACCTCTTTGTTGTTTTAATAATAAAAAATCTTTTGTGTTACGGTGTAATAAATTTTAAAAATATATTATCTTGTTTCCTTGAAAATCGGCAGGCAAACTAAAATGAC